>Ga0316202_10001078_pt1 | contig 23387 bp, 20 predicted proteins | sample 3monrhotite_MG_FD_204934 | JGI IMG/M metagenome (GOLD analysis project Ga0316202, IMG submission 204934) | Microbial mat bacterial communities from mineral coupon in-situ incubated in ocean water Damariscotta River, Maine, United States -... | ecosystem: Environmental > Aquatic > Marine >... | reverse complement strand
TAAATATAATGAAATTCATTATGGAGTAATAGCAGAAGAGTTATATGATTTATATCCTGAAATAGAAAATTCACAGGATATAAGAAAAAGAGATGAATGGAATTATAGAAAAGATAATTGGAATAAAGGTATTTATGAAAAAGAATTAGATGAATGGAAAGAGCAAAAAAATAATTATGATAAAGAAAAAAATAAAGATGATAAAGAAGAATTTAAAGCAAAACCACCAAATAAAGATTTTGATGAAGAGATGCCTTTTAAAGTTGTGGATTATGAAAGGATTAATATAATATCAGTAGGAGTAATTCAAGATTTAATTAAGCAAAATGAAGAACAACAAAAACAAATTAATCAACAACAAATTATAATTGATAAATTATTAAGTTCATCTTCTTTTAAAGAATTTAAATCTTAATACATGATATATGGTTGATAAAAAAATTGTAGACAAATATGATATACCAAAAATTTAGAATTATTTTATTTCTATTATTTATAGATGTACGGAAAAACAAGAAAATTACCAAAACCTTTTATGAAACCAAAAAAAGAGTTAAGTAAACAACAAAAAGAATTATTAAAACAGCATAAACCACATCATACAAATAAACATATGGACGAAATGAAAAAGCATATGAAAAAAGGTTTTTGTTTTCAACAAGCACACACAATAGCGATGAAAAATGTTGGAAAATAAATATATTTAGTTAATATATGGTTGATGTAATAGCAATTGTAAGCATAGCATTTAGCGGTATTAGTAATTTAATAATGACGATTCAAAATAGCAAATGTGATAAGATTGATTTACGAAATTGTGTCTGTCATCGTGATCCAAATTTTAATAAAAAAACTCCAAATTAGAGAAATCAATTATTTTCTTTTTCGTATTATTTAGGAAAAATAAAATATTTACCTATTTTATATAATGACTTTAATAATTATTCCAACATTTAGAGAAATTGAAGGATATGAAAATCTATACTGGATTAATCAAGATGGAGATGTAAAAAATAAACACGATAAAATTTTAAAATCAAGAGATAATGGTAATGGATACAATATAATAGATTTATCAAAAGACGGAATAAAAAAAACTTTTAGCGTTCATAGATTAGTAGGATTAACCTATTTAGAAAAAAATGAAAATTACCCAGATATAGACCATATTGACGGCGATAGAAAAAATAATAATATTACTAATTTAAGGTTTGTAGATAGGTCTGGAAATAATCGTAATACAAAAAGGAAAAATCAAACTGGTTATAGAGGAGTTTGTTTTTGTAAAAATATTGAAAGATTTAAAGCACAAATAAGGATTGATGGTAAAAAAAAACATTTAGGGGTTTTTTCTACACCAGAAGAAGCATCTAAAAAATATGAAGAAGTATATGAAGAAGTGATGAGTGTGTATTGAGTAAAATCAGTAAATTATATATATATTATTGCTTATTTTACTCACATTTTTTTATAACATAATATTATATGAAAAAAAAAGATTTACAATTATATAAACCAGTTAAATCTACAAGAAAGAATAAAAAATATATGGTTCTAACTGAAAAAGGTGTAATACATTTCGGTCAATTACCATATCAACAATATAAAGATAAAATAGGAGTTTATAGTGATTTAGACCATTTAGATAAAAAAAGAAGAGAATTATATTATAAACGACACGGAGATAGTGATGATAAAAATAGTGCGAAATATTGGTCGCATAAAATATTATGGTAATTTTTTAAAATAATTAAATTAGTTATTTTAAAAAAAAATCTTATTATATTATATAATGCCTAAAAAAAAAACTAATTCAGAATTATTGAAATCATATATAGAAAGTAGAGATAATATTACAGAACAAACAAAAAAAACATATACTCATATTGCTAATAATTTACCTTTTAATGTATTAACATCACAACAAACAATAATAAAAAAATTAAATGATTTATATGAGAATCCAAACACAAAAGCATTAAATTTAAATATGATAATTTTAGTAAGAAAACATAACGAAGAAGAAACTGATAAATTAATTAAATTTAGAAATAGTTTACGAGATGATATTATTAAAATCAGAAAAGAAAAAATGACTGAAACTAAAAATAATTTACCAAGTTATAATGAGATTATGGGAAAATTAGATGACTTAAAAGGTATTAATTATTTAATAAATTTTTTATTTTTAAAACATGGATTAAGAAATAAAGATATTAATTTAATATATGTTAAAAAATTACCAACTGAAAAAGAAGATGAAAATTATTTAGTACATAAAAAAAATAAGGTTGTATTAGATATTAATGATTATAAAACAGATAAATCATTTGGATCTAAAACTATTGATATTACAGATGATAGATTTATTAAAGAATTAAAAGATATTAACGCAAAGGATAATACCTATATAATATCTAAAAAAAATGGTGAAAAATTAAAACTATCTTCTTTTAATGAAAGATTATTAAATTTATCAATTGATAAATTAGGTGAAGCAAAATTATTTAAAATATTAATAGCACACTTATTAGATAAGAAAGATTTTAAAAAGATTGAAGAATTAGTTAATAGTAGAGGTACAAGCATGAATACAATAATGAAATCTTATAATATCCACAATAACGATGAAGAAAATTAAAATGTTTTTATATTATATACATGGCAGGTTTCCATACAAAAACATTTTTAAAACACGATGATTATATGACCCCTAAACATGCGTGGGAAGCAATACAACAATTTATACCAAAAGATAAAATTATATGGGAGGCGTTTTATGGTGATGGAAAATCTGGGGAATATTTAACTGAACTTGGTTTTAATATTATACATGAACCAATTGATTTCTTTGATGAATCAACTTTACCTGAATATGATATCTTAGTATCCAATCCACCATTTAGTAAAAGTAAGGAAATTTTAAAAAGATTATTAGTACTTGATAAACCTTTTATAATTATTTTTCCATCAAGTAAAATAAACACATCATATTTTAGAGAATGGAAGGGTAAACATATACAGATTATAATACCACGAAAAAGAATTCATTTTGATAAATTGGTAGATGGTATTAAACCTAAAAATTGTAGAAATGCTTGTAATTTTGATACATTCTATTATTGTTATAAAATGAATCTTGAAAATGATATAATGTGGTTGGAATAACAGCATTAAAACAGCATAATAAACCCTATTTATCATTATTTTAACCATATAATTTAAATTATATGGTTAAAAAGACTATATATACAGCATAATAACAGCATAATAACCATTTAATAATGGTTTTTTAGCATTTTAATTAATAATTGAGTAAAATCAGACATAATATATATATAGTTTACTGATTTTACTCACTAATTAAAAGATAAAATATTACTAACATAAGTTTTTGTAAATTTTCTTCTACATTTATTACACTTATTATCCTTTCGGTTTCTATGTTTAATTCCACAATCACTACAACTCCTTTTATTGTTTGGTATAAATCTTCTTATACAACAATTACCAACTGGTAAAACTCTCTCACCATTACCAATATAACAATTGTATTTTATCTTATGACCGCATATACAAAATATACTATGTTCTGGTAATTCACTTGTAGAACCATTAACAAGTTTATAATAATTAAAATGACTTCCTATTTCTCCTCCTTGATAAAACCATTCATGTTTTAATTCTTCAATTGTTATATTATTTTTTTCTAATCCACTTAAAAATCTTTTAGAATAAATTACATCTATTTCATTATCAATAGTTTTTAACTCTTCCATAATATATACATGATATAAAAAATTTAACCAAATATTTTTCCAATTAGGTAAGCACCACCTCCCACCAGACCTCCAATTGTAGCACCAACAGCAACGCCTAATGCTCCACCAGCAAGTCCAATTTCAGCACCAGTCGCTAATGCTGTACCCACACCAGCGAGACCTGCTGTTGCTCCTCCCACTATACCTCCACCAGTCGCACCAATCCCTTCGCTTACTGGTTTACTTACACCTAAATCTTCAAGACCTTCTGTGATTCCTTCGGTTGAATATTTAGTTGCTAAATACCCTGCTGTCCCTGCTACGACTTCTGGGAGAGCAGGAGACCCTAACAAAAATGATGTGCCTAATCCAGCAAGACCTCCTTCTTCTGCTGTTCTCAAAACTTCTGGTTGTTTACAATCAGGGTCTAACCAACCTAATACTTGTTTTGCCCCATATCCAGCAACCAGTCCTGCCCCCATAGATGTAGGACTTAATCCTTTCATAACTTCTGTACCAAAATTACCAACTCCCTCTGCTCTTATAGGTGTTTCCAAATGGTCTTGTAATTCTTGTGTTGCTTGGTCTTGTTCTTTTAATGAATCTGTTAAATCTGATGTTCTATCATCTCTATCTTTATCTTTAAAATCATCAAGAAATTCTAAATCGTTAAATGTTTTTTCAGGTGTATATCCAACCTTTTCTTCATCTGTTAATTCACCACCAGATTTTTCCCATAATGTTTTTTTATGATTAGAATTAGCACTCATTTTACTTCCTGTTTCTTTATTATGTTTATTTACCCATTCTGTAAAAGTCATATCGTCTTCTGGTGGTGGTCTACCTTCTGCTAATTTATTAAATCTTGCTTGTAAATCATCAGCGGTCATAGGTTTTTGTTCTGGTTCTGGTGGTGGTCTTAATTGAGATTTTCCTAATTCAGTATCTAATTCTGTTGTAGTTCGTGTTCCTTGTTTTTTACCCAAATCATCAAGTTCAATACCAGTATCAAAAACAAAACTTTTTGTTCCTTTTGCTTGTGGTATTGTCTGAACTTTTACTCCCATTATTCTACCTTCTAACGCATCAATAGAATTGTCTAATGATAGTGTATCGTTTGTTGGTAATTGTCCTCTTTTATTTTTTATCATTTTTCTTTGTTTAAATTGTTTCTCAATTTCAGTAAATTCATTAGATATTTTTTTTGCTCCTCTTCTAACTTTTGGTTCAGTTCCAAATATACGACTTTCTAAATCTGTTGTTTGTCTACTTATATCATCACCTCTTAACCCTTTATTTTTTGGTAGTTCTTTTAATTCTACTTGTGTACCTAATACACGATTTTCTAATTCTGTCGTTTGTCTACTTATATCATCTGTTTTTGGTTTTCGTCTATCTATTAATTCTGTTTCATCTTCAACAGACTCTAATGGTTGTCCTTTTTGTTTAAATAATCTTCTTCCTTGTGCTTGTTGTGGTTGTGATAAATCTTCTAATGGTATTAATGTTTCTTTTTTTCCAAATTTAGAAAAATACTCCTCATCTGGTAAATTATCAAAATATTTAGGGTCAAATTTTCCTGTTTGTTTCATTTTCGCAACTCTATCTGGTGGTAATTTTGGTAAATGTGGGTCTGGAATACTTTTTACATTCGCTTCTAATGTATCTAATTTTTGTTGTGTTAATGGATCATAAGGCATTATTTCTGGTGGTGCTGATGGTTTTTTATTTAACATTCTATTAAATGTTTGTAATTCTCCGTGTTGTAATGCTGTTTCAATTGCTTTTTTTCCTTTCATTTCAATAGTAGTAGGGTCATCTGTTCTTGGGTCATTACTCGTAAACTGCTCTAATTTATGTGCCTTATATGGGTTTGTTGAGTTTTTTTTAACTGGTAGTGTTCTAACTTCTAAATTATTCGTTCCATCTAAATAAGTTGATGCTATGCTCGGAATATCCTCGCTCGTTCTCCATATCTCGTGATTAAGTCCTTCCTCGTATGATGGTGTAGCGTTATAATGAGATTTTCCTATATATGAATTAAAACCTCTTGAATCTACTTTAAATTCTTGTCCTATTGTAAGTGCTTTATTTCCTCCAAGACTGAAACCATTTACCCTCTCAACATTTTCTTTTCCATATTTTTCTATTACACTTTTCATTTGTTTCCTTGCTGATTTTAAATGTTCGTGGTTGCCTTCACGACCAAAATACACTCTGGCGTCGTAGTCAAAATCTTCGGTATTTAAACCCTTTGCGTCAGTCCCACGATAATTTACTTTTACTTTTCCTGTTCTTGTATTTTCAACAACTAACCCTTTTTCATTAGATAAATCATTATCTATTTTATAATGTTTTAATCCATTATCTTCTAAATACTGGTTCGCTACTACATCATTCTCTTTATTAGCATAATATTTTGTTGATGCTTTTACCAAATGTGCGTCTTCCATAACCCCATCTGGAACTTGTTTATCTGTAATTATACTTGATTTTCTTAATGAAAAATGATTAATAAATTGTTTTAATTTATCTTCAACTTTTTTTTTTGTTTTTTCAGTTTTTTCTTTTTGCTTTTGTGTTTGTGGTTTGGATTCTTGTTTCCTTAAAATTTCTAATAATTTTTGTATATATTCTATCTCTGCTCCGTATATTTGTTTATCGTATGGTGTTAATCTACTTTCTATGGTTTGTAGTTTCCTTTCTTCAAAATTTATAAATTCTTCATCATTCATGTTTATATTATAAAATAAGATTTTATTTTTTTTTTAATATGTTATAATATAAATGGAGAGTAATTTAATACAATCAAGTCGTCAATATATCGTCCATATTCGTTCCAAAGATGTTGATGTAGAAGGTGATTTAAATTCACACATCTTTATAGATTTAGTTGAACCAATAAAAATTAATCCAAAAGAAGAAGAAATACATATGATAATTACCCAAGCAGAAATTCCTAATAGTTTTTATAATGTTTCCAGTAATGTTAATAATGATAAACTATTATATAATTCAAGTGTTAGTTATACAATACCTAATAAAAATTATGATATAGATGAATTAGTAAGAGTACTAAATGCTGATGATGGTTTTCCAGTTGCTATTACTTATGATAAATTTACTTGTAAAACTACATTAACTAATAATTCTGGGTCAACTATAACTATGAATTGGTCTGGTTCTACTTGTGGAAAATTATTAGGTTTTGGGTTCGGTGATATTATACCAGACAGCGTTATTGCTAATGGTGCTTCTGTTGAATCTACCAATATTGCTGATTTAGCATCAGTACATAGTTTATTAGTAAAATCTACCACATCTGGTAATATGGTTTTTTCTACGAGGTCTGGATATTCACAAGTAATACAAAAAATAAGTGTTGATGTTAATAGTGGTTTTATTATTTATTTAAATCAAAATGACGCAAGACAACACACTATATTACATTCAAATATAGACGCATTAGAATTAAGAATTGAAGACCAAAACAATAATTTAATAAATTTTAATGGAATTAATTATGAATTATCTATATCATTCATGGTATTTCCTATAAATAGAACAATTCAAGAAATAGAAAGAAAAGTAAATATCAGAAGTAGAAGAAATGCTATACAAGGTCAAATTATCCCACAAGAAACAAATAGATTAGCACCATTTCAACCACCAAGTCAAATTGTTAGACAACAACCAGTAGAACAAAATGAAGAAAGTGAGATAGAGCATAAAGGTAAGAAATTAATTATAGACCAAATTATAGATATGATGGATAAAAGTTAAACTATATATTCAATCATTTAATATATATAAATAAAATTTATTGTTAATTAAGGAATTTATTTTATATTAATTAACATTTAAAATTATTTTCTTTATATATATTATATTATGTCTGATACTGAAAGTGATGAATCGCTTGATTTAGAAAATGAAAGTAATGTTGTTATTGAAGATGAAGAAGATGACGAAGAAGAAGTTAAATATAAAGTAAAAGCACGAAAAAAAAGCAAACCTATTCCTATTCCTAAAAAAAAAGGTAGACCATCAAAACCATTAGAAGAAAAATTAGCAAAGCAGGTAATTACAAAGGAAAAAGTAATATACATGGTTCAAAATGAAAATGGTGAATATGAAAAAATGAAGAAACCAAAATTTACAGCAAGAGAACTTAAAAAAATGGAATTAGAAAAAGAAAAAGAAAAAAAAGAACTTGAATTAGGTAAGAAACTTATTCAAAGAAAAAATGGTAAAATTGATAAAAGGAGTATAGGTGGTAAAACAAGAACACCAGCACAAATAGAAGCAACAAGACGATTAGTAGAAGCAAATAAAAAAAGAAGAGCAGAAAAAGAAGACAATAAAAAAAAGGAAGTAAAAAGTATGATAAAAGATAGTGTAAAAGAAGTTGTATCAGAACCAGCAGTTTTTTATCAACCTAAACAACCAGAAATACCAGAGTGGAAAAAATATGGATTTTAATAATCCTCATTATACGCATAGTGAGTAAAATCAGCAATAATTTATGTATAATTTACTGATTTTACTCACTTTTTAAAAAGTGGAGTACAATTAATAAATTTTTTTTTCATTTTTCTATTTTCTTGAATTAAATTATTTCGTGATAATCTTAAATATTCTATATTAGATTTTAGATTTTTTACCTCATCTAAATTAGTATCTTTTTCTATACTTGAACCTATTTTTTTTATTAGATTACATATCTCTATATATTTATTCTGATTAGAAAAATTATCTTTTTCATCATCTAATTCGTCTAATAAATCATTTAATAATTTTATAGTAGTCATATAATATTATTAAATATAATTATTCTTTTAATTTCTTTATAAATTTTCTATATATTTTTATCATATCATCATATTCATAATTTTCTTCTACATAATCTATAAATACTTGTAAAGTGTCCTCTGATGATTCAGAGTTGTTTTTTAAAATATCCTTATAAGCAGGATACATTTTTATAACAGATTTTACAAATTTATTTTCCATATTAAATTGGTATGCTTCAATTTCTTCAAATGTTTTTTGTCCTATTAAATCATCTAAATCATCTTTTAATTTTTGACTTAATGCTTCTTTTTTATTTTCTTTTTTCATTACCTTTTTCTTTTGTTCGTTTTTAAAATAAAGTTTCATTTCAGTTTCTAAACCAGTATCATAAAACTTATCATAAATTTTTAATTCATCATTATCAATCTTCTTTTTTTTACTTTTCATATAATCATTAACAAGGTTCGTTAATGGTTTCATATTTTTATTAAAATATTCTTCTGGAATGCCTGGTGTTTTAGAATCAATTAATTTTTTTTTTATTGCTTCTAATAAAGGTCTTTCTAATTCTTTTTTCTTTGTTTTTAATCCCCAATATCCCCTTGCTAATTTTTCTATATATTGTTTTACTAATTCATCTTCATTTTCTAATTTACCTAATTCGCCTTGTGATGTAGTTTTTATATTAATAACACCTTTTTCTTGTAATTGTATTTTTAGATTTTTCTTTTTTTCTCTTGTATCTTTTAGAACACTAATAGTGGTTTTATCTAATAAATTATTAAAAACAATTTTCCTTACTTTTGGACTAACATTATTATAAAATGCTGTTGTAAATAATCCATTAGGATTTTCAACAACATAATCATTAGTTTTTAATTCAATCTTTTTATTATCAACCTTACCAAATATCCACATTAATTTAAATGGATTGATTTTATTATCTTCAATAAATTTCATAAAATTTTTCATATCATTTTTTTCTGCTTCATCTTTCATAGCATTTAATAAATCATTAGTATAGTTTCCAAATGCTTCGTGTGCTAATGTTATAGCATACATGAAAAATAGATCACTTAATTTCATATCTTTTTTCCTTTTCCATTTTACGAATAACTGACTGGCGTATTGTTCGTAATCTTTATAATTTATACTATCTGGGTCATAACTTTTATATGATTTAGAAAAATCTTCTAATACATTAGTTTTAAATTCTTCAAAATCAATATCTTTTAAAACATTTTTTAGAATTTGTTGAATTGTAAAATCTGGATTACTTAATCTTAAATCAAATAAAATAAAACTCCATAAAGAACACAAACCATTTTGCGATTTTGTAAATTTATCAAAAACATCTAATTCAATATTTCTATTTATATCATCACCACTTCTATTATAACCTTCTATGCTCTGAACTCCTTTTATATAAGGGCAACTCTCATTAGGATTACTATATTTAAAACCCCATTCATAAAATATTTCTGGTAAAAGTTTATTTATAGTTTGGTCTAAACCTTTTAATTTATAACTTTCACCTCTATACTCGTTTCCGTGTGGTTCAAGATGTTCCGCTGTATTTTTTTCTAAATCAAGAATAATCATATTAGCGTGTGCTGATACACCATTACCATCATTATAACTAAATCCAAATGGTAAAGGGACAAATCTTTTTTTACATTCTCTTAATTGTTTTACTGCTTTCATTAAATCTTCTTCTGATGCTGGTTTACTATATCCTCTTCCTTTTTTAGTCCAAGCAAAATCTATATCACTTTTTTCCATATCCTTTTCAGCATTTCTTATTTCAATTGTTAATATTGATTGTTTACCATCAATAGATTTAACAATAGGGATACAATCGTTTTTATGTTTATCTAATATATATTCATATACTATTAACATGTTTGTTTGTGATGCGTTCCAACTATCATTACCTCTAATTTTAAATTTTTCAATTTTATCTGGTGTTAATGTAATTCCTTTAATAAATTTTGGTTCTTTTATAGATTGAATTTTTTTTATTTTTGGGACATCATCATCTATTAAAGATTCATCTAAAATTGGTTTTGGTGGTTTCGGTGGTGGGTCTGGTTTTTTTGGTTTATCTGGTTTTTTTGGTTTATCTGGTTTTTTTGGTTTATCTGGTTTTTTTGGTTTAATTTTTAATTTAATATTTTCTTTTTTTTTCTTTTTTTTTATTGGTGTTAAAGTCATATCTAAATTTAATGACTTTACAATTTTTATTAAACCTTCTTTTTTTTCCTTACTGAAAGCAGGACATTTTTCTTTTTTATAACCTCGTATTAAATCTTTTAATTGTTTGTTTGTTAAATCTTCCATTTATATTATAATGTTATATTATTATTTTGAGTAAAATAAGTTAAAATAATAATATGATTTACTGATTTTACTCACTTTAAAAAACCTTACTAAAAAAATTATTTAATGCTTCTTTCTTCATCAATTTTGCTCTTAAATTTCTTAAAACTTGTGCTGGTTTTTTACATCTAAAACTTGCTAATTTCTTATGATACATATATCTTCCAATACCCTCACCACCCATTTCATAAATCATTTTAGATGTTCTTTTTCCATCTTCATTTTTAATATTTATTTTTTTACTCACATAAGGACTATCACCACATATTTTTTCAATACTGGATTGTATTGTTTTACCAATAAAATATTTATCAGTAAAATCTATTTTACTTGTATTACCTTGATGCCTAAATAATTCTAAATATTCTGTTTTTAATTTACTTGCTTCTTCCTTTGTAATTGATTCAGTAGGAAATAAACTATTTTCTTCTAATTTACATTTTTCCATTAAATTTTTAATCCAATTTATTTTATTTAAATCACCTGTGGATACATTAACACTAAATTCTTTTTTCTTCCATTCTTCTTTTAAATCTTCTAATGTAGTATCTTTAAAAAATAAATTACAATAATTTAAATGTTCTTGTAGTGCTTGTGGTTTTACAAAAATCTCTTCGTACATATTTTTATGTTTATCTGTATTTGGAATATTAACTAATTCTTGTATTCTTTTATAGTATTCATTCTCATCAAAATTGTTCTCATAATGGGTTGTTAATTCTTCTTTTGTTAATTCTTTTAATTTCTTTTTATCTTTTGTCTTCATCTGATAATTTTGTTTCATTTCACTATTATCCTCATAACCAATATTTTTCAAACCTTTTTTAAAGTGATAAAATTTATTAGATGTATCACAATCATCATTATATAAATGTAATGATATTAAATAATTATAAAATGATTGTCTATTTAATAACATAGCATCATGTTCTTCTTCTGTAATAATAGTTTTAAAATAAGATGTTATGTAATTTTCTAAATATTTTACCCTATCAACAACATCTTCACTTTTATTAAATTCAAAATCTTTAATGATTTCTGTTTTATCCATAAAATAATAATATAAATGTTCTATATTTCTACATCTTGCTATTTGTTGAAGCATAGATTTTGCTGGAATTGTATGACCTTTAAAGAAACAATATACTTTTCTTTTCATTTGACTATCTAAACCATAAATAATTTTAGGACTAAATATAACTTTATCAATTTTATCTAAATCCACTTCTTCGTCATATAATCTATCAATTACAACTATATCTTGGTCTGGTTCTAATTGTAATAATTTATTTCTTAAATTTCTACATTCAGTAGCACTATCACAACAAACCATATATTTATCTTCAAGAATAAGATTATTTACAAGGTCATCAAAAGAATATAATTCTGTTGCTGGTGTTCCCTTGTAATGTTTATGTGTATTTTCAATATATTTTACTTCTATATTTGGTGATTGTTGTTTAAAATCTTCAATTGTTTCTTTGGATAATCCATTTAAATATTTTTCTGGATTAAGAAAAAATAATACTGGGTCGCTAATATCAGCATCAACACCGATAAATTGTTTACATTCACTTATGATTTTACAAAAAACTCTCATTACATTTTTCCTCCTTGTTTGTAATGTGGAAGAACTCATTAAATATTCATATACACTATTTAATTCATCTACAAAAACAATATAATTAGAAAAATCCCAACTACTAATTTTTTCAATACTATCAATTTGTATAATCATATTATCATCTTCAAAATGAAAAAATCCTTTACCTCTATGTTCTGAATATAAAATATAATCTTCACCTTCTTCCTCATCATTATTAAAATTACTAAAAACTCTTCTATGCTCTTGTGCTAATGAAACTCTACTTGTAATAGATAAAATAGGATTCCCTTGTTCGTGATGATATTTATTAAATAAATAAGTTTTACCTGTTGCTGTACCAGATTTAATAATATAATTTACATCTTGTTCCAGTTCAAGAACATCACTCAATCCTTTTGTATTTTCACTATTTACAATTTCATCTGCTTTTATTTTATTTGGTGTTAATGGTTTATTTTTCATATATGGTAAATAGTGTAATTTACCAACTGATTTTAAAACATATTCTACACAAGTGATTTCACAATTAGCACTATTCCACATATCAAGATTTTCTTTATAATTGTATCCTTGATTTGCTTTACTAATTTTATCCCATTCATCATGTCTATTTATAATTTTATAAAAAGTAGTTAATTTAAAATATTCTTCCCAACTTTGAAAAAACTTTAATGGTAAATGGTCTTCAATAAATTTTAATTGTTCGTCTGTAATTTCATAATCCCATAATCCATCATTTAATCTATATTTAAGATTTTTTTTAAGATTAATTTTATCTTTTCTACATTTTGTTTTACCAGTTTTATCGTATAACATATTAATAAAATCATTATTAATAACATCTAATTCTTTTACTTCAACATTAGTAAATGGTAAATAAAATTTTTCATTACCTTCTACATCATAAATTTTAGAGTAAGCACCAACAACAAAACCACCTTCACCTCTAATATCAATTTCTAAATTTTTAGATTGTGTGTTAGGATAAGACCCAGCGTGTTCTGATTTAAAATATAAATGAAAACCGCCAGATTGAGTTTTTACTGAAAATGTATTTATTTTTTTAATAATATTTTCAATTGTAATTTTATAATCTTCATTAGATTCAATTTCAAAAATATCACAATAATATTTAATAAAAGGGTGTTCGTTTTTTAATTCATTCCATACTGGTTTAGATGTATCCAAGTCAATTACAACTAATTTATTTAATGACCCAGTAAGTAAACCATATGAAGTATTTTCATTCATTATTTCTTTATTATGGTATTCATAACTAACTGCTATTTTGTTTTCATAAACCATTTTAGGTCTTTGAAATTCTAATCCATTAAAAGCAACATTATTAAATCCACATTCTAAATCCTCTTTTTTTAATAATCTTTTTGGTGGAATATTAGGTCTTTTTTGTTTTGAAAAATCATTATCATTTTGTATTTGTTTAGGTACGATAAGAGGTAATTTATAAAGTCCTTCTCTAATTGTATTAGCGTTAGTCATATAGTTAAAGGCAAGAAAAGTTTTTTGAGTTTGAGTATTTTGAGTATTCATTATTTTATATAATATAGTAAGATAAAAATATTCTGGAAATTATCCGCATAAAATTAATTATTAAAAATTTATTCCTAAATAATCCAGAATTATTTTTCCTAAATATAATTGGAAAATTTTGAATTTGAAAATATCTAATATTCCTAAATATTTCAACATGATTATACAAAAATTAATTAATTTCATTATACAAAAATTAATTAATAAAATTCTACAAAAACGCCTAAATATTCTCTATCAATTCAAGCGATCTAACAAAATCCATTATAGGAAGTATTTTTTTTATTTCACTTTTATATTTTTTTAACATCTCTAATTGGTCTTCTTTTACATTTAAATTATAATTATCCTTCCAATATTTAGCAAACTTCTTTTCCCTATCAACTCTTTTCCTAACTTCTTTTTTTTCATCTTCGGTTTCCCATTCATATTTTCTTAAAGGCATTATATAATATACAAAGATATTTTTTTAAATGAAATTATCCGCAAAATAAAAATGAGTAAAATAAGCAATAATATATATATAATTTACTGATTTTACTCACATACTTATTCCATATCAAGAAAAGTTAATTTTAACACGACTTCCATAGGTAAATTATTTGTGGTATAACTATTTGCTGGTGTTAATACTGGTGCTACGGCATCAGTATAATATAATTTTTCTACAAAAACTTCACTTGGTAATTGATTACATAAAAAAGTTAATGGACTTGTTTGACTAAATGGTACTGCGTTTTGTGTTGTTGACCCTGCTAATACTTCTGATGCTGGTGCTGTATTTTGTAATAAACAAGTTCCTAAAATATTACCATCACCCCCAGTATAACTATCTGTTCCTAATTGTTCTATATTACTTCTTACTAATAAAACTGGAATATTTGTTGGAACTATACGACTTGTTGATGCTTGTCCTGTTGGTTGTCTTGTAATCTGAACTGAACCAGATACAACTTCTACTACACATCGTCCCATATTTACTAAATCCTCTGGAATTTTATAAAAAAATGACGATTTGTCTGTTGATAATCTTACAACATTTTCATTTGTGTTAGTTAATCTTAATATTCTTAAATTAGACATTTATAATATAATAAAATATATTAATTTTTATATTATAAATTGATTAAAATTTATTAGAATTATAAATTTTATCCATTTCTTTTTCCAAAAAAGATTTTTTTTTTAATTCCTCTTTTTCTTTTAAATAATCTTCTTTATTCATATTTCTTATAGTATCCTTATATATTTTTTCAATTAGAATTTCATACATCGGTGATGGAAATGCTCTATATTCTAAATCTACTATTTCTTTACTATATTTTAATAGATTTCGTTTATCTTCCTCTTCTACATATGAGTCATCTACAATATAAGGTTCATATTTTTCATATTTTTTTAAAAATTGCTCTCTATAATTTATTGAAGCATCTTGAATAAAAACTGGATCTCTAAATTCATCTTGAACTTCTTGTTTAATTGCGTCTTCTATTGATAATTGAATATTTTCATATGAACTTTTATAATCATTTAAATCTACTATTATATCAGACATATATATTATAAAAAGATTTTATTTTTACCAAAAAATTTAATTAAATTTAAAATATTCTTTCTACAAGACCTTCTTTATTCATTACCCATATACAATCATAGAAAGCAAAGGTAGTGAGGTCTTGTGCTGCTGGTGCGTTTCCACCAAAATTAACCTCTAATGTTGATGGGGCAGAATTTCCACTTGTATTTAATCCAAGATTTACAAGGCGTTCATCAGTAAATCGTTTTAAGTCAACACACATAGAACCACGACCAGAAGCAACACCTAAACCATCAGCATTACCAAACGAAGTTGCTGTAATAGCACAAGTTTTAGCGTATTTGTGTCCGTGTGGAGCAAGTGCTTTTGATGCTTCCAACCATGCTCTACCTTGATTACCATTAGCACCATTAGCAGCATAAGCAATTTCGTCTTGTGGATATTGTAGAGAATTTATACGATATAAATAATCAACAACATTAGTAAGGTTAAATGCTGTTAAACAATTTTTATCCGCATCTAAAATATTTGCTGATGGTCTCATAAGTGATACAAGCGAATTAAGTGATCTAAATGATGAATTAATCTGAAATGTTTGTTTACTTGCTGCGTTTGCGACAGAATTAATTATAGTTTGAACTGATTGACCTATCCACATAGTAGACTCTGTTGCGATTTTGTTTCTATAAACCGCCATACTTTCGGCATCTAAAATTTCATAAGTAGGAGCATAATATCTTACATTAGATAGGGTGTAATTAGCAGCATTAGAACTCGTGATGAATGGTTGAGACACACCAGCAAGGGTAATTTCAAGTGTGAATTGTGGAAGTCCCATAGGTAATGCCTTACCAAAATAGGAGTTAAGAAATCCAACATCAAGAGGAATACAATAATGTCTGGAAGTATTTGTAGCAAGAACATCTCCATCTGGCGACCAAATACCAAGTTTTCCATCATTACCAGATGATACAACAGTATCAGCAACAATATTAGTAAAACTATTAGCAGCAGCACCACCAGCACCTCCTGCTTGTTGTGTATTAGCAGGGTCAATTCGTGCGGAAGTTTTAACATTAGAAAAAGGATTATTACCTCCTGTTAATGCTTGGTCGGCACACCAATCTTCTAAACTTGTATTCCATACTTTCTTGTAAAGCGACATTATATTATATCGGTCAATTGTTTCCACACGACCAGACGAACCAGCGACAGAAATTTCAATTTTATCAATAACAGCACGAGCATCTCCGTCTAATGTAGCATTTCCGTTCATATCATTTTGGAGTTTAAAAAATAAATAACCTTTTGTAGTATCAATAAAATTATCACTCGCAATAGGAATAAGGATTTTATTATTAGAAGTAGCACTATAAGATGAACTGGTTGAATCCCATCTTGTTAATCTGGTTTTGGAGGGTATAGCATTAGTTCCAGAAGCAACAGAATATCTCATAGAAAGTGGTAGACTTAATTCAGAACTCGTTTCAACACTCATTTTATATATTATTATAATATAAAAAAATTTCTAAAATTAAATGTTATAAGTTTATATAATGAAAATTATTGAAAATTCTAAACTCTCTAAAATTCCTTTAATATCTCAAAATGTAGACAATACTGCTAATGTAGCATATAAAGTTAATCCTCCACTTGAAGCGATGAACTCATTTTCCTATATAGTAGGGAGTGCTGGTTCTGGTAAAAGTTCGTTATTTTTAGCGATGTTATGTAGTCGTCCAACTATGAAGAAACCAGACCAACCAAGATGGTTCTATAAATATTACGATCATATCTATCTAATATCAGCATCATTACAATCATTACCCCTAAATAAACTAAATCTAAATGAAAACAGAATATTTAACAAGTATAGTGATGAAATATTACAAGATATTATTGATACAGAAAAAGAAGATGAAGATAATAATAATTGTCTAATAGTGCTTGACGATGTGATAAAATCTATCAAAAAATCCGCTACATTATGTAAGGCGATATTGAACCGAAGACATATTTTAACAAACCCAGACGGAGATGGGTCTGCTGGTTGTAGTGTTTGGATATTATCACAGCGTTATAATGAATTACCTTTAACTTTTAGATGTAATGCCTCCTCTATATACCTATTTAGGACTGATAATAAAAAAGAATTGGATAGTATTAAAGACGAGTTAATGTCTGATTTATCAAAAGAACAACAAAACGAAGTTTTAAAATTAGCATGGAAAGATAAATATAGTTTTTTATTAATATTAAATAATAAACCTACTAATGAAAGATACTATCAAAGATTTAATAAAATAATAATAAATGAAGATGATGTAGACGAAGGAGTTGAAGTGAGTAAAATCAGTAATTAACATATATATATTACTGCTTATTTTACTCATTTATTAAGATACAACCGCTCCTTGTTGTGGTTGTTGTTGTGCTATATATTTTTCATAACTCGGTGTATCATAAGGATAATTTGTTGCCCTCATTTCATTTTGTAATTCCCTTTTATATGCTAAAATATCTCCCTTTAATGCTTCTAATTTTTGTGATACTCTTTCACCTAAATATTCATTAATATTAAAAACCATTTTAGATGTTAATTTTTTTTTCTTTTTACCGAGTGTGTTTTGTGGGTCATCTTCAATATAATCAATTAAATCCTTTATTGCTGTCCTTTTTATTATTTCTTTTTTTCTTTTGCTTATACTTGACTCTGTTGGGTCAAAAGTTTTTCCAGTATTTATAATACTTATAACATCATTAGTTCTTTTTATAAATTTATCATACGCTACTCTTGCGTCTATCTGAATATCTTTTGGTAATTTATCATATTCGTCTTTTGCTTGTCCTTGAAAGGCAAATATAATATCCATATCACCTTGTTTTTCTTTTTGTGATAAAACTTGACCTGCTTTTTGTTTTTGTTGTATCTGATTTCGTAATTGTTGTAAATCTGTTGTTTTTGTTGCTATATAAGTTTCAAAATCTTCTCGTTGTTTTTCTAATGCTGGGTCTTTAAATTTACTTTTTTGTATTGCTATTGCTCTTGCTGGTTGTTCGTTTCCTTGTGTGATTTCACGATGAGGTACACCTACTTTATCTAATTGTTGTTTTAATATCTCTTTTGGTTCTTCATTTAATCCATTCATCATTATTTTATGAAAAGGTGATATATCTTTATCATTAAGAAGAAGATTTAATTGATCTCTTGGAAGGTCATTTAAAAAAATTCTATATTCATCTCTTAATGTATTTCGTTGTTTCATAATTCTATTATAATCTGCTAATGGTATATGAAAAAATTGGTCTTCTGGTTTTCCTATTGAAAATCTTGCTATATCATCATATCCTATATCTGCTTGGTATTTAGTCCATCTATGATATAATCTATACCAACCAGGAGGTACAGATATAGTTTCTGGAATACCACCACTCATAGTATCGTGTCCCCCTAAAACCGCACCTTTTATAGTTGATAAATTGCCTATATCTGGTCTTTTATATTCTTCCATTTCAACAGGATTAGTTGGAAGTCCAGTTATAGTTTGTCCTCCATCAATAATAGTTCCACCAGTAGTAGAAGTAGCGTTTGATGCTTGTGGTGCTGGTGGTAATTCTGTTCCTCCACCTATTCTATCAGATACTTCTTTTTCTACATCTTTTAAATCTTTAAATGGGTCGTATGTAGATGGTTGTGCTGGTTGTGCTGGTTGTGCTGGTTGTGATGGATTAAAAGGTCTAATTAATGGTATTGGTTGTTGTGGTGGTGGTTGTGGTGGTTGAACTGATGGATTAACAGGAATACCACCAATATATCTTACTGCGTCTTGAAAACCGAATCTATTAGGTTGTGTTGGTGTTGCTATTCTTTGTTCCATTTGTGGATTTAATAATTTTTTCAATCCTTCTGTTTTTTGTGCGACATCTTCAATAAATTTTATAATATCATCATTAGTTTTTAGTTGACTTGTTGAAATCATAGTTAATCCTAAATTCGTTGGAATTTTAATATTTTTCTTTCTGACTTCTGCTTGGATATTATCATAATTTTCTAATTCAGATTTTAATTCATCTAATAATTGTTTTCTTTTATTATCTTTTGGTTTACTTTTCTTTTTCTTTTTAACTTTTCTTAATTCAACATCATTAGGAAACTGAATAATAACATTTTGGGTATTTTTATTTATATTTTGTCCCCCTGTACTTAAAGGTTGTTTTACAGCAATAATATCCGCAACTGGTTCTTTATCATGTACCTTCTTTTTTGGTTTTTGGCGTTCAACTGATTTTTTAGATTTAGACATTATAGTATAATAAAATATAAAAAAATAATTTATTATATTATACTAAATGAAAAATAAAAATAAAGATGTTGATTTAAAAAACATAGTTTTAAAATCTATTGAATTAAATAAATATAGTGATCCGATAGAAGAGGAAAAAAAGAAAGAAAGAAGGAAACCAAGTGTGGAAAGAAAAAACACTCCAAATGAAAAAAAATATAATGAGTTTGTAAAAAATTTATATAAACAGAAGAAATTTAATAAGTGAGTAAAATCAGTAAATTTTATATATATTATTGCTTATTTTACTCAAAAATAATAATATAACATTATAATATATGAGTTCAAGAAACCTAACAAATGGAAATGGTTTTAATAATAGAAATTTAACTAACACATTTACTACTGAAAATTTATCAGATATAACAACATCATTACCATTATTAATTGATAGTGATTATAATGTATCTATAAAAGGATTGAATAGTTTAGGATCAGCAGGGCAAATTTTAAAAATGAATAGTGGTGGGACGGCGTTAGAGTTTGCTAATGATAATAATACTGAATATACTGGAACTGCTCCTATTGATATTACTGGAACAACTATATCATTAAAAGGATTGAGTGGATTTACAGCAAATAAATTTTTGAGGGTCAATCCAGCAGGTGATGGTTTAATATATAGTGATGATAATGATACTAATTATTGGAATTTAAATAGTTTAACACTCACACCAAAATTAGATAGTTATAATGTAATTATTGGTGATGAAGATAATGCTAATAGTAATAATGTGGAACTTTTAGTATATGGCGATATGGAATTAAAAAATACTCTATTCTCTACTAATAATAATGAAAATAAAATAGATTTTGATACTACCTATGGTATTGATTTCTATGGTTATTACTATTCGCCAAGTTTAAGGTCTTATAATGTTAGTTTTAGAAATAATACACACGGCAGTAATTTTCCTTATTTAGGTGTTAGTAATACAGGTGATTTTCTCTTTCATATCAACGGCAGAGGTGATGTTATGACTATGAAAGCAGATGCTACGAGAGATATATTAATAACTGCTGGTGATTTAATTGGTGAAACATCAAGTTTGTATAGCAAAAATAGAATGAAGGATATATATTGCCGTAATATTTATGCTGAACCAATAGTAATAAAAAATGCTACAAGTGCTTCAAGTGCTTATATATCTATGTTTGAAGCAAGTGATAATGGAACGAATTATATAAAATTACAAGCACCACTATCATTAGCAAGTGATGCTATTGATATTGTTTTACCATCAACAGCAGGAACTCTTGCTTTACAAAGTGAAATTAGAACAGACGCACAGATTAGAGGATTATTTTCAGGAACACCACCTATTAGTGTATCAGCATCAGGCGTTATATCAACATCATTTACTGCTACATCAACAGAAACTATGGAAAATAAGACATTAAAATCACCTATATTTACATCTACAAGTGGTGCTTATGAAAAGATGATATTAAAAGATGAAAATTTAAGTCATAATATAAATGTATTCACTCCTGATTTAACTGATAATATAAATATTGGATTTCCAAGTGCGACAGGCACATTAGCAATTACAGATGATATACCTAATACGGCAGATATAAGAGGGTCAATAAGCACAGAAGGAAATCCTATTACATATAATTCAAGCACAGGAGTTATAGGTTGGACGAATTCAAATAATTATGTTGATAGTGCTGGTGTTCTATCTCAAATTGCCTCTGCGACATCTATTTCAACTGCTTCAATATTAGGAAATCCTAATAGAACTTTTGGTAATGCTACTTCGGCAAATATTATTAATGGAACATCAACAACTATAAATAATTTAATTGCTACTGGGACAACTGGTGATAATGCGAGATTAACATTAAAAGACCAAAATTTAGACCATAACGCAATTATAAAATGTGTAAATTTTAGTGAAGATAGAACATTTTATTTAGATGATGGTGGAACATTTTTAACATCTGGTGCGACTTCTACTGCGAGTATTAGAGGTTTATTTTCAGCAACACCACCTATAAGTTTATCAGCATCTGGTGTAATATCTACAACTTTTACACCAACCAGCACGACGAATTTATCTAATAAAACTTTTATTGACCCTTTAATAGTATCACCAACTAATACAACAAGTTTTTATATAGCACAATTATTAGCAGGGTCATTAAATGATGGTAATTCAGTAGAATATGTTTTTGGTAAGGCAAACGCACAAGGTAATTGTTTTACGATGAATTATACACACATAGGAGATAATAATAGTGGAAATTTTCTAATGATGGGTTTGAAAACAAACGCAGAGAATAATATAAAAATGTATAATGATAATAAAGTTGAATTTAATACAAAACAAGTAGATATTATAACTGGTAATGGTGCTGATGATTGTAATTTAATTTTATCAACAGGGCATAATGGTAGTGCTGGTAATTCATCAGTATTAACTCTTCAAAATACAAATTCAGTAGGAACTCTTAAAAAGGCACAATTATTTTTAAATGGTGCTGATGATTATCTTGTATTAAAAAATTTAGTGGCGACAGGAAGAATAGAATTCGTTGTTGGAACAACTAAATTAGGTATATTTCAAACTTCTCAAAGTGAGATTTTAAATACAACTATTATTGGTTCAAATAGATTTAAAGTAAAACACGCATCAGGTTTTAATTTTATTTCTAATCCAGAAGGCACACAATTTGACGATGATACAAAAGCAGGTTCTCATATCTCTTATCACGACAACGGAACAGAAATGACTTTTAATTGTCCTAACTCAACATATAGATACACAAATTCCAGTAATCATAGATTTATGTTTAATGGTGGAACAAGATTTAGTATTTTTGGATCTTCTAATCCTTGTATTGCTATGACTAAAATAACAGGTGCTAATTATAATAAGCAAGGAGTAGGAACAGTATTTCCAACAGAAATGGGTGCTTGGTCTTCTCAAACGATTCCATTTTTAGAGAGTTTTTATATAGGAGGACAAAGCACAAATGATAGCGAAGGTTATTTTTTAACTATGAACGGACAGACAACAGGTATTTCTACACCAGGTGATAATGAAGCGTTTTGGTGGTTAGATGAAGATAGTGCTCCTGGTGTTGTTGGTTGGAAAATTTCAATAGCAGGAGCAATAAGCACAGTATCTGATAGTAGAACTAAATCAAATGTTAAAACTTATAAAAATTCAAATTTTGATAAATATAAAAAAATTAGAACTATTACCTATACAAGAAAAATTCCAAAAGAATTAAATCCAAAAAGATTAGAAAAACAAAGTTGTATTGATAAATATAATGAAATTCATTATGGAGTAATAGCAGAAGAGTTATATGATTTATATCCTGAAATAGAAAATTCACAGGATATAAGAAAAAGAGATGAATGGAATTATAGAAAAGATAATTGGAATAATGGTATATATGAA
>Ga0316202_10001077_pt1 | contig 23389 bp, 20 predicted proteins | sample 3monrhotite_MG_FD_204934 | JGI IMG/M metagenome (GOLD analysis project Ga0316202, IMG submission 204934) | Microbial mat bacterial communities from mineral coupon in-situ incubated in ocean water Damariscotta River, Maine, United States -... | ecosystem: Environmental > Aquatic > Marine >... | reverse complement strand
AGACCAAGCAGGCTCGACTCGCCTCCAGCCATTTGCTCGAAGAGCCAGCCCACGATCTCGATTTCCTCGGGATCTCCAGGGACGAGCCGGCTGGCTTCCGCTTTGAGCTTCTGGTGCGGCTGCCCACGGGGGACAACTCGGACTGCTCCCCCAGGACTCGTCAACTCCTTCGCGTAGCCATAGGGGGTTCGGCCAGGCGCGATCGTCGCCTCCTTGGCTCGGCGTGCCATTCCGCGAACCACGTCGCTGGAGAGGTCGCGCAGGAACTGCCCCGACTTGTGGTGCTCGAAGAGGCTGGACATGGCGTCCATGAGCGGATCCCCAGAGCTCTGCGGGCCCTGGAGGTAGTGAATCCTCCAGCCAAGTTGCTCGATCTGAAACTCCAGAGCCAAGCCAGCGCGGGGATCGTCGGGACGGGCCAAGCGGTTCCGCTTCCAGACGACCAGGGTTCCCTTCTCCTTGCTCGTCTGGAGATACCTGAGGAGAGCGCGGACTCCAGGGCGATCCAACTCGGATCCAGAGACTCCCTCGTCCTCGAAGACGCGAACCAGGTTCTGTCTGTTCTCGGTGGCCCACTCGGTAATCTCGGCGATTTGATCTGGGATCGAGCTGTCTTGGCGATCGGTTGAGCAGCGGGCGAGTCCGACGACGACGTTGCTACAGAGGCTCATGGCTGGCCTCTTGAGTGGAATGGGTGGGTTGGGCATGGGACTGCTTGCTGAGGTGGAGGTCGACGAGGAACTCAGCAATGGCCTCAAGAGGCCTCGCCTCCGGGTCGGGGACGACGTAGACCTGGAGGAGCTTGCTGAGAGGACTGGCAGCCTTGCGCGAGGTCGGGGCCTCCTTCCTAGGCGAGGTGGAGTCCTTCGAGTCGTGTGGCTGCCTACAGGGCACGAGTCCCCCCCTTCGCCTTAGCGCGGAAGGAGTGGACTCGCCTGCTCAGGCGGGACCGGTTGGGGATCGGGGGGTGCCTGAGCGACCGTTCGCCGCCAGCGGGGGCGGCTGTCGCTAGTGCGCTGCCTAGACGAGGCTCCGTACCGCTCTGGCGCAAGCAAGAGGAGCGGCCAGTGGGAGCGGCCAGTGGCGCGCGCAGGGCTCGATCGGGTCGATAGAATTCGGGTGGTTCGTCATGCAGATAATCCTGTCTGGCGTTCAAGGGCTCAGTCGGTGGTAGACACACCTTCTGGGCCCGTTTCGATTTGTCCGCTGGGCACATTGGCCAGCGTTGAGGACGATACTGGATCTGGGGCGAGTCGTCCGCTCCGATTCGCTGCAGGATTTGGAATCGCTCTCCCCCCTGAGGTCCTTCCCAAGGACCTGGGCGAAACGACTTCAGGCCAACCCGAGAACCTAGAGAGAGCCCTGCGGCGCCTTCCCCAACGATCCCAGGAGCTTCAGCGAGGCAATGAACCGAGGATCGTTCCTGCGAACACAATTCCCGAAGGGGGTGTCGGCAGGGCTCAAGCGCAGATCGGGAGAGGGGTTGGGACGAACTGGCCATGAGGGCCTCCAAGAGCGAGGTCGAGTACGCGAGTACGCGACCGTGCGCTTGCCCCCAGGAGGGCTCGCAGGGTCTTGTTCGCTCTTGGTGCCTTCCTTGAGCTCTGACTGGGGAGACGGGCGGACGCTTGATAGCAGCGCTCCAGCAAGCCGTCGTCGTGGGCCTCAGAGTTCAGGGGGAAGGTGTTGTGCGAAATGCAGCAGTGCTGCCCAAGTGGGTGACGCTCCCTCGCACGTAGGCGAAGGGTGTTGGCGAAAGGTGGATCGGTCCAAGGGAGCATGTATGTAGTGAAGCAGGTCTTGCGCCAAACCGATCGGATCGCGTAACCCAATTGCCCGCGTGCCTGTCAAGCAAAGCGAGAGCCATTTGGGCGACACGTTCGTGGGCGATGTCGCACGACTCGGTCCGCCGCCCGGACCTTGCTGGGAGAGCGAAGTGCCGCCGCGGTCAAGAGAGCGCCTCGCGAAGATCGCGCACGAATGCGATCACCTGTGAGGTAGAGAGCGGCTGTCCTGTAGCCAGGTAGGCCGACGCCACTTGGGCGGCACCCATGACCGCCTCTGGCGATCCGGAGCCCTCTCCCGGCAGAGCCTTGGCCGTCGCTGCGGTTGCCGCTGGCGCTGAGCGATCTTCGCTCATGAAGCTGGCGATCTTCTCCAGGTTTCGGCCTCGGGGAGCCGACTTCCCTACCTCCCAGTTGAAGAGAGAGCTGGTGCTGACGCCAAGCCGTGAGGCAAGCGCACCCCGCGAGAGACCTCGACCCTCACGAGTGGATCGCAAATCCGAGGCGTCGAACTTAGGGCCTAGGCGTTTCGCCTTGATCTTCTTCTTGGTCGTGATCCTGGCCTTGCCTGACAGGATTCCCGCCAACTTTCGCTGCGCCTCGGCGCTGGGAATGCGGCGCCCCGCCTTCCAGGAATAGACCGCTGCGGGACTTACCTCAAGCGTCCGAGAGAGTGCTGCGACCGACAGCTTGGCGCTCTTGAGGTAGCCGAACACGGCCTCCTTTGTCACCAGCTCCCAGCCAGCCAGTCGCTTTCCCTGGGAGGCGCGCTTTCCGCCACGCTTCGCCTTCGGAGTCGCCTTGCTCTTGGGGGCTGCGTTCCTTCTCGGCCCCTTCTTCTTTGCTGGCTTGCTTCTACGAGTCTTCTTCTTCGCCGCTGCTGCGGTCTTCTTCTTGGCCATGGTCACCCCTTCGCCTCATGATCAGGAGAAGTGTCGTCTGTTGTCGGATCGGTAGCAACTTGCAGGAGAGCATAGTTGGGCTCTCCTCAACGCAGGCAGACAGGCGCGGCAAGAGGCCCGACGAATCTGCCGCAGCAACGCGATCGACGCCGATGACTGGAGACAACTGGTCTACATGCCCCATGGAACCTCACGCGGCGTGAGGTTGCGAACCCGCATAGCCGATCCGCCAAGACAATTGGACTTACGGGGCGCTGCCTAGGCGTCAGCTAAGCGGAATGTTGCGCTTCTGCTGGCTGGATACCCTCCCAGGCGATCTGGCTCAAGCCATGCGAAGGCTCCCTGGACTGGACCAAGAACAGCTTGGCGGCTGCTACGGCCACGCAAACAGGTCGCCAGGCGGTTTCGAGATCCGGGTGGGGTGTTAGCTCCGGAACCTCAAGCCACCACGTGAGTTGGAGACTCACGCCACGAATCGAGCCCGAGACTTCACGATGGGCCCAACCAAAGGCAAGGGAGTCGCGCTAACGACTCCCCAAAAGCAGGCCAATCAAGCTGCAAGAAGGCGTCCAAGAAGGACACTAACTACTACAAATCCAATCACCGTAAAAGTGAGCAGAAAACCCAAACCGACACTACCTACGTCCAGACGCTTTTGTCCAACTGAACGTTCCTCTTCAGAATCCAAATCACTCATGAGTGACCTCCTTTGTCTCTTGAATCAAACAGGTGGAGGGGGGAACAAATCCCTCCTCCGCAAGTTCCTCGCTGGTCAGTGACAGAGTGGCCAGCGGACTTCAAGCGACTAGAAGCACCCCGTAGGGTGTGGACCGTCAGGTCGCCAGCATATCGAGGGCCCATGCCGGTTGCAAGGAATCACGTAGACGCCTGCCTGCAGATCCCGATTGCTGGCCAGGGTCGTGCCGTAGGCCCTTGGCAACTGTAAGGAGCTTGGCCACAAGCTCCTCTGCTAGTGGCTCCAAGAGTAGGTCATTTCGTGCGCGCTAGGTGGGTCCGGTTCCGTGCGGCGCGCGGCGCGTGCAATACGCGAGAGGTTTCGGTGAAGGGTCGACCTCGACCACGACTCCCAGGCGCCGAGTCTGCAGAAGGTCCTGTAGGTCTCGTTGGCCGCGATCTGAAAGGCGAGGTCCTCGTAGCTGAAGCCCTCGCTGCTTGACGATCTTGGCTCGCAGCACTTGCTCCGCAGACATGCCGACTCGGCCAACGGAGGGATCGACGCCGCCGGCAAGTAGGTCTTCGAGAACGAGTTCGCTAACGGTGGGGCACTCGTCGAGGATCGCGCTAATCTCCTCGTACTCGCGAGCGTTCGGGAAGGGGATAGGGCGCGGGGGCGGCGCCAGCGTGAGCTGGTCGCGTATCGTCTGACGCATGGGCGGCTCGGCGTTGCTTCTGAGGTTTGAGGTGTTTCGCAACTTACCCATACCCCAGTGGGCTGACGTCCGAGCCGTCCCCTCATGCCTGCTTGAGCAGTGCCTGCGTCATAAGCGATGGCCTTGCTGCCTAACTAGACTTGTCCCTTTCGGGATGTGCTGTAGCTAAATTTATTTAGCCACTGTCTCTTGAGCGGAAACGGGCAGGAGGACTACCTGGAGTAGGACGAGGGACTTCGAGTGTTTCCATCCACAACAAACACGATCGCCTTCGAGGGTCGTACTGAACGGTCGGTTGGAGAACCGTGGGTTGGCACCTCCACAAGCAGGATGTTGTTGCGGATGTCCCCAGTAGGTTGAGCCTTCCTCGTGAGATCCAGCACGAGCAGGATGCCGACTTGACGGGCTTCAATGCCCTCATACTGAGCCAGCTGGGCTGAGTACTTGGCCGCGATCTTGGCGCGGTCGGAGATGCAACTCTCCACCTTTAGCTCCACGATCACGCCGCGAAAGCGTATGTCCGTAATCCCTCCCGCTTGCCCCGTGTGCTCTTGTAGATCCTTCCCCAACCGCATTCGAAGGTAGCGAGCGACTTCCTGCTGGAACTTCCGCTCAGATAGCGACGACACCCCTTTGAAAACCCCCTCTTGCGCGAACATGCCAAGAAGTGCAGTCACGCCCTGCAGTAGTGGAATGAGATCTTGCAACTCTCCCTCGACAGCGGGGCACTCTCGCCGAAGCTCCTCCAACAGGTCCGCTACATGCAGGTCAATTCGGGGGTATCCACTTGCGAGCGGGGCACTCCTTGGATCTACTACCCTGAAGCGAAACTGGACGTATCCCAGACACCTGGTATCGACGGTACCGCTCGATTCTCGGTATGCACCAGTCAGCCGCAAAGTGAATGGATCTCCAAGAAGGCTTGTGGGAGAGCGAAAGGTCAGGTGCCCGCTGACCTCCCCCTCGAATTCCCGCTCGCCGGGTTCCCGCTCCAGCTCAAAGCTGCTGGCGCTGTATAGGTCTGAGGGCGTGGAGGATATGAATCTCAGGGAGAGAGACCTTGAAGCCTCCGGCCAGCTCCCCTTGACCATCAATCGCAGGCTATATGCCTCATTGACTCGCACCTGTTGAGCCGAGGCGATAGGGGTATCATTAAGGAATGCGATCACCCTAAGCAGCCGAGGAGAAGATCTCGCTTCGACACGAGGAGGACGTGCAGTCTCGCGCCCGCTTGGGCAACCATTGTACAGAGTAGGCAGAGGAATGGCTCGGAGGCTGGACGCCAGGCGAACAGGGTTCCAGTCACACTCGCGTCCTTCTGCGACGACAGCACTGAGGAACTCTTGGGTGCGCTCAGATACACCTGATCGCGCCACTTCCGTTGCTACAACGCCGATCCGCGCAGTAGCTTCCAACACACTGCCTTCGCCCAGAATGGCGGCGTCTCGTCGCGCGCAGACCAACTCGAGGAGGCGCGCGAGGGTTGCACAGGCAACCCACCAATCTCGGGCGAAGGAGGGCGCCGCCTTTTCAGTGACTTGGTCCATTGCTTCACGGACCGTCCGAAGATTGAGTGCTGGAGTCGGGGTGGTGCCAGTCAGGCCAGCGATGTTCGAGAGAACACCATCCAAGCGCGCGACGACAGCGAGTGACCTATTCGCTAGCGCCAGATCCACGACCTCGTCCTTCACGACTTGATCGCCTTAGCAGCACTCCCTAGCGCGACCACCTTCTCTGCGTTGAGGCGCGCACCAGCGGAGAGACCAAGCAGCTCTTCCCGAAACGCCTCAAGACTCTTCTCTCCACACATTGCCTTCGCGGAGGCTGAGAGGATCTCAGACTCCGCTTGAAAGAGACCTGCCAGAGAGCAGAGGCTCGCTAGATGACACGCCTCCCACCCATCTCGGGTGCCCAGTTCCTTTCCAGCGACCAGGATCTCCTCGCCGAGGTTTCGAATACTCTTCTCCGAAAGACCATGTAGCCAACGGAACATCTTGCAGCGGGACTGAAAGGAATATGAGTTGTACCTGTCCCTATCACCCGTACGCGCGCACTCCAGCAGCACAGACGCAAGAAGTTCAGCCTGATCGGAATCTGGTGGGACGGCATCTAGCAGCTCCTCAACGATAGCCTGGTCCACAAGTTCCTCACCAGTTGGGAGCAACTCGCACAGGAAGCGAACAACCGATTCGCGCGAGGAAGGATGATTGCTCGTTACCGAGAGCAGAGCATCAGCAATCTTCTCAAGTTTGAAGGGTTCCCCTCTGTATGTGAGCGCCCAACCGCACAAGTCATACCTCGCAGCGTTCGCCAACTCACGCCTGTCAATTGAGAACCAGTCTGACCGTGCTAGGGCCGCGATTGCAGCTTCGTGAACCACAACATATGTGTCCTTTAGGTGCAGCACGATCACCTCTAGAAAGTTGTCAGGTAGATCGCCCGAAGCACGAAACACCTCCCGCGTGGCTCCTATTGCTACCGCTCTCACGGCAGACGATTCAAAGTCCATGAGCCCCTTCATGAGGAGCGGGGCCACGCGCGGTCGCAGATCGTGGCTCATTCCGAGTTCGCCAAGCAGAGCATGCGCCAAGACACGAAACGAGACACTCATGTCGGCCGAGAGGTTGCTGGCACAGTCAACAACCAAGTCCGCAGCTTCCTCTGGAAGTGCCCTGGTCACGTTCTTCAACAGTTTGGATAGATGGGCCTTGAACAACCTCCACTGCGTCTGCTGGCTGAATTGCTCCATCCGTGCATCAAGAGGGCTCTGGGCCGTACCAGGAACAAGAATGCGGACCCGACCAGGGGGGTCCTCTTCCAACAGGGCATAGACACCGAGCAGCAACTCAAACCGTTCGAACACTTCTCTTGGGAACCGGATGGCCAGACCGTCAAGCGCCTTGACTGCTTCGAGACGGGCCTCGATAGAGAGATCTGCGTCCGCAGCAATCTGTACACACCGCTCTAGCGCAGTCGTCCCGGCATGTGTGAGCACGCTGCCGTTACCGGCCTCTCTGCTGCTCTTCGGACTCTTGGAGTCCAATTGCCGGAAGAGTTGGGTGTAGATCTGTACTGCGGCTCCAGCAGCGCCTGGGGCTGCCGACTTCACGAACTCGAGGGTTGGCTTGTCCACGGCCTCAGGTTGCAGCAGGAACAACTTGGCCAGACAACTCGCACAGGAGCGAGCCGCATTGTCTCCCAAATCACCACTCGATCGCTCAAGCACGCGAAAGAGATCATCGAGTAGTTCGCTCCCGATCTCCGGTCTTAGCGGAATCAACTCCGCCAGCAAGGAGGCAGCATGAAGTCGTGAGTGGCGATCCTCCGCTCCGAGGAGCTCACGAACGACGTCCGTTAGCCAGCCTGGATTCCCTTCCCAGCTCGCCAAGAGAAGCCCGAGCGCTGTCGAAAACGGATAGTCCGAATGGCGAGGAAACGAGAAGTTCATCGCGAAGATCAATCGCCGAGTCGTCTCGTGACTGGACGGCTCCCCAGTCAGGCACGCTAGGATCCTACCTCCGAGCTCCACCCTCCTGAGCCCCAGAGCTCGATATGCAACTGCTCTGAATCGCTGGGGTAGCTCCAAGGCGCGCTTGGGCGCAAGCTTTGCCCATGCTGGCAGCGTTGCGAGGAAGGCTCTGTCACTTAGCGTGCAATCGGACAAGGTCTCCAACACCTGATCAGAGAAGAGCTCCGGGGCGATTCTGGCAGCCTCCGTAAGCTCTCTTGCGGGTTCCACAGAAGGGTCAGCCGATATCAGCGCCTCGCATAGTTCGAAGATGGACTGTTCGGGTCCTGCTTTACTGATATGAGCCTTGATACGAATCCGAAGCTCGGCCAATCGCTCTTCTTCGGCAGCCTCCGCCTTTGCCTCTCTCGCTAGCACGATTTTGTGCTGTGAAAGCACTTGCGCCCCCCAAGACGTGCTTCCCGTCGGATGGTGATGTGGACACGTGTCGCAGTTCGCGACAACGAAGTCCGGCAGGATCCACGGAAGGTTCATCGACTCCGATCCACCCGTTGCATGCTTGCACGAAATGCGATGCGAGGCGATTGGTAGCCCCGTCATCTCGGCGAGCAACCCACGCGAAGTTTCCTCGGCACGCAGGTGAGCGCACCATGCGCTCGCATTCTCAAGTAGTTCGGCGTTCTTCCGCCCAAGCTCGATCAACTCCTCCTCGCGTTCTCCTCTCACGATTGGCCCTCCCAAGCCTCTCAAGATGGAGGCTATCGAATAGTAGCGGTTTCAACTGGCGGACTAGGCGCTCCCGGAGCGCCTAGTAGAGGCTAGATTTGTCGAAGCAGGCTAGCCCCGGCCTACCCTTCTTCGTCCGTGGATTGAAATGGCACTCCACCGTCCAACTGGAGTTCGAGCGCACCGCGCATTTCCTGCACACGCAGCGCGGATTGATGCGCCTCTGGTGTCAGGCGCCCGATCCCTTCCAGAACCCCAATCATCATCCCAGCCAACTCATCAGCGTTACTGTCCTCCAGAGCCTGGAGAACCTGCTCCGTGCTTTCCTTAGCGACCGAGATCAGCTGCTCAAACTGCTCTTCGCACTCTGCCCTGGCGGAGTGGAGGAGCCCTGGCAGCGTTGCAGCGGCACCGCCGTAGGAGATTGCGAGTGCCTCAGCGCGACAGTAGCTGCCCAGTGAGAAGTTCAGAACTTCGCTAAAGAACATGTCTTCTACAGACGCATACTGCGCAGTGAACGCAGAGTTCAACTCTTCACAGGTGACCTGCGCTTCGTGCGGGAAGAGGGCAACCTCGATCCCCGCGCGGCGGAGTTTGAGAATGCCGCGCCCCGTGACGTCGGGGTTCGGGTCGAGCGAGCCCACATAGACCCGTGATACTCCAGCCTGTTGGATCCGCTCAAAGCAGGGCTCCTTCCCTTCACCGCGACGGACGCATGGCTCAAGCGTCGTGAACACGGTGGAGCCAACTGGGACGGTTCCGCCGCGACGAACGAACAGGGCGACGAACTCGGCGTGGTCGCCGTTGCTCTTCTGCTCCTTGCCTTGCCTCTCGTCCTCGGGCACGCGTTCGCCACGAAAGCCGGTTGAAATCACCTCACCGTCTGGGCCGACAACTATCGCACCGACTCTCGGGGGAATACCGCGTCCAGGGCGCTTCTCTGGTGCACAGCGTTGGGCGAGCGAGATCGCCAGGGAAGAGAAGCGGACCTCGTCCTCACGGGAGAGTCTTGGGAGGGTCATGGTGCTCCTTCAGGCTGGCCTCAGATGTATCAGCCTGCCCTGACACCAACCGACCCCCGCGATCGCTCGGGAACTACTCTGGGAGGGGTGAGGATTTCCGATAATCGGAGTTTGGAGCGCGAACTCGCACTTCTGTTGAGGCAAAGTGTGGATCAGCCCGGCGCTACGCCCAGACGAACCTGTCGCCAGGCTGTTTCGAGATTCGGACGAGCCGGGCCAGCTGTTAGCAGGCATGGTTGAAGTCCCCGACCCAATCCGAGCACATCAGCTTCGGAAGCGAGCACGAAGATCAGACCGGACTGTTCCAATCTGCTCCTAACCGTCACATCGTAGCCGGTTAGCCGGGCTGGCTAGGTCGCCAGTGTGCCTCGCTGTCCGGGCGTGACCCGGACCCCCTGGCTGCTGATTTGGCTACTTCACGCTGAGACCCAACGCACCCACGGGAACGAGCGAACCGCGGCGATACTTCACCCTTGGCCCTACCCCTGGGCTGTCGTATCGGGCCTACGGCACAGGGGCGGTGGAAGCGGAGATCTACTCGGCGGAGATCCTTCAGCCCCGATACGTCCCTCGCTGACGCTTGGGACCACCCAGATTCGAAGTCTTGACGACCTTAGGTGCGCTGCCAGAATGCTGGAATGGACGACAGCCTCGGCATCGCTGCCCTTGAACAACTAATCCGAGCTTCTGCCACGCGGATTGCGCCCGAGCAAGAAGACGCTCTTCGCGATCTCTGCGCGAAGGAGGAGCTGAGCCTGGAGTTCGAGCCCGACGCCCACGACCTCTTCGTCGGTGTTTACCTCGACTCCAACAAGATCGTCCTCAGGACGCGCTGCCTCGCGCGGCTGTGGGCACACGTCTACGCGTACTGCTCCGTGTTCAAGTCCTGCGTTCAGGAGTCGAACGTATGCGAGTTCCACGCCGTCTCCAGCGGCTTCCTCCCAGCTGCGAACCTCCTCGTCTGGGCCTTGAACGACCAGATCGCCGCGAACCTCGGTCGGCCTCGCGTGGCACCCTCGCCCTCGGCTCCTCGACCGGACCACCAGTCCGGGACGAACCTCGAGCGCCTCGTCAACGAGGTGTTCCTGTGCGCCTGCGCATACCTCCTCCAGCACGAAATCGCACACGTCCGCCTCGACCACAAGCGAGTCAGCGCGGGAGGGCAGCAAGACGAGTTCGATGCCGACGAGGGTGCCGCGGACTGGATCCTCACGGGCGCAGCCACGGACGGCGAGCGCACCAAGCGATGGCTCGGGATCGCCTGTGCGCTCCTGTGGCTCTACTCCCTCTCGGTCCACCGCTTGCTGTCTCCGCTTAGCGACAGCCATCCACCTGCGCCCCTGCGACTCCAGGCCGTGACCTTCCCTCGCCTACTGGACAAGCACGACCCAATCTGGACCTTCCTCGTCACCGCGATGACCTACCACCTGCAGGCCGTGAAGTTCGTCTACCGCCCCGCCCAGTTCCTTAGTCCTCGAGCTGCCGTCGTTCAGTTCGTTCAGGACGGGCTGCGCGCGGCGCGAGGTGATCCGCAGCTCCTCGCAGAGACCCCCGCAACGCCGCAGGTCAAGCGGGGCGGAGCCAAGATCAAGCGCAACCAGAGGTGTCCCTGCGGAAGCGACAAGAAGTTCAAGCGCTGCTGCGGCTCCAAGGGCGGCGCGACCCGAGACCTCTTGGCCTGGGCGTAGACCAGCTTCGACACATGCCAGAGCCGTCGGCCGCCCCCGTCGCTCACTCGCAGGATTGGGGCAAGTGCGGCGACGCGAGGGCGTGCCAGCACTCGCACGTGGGACACGGCCGCACGAAGGCGCGAGTCGACGGCGGGGCGGAGAGACCCTGGAGCTTCTCGGTGAGGTGTTCGAGCCAGGTCGGCTCAATGGGGTTCTCCTTCGGTTCCTGAATCACGCGAAGCCTGCCGCCGGCTCCGGCGTGCCCCTCGTGCTTGTGAGCAACGGCCCCTAGGACGGCCGTCATGAACCCAGAGTCTGGTTTCTCGCTGGGCTCGAACAGCCTCGCCATCTTCGACTCCGCGTTGTCCGCGTCGGCTAACGCCTGGAACCACGGGTTGATCGTGGGGGCGGACCGCGCACGCGTGACTCCGAGGTGGAGGAAGGTGACGCGATGGAAGCCGTGGTCGAGCAGGATTTGCAGCTCGTCCTTCGCCCTGGCTCCTTTCTCGCGGTGCACCCCCTTCCACTTGCCGGGCACGACGGTCTCTCCCCGCGCGCGGCGCTTCCGGATGTCGCGAGGTTTCATGAATTGGCGCTCGGCGTCGAACCAGCTCACCTTGAGTTCGCCAGCCACGACGGTTCCAGGGGTGCTCGGCCAGTGGAGCCCGCCTCCTTTGACGGCGCGGGCTACGGCCATGGCGTGATTCCTCGCGAAGGGCTTCGCGGGATCGCCAGCCTCCGCCTCCGACTTCAGGTAGGCCTGAAACTCGTCCTCGCCGAGCGTCCACTCCAGCGGACCGCCCAAGAAATCGATGTCGCCCTGAATGTCCTCGTCGAAGACGTCCTTTCGATCGAGGAAGAGCCCGAACCAGTAGGGCTGCTGCACTCCGAGCGCAGCCATAAGGTCGTCGGCGTTCAGCTCGATCCACCGATAGAAGGCGGTCTGCTCGCGGCTATTCTCGTGGACTTCGGGGATGTGCTCCACAGGTGGAGCCGGCGCAGCTGGTGGTGGTGGCGCGGCTGCCAGTGCGACCCGGCTCAAGAGGGTTCCCAGAGAGAGGTCGGCGAACTGCGAGGGCTCGGGAGCCAAGTGCAAGGCTCGCGAGATGAACCATGCCTTCGTCGGAACTGGCTCGTCGGGGAGGAGCCGCACCTGTGAGAGGTGCTTCCACGCTGGCAGATCAGCGCGAAACCGACTTCCGAGCGACCAGTTGCGGCGAGAGTTCTCGACGAGCATCCCCAACTCGCCAAGGACCCACCTCCTCAGCCCGTCCTCCTTGGGAGTCGGATCGCTGAGGACCACGCACTCGACCTCTCCGTCCGAGCGGTCTGGGTCGTGGCGAAAGATCAAGCACGTCGCCTCGATCGGGTGCTTCGCGTCGCGCACCACGATTGCCTCCGTCTGGAGCGGCTCACCGAGGTCCGCATACCAGGCTCCAGCGGGATCCGCCGAATCCCGCCGAGTTCGCCACGAGCCAAGGAGCTCGTTGACCCAAGCGCGGATCTGCTCCTCGTCGTATGGCTCCGCTTCTTCCGCGTTCACTGGTGCCCCTCCTGATGTTGAGAATCGAAAGCCCGGGGTCGCACTCGCATGGTCATGAGCCTCTAGACGGGAACGAGCCTCTCATCCGTCAGGGGATCCGGGAGAGGGTCGGCTACTCTTGAGAGTGCCAGCGCACCCAGGCCTCGGAGCGATCGAAATCGTGAGAGACACACCTCTTCACGGTCACGCGCTCGATCGTGAACACGACCGCGTAGCGCTTCGGGCCTCGTCCGGCCCCCGGTTTGGCAAGGAGCGCGATCCTGCTCTGCGGTTCTCCACGGCCAACCGTGGGCGGGGATGTGCTTCGCCCCCGTGCTCCCACACGTTGGCCGCGTTGCCGGAGCTTGACCCAGGAGTGAGCGAGACTCTGCGGTCCCTCGCTCTGGAGCCAGGGCTGCGACAGGCCGTTCTGCAGAAGATCGTGGAGTCCTCTCAGCCATGCCCTTGGCCTGAAGCGCGGCCAGTTCCGCAGCTCTTGAGGGTGGGACCAACGCCGTGGAGCAGTAGGTTCGCTGTCCGTGCGGAGTGCGGAACTCGCGCACGGCCACCCCGTTGCCCGCGTCCAAGTTCATGTCCTCGCGGCTCTGGACCTTCCACCCTGCTTGGGCGAGTTGGGCATCGATCTCCTCTCGCGCGATCTCCTCTGGCTTCCTCTTGTCCTCGGCCATGCGCAAGTCTCATCACGACAGGTGTTCGACCAGCTTCAAGCGTAGGCCACGACGCTGGGGCACGCCAACCTCTCCAGTGTTGCCCGCTGCTGGCAAGGAAGAGTTGTGACATCACAAGAGAGGCAGATACGGCGTTCGGCTAGACCCCGTTGCGGGCCCGCTCAGAGGCGAGGTGAAACGCGGCGCGGCTGATCCCCGCCGCGCGGGGGAGGTCGAGCTCGTAGAGCTTTCGGGCGCCGCGGTAGGCGCGCGCGGCGCGGCGCCCGAACGCGTAGAGGACGGCGTCGTCCTCCGTCCTCCGAGAACGCGACCCCCACGTGCCCGCACACGGCGTGCTTACTTACGGACGAGGTAGCCGCTGTCTACGGCGTAGACGCGCACGGCGTCGGAGGTTCCGATCGCGAGCTTGCCGCTGTCGTTGCTGAACGCGAGCGAGGGGTTGCTGATCGCCTCCTTTAGGCGCGGCAGCTTGCGGAGAGGGTGCGCTCCTCGAGGTCGAGAGCTCGACCTGCTTGACGTTGCGGGGTGCGGGCGAGGGAGCGACAGAGGGCGAGGGTCTTGCCCCCGGGCGCGAGGGGCGCGCGAAGCCCCGAGGCCTGACCGCCTCGGGGCTTTCGCCTTCTCCCCAGAGTGTCGCTCGATCGCCTTCAGTCGACGGGCCAGACCCACACTCCGCCGGGGGGAAGAACTCGAACGGGTTGGGCCGTGATGAGCGCACCGCCAGCCGCGAAGTCGAAGAGGGTCGCTGGCACGGTGAGGGTGACGGGCGAGGCCGTCGTATTGTGCACCACGAGCGCATGCTGCCGCTGGTGGAAGGTCACCGCGCCGCTCGCCTGAACCCCGGCAAAGCTCGTCATGGTGGTGGGGCTGGCGTTGACGGAGCCGTAGTCGAACGACTGGATCTCGCGCGTTCCCTGGAAGGTGCGCTGGCTGGCGGACACCGTCGTCGACAGCCAGGCTTCCACGCCGAACTCGGCGTCGAGGACCAGGACGGCCGCCACGAGCTCGACCTCGTGCTCCAGCGCAGCGGCGGGAGTCAGGTGCCGGCTGAAATCTGCAAACAGCATGTAAACGCCGACCGCGATACGGCCCACCTCCACGTATTGCTCAGCGTCGAGCGACTCGTCGCCCACGACGATGCGGGCGTCCCGTCGCCAGGGGTGGGTGGGGCTCAGGCCGACCGTGCCGTTCCAGCCGCCGCCGCTGATGGTGACTTGCGTACCGTGACCCGCGGCGATGATGTCGGCGATCATCAGTGCGAGGCCCGGCGTATCGCCGAACAGGGTCCCTCCAGACAACTGCAGGGGCTTGTCGATGCTATCGAAGAACACCCACTCCGCCTGCTTGCTCTGCAGGTAGCTCAGCACGGTCTGGCGGGTGGTCGGGTCGGTGAAGTCCAGCCGCAGGCGACCGTCGCTCTCCGTGACCGTGCGGAAGGAGCCGTAGGCGCCAAGGGCGGTCCAGAACCAGTTCGTCCCGGGGCCCCGCCCAAGGAGATACTCGATCCGCTGCTGACTCGCCAGGCCGGCACCGAGTGTGACCGCACTCTCGTGGATGAAACCCCGCCCATCGAGGATGACTTCGGTCGTGGTCAGCGTCGACCAGGACGGAGGGAAGATCAGGAGCCCGACGACTCGCACGGTGGCTTTGGAGCGGACGACGAAGCTGTTGCTGACGACGTCGCTCAGACCGCTCGAGGTGAAGGTCAAGGTGTTGGTGCCGGCGCTGCGATCCACCGACAGGTCGTTGAAGGTGGCGATCCCGCTGGCGAAGGAGGAGGTCACCGTCCCTTTCAACGTGCCGAGTCCGTTGGTGGTCAGGGCGACGCTCACGGAGCCAGAGTGAGCGTCTACCCGATTTCCGTTGGAGTCGACGGCCTCGACCCGGACAAGCCCGAGACCCGCTCGCGTGTCCACATCCATGGGTTGATCGAGGACGCGGAGCGTCGTCGCGGTGAGGGGAGGCGACGGGTTCGGCGGTGCCGGGTTCGGCGGTGCCGGGTTCGGCGGTGCCGGGTTCGGCGGTGCCGGGTTCGGCGGCGGCAATTGGGGGGTCTGGGAGGTCGATCCGCTCGAACCTCTCCCGTCACAACCGACGAGGACGAGAGAGCAGAGGATGAGTGTCGCGAGGTTCCTGTGGGTCATGGTCGTCCTTGGGTTTCGGGGCTCAGAAGGCTGGACTGCCCTGAGAATCCCCCTTCGATCGGTCACAAACAAATGACAAACAGGGACTTAGGTCGCCGTGTCCGGGCCTGTCAGGAGGACGTGTCCAGACATGTCCGGGAGCTCCAGATCGCCGCCGTGGCTCGTTTCGTGGGAGGGCGTATCCTGACGGGAGTTGGGCGTGCCGAACCGGCTCCGCTCGATCCGAATGGGATGACCACCGCATGAACGATGACACGCTGCACTTCCAAGAGAAGGTGTTCGCAAAGTTGAAAGCGATCCTCGGCTTCAACACCGACTCGAAGCTGATCCAGGAGATCGGGAAGACCCTGGACTTGAACGATCGCTCGGTCAAGCGGAGGTTCGTCACTCTGGAAATGCACATCCCGCTGAAGGAGCTCGAGACCCTGTTCAAGTTGTTCCCACCCGAGGACCGGGAGCACTGGCTCACGAAAGCCAAGCGGCTGCCCCTCAACCGGGGCGAGCTCGGAGTGAGCGTCGAGAGGGTGCGCAGAGGCTCGGGGACCCCCAGCCGTCAGCTGCCGTCCCACTCCGGCTTGGAGCGGGAGGCGGACGGGTTGGGGTTCTCGCGCGTGCAGGTGGAGAGTCGCCCGCTGGAGAGCCTGAGGGAGACGACCCAGGAGACGCTCTCTCGTTTGCGAAGCGGACAGTGGGTCCGAGTGGTCGGCGGTTACAACCAGGGGAAATCCAGCCTCGCCCGCTGGGTGGCGGCGGGCTGGGATGACGGGAAGTCCAGGGCGGCCATCCTGTACACGCCGAGCCGCAAGCCCCCCGCCGGGTGGCGGAAAGGTCTGCGCGCCTTCCTGGAAGGGCTCCCCCCGAGCTGGCTGCCGATCTTCGACGATGCCCACAACTACCTGGAGGATCTCGACTGGGTGTGGCGAATGAGCTCACCCAAAACCGGCGCGCTGATCTTGCACGCGCCGGTCGAGATCGACCTGAGCCTGGTCGCGGGGACGACGTGCATCGAGCTAGGCGCTCCAGCCCTGGCCGCCGCTCAGAGGGACTGCGATCCGCTTCTGGAGCTTGCCGAAGGGGTGTGCGAGGCGGTGGGGGCAGAACTCGCGCAGGAGAGACGCGGGGTGGATTACTTGCGAACCCAGGGGCAGTGGGGGGAGCGCGCCACGGATGGGCATCGCATCGAGTCCATCGACCTCAAGTGCAACGATGTGGCCGAACGGTTTCTTATGAGCACGGGCCGGCAGATCGCGCTCCTCGGGGAGGACAGGGATCAGGCCCTCACCCACTTCCGCGGCGAGGCCGAGTTGGTCGTCCTCATCGACGCCCTAGATGGTTCCCAACACTGGATCCGGCGGCGAAACCTCTACTGCACCGCGCTCTCGATCTTCCAGCGGAGCGCGGAGGGGAGATACGCGCTCCGGGTGAGCATGGTGCGAGATGCCGACGGGAGGGTGTTCTTCGCGCGCGCCGACGAGGGCAAGGCGTACGTGCGGCACGACACCCGGCCGCTCGTGGCCAGCGGGCTCGATCGCACCCTCGCGACGGCGCACGTGGCGACCGTGGCGAGGAGGAAGTCGCAGTACGACGAGCTCGTGCGGGTCCTCAGCTCCCGCGAGTTCCCCTTCAGCCAGGGAGGGCTCTACACGGCTGGGGGAAACCCCGCCCTCGCGGCGCTGGCGGTGGATGGCTTCGACGCGGTCCTGGAACTGACGCCCCACGCCATGTGGGACTGGCTCCCGGGCGCCCATGTCGCGGTTTCCTCGGGCTGTGCGTTTCTCGACCTCGACGGCGACCCCGTCCCCATCGTCGAGCGAGCCGAGTCGCTCCTCAACGCAGAGAAGCCGAAGCTGGGAGAAGACGATGTGGGGAGATACGTCTGCGCCCCCCGGGAGGACCTCGCGATCGACATCGTCGAGTGGTTGCGAGGATCACGGGCGAGGGCAACCAGGAAGAAGGTGAAGAAGTCCTCGAAGTCTCGCAGGCAGGCCACCCAGGCGAAGCCATCCGTCAAGACCAAGGCCCGGGAGCAGGCCACAAAGCCCCCCGCCAAGAGTGCTCAGGACGGGGGCTCCAAGAAGCAGTCCGCCGGGAAGACCCGGCGCAAGAAGACCGCTCGCAAGGCGGGGAGGCGTCGGTGACTCGCCTCGACCTGGACCCCCGGCGGCCCCTGATCCTGGTCCGGGTGCGAGACGAGGCCCCCCAGCTGCCGGACGTGATCGCGCGCCTCTCACGGCTGACTGGGGTCTCGGTCCTGTTGCTGGACGACGCCTCCAGCGACGGGTCCTCCGCCCTGCTTCACGCGAGCGGGCTCCCCTTTTGGAGCTTCCCCACGCGTCGTGGCAGGGACGGCGTCCTGCGTGCAGGCTTGGAACTCGCCGTGCGAGCAGGAGTCGAGCGCGTCGTTCTGCTGGACGGTGACGGTCAACATCCGCCTGAGCTCGCTCCTCGGTTCCTCGAGGGCCTGCGCAGCGCGCGTCTCGTGCGCGGCACCCGGTTCTCCCCTTCGTCCCCCCAGCACGGCACCCCGCCCGATCGAGTCCTCCACGCGCGCGCGCTGGGGCGAATCGTGGAGGAGGCGACCGGCTGGCGGCTGAGCGATCCAGCCTGTGGGATGGCTGCATTTCGGACCTCGCTGCTGAAGGACCTGTCTTGGCCGCGCTCCTTTTCCCATCACCACGGCCTCGAGCTGGCGTTGCGGAGTTGGCAGGCGGGCCTGCCTCGTGAGGCAACGGTGGAGTTCCCGATCGCCGCCGTCTACGACCTAGACTCACCGAGCTTCCGCAGGAAGTATGCACCCGAGACCTGGCGGGTCCGGTTGCTCTCGCGGTTGGAAAGCCATCTCCGCCGGGTCGCGGAGCTCTACGCCGAGCGGCGCCCCTCAGGCCTACGTCCCCTCCGCGCCGCTGGGCCGCTCGGCCAGCTCCTCGCGGAGGGTCGCCTGGACCTGGTTAGCGCTCAGACTCTCGAAGCGGTCTCGCTCGAGGCACGTGAAGAGCCCCGCGAGGGTGAAGCCACCGCGGGTACTACCGTCGAGCGGCTTCGCGGCTCGTCGGCGAGCGAGCAGGAACACATGATCGCCTCGCTGCACGTAGTTCCAACCGTCTCCACCCAGGCGGGCGAGGGCTGAGTCCAGGTCGACGAGGCGACACCGCTCGACCCGGTAACCCTCGAGGTCGTGGGTCTCCAGCCAGGAGCGAAACGAGGTGAGGATGGCGTGGAAGTGGGGGTGCGCGAGCGAGGCCCCCGCGTAGGGCGTGTTGGCGACCAAGGTGTAGCCGAGGCGCACGAGGGGTTGCGCGGCCCGGAACGCGGCGGCTGAGAGCGCGGCTCCATGATCCTCGGGATGCAACAAGAGCTGCCGGTGCGGCCGTCGGTCCAAGGCACCTCGGCTGATGCGGGGGGTCCGGTTGAGCATGACCCGGAGCCGCGTTCCCTCTCTGGTCGAGGAAGGGTCTGCGACCAGTGTGTCCAGCGGGCCGACGCGAAGCGAAGCGTAGGGGTCGCATAAGGGGCAGCCTTCCTGGGGCGCCGCCTGCCGTGGCGCGCTGCGCCACTGGACCCACAGCCCTGGAGCAAGTATGCGGACCTCGTCGTGGTCCGGCGCGAGGACCCTTCCTCGGTTCGCCCGGTAGACCTGGCTACAGGCAGCGACCAAGGCGGCAATGGCGCTCAGCGCAGCCACCCTTCGATCTCGGCGAGCTGGTCGTCGCTGGCGAGCAGTTCCATCCGGTTATAGAGCCCAGGTCCCACAAACCCTGGGTGGAGGCGGGCATCCGAGAGCAGCCACCACCTCACCTGGCCCAGGTCCAGCCCTCGCGGAGGGAGCGCCTTGCCGAACGGAACGGCGAACACCCCTTCGGACACTCCGAAGGTCTCCTGGAGCCAAGTTGCTCCGCGCTCGACCAGGAGCTCCACGGAAGAGACGTCCTGATGCCGTGGGTCGGCGTGTTGCCACCCGTGGTTTCCGAGCTGGACCCCAGCGCTCACCAGGTCCTCCAGCTCGTCGACGCCCAGGGTCACGAGGTGGTCGGGTAGGTCGGGCTCCTCGACTTCCAGACGCGCGGCCACCGCCCTGACCCACTCCATGCGGTCCTCCTCCGTGTCCAGCCGAAGAAACTCTTGCTTCAACTGCTTCCTAATGTCCCGACGGCCAGCCGGACTCCGTAAGTCCCAGGAGCCAAGCCGGGCGTAGGGCGCCTGCTCCAGCGCCGCGTTGAGCAGGAAGAAGTAGTGCGGGCGGACGCTCTGGACGTTATCCGGGTTGACGAAGATGGTGACCTCGTGTCCCAGGCGCCGCGCCAGCCGGGCCGCCTCGCCTGCAGCCCGCGATGCGTCGTCCACCGTGAGGGCCAGTCCCCCTCGGGCCAGGACCTGCGAGAGGGGTGAGGCCCGGACGGGCAAGGCCCCGAGGAACTCCTCGACCCGCGCCGAGTCCAGCAAGTTCCGATGCGTCATGAGCTCGGGCTGCATGGACGCCACGAGGCCATGGAACTCCAGAACGATCGCTGGACGGTCTCCGTCCTGGGGTTTGAGGATATTGGGCGGGGGGTGGATCGGGTGGCTCCAGGCAGGTCTTCGGCTCTGAGACGACTCTACCCGACCTGCCTTCCCGAGGGACCAGCCAGCCCCGCGCTCCAGGATTCAAGGCCTGACAGGAGGATCGCTACAGACGGTGGCGGAGAAGCGGCTAGGTCTAGGATCTCGCCGTCGAAGGTCGAGCGGTTATCGAGAATCCTCAGCCTCAGGCTGGCCAGGTCTTCGGTGTCAGGGTCTCGCTCCCTAACTACTTTGTCTAGGTCTCCACAAGGCCAACCAATCCAATCAGGTGTCGTTCCCGCCGCACCGGATGATCTCGACCAGCCTCTCGCCGAAAAGCTGCCCGGTCAGGATTGACTCGAACTCCTCCAGCGATCCAGTCTCTCAGCGTCAATGGCGGGTTCGGTGGCTGGTTCCGAACAAGACCACCTTGTGACTGTACCCAGCCAGAAGCCTGCTCGTTATCCAACGCCAAGCGGCACGAAGCGTCGCCAAGGTGAATTGCCCGAAGGCATGGCGCGCAGGTCGGTCTCCTATGAGTACATGGATTGACTAGGACCCCTATGGAATGAATGGACTGAGTAGGACCAGATAGGGCCCGTGCGTGCAGTGCGCTTCGATCGGGCGCTCGTCGCAGAGCCAACGCGTGAGCCCGAGCGAGAAGCGCAGCTTCCCGTCGAGGTCGAGCCCGAGGTGTCTGGCGTCAATTAGAAAGTTCGCCCGTGTTGCCTCACTCAGGGATGTTACTCCGAGGGCTCGCGCTGCCTCACTCAGAACGCTACCCGCAGGACGTTCCTCAGCCCTCTTCGAGGCAGCCCACCGCACGTCGAGGTGGGGAGGCTGTGGTCAGGCGTGTGGTGAAGCTGGGGGCAGCGCGGGGTGGGAAACTCCGTGCCCGAAGGACAGAGCGGAGGAGTTTTCCATGCCGCGTCTTGCTGTCCCCAGCTTCTCCACGCTGGCCTGTCCACGGCCTCTCCACCCGGAAGACGATCCCGTCGAGATCACGCTTAGCGTCTTGACTTGTCCTGCTCCGAGAGTTCGTCTGACTCGGGCGCCTCGCTTCCTCGCTCGACAGGGTCTGTGCCGCCGAGCAGCAAGAGCCGCCTGGCCATCTGGTGGCGCCAGCCACGCACGCGACGCTGAAGGGTGCGGAGTTGACCTGGGGAGAATCGTCCGGGATTCTGGTCGCTAAGCCGCTCGAAGAGCACCTTGGCTGTCGAGTCAGGTTCAAGCTCGAGCCATGCCACCACCTCAGTCCACACGCCCTCGAACGGGTCCTCTCGCGTCCGATACGTCCGGGCTGCCTTCGGCCGACTTCGGTGAGTTGGCCTAGGCTCGCCCCTCTTCCATAGACGCGGAAGTGCGGCGAGAAACTCGTCCAAGTTGCCGTGATCGGGTGGGGACTCGAACCCCTCGATCGCCATGCTGGCCAGTGCGGCCTGGGCGTCCCGAATCTCCTTGAGCAACTTCAACGGGTCGAGCTCGTCGCGGAGGACTCGAAGCGCCTTCTTGCTCGCGCTTGGCACTCGCTGATCGCTGAGCAGGCGATCGCAGGGCGTAGCCGCTGGGAAATACGTCTTCCGGACGCGGCCGCCTACCCGGACCTTCGCTCGGAGCTTCATTGACGGTTGAAAGAAGTTCACGAACAGGCGCGCCGAGCCGTAAAGCCGCGAGAGCGCTTGGCATGCGACCACGCCCGAATACCTGGCGTTTCCCACCATTTGCCGAACTATTGCGCCGTTCTTCTGCTCGACCCAGGCCTGATCGTTCTTGTGGTGCGGCCTCGAACGAGTCAAGTGGATCCCCTGCTCTTGGCAGTAGGTCTGCACGGTTTCGTTGATGATCGCGCCGTCGTTGTCGGTGTCGAGACCAACAAGCGCGATGGGCAGGCGGTCGCGGAACGCCTCCAGGGCCTCGACCACGAGGTCCTGGTTCCGCGCCAAGAGGGGTAAGCACTCCGTCCAGCCGCTCGCGATGTCGGTCACGACGAAGGTGTGGACGAAGCTGCCGGCCATCGACCCACCGCAATGAGCGACGAAGTCGCCCTCGCAGAAGCCAGGGTCGGGGTCGCCCCAGTCAGCGAACGTGCGAATCGGTATCTCACCGCTCACCTTGCTCCGGACCCGCTTGCGTCGGCGGCGTCGACCGGTCGTCTCCCGAGTCTGAGCCAGGAGTCGATCAATGGTCGAGGCGCTCACCTTGCGAAGCCGACGATCAAGCTCAGGGTCGAGTCGTAGGTGTCCGTGGCGGGTTAGCGAGTCTATGAGCGCGGGCAAGGCCGCCTTCAGCCGCTTGCCGCAGATTCGGTCCGAAGCCTCCCACAGGAGCACCAACGCTTCCTTGACAGCCTCGTCGTAGACACGCCTTCCTGGCTTGGCGTTCGCCTTCTCCGCCTCTGGCGCATTCAGGAGCCGGAGCGCGTGCTTTCGGTGGTAACCCGTAACCGCGACGAACTCGTCAAGGATCCTTCCCTTGTCCGTCCCGTCCGCACCTCGATACCGCCTCCGGACTGCCGAGACAAGTTCCCGGCGCGCGGCCTTGCTGAGTCGTTCTTCCATGGCCTCTCCTGATTGCCGTTCGGTAGCAATCTAGTGAGGCAACGGGTTTCGGCTCGGTAGCAAAAGTGTTCAGTCAATGCGGCCTGCATTTCTAATTGTCGCTGTTCACCCGAGGTCTCCGCCCGCGGCGCGCGCCCGTCCCTCGGAGGTCGCCTGCGGCGATCGAGCCGCGGATTCGCTCGCCTGCTTCGCTCAGCTCGGGGCCGCGTTCGCGCTGCCTGCTGAGTTCCCCCAGTTCAAGGTGCGTCGGGTTTCGACAGTTTGGCGAGCTGTCGGCTCCGCCCGACAGCTACGCAGGGGTCGTGCGCGTGAGCAGCGAGATGTCCGGGAACTCTGATCATGATTCGTCGTAACTCTAAGACCACCAGCGAGGTTAGCGGTTCCCGTCGTTACCGAGAGGGGTTCGTGGTTACTGAGGCCGCCTTGCATAAGGGACTTGTGCGGGTCGACCTTCCCGAGACCAGGTCCTTCGTTACCCGCTTGGCTGGATCAGCTGCAGGCTGGGCCGAGCCTTGAGGGAACTAAGAGAGCCTTCCCAGTGGATCATTCTGGTCACTTTCTCATGGATCGATTCGATTCACCCCTACCGCTCGACCCGCCCGATCGATACCGTGAATGACGTAGTCTCCGCCCCCCCGAATTCCGCATCCGAGTCGTGGGAATTGCTTGAGGCCGGGACGTGCCCTGAAAAGAGTCGTTACGATTTCGCGACCTGCCGTAACGAGGGCCCCCGTAAGTGCCTATTCTGTCGTCGGGCGACGTGAAAACGCCTGGTTCGCCGTAACGGACTTACGTCAGTTTTCCCCACAAAGTCAGGGGTTGTGCTTTTCAGAGGGGCGAAGAAAAGCAGATTCGCTGGGGGTCGCGCGCGACCCCTGCGTAGCTGTCGGCGCAGCCGACAACTCGCCAAAGTGTCGAAACTCGACGGCCGCTTCCCGCGTGGATCCTTCGGATCCACGCGCGCGACCCCTGCGTA
>Ga0316202_10001073_pt1 | contig 23437 bp, 13 predicted proteins | sample 3monrhotite_MG_FD_204934 | JGI IMG/M metagenome (GOLD analysis project Ga0316202, IMG submission 204934) | Microbial mat bacterial communities from mineral coupon in-situ incubated in ocean water Damariscotta River, Maine, United States -... | ecosystem: Environmental > Aquatic > Marine >... | reverse complement strand
CGGCCAGGACCTTGCGGATCGCCTCGGTCAGCTCGGCGTCCGACCAGGGCGTCTTGGGGCCTCGCTTCTTGGCCGGCCTCGACTCGGCAGCTTGCCGCTGGCGGTCGTAGTAGGTCGATCTCGCAACACCCCAGGTCTCACAGACCCGGGCCACACCGTAGACACGACCCGCGGAGGGCGACACGGCGTGGCTCATGGCCTCGACCTCCGCGTGAGGAAAGGGCGTCCCTCCTTGATCCGAATCCCCTCCTGGAGGATCTCGTTGCGCATGGTCAGCTCGCCGACCATGGCTTTGAGGCGGAGCACCTCGTCGTCGCGGTCGTCTCGCTGGCGACTCTTGAGAGCAGCCTCGCTAGCCTCGTGGTATTTGTCCCGCCAGGTCGCGAGGGTCGCGGCGGTGATCTCCAGTTCGCGAGCGAGGACGTCGAGGTCCTTCCCTGCGACCAGTCGACGAACGGCCTCGGCCTTCTTGCGAGCCGAGAAACTGCCCTTCCCCTTAGCGGATCGCTTGGGCTTTGGTTTGGTCATGAAACACCTCGAGGGCGATGGTCCCTACCCGGACCGACACCCCAATCTGGTGTCCAAGAAAACCCTAGGGCGACAGAGCTGCGCCGACTGCTACGCAGGGGTCATGCGCGCGGACGGCGAGATACCCGGGAACTCTGGTCATGATTCGACGTAACTCCAGGACCACCAGCGAGACTAGCGGTTCCTGTCGTTACCAAGAAGGGTTCCCCGTTACCGAGGCCGCTTGGAACACGGAATTTGTGCGGGTCGGCCGCACTAGGACCAGGCCCCTCGTTACCCGCTAGACGCTATGAGGGCCGCCGAAGCGTCGGACAGGGTTGACACCCTGTCCGAGTGGCGGTCCTAAACCCAAGGCGAGGAGGTCTCGCGTAGGGGGAGCGGGCCGCCCGGACCCGCCAGCGCCCCACGTCTTGGCCGACAAAAGCGCTGGCAAACCCGAGGAGGATTCATGTCCCGGGCGACCCAGCAGAACCCTATCACCCCCACCCCCGCTCTCTACGTCGCGCTCGAACTAAGTAAGGACAACTGGAAGCTCGCGCTAACGACCAGTCGGGTCCGGCGCCCTCGTATGCGAGACGTTACAGCTCGCAACCTGCAAGCCTTCCTGGCCGAGATCCAAAGCGCCAAGCGCCACTTCGGGCTCGCGGAGGAAGTTCCCGTTTTCACCTGCTACGAAGCGGGACGAGACGGCTTTTGGATCCACCGCTTCCTCGCTGCCAACGGAATCGAGAACGTGGTCGTGGATCCGGCGAGCATCGAGGTCAGCCGCCGAAAGCGAAAGGTCAAGACCGACCGCATCGACGCGGTCAAGCTGGCCAAGCTCTTGGTCAGGCACCACGAAGGCGAAGACGTCGTCAGCGTCGTTCGCGTCCCCCCTCTCGAGATCGAGGAAGAGCGGCTGCTTCCGAGACAGCTGAAGTCTCTCAAGGACCTACGCACCCAGATCACGAATCAGATTCGCGCTGAGCTCTTCCTGCACGGGGTCGACCTCGACCCACGAAGCGGGAGCTTCGCGAAGCAGACCTTCCTCCGGGAGTTGGAGAAGGCGCGGCAGTGGGACGGGAAGCCCCTGCCAGAAGGCGTGATCTTCATGGCTCGACTGCATTGGGATCAATACCTGCTGGTCGAGGCCCAGATCAAAGACCTCTCGCAGCGGCAGCGAGAGGCACTGCGCGAAGCGCGAAGAGGATCCGAGTCTGTGACCCATGCCCAAGAAGTCGCCGCACGCCTGACCGACCTCAAGGGTGTGGGTGATATCGGGGCCTACGTCCTATCGCTCGAGTTCTTTTCCTGGCGCGAGTTCAAGAACCGGAAGCAAATCGGAGCATTGGCAGGTCTGACCGGGACGCCCTTTCAAAGCGGGACCATGGACAAGGACCAAGGGATCAGCAAGGCGGGAAACAAGAGGGTCAGGACCTTGTCGATCGAACTCGCTTGGCTCTGGCTCCGGCACCAGCCGGACAGCAAGCTGACGCGCTGGTTTCACGACTACGTCGGAAGGTCCAAGAGCCGCGTAAAGCGCAAGGCAATCACCGCCCTGGCCCGGAAACTGCTCGTCGCCTTCTGGCACTACCTCGAACACGGAGTCGTGCCGGAGGGAGCTCGCCTCAAGTCCCTGACCTCCGCTGAGCCCGCAGCGTGATTGGCATTCGCTTGACCGACCTCGCATTGAATTGCGCGGTCTGCGCGAGTCCTGGTTCTTCAGCAAGTCGCTCTGGCGCAGACCGCGCGAGGGCTCTCAATTCACATGTCTTCCTGCGACCAGCTTGTAAAGCGGGCGGGGCGAGTCGTCAGCGACTCAGCTTGATTGCCTAGACGAAGCGGTTCAGGAAGGCGCCATTCATGATCTCCAGGAGAGCAGCTCGATACCCCACGGTAGGGTCCGGTGCCTTGAGCACCGACCGGTGGGCCAAGCCTTAGAAGGAGCGCTCTCGCATCGATCCAAGAGTCGCCGTCAGGCGCACTCAGCATTAGGTCCGGTCCGCTGCGGTGGACTAGGACGGATAGGAGCTCGTCCCGGGACTTGCCCGAGGACTCTTCACGGATCGACCCGGAAATCCCGAACCCGCGAGGCGCGCGACTGAAGAACGAACTCGCACTTGCAAAGGTGGTGCTCATAGGAGCCCGCATTCGTCACAAGTTTTGATCGCAAGGCAGAACTGAGGCGCCTTGATCGGAGAATTGGGTGAAGCCGCCGAAGGGCATGATCTTCATGCTTGACCCACAGCGGTTCACGGCGTGCCACTTCGACGTTGATCTCATGGAAGGCGACCACGCAGACCAACCGCTCGAAGCTGCATAGTCGGGCGCAAGCACATTCTCGATCTGAGTCGCGTCCTAGACCTGCAGGTCTGGAGGGTCGAGCAGCAGCCAGCCTTCAAAGACGCGGCCGAGGTAATCGCCGCCGAACTCGACATCGCCGTTGTGATCGGGGGATTCCGCCAGGGCTTGGACCACAAGGTTCAGCGCGAGCAACCACTGCTCGCACCAGGCTGCGCTGGCGGGCTGGCCGTCGACGGTGAGCGCGGGGACGTGTGTCATGCCCAGCTGCGAGAGCGCGTGGAGGGTGAGCGGCGGAGCTGCCTCCCAGGTCACGCAGACCGTGCCTGCCCCGGCCGCGGCAGCGTCGTCGTGGAAGGTGAGCATGGGCGGCGCATCGCCTGCCCGGGGTCCACCGCGGACGCTCCAGGAGGCACGGGCGTCGCTGCCGGTCCGGGTGACCTCGGTCGAGGCCTCGAAACCGGTGGCGAGCTGGGCTGCGATCGGCGAACGGGCCACCGCGGCCAAGCTTCGCAGCAGGCTGAGCAGGCTCTGGGGGTCGTCGTGGAGCGGAAGCCCAGGTGGATTCTCGAGGATTAGTGCAACCTCCACGGCTCGCTCCAACTCCTCGGGGTCGGGGGCCCAGGTCTGCACGTCGACGCCGGCGTCTGCAGCCTCTTGCTTCCAGCGGGGGTCGCACGCCAGCTGGGCCTGGGGAAAGCGGGCTCGGATCTGCTGCAAGCAGTCCGCTGGAGTGGGGCCGTTGACAGCCAGGGGACGATGCGCGGAGATAGCAACCGCAGCCACGTGATCGGTGGCACCAGCCTCGTCGTGGCGGGTTCCCACTGGGATCACCAGCAGATCTCGCACGGTCTCGGGGTCGAAGCTCAGGCCCTCGATCGGCGCACACAAGCGAGCGGTGGGGAACTCGAACGCCTGTGCCTGGACGTCGGGGCGGACGCGAGACGTCCCGTTGAAGCAGATCGCCGCCAGGATCAGGTAGACGGGGTCACGCTGCGCGGGGGTCAAGGGTTGGCCGCCCCAGAGCACCCGTGGGACGAACCCGACCTGACCCTTTCGTCCCGATCCGTAGGAGGTGCGGACCGCTTCGACGAGGTAGTCGGGTTCGCCCACGAGTAAGAGGTCGACCTGCTGCGAGGAGATCGGCTCGCCCAGCGCGCCCTTCAGGCTGAGGTGGTAGTTCACCGTGGGGTCCAGGGTTGCCCAAAACCGAAATCGGAGGTCGACCTCGCCAAGGGAGCAGGTGCCCTCAACACGCCCGCAGAACACCAGCCCTGCGATGAGCTCGCCGTGGTGCTGCCCGTGGATCAGCTGGCCGATAGAGGCCAATAGGATCCCCAACGCGCCAGGGGTCTCTCCGGGTTCGAATCCGGGGATTTCCTTGAGGCTCAGCGCGACCTCAGCACGTTGGACGCGCTCGTCTTCGGTCGGCTCGCGCACCTCGCCGCCGAGTTCCTCGGCGAAGTCCTCCAGCGCAGGCTCGCAGTCAAGGGGACCTGTGCTCGCCGCGGCGACTTCGGTGATCCCCGCAGCGTCGTCTGTGGCGAACGCTACCTGCTCGGGGGAGACGGATCCCGAGAGCGGGAGGTAGAACGCGCCTTCTCTGCGGCCGTCCAGGAGCGAGACGGGGCCGATCTTCACCACCAGGTGAGCCATTGGGCTTTCCTCCCCCCCGAGGATTTTAGCCGGTCGGCGAGGGGTCTGGAGAAGTCCGAGAATCGCCACGCCAAGATCCTCCGCCGCGATCAAGCTCTTTCGGCCCGAGCGACTGCTGGGGCAATCCTCAGCACCGGAATCAAATGTCAGGCGTTGCCCATGCTGCGTCTTGGCACTCAGATCTTAAGGCGCCGCAAGAGCCAGTCGAAGAGTTCTGCCTTGCGATTGGTCCCTCACCATGAGTAGCGAATGGCCTGAGTCGAGTTGTGCCGGAGCACTTCGGGCCGAGGCACGGAGCGGCGAGCCCGGTGTCAACTCTTGATGCGCAAATGAGACAGAAGCGGGCGGGCGCGGACAGTCCTGTGGCCCGAGAGCGCGTAGCGCGCGATTCGTCTCGGTTGCGGAGCGTGCACTACATAACGACGGGACACGTCATAAGTCGGTTGTGGACTTCTTTGAATGCCCTCGCAAACGGAGAGACCGAAGAGAGCCTGACCCAAACACGGCGGACGGTGACTTCCACGCGAGCCGCGATCTTGAGGAGCTTGACCCGAATCGTGTCCGCTCGTGCCTTCGCGAGGCCGGTTCCAGCCAGTCCGAGGTCTCGGAGCGCTTGGACGAGGACGTAGGCCAAGCCTGAGAAGTAGAGCCGGATCTGATTCGCGTGGAGCGTCGCCCCGCTGGTGCGCGTGCCGAAAAGGTAGAGCTGCTGCTCCTTGATCCGGTTCTCCATTTCACCGCGCGGGCAGTAGCCGTGCTCGTAGAGCACGTGGGCGTCGACCTCGTCTCTGGACAGCGAAGTGACTATGAAGCGGGGGTTCGAGCCCTTCTCGAGGTGCTCGGCCTTGCCGACCACGCGCCTGCGCCGGCTCCACGAGTCGAGCGTTTCGTAGTCGAAGTCGGCGTAGACCCGTGCCGGCAGGTTCCCCGATTCGAAGAGCTCCTCGGCCAATGCCAGCTCGTCGGCGATCTCGGCTTGAAGTCGCGAGTTTCGGGCCAGGCCGACGACGTAGTCGAGCCCTTCGGACTCGCACCACGAGAGGAGCCCGTCTCGGCAGAAGCCTGAGTCCCCGCGCAAAACGATCCGCGTCTCGGGCCACTTGGCTCGGATCTCCTCGACGAGCCGCTCGCAGACCGTGATCGCGTCCTTGGTTGGCCCCGTCCTTGTCGGAGGTTTGAAGGTGGGCGGCGAGGAGGTGGTCGCCGCAGAACACGTAGAGCGGGAGGTAGCAGTAGCTCCGGTAGTAGCCGTGGAAGAAGCGCCCCTCTTGGTGGCCGTGAAGCCGAATGTCCGAGTTGTCGAGGTCGAGAATCACCTCGGGAGGCGGGGTCTCACCGGACCGCTTGAGGAATTGTCGGACGAAGAATCGGTCTGCAACTTCGAAGTCGAGCTCGATCTTCTTGTAGCGATCTCGCTCGTGGTCAGGCGTGGCGAGTTCGAGGCGGTTGAGGGTCGCGCTGCTCGCCAAGGCAGGCCCCTGCTCGGCTCGGCGCGTTCTTCCTTCCGGTGCTTGCTTCCCGACGGCGACCGCGAAGAGCGGGTCGTGACGGAGCTGGTCGTGGTCGTTGAGATCCTCGTAGCCGAGGACCACGCCGAAGACGCGCTGCGTGAGCAGGTCCTCAACGGAGTGTACCGAACCCGAGTCTGGAGTGTACCGAACCCGAGTCTGGAGTCGGTGATCTCGGAAGCAGCCGGAGGCGAATTCCGAGAGGATCCGCGTGCGCTGCTCCGTCATTCGGAGCAGAACCGACCCACCGTCACTGGAGAGCTTGCCGCCGTCGAATCCGAGGGTGATTTGGCGGCGTCCCAAGCGTCCGCAATCGAGGCCGGTGGGAATACACTCTGTCTTCAAGGTCGTCGTCCTCGTTTGCTGTGCGTGGTCTAAGCAACAGCGTTATGGCATCGAGGTACGACGTCCTTGTTTCACTAATGGTGATGGAAGCGGGCTAGGCTCGATCAACTGCAGGCCGGAGCGAAAGGGGGACTCGAAGAGCCCTCCCTGTGGATCATTCTGGTCACTTCCTGATGGATCGATCCGATTCACCCCTGTCGCTCCACTCGTCCGATCGCTACCGTCAGTTACGTATTCCCCGCTCCCCCGAATTCCGCATCCGAGTCGTGGGAACTGTTCGGACAGGGACTTGGCCCTGAAAAGAGTAGTTACGATTTCGCCACCTGCCGTAACGAGGCCCCCCGTAAGTGCCTATTCTGTCGTCGGGCGACGCAAAAACGCCTGGTTCGCCGTAACGCACTTACGTCGATTTTCGCCACAAAATAAGGGGTTGTGCTTTTCATGGGGGAGAAGAAAAGCAGATTCGCGGCGGCTCGCACACGACCCCTGCGTAGCTGTCGGCGCAGCCGACAACTCGCCCAAGTGTCGAAACCGGACGGCCGCTTCCCGCGTGGATCATGCGGATCCACGCGCGCGACCCCTGCGTAGCTGTCGGCGCAGCCGACAACTCGCCCAAGTGTCGAAACCGGACGGCCGCTTCCCGCGTGGATCCTGCGGATCCACGCGCGCGACCCCTGCGTAGCTGTCGGCGCAGCCGACAACTCGCCCAAGTGTCGAAACCGGACGGCCGCTTCCCGCGTGGATCCTGCGGATCCACGCGCGCGACCCCTGCGTAGCTGTCGGCGCAGCCGACAACTCGCCTTGGACTAAGCCTTCGGCAGCGGGGAGACCATGGGATCGTTGCCTCGCCTTCGCCCTCGCTTCGAGGTGGCTCAGGTCCTCCGGGACCACGCGGCCGACTACCGCGCTCGCCGCGTCATGACCGAGGACCAGCGGCGCGCGGTCTGGGCCATGGTTCACTGTCGGACGGCCGTGCTCGGTGGCCACGTCGACCGCTGCGACGCCTGCGACTACCTCCGCCCCGCCTACAACTCCTGCCGCCACCGAGCTTGCCCCAAGTGCCAGGGCCAGCGTCAGCAGGAGTGGATCGCCAAGCAGGTGGACCGCGCCCTGCCCGTTGCCTACAGCCACCTCGTGTTCACGCTGCCTGCCGAGCTGCGACCTGTGGCCCGAGCTAACCCGCGCGAGGTCTATCGGATCCTGTTCGCTGCGGCGACTCGGACAGTCCAACGCCTCGCCAAGGACCCTCGCCACCTCGGCGCTCAGGTCGGGATCACGGCTGTCCTCCACACCTGGACGCAGAGCCTGCACTACCACCCTCACGTCCACCTGATCGTGACCGCGGGTGGGCTCAGTACGGACGGGAAGTGCTGGATCCCCAACCGCTGGGGCGAGCGCTACCTGTTCCCAGTTCGCGCCCTCTCGCGAGCCTTCCGCAGCTCCTTCGTCCGGGCGCTCGTGCGCGCACGGACCCAGGGGAAGCTTGACCTCACCACCGAGAACGTCGCCGAGCTGGCCGACGACCAGGGCTTTGCCGACTTCAAGCGGGACCTCTATGCCAAGGAGTGGGTGGTCTACGCCAAACGGCCCTTTCCTGGTGCCTCCCAGCTCTACCGCTACCTCGGCCGCTACACGCACCGCGTCGGCCTCTCCAACGAGCGCCTGCTCCTCGTGGACGATCGGAGCGTCACGATCCGAACCCGCGCCGGGACGGCGTCTTTCGACGCGAACGAGTTCTTGCGGCGATTCCTTCAGCACGTCCCGCCCAAAGGCTTCGTGCGGGTCCGCCACTTCGGGCTCTTCGCGTCGGCCCACACGGCTCGCCTTCGGGCAGCCCAAGAGCTGCTCGACGGCGAGCGTAGAGAGACGGTGGACCCGAGTGAGCTGGACACACGCGAAGCTCCTGTCGAGGCTTGCCCGAGCTGTCTGTTCGGGACGCTCGTGCGCGAAGACGTCGACCCGAGCCCCTCCGCCGAAGACCTCTGGGACCCATGAGGCCTCGTCGGATCTCAGCTCCTCTCCGCCCGCCCGGCCAGAAGGCCCAAGGTCTGCCAGGGCGACGAACCGCTCTCCAGAAGCCTCGCCAATGCCAGCCCCAGCGGGGCCTGACTGCGGCGTGAGCAGCGTCGCCCTGGGCCAGGAGCGTCCTCGCGAGCCCTTGTCAGCGGTATCAATGCCCATAGATAGCAAAGCGGCCCGAACCCTCTTGGTTAGACATGGGGAGCCAGAGACTGCTACTCCGGTGGCATCGCTTGTCTCCAGGCCGAGAATGAGACCCTTCGCGAGCAGCTCGGAGGCCGAAAGCCGCGCTACACATGGCGCCAGCGGCTACGGTTCGCGAAGGTCGGGAAGGCGATGAGGCGAGCGACCCCGACACGATCATGCGTCGTCCTGTGGTGTTGGGTAACCTCTACGCAGCAGCGTTCGATCAGGCAGCGACACTGGTAGGCTGTCGCCGCACTCTAGAACGAACACGCGCCCAGTTTGGACAGCCCCAGTTCCTCCATAGCTCGGGATTCGTCATGTCGAGGCTTACAGATGACCGACCCCTCTACGTTGCTACGGCTCTACCGTGGAACCAACATCGCGATGGAACTGGAGATCTTTCAGGAAACTGGGATCTTCATGTGCGAGGCAGCGAGGCGGTTCTTTTGCGAAGGCCATGAGGCCGACGCCAGGAGCCTTGCCCTTGAGATCCACGAAGAGTGGATTGTCGAACTCGGCGGGGAAGAGTCGTACGCTCGGGCCCATGTCGACCATGGCTCGGAATTGCCTAGACTGCACGCCCGACTCGCAACTCTGGTTTCGACTACTGAAAGGCAGGGGGTGGCAGAGTCTTTCGCTGGTGCGAATGGCACGGTTTACGGAGCGGATCGGTCGCGAGCTAGCGTAGTTACGGAGGCCTTGGAGGGAAGCACGGAAGAGGAGGAATGGCTCTATCGCGTTACTACCGAGCCGTTGGCATTTGGCCAGGTGACTTAGGAATGGGTGGTTACTCCGCGCATTGCGAGCGGAGCGATTCGACAAGACGGTCGCGACCCACTACCACTTCTACTCGCCCTGCGAGGTGACGAAGAGCCGCGCTCGGCCCGTCCTTTGCAATGGCTCGTGGAACTAGTGCTGCGGCAGTGGCAACCGCGAGGCGAGGGTCCTTGGCAGGATCCCCTCGGAGACTCTCACTGGCGGTCCACAAGAGATGGAGATCTCCCTTGGCCTGGGATGCCGCCCAGCGCTCTAGCGCGGAGACTACGTCCTCAACCGTGGAGTCATTCTGCGGCGCAGCGAGGGCGAGCCGAGACAGCGATGCGGCGATTCGAGCGGGCGAAACTGGATATTCCCCCTCCTCAGCCATCACCAACTCCAAGAGTTCAGTTAGATGGTCATCAGGAGCGTAGGTCGCCCTCAGAAAGGCGATCACCTCCTGCATGACTTTGCAGTCGACCTCGTTGTATTCTTGAATCTCGTGCATGAGCGGGACTTCGTCGAGGGGAATACCTTTCTCTCTTGCCACCTTCCATGCGCGCCAGGCCCCAACCATCGCGCCAAGCCCGTCCGTAGGCCCGTCACCCCAGAGCGTCTGGATCTTCCCCTGAGCATGAAGGGCTTTCGCTATCGCCTTGAGTCCGAACCCCATCGCGCCACGGATCACTACCGGCTCGGCCTTGACGACGCGATTGAGGAAATCGAACCAGTCGGGGACCGCCCACTGCTCTGAGCGCTCGCCACGGTGGCGCTTCTTAGCCGAGTTGTAGGCGGACTCGAGAGTCGAGACCTCGGCAGGGGACCAGTGGAAAACTCGGGGCTCTCCGCTCACCCCTAGCTGCTCCTGGACCTCGGTCATGTGGACCAGCCAGTCTTCTATGATCTGGGCTTCCGCCGACTCGGTGAGCGAACTCGTAGTGAAGCACCGAAAGACCCATTCGCCTTGAACGACGTGTCCGCAGCCAATCATGAAGATGAGCGGCTGACCGTCTTTGTCCGGGATGTCGCGCAGGTGATCGTCCAAGTCGCTGACCGTCTCGAAGTCGACGAAGAACTCTAGCGGTGTCGGCTCGCACCATTCCAGTCCTGCCTTGGTGATCTTGGCCGGGCGGACGCTAGGACCGTCGCTGTTGGTGTTGATATCAAGCAGCGCTGCGAGGGTTGGAGCCGTCTTCTGGCCCCTCACCCCTGCCTTTTCGGGCGTGAGGTTGGGGTCGTCCCAACGCGTGATTCCCTCTTCAGCCGCCTTCTCTCGCTTATCAACGCCCACATTCCAAAGCAGCGTGAGGTCCCGTAGCTCGGTGGCGACCTGGCGCTTCGCGGCATGCCAAGGCGCGTCCGAGGTGAACTTCATGTTGGGTCGGAGCTCGGGAACGGATGGCTCGGGTAATACCGACCATGTGGCGCCTTCCGTGCGGACCCGGCGAACCCACTTGACTGCATTCTCGACCTCTTCCGCGAGAGCGTGGGTCTTCGACAGCATCGTCCCCTGGGGCACGACGGCCAACCGCTCCATGCAGTTGAACCCCCGGCTACCAGTCTGCGACCAGCTACGGCCCAGGAGGAAGGACGAGGCAGGCTGGAAGCCTTGGAGCCTCCCGAGTGCGCGGTTGTAGAGGAAGACTTGGCCCTTGTAGGCCGGCGCGGAACCACTGTTCCCAAGTTCGCCGCTCTTCAATAGCTTCAAGCTCGTGAACTTCACGTCCACGACGCGGTAGTGCCAGGGGTGGTCGCCCAAGAGCGGCGCGGGAAGGGTCCAAGGGTCCTGAGCGTGGAACTCCTGCCGAGCAAGCTCGTATTCGTACGCGTCGGGGAAGAGATCGAGGAGCACGTCGCTTCGGACTAGGAGGTCGGGCGAGCCGTAGGTCCGCGTTTCGGCGTCGTGGAGGACGCCCTGGTGAAGGACCGGTACGCCTTCCTTCATTGCCTGGAGGGTCGCTTGCGCCTTGGCGGGATCACGCGTGTCTTCTGGGCGCTCTGCAATTCGGACGACGCCGGTCAAAGTCTGGACGTGGCCGACGACCGCTTCCTTGAAGTCTCGCCCCTTGGTCATGATGAACGGCGCGAAGTCCGTCTGAGTGTCATAGCCGTCCATGCGGTCGTCGCGAACGAAGCCCTGGGCTTCGCCGTGCAGGCTCAGCCAATCGAGCAGCGGGTCACGTAGCAGGTAGTTCCGAATTCGGGCGGCTGAGACCCAGTCCAACCAGGCTTCGCGTGTCGGTGCAACCACAGGGGGCGCCTTCGGTTCGCCAGTTAGGATGGAGTAGAGGTCGTCCGGCTCCAGGGTCTCTGCTGGTGCGGGCTCCTTCTCGAAGATCCGGGGCCGCGCAATTCCGAGCAGAAGCTCTGGGATCTTGTGGGGTTCAGTGACGACGTGATATGCCCAACGGCCAAAACCGCCGTGATGATTGACAGCGCGGACCCAGCGCTGAGCCGCTGACTCCTTGGTCTTCGCGTCTTCGCTGACATAGCCTTTCGTTTCCAGGACAAGATTGAGTTCGGTTTGGTCGTCGAGCAGCACTCGGACGACGAAATCGGGAATGTAGTTCTTCTGCTCGCCCGAGACCTCGTAGGGAATCGTGAAGCCGAGGCGGTCGTTCTTCGCGTAAGCGACCACTACACCTTCGAGCTTGTCGCTCTCAAGGTAGTGGGTTGCCTGCCCTTCCCAGGTGCTATCGGAGACGACGTGAGAGATATGACTCCGATGCGTTGGGATCGTGGGCTTCAAGGTTCGGAACTGAACGTCCTCGGTTGACCCAACCGGGTGAAAACGCGCGATTCGGGGTAGGAGCGGGGTCTCCCCGGCTTCCCGGTCGGGTTCAATCGCCTCCAAAATTCGAACGACTGCACGCTCGCGATACTTGGGAAGCGCGATCTCCTCTCGCCTCGCTTCCCCCACCGTCGCAATGCGCTTTGCTAGGAACTCCCGCACGTAGCGGAGCACCTGCGGAAAGAGCAGTCGAGCCGTCTCGGGGGCAGGCTTGAAGTCAAGATCCTGTCCTTCGGGAGTCCGACCCTGTGCCAGCGCCGCCACGACATCGCGCGACATCTCGAACGCCGTGCGCTGTAGGCGGTGCTCCTTATGGAAGCGCTCGCGGGTGAGCGTCTCAGCACCCCCGACTGCACCACCAAGCGCGTTTCCGCGATGTACAGGAGCGCCGGCCGTCGTTACGACCTGAGTAGGCTCGAATGCTGCATCGATGCGAACGAGTGGAATCGCGTCCACGTCGCAGCGAATGCGCTCTCGCACGTCGACCACGTAGCCTTCGACACGCGGGAACTGCAGCGCCAAGTGCTTACGCTCCGGGACGGCCTGAACCAGCGCGGACACCTTCGAAGGTGGAGGGACCTTGCTCGCTGTCCCCTGAACCGGAATGACCTCGAAGGGAACGCCAAAGATGTCGGCGTACTCAGGCGTGAGCATTCCCTCCTCGTCGAAGTCGTAGCTCATGCGTCGCAGGGCTCGTCCAACGACCTGCTCGCAGAGAAGTTGGGACGTGAATGCGCGCAGCCCGAGGATTTGGGTCACGTTGCGCGCGTCCCAGCCCTCGGTCAGCATCCCGACCGAGACAACGCAGCGAACGTCTTTACCTGGCGGGACGTCGAGGGTGGCACGGACGTCTTCGGGGAGATTCTGAATGGATGGGGGTGGCGCCCCTCCCTCCCACTCCGCCTTCCCGACTGTTGCCGTCTTCAGCCGTAGCAGGACTTCCCTGTCCTTCTTCTTCCCGCCGTCGTCAGCCTCAGCTTCCTTCAGCACCTTCGTATCGATCTGGAAGGTGTTCTCATCTTTGAGTGCGTCGAGCACGTCGCCCCGACGAATGCCGTCTGCGAAGACCTTGGCGATGTCCGTGTTAGGTGCGACGACGACCATTGCTGGGGGGACGGTGTATCCGCAAAGCTCGAAGTGGTCTTTGGTAGCTGCCCACTTGGCTGCCAACGTGCTCAGAGCGCCACTAGCTTCGCGCCATACCGCTTCAGGCTTGGGGGGGCGCCTCTTCGTTCCGCGCTCGCTGGTGCTGAGCCGACCCTTGATCGTGCTCCAGAGGTGGAAGTAGTCGGGGTCTGGGCGCCCACTGTCGTCGCGAATCGGAATGCGAGGCACCTTCGTGATCCCACTCTCGATAGCGTCCACCAGGCTAAAGTCCGAGACGATCCAAGGAAACGGCTCGCCTTCTGGCCTCCCCGATCCCTTGAGCGCGAACGGGGTCGCGGACAGATCGACGACCAGCTTGATTCCGCGCTGCGAGCCCTTGCCGAGCACCTTGTTTACGCGGTCGAGCCCACCAACCCAGACCGTAGCTTCCTCGCCATGCTCCATGGCTTCGGCCTTCTCTTCCCGGCTGAGTCCCTGAAAGTCGAGTTCAAGCTGATCGCTCCCAATCGGCGCGGCTGGTCGCCATGCATGATGGGCCTCGTCGTTGAGCACGAGCAATTGGTGGGCGCGCGTGAGCCCGGCCGCCTTAAGCGCCCTCCGCACGATTGCCGAGTCCGTTTCGCGGCCCTTCTTTACGACACCTCGCCGGGAAGTGTCGTCCCGCACGTTGAACACATGCCAGTTCACGATTCCGACTCGTCCACGGCGCACAAGGTCGAGGTATTGACTAGGAACCAGGTCGAACTGCTCGTAGTAGTTCCCAGGAACGTGGGGCTTGAGGACCTGGAGTCGCTCCTTCACGGTCAAATTCGGTGCGACAACCAGGACCGCCTTGCTGAAGCGCCCGTCGCCTCGCGCAGCGATCCGATTGAGGATGGTCCATGCCGCGAGCATCGCCATCACAAGCGTCTTGCCACCTCCCGTTGCGATCTTCGTGCAGTACCGGGTGAGCGGCAGATACTCCTTCGCGAGGCTTTCTTCATCAGCCGGAACATCCTCGGGGATTTCAACACCCTGACGGTCAGCCGGAATCGCTTCCGTCAGCCAGATAACCGTCTCAACAGCTTCACGCTGACAGAAGAAGAGGGGGCGCTCGCGATCCTGCCGATTCCAATGCTCCAGGAGATCACGAGTCGTTGGCGTGACGTTTGGGTAGTTGGCCTGCCGCCACTCCTTTACTCGCTGGCGTATCTCGTTGACACGGGTTAGTCGGAGCGTTTCCTGCTGCGCGACTGCCCCGGAGCCAAGTTGCTCTGTCCTCGCGATCCCGTGGTGCTGCGCAGGTCGTCGTCCCTCGATAGTCGTCGCGACGGCGCCTGAGAAGTCCCAATGCTGAGTGGGCTCACGAAATGGACTGGTGAGGATGGGGTTGTCAACTGCGTTGCGACTGCCGGAACTCATGACTTCTTCCGCCCTGCCATGCGCGGGTCGAGAACGATGAGCACCTGGTTGCCTCGATCATCAATCACGGTGACCGCGACCTTGTGACCTGGATAGAAGGGGAGGCTTCGTGTGGTTTGTAGCTGCTCGAATCGGTCTTCGTCTATCGTTCCTCGCAGCGCCTTCTGAAGCTTCTTCCAGGGGTTGCTCCCGCCGCCAGGGAAGAGCGCCTGGCATATGCAGAACGTCTTCGAGTCGTAGTCATGGTCGATGAAGATGGCCGCTGCTTCGTGGCCTGGCACGCTGTCCGTCGCGCCGGTCGCGGGGTCGTAGAGATCGATGGCCAACGTCTCGACCACCACGCGACCGTCTGCTTCCGACTCCAAGAGGATATCCGGCGCGCCGAAAACGGAAAACACCTGGTCGGTCCGCTTCTTCTTGAGCAAGTCCCCGACGATGATATCCGGGGCGGCGTTCGCATAGACGAGTTCGGTTCCTCGGGTTCCTTGATCAATAATCCTCCGAGCTTCGGGGTCGCAGGCAAAGCCAGAGAAGATCAGCACGTCGTAGCCGCGTGCTTCCTTGAGCGCACCGAGAACCTGGGTCGGAGAGACGGGCCCATGTCGTGGGCCGAACGAGATTGCGTAGCGCTTATCGTCTCCTTCCGCGTCCGATTGAGCCTCCGCGTGAAACCACTCGTAACTCCCCCGTACTGATCGGAGACTGGACAGTCGGAGCATCTTGCCGCCGCGAAAGGTGATCCCGGTGCGTCGTAGGAGATCGACCATCATCGTCAGGTACTGGTCGGTATCGTCCGAGAAAGTGCCTGGGGTTGAAGCCGCCAAGGAAGAGCCTTCGTCCGACTCGTCGCGAGTGGGGTCTTCCATCGACGGCGTGGGAATGGCCTCCAGGGTGAAGGGCCCCGAGACGCGGACCTTGGCCTGGTGGACATCGGGGCGGTCGTAAAGCGTCTCGTGCTCGGCCGATTCAACGACGGCCTTGTTGATTTGCTCGGAATCTGACAGGTCATCGAGGCGCGTGTTGTTCGCGATGGCCCCGAGAGTGATGTGCGGTACGGTCTTGTAAGCGAATCCGTCACGGACTCTGCTCTTTCGGAGGTGGTAGTAGGGAAAGCTCGCAGTCAGCATTCGCTGCTTAGCGAGCGCCACGGCTACCCGGGAGGTGTCGCAGGTAATCCACCGCCGTCCCCACTTCTCAGCCACAAACGCCGTCGTTCCCGAGCCGCACGTTGGGTCGAACACTAGGTCGCCGGGGTCCGTTGTCATGAGCATGCAGCGCTGAACAACCGCCGTGCTGGTCTGGACGACATAGATTTTCCCTGGCGCGCCCGCTACGTCACCCCACACGTTCGTGATCTCGTATGCCGGGAAGTCGTCGAGAAAGCGAACGTACCGAATCGTCCTCCCCGCTCGCTGAATCCGTCGCGCCTTGACGAGCCGGTTCAGCCCATCGACGGTGGTCTTCCAGCAAGCGTTCTGGCCCGGGTGGAAGGTCTTGCCTTCAAAATCGAAATCGACCGTCGTGTTCTTCCTAAAGGCGCCCGATGTCAGGTTGTCGAGTTGGTAGGGACGATAGCCGTCCGGGATCGTCGAAGGATTCGCGCGCTCCTCTCTTGTTAGGGGCCTGCGTGTGCCGTCCGGTGCTTCAACCTGATCGTATCGCGCACCCGTTCCCGACCCCTTACCGACGCGTTTGAGGTGGAACAACTTTCTGAACTTTAGCGATTCTCTGTCCTTCGCGTACCAAAGTAGGTAGTCGCAGACTGACTTGAGCCCTGTGGTGCCTAAGCCCCCCGTCTTCTGGACGACGATGAGAGAGACGCAGTTCGAGGCTCCAAATACCTCGTCCAATAGCTCACGTACGTGGTGAAGGTTCTCCTCGCTGATCTGAACGAAGACGCTTCCGCTCTCGTGCAGAAGCTCCCGCGTTAAGAGCAGGCGATCTCTGAGATAGGTGAGGTAGCTGTGGACGCCAAGCTCCCAGGTGTCCCTGTAAGCCTGCACCTGCTCAGGCTCACGAGTGAGGCTGGCGTCGTCTCTGTCCTTCACGTTCCGGCGCGAGAGGCTCGGCTGGAAGTTCGAGTTGAACCTCACGCCATACGGCGGGTCGATGTAGGCGCACTGAACCTGGCCTGCCATCGACTCGCGCTCTAGCAGCGAGTTCATTACCACGAGGGAGTCGCCGAGGACCAGCCGGTTGGACCAGCCGACATCATGAGAGTAGAAATCGACTTCCTTTGACGGTGGAAGCTCAGGCTTCGCGAACAGTTCAAGCTGGGCAGCGGCCCGCTCTGTGCGCCGAACGGCGCGCAGGATCGCCTGAGCGCTGATTCTCTCGTGGATATGCAGGGACACGGTGTCGATCTCGAAACTCGTGTGTTCGGTTTTCCCCGCCCACTGAAGCTGAGGATCGAGGTGGGCATCGTAGGAGTAGATTCTCTTGGCCGGCTTGGACTGGTCGAACTCGATCAGCCCGGCAGGCGGATTGTTCTTCCGCTTGGCGTCGTGGCGATAGTCCGCAACCCCGTCGCCATTGCCGTTCGCTCGGGGCTCTGCTGCCGAAGGACCGGCGAAACCACGTGAGCCGGACCCAGTCTTCTTCTTCTTGGTCTTCTTCGTCGCAGCGGTACGACCTGATCCGTGAATCCGCTTTGCGATCGTCTCCTTCATGCGCCCGGAGTCGTCGATATCCAGGGCTGCGCACATCGCCTTCAGTTCGTCGCGCTTGAGTCCGGATGCGGTGACAACTGACTCGAACTTCCCCGCTGCGATGATTGCCTCGACGTGCTGGTCCACGACGCGTCGGTCTTGGACCTCAAGATCGAGCCCTTCAGAGAACTCCGCGAGCCGGCTTCGTCCGAGAGTGCGAAGCGCAATTCGCTGGTGTTCGTTTGAAATCGGCATGGTTCCCCTAACCTCCAACCGACGTTGATACGAACCCTGGACGCAGGTGGAGAGGGGGTAGTCTACGCACGATCGGCCCAAGCCTCTACGGGCCCCAAGACGGGAGCTCGGAGAAGCTAGGTAAAGCCCCGTGAGCCTTGCCACGTTCAACAGCTGTTGGCCGGAGTTCGTCCCGACCCGGACGACTTCCGCCGGCCTGGTCGCGATTCCAGCTGTTGGCAACAGGCAAGTCCAGAAACGCGCTGGAGGTTGACGCACCAAGTGAGGGAGTTGCAGCTCAAAGCAAACCGTCGGTCGGGTCAGCTTTGGGAGGGTCTCTCGCTGCTCGTCCACACGGTCAAGACCCGTCGCTCGCCGCTGCTGATCGGCGTCGCTCTATGACAGTGCGACGGCCTCCGGAAAAAGTCGAATCGGCTCGGTCCGATCTCTACGTGAGGTATCGCGCTCACGCAAGGTCTCAGCAGCCTGGAGACCTGTTTGCCTGGACCAACCCGGTCCGCGACGGCATGGTCGATCGGCCCGAGAAGTGGCCCGGGGCGAAGTTCCTGCCCCAAGACCTCGGGTCCGAGATCACGGTCACGAAGCCCGAGGGCGCCTTCTTCGGGGGCCGCGGGCGCGAGCACCACCCGCCCACGGACTCGTTCGCGCTCGAGGACTGGAAGGTCCACCTCGCCAACGAGGAGCGGGCGGCGATCGAGGTCGGGCCGAGAGCGGGCCCGGGAGAAGGCCCTCAAGGGCAAGGGCGTCCAGGCCAAGCGGCGCCGCGAGCTGCTCCGTCAGCGCAAGAACCGCCTCCGCCGTCAGCGCCAGGAGCGCGCTCGGTCCTCACGATCGCGCTCGAAGCTCCCCGATCAGGTCGCGATCAAGATCGCCTGCCCGCCAGGCTACGAGGACTGGCCGATCGAGGACGTGCGGGCGCACTTCCAAGCGCTCCTGGAGGAGGAGCTGAGGGTCGTCCACGCGACCCGGCGCTCCGAGGGCAGGACGCGCTAAATGGGCGTCGTGGCCGCCCTGGCGCAAGATCCGCGGAGCAGCGCGGGCTCGGTCTGGCCGAGCTTCGCGCGCGTGCCCCGGATCGCGTGCAAGGGAGACCGCGCCGCGCGCTTCGCGATCCTCGAGGAGCTCGTGTCCTGGCGAATCCGCTACCGCATGGCGCTGGAGCTCCGTCGCCAAGCCTTGGCCGCTCAAGACGGGACCGCCCACTTGATCGAGTTTCCCTTGGGGACCTATCAGCTCCTCCGCGACCACCACGTCCGAATCCGCGGCGTGACGCGCGCCCCTCCCTCGCTCGCCGCCTGAGTCGACAGAGCGCTCCCGACCCTCCACAAAGCTCTGCACCACAGAACCTCGGCCGCCTCCGGCGCCGAGGCTGGTGGCGTTCCGGAACTCTTCCAGGGGCGCGTCGCGTTGGTCGGGTTCGAGCGTTTGGCCGAAGACCCGCCGGGGTCGGGGTCGTCGGCGTTGCCCAACAACCCCAGGACGGGTACGCGGTAGGACGGGTACGCGGTAGATCTCCATTGGGGGATTGCTAGTAGTGCGCGGGAGGAAGAATGAGAGCGCCTCGCGCAGTTCCCTCCCGCCAAGCAACCAGAGTTTCGGTGAATCGCCCAGCTGTGATCACGTCTATCCCCAGCGCCGTGGGTATCATTTGCTCCAACATTCTCACGACCTTCGAGCCGTCACGCCTCGCTGCTACGTGGTCCAACAGTCTCAGGGTGATCCTTTGACAACTACCCTCATGCAGAGTATTCCGCCAAATGTGGAGCAGGGTCTGACCAAGCAGGGTAGTGAGGCCCGAAGTGTTGGTGCGACTGCGCTCGAACCACTGGAGTACCTGAGTCAACGGCGCGGCGTCCACATCCCAGCCGCAGCTTGAGATGCTGGAGAAGATGGTCGCTGGAGAGAGATGTACGTGGTCGTAGCCAGCGGCGACCAGCAGCCCTTCGACCTCCGCTAGGGCTTGATCGGTCATGAACCCCTTGCAATGGAGCCAGGAGAATGCGATTTGGCTCCAAGTCCACGCAATGCCCGCTTGGAGCGATACGTGCCCGCTGGGCATGTCGTCACTCCAAAGGACGTGTCCGTCCGCAGCAGCAAGCGCGATAGACTCCGCACCGGCCCTGCCAAACGCGGTCAGCCACTGAGTCCGCTGCGATTCCGGGAACTTCGCAAGGGCGGTTCCGCCTTGCACCTCAACGTTCTCGTCGATCCATGCTAGGAACTCTTGAAGAGAGCGTTCTGCCAGGTTGAGTTGTTCCTCCCCTGGCTGGTGCATCACGTATCCCTCTCGGGCTTTGGCGAGCGTCCCAAAAGTGTGGTGCTGAAGGCTCACCTTCTCTTGGTAGCGACATACGTTGCGCAGGGTGCCTTCTGATACCACCAACTGGACGGGGAGCTTCTCCAGCAGAGAGAACCGACGAGTGATGAATAGGGTCGCCAGAGCTGACTCGTCTAGCACGATTGCCTTCGCAAGGGACAACCCACGTGTCGCATGATCCCACTCTTCGCTGGTTCCCGCGCAGCACCGGAGAGCGAGCCCAGCGTTGTTCCAGACGTGTCCGACGGTTTCGAACACCGTCCCGCCTGCTGCTCGGCCGAAGAGATAGAGCGGCAGCGGCTCCGCCTGGTAGAGATCCTCAACCCTGCTGAGTCGCTCTGCACGTTGGTCCACCCATGCGAGGATAGGCCCTAGATCTGGCGTTCCGTCCTCCGCCTCTTGGATCCTGAGGCGCTGTCCGTACGCCCTGTTAGGAAAGAGCAACTCAGACTGGTGCATGCACTCTCGCCAGCGGAAAACGTATTTGGAGACGATTTCGACGACCTCGCAGGTGCGGCCCTGAAGGGGGCCAGGTAGGGAGACCGTCTCTCCCGGCTGCGCCCCCATGAGCGCAACTGAGTAGGAGTGCTCAGGGCCGAGTTCCCGCCTATGGAGGCTCGGGCCGTGGGAGTCTTCAATGACATACCAAGTCGGATCTTCCGACTCTGGAGCCCCAGCCTCCCGCAAGGCCACTGCTGTGCCCAGAGTCACCTCACTCGGTTTAGAAAGTTGGAGAGGCTCTCCAAGGCCGACACCGACGGCGAGAATGACTGCTTGGTGGGAGTCGAATTCGTCGGGATATCGGCGCAGTAGTTCGTAGGAAAAGTCAAGAGCTGCCTCTAGTTTCCCCGTCTCGCGGAGGATGCCCGTAAGCAGGGCCCCCGTCCGCGCATCAACCATTTCGACAGATGGAAAATCCTCAGCGGCCCGGGTGGCAATCTCGGTCCTGTTCAGAGCCAATGCGTTTTGAGCAATCCGGACGTTGAGAGTTCTTCGCTCCTTCTCCGTCCAGGACCCGACTCTTGCGCCCCACTGGAGGACTCTCAGAGCGTCGTGTCGAGAGTTGTATTTCTCCAGGACATTCGCTTCTGCGCCAAGCGTAGTCCAGCTTACAAGGCTTCTTTCGCGCAGGTCCGCGCAGAAGCCTAGCGTGAAGTCGTCCTCGTTGCACCTCGATGCGAGATCGAGCAAGCGATGCGTGTCGGGAGTAATCTCCTCTGGGTGGACGATCCCGCGGAACAGCGAAAACGACTCCTGAAACTCTTCTAGGTCAAAGAACAACAGGGCGAGATCCCGGGCCTCGTGTGGACCACCATCGCGATCCTCGACAGCCTTGTGAGCGTGGATGCGAGCCTGCTCCTTGTTTCCCTGCAGCAGGGCTAGCCAACCGAGGCTGGTTGAGCGACACCGAGCGGCTACGAACGATTGGGGAAGTGAAGTGATTAGTCTGGTGGCCTGTTCGGCGCCGTCCGGGTCGCTCGAAACGGAAACGAGCGTGCGGAGGCAGTCCCTACGGAGCACCAGCGGAGCATCCTCTTCAGCCAACTCAGGAATGCGGGCGAGCAGCACCGACCTCGCCTGCGCTAGATCGCTCGGAGTCCCTCTCATTCTGAGTAACTGTGCGAGCAAGTGCTCCAGGGCCAAAGGACGCGTTTCGACCTCGAGCAACGAGGTTACCTCGTCGATCGCCGTGCCCAGCCACTCCTCGCCTCGAGAGAACAGTGTGAGGGCGCGCTCCAGGCGGCACTCAGCGTCCTTGGGTGCCAGATCCAGGGCCACGGCCGAGTCTCGTTCTGCGTCCTCAGGACGATCGAGTAGAAAATACGCGCGAGCACGCTTCAGGCGGGCTCGCGCCAATGAGTGAGGGGGGGCGCCTGATGAACTCAACTTTTCGAGACTGCGCGTGAAGAGGGCCTCTACCTCTTCCAACACAGCAGGATCGCAGGCCCCCGAACAAGGATGGAGCGCGTCTCGAACCAGGTAAGTCTGCCCTTGTAGCAGGACGGTTCCGAGCAACTCCAAAACGGGGGGGGAGTTGGGAGCCAGCTCAAGGGCCAACCGCGCAAGCTCCTCTGCTTCGGGGTTTTCAGCTTCTGCGGCGCGTCGGGCAAGGGCGAACCGTACTTCGACGCCTCGCAGTTGCGCAGCTGGCACGCTAGGCTTCAGCTCCTCAAAGCTAAGGGTGGGGGAGGCCGTGTGCACCCACAAGGCCCACGCCTTGTCAGACGCGGGATTTTCCCCCACGAGCCGCGCAGCCAACTCGTGTGATTTCTCGCGGTTATCAAGGTAGGAGTACGCAACTGCCTTGATATAGGTGGCGTCCTCATGCTCGGGGTCGGCTTTCGCTGCTCGAAAGTAGCAGTCTGCCGCGTCTTCGTAGCGCTCTCTTCTTTGGTGAAGGTCTCCGAGACGAGCAAGTGCACGGAACTTTAGGAGGCTCTCTTTGGCTGGACAGCGCCTCAATAGCGCCTCGAGGATGTGTTGCGCCACCGAGAACTCACCTGCCTTCGTCTTCTCTGTTGCAAGATCGATGTCCGGGTGGCTGTCAGATTCACCCCTGGAGGAGTGGACTTCCTCAAACCGAGCGCGAAGCGTCGCGACGTCGGCCCGGATCTGTTCCCCCTGGTGTGCGCTGATCCCACCGTAGTAGGCATCTCGGACTGCTTGATACTGCTCGAGCAGAAGCACGAGGTCGTCCCATGAGTCGACTACGACCGTGAAGAGGTCCGCGCTCAAGTGCTCTTGGGTCAAGCGAGCTGCGAGCTTTTGAAGCTCGGGATCGCGCTTCGCTGTCGTTGCAATGACGAAGTGCTGCACCTTCGGCTCGAACCCCTTTGCCTTTTCAACCTCGGCCAGCACCTCTGCCTCGGTCAGGGCCTTGCCGGCTTCCTTTCGTTTCAGCTGGCAGCCGTAGACTCTCCCGTTGGCGTGAACGCCATAGAAGTCGACTCCGTTCTGCTTGTGCCCACTGCGACCGTTCAGCTGGGCGTTTGGGATGTCCCAATGGTGGCTATAGAGGTTCCGACAGAGAGCTTCGAAGTCCTGGTGATTGCGCGGAGTGGGAAGTTCGAGAGAGAAAGTCATAGTTGGGCGTAGCCGATCATGGGAGGCCCACAGTGGTCGCTCAAGCAGATTGGCGCGGTGAGCGAGACAGCGTCGGAGAATTCTCCGACGCTGATAGCAAGCCTCCTGTCTCGTGAAGTCGAGCAATGGAACGGTACCCGAGTCATGTTTCCTCGGAGTGCGATTGGGTATACAGACGGGCAGTCTCCATCTTGCCTACGACACACGGGCCTCCTTGCTGGCCCACCAAGGCAAGTCGCCAGTCCGCCACCTCGGCCCCGCGATACTTGAGCCGTCAGGGTCCTTTGCCGCCACCAGCGACATGCCTACTCCAGCACCCTGGCTTGACTCGCTATCGGAAAGGGAAGTCTGCAGGTGCTGCACGCCCTTGGACAGCCCCAGCCGCCCCACAACTCCTGAGAACTACCGCATGGCTTGCTGAACGACAATTAGATCTCCCCCCCGTGTTGCCTCACCCAACGACGTTACCCGGCAGGGCCCGGCTGCCTCACCCGTTCTGCTACCACCAAGCCCTCGAGCCCCCTGCTCCTCGCCGTCGGCGTCGGTCGCACGAAGT
>Ga0316202_10001071_pt1 | contig 23469 bp, 30 predicted proteins | sample 3monrhotite_MG_FD_204934 | JGI IMG/M metagenome (GOLD analysis project Ga0316202, IMG submission 204934) | Microbial mat bacterial communities from mineral coupon in-situ incubated in ocean water Damariscotta River, Maine, United States -... | ecosystem: Environmental > Aquatic > Marine >... | reverse complement strand
GCAGGTGCTACTGCAGCAGAACGCTTAAAGCTAAATGGTAGTGGTGCAACTATTGGTAATATCAATGTTAACGGTAACACTATTATTAGTACAGATACTAATGGTAGTATAGTTGTAGCACCTAATGGTACTGGCGATGTTCAGCTTGATGCTGACACAGTACGTGTTGGTGATAATAATGCTAACGCAACAATTACCACAAACGGCACAGGTGACTTAATATTAAATACTAATGCGGGTTCAAGTTCTGGTTCTATAACTATAGAGGATGCAGCCCACGGTAACATTGCACTTACACCAAATGGTACTGGTGAAGTTGACATTACTAAAGTAGACATTGATGGCGGTGCTATTGATGGTACAATAATTGGTGCTAACAATGCAGCAGCAGGTACATTCGCTGCTCTTGAAGGAACTACAGTAACAGCAAGCACAAGTTTAGCACTTGCCTCTGGTGCAACTGTAACTGCCATTCTTGATGAAGACGATATGTCTACTAATAGTGCCACGGCACTGGCTACACAACAGTCTATTAAAGCATTTGTGGAAAATACAATTAGTGGTGGTTCATTTGGTAGTGGTATTACAAGTGGTGGTAACATTACCCTTAACGATGATGGTAACTCAAGCCCTAACGGTTTTGGTCTTGTATTTAAAGAAGCATCAGCTACTTATACAACCACATTGAATAAAACAACCCCAACAGCTAATAGAACAATATCTTTGCCTAATGAAACAGGAACAGTATCTACACAGGCATTCGCAAATGGCGCAGCAGTAGCACTAGCTATCGCATTAGGATAACAGAAAAGACTTGACAAACCATATAAATTATGGTATAATTAATGTACATTAGGAGTAAATAATGGCAAACGCTTTTAAAATAAAAACCTTTGCTGGTGGTAGTACTGGTGCTAATACAGATATGACTATCTATACTGGTAAATCTGGTACTGAAACTACCATTATCGGTATGTCTATTGCTAATATTACAACATCACAAATAACTGTAGATGTTAAAATAGAAAGTGATACTTCAGACACAGAAACAAATGGAAACGTATTCTTAATTAAGGATGCGCCTATTCCTGTGGGTGGTACGCTTGTGCCAATCGGTGGGGATCAGAAGGTAGTGCTGCTTGATACGGATGTATTAAAAGTACAATCTGATACTGCAAACAGCGCAGATACAACTTTGAGCATTTTGGAGATTACTTAATGCCTTATCTTGGTAACATACCAGCCGTAAACTTTAGCACAGCAGCATATCAAGACTTAACTGGTGTAACAGGTAGTCCAGCAAAGCGGGGGTATACTCTTACCCATGCTGCAGGTAGCGCACAAGACCTTGAAATTTTTGTAAATAATGTGCGTCAGGAGCCGGGTGTAGCCTATACTGTAGCTGGTACTGCATTGACTATGACAGGTGATGTAGAGACTACAGATGATTTCTACGTGGTCTTTCAGGGCAAAGCCCAGCAGACAGTAACACCCGGTGCTGGTACAATTACAAACGCTATGTTTGCTTCTGGTACAACTCTTGGTGGTGGTAGCTACTTAGGTGATAGCGGTGGTGGACTAGCAGACATTGTGCGTGTACACGAGGCGCAGCTAGACACGAACATTACAGTAGCGGTTAATACAAACGGCTTATGTGCTGGCCCTCTAACAGTAGCAACAGGAGTTACCGTGACTGTAAACGGTAATCTGGTGATAGCATGAGTGAACTAAGAGCAAACACAATATCGGCAGCAAACGGCACAAGTCCTGTTACGCTGACTAAACAGAGTGTTGCAAAAGCATTTGCCGTGTATGACCAAGGTAGTCCATCCAGTGCGCTTGGTGGAAGTGTCGCTGGTGACACGTTCGGCACGAGCAGCGTTGTAGACACAAGCACAGGGATTATTACAACATCACTAACTAATAATATGTCTAGTACACAATATGTAGTTGTTGCAAATTCTCATTACACTGGAACAGCCGTTTCGAAACAATACACTAGATATGCTGCATCAAGCGGTTATGCGGCTGGTTCGTTTATAACTGCAAGCACACATACAAACATCACCTTGCAGGATGCTTATTTTACATTGGCAGTACACGGGGATTTAGCATAATGAGTGAGATAAAAGTAGACACCCTCACAGGCAAGACCACTGCTAAGACTGTCACTGTGACGGTTGGTGCTAGTGCTACTCAGCCTCTTGAAAATGGTCTTATAAAAGCGTGGGTAAGTATTGATGACACAAACCCCCCAATAAAAAGAAATAGCGGTACAGGAGACAGTCTAAACATTTCATCTATTGGTGATGGTGGTGCTTTGCAATTTGAATTGAATTTTTCAAACCATTTCTCAAATGCTGCTTATGCTTTTGCAGGATCAGCAGGTAATCGAGATGGCACGACAACTGGAGACAGGACTTTGGTTAACGATGCTACGCCTACAACTTCCGTAAAACATTTTAGAGTGATTGCAGGCGGTTCTGACGAAGACGTAAGTTGTATGCTAGCAGGGGATATTGCATAATGGCTGGAAAAATTATAGCAGACCAGATTGAAGGCACTACCACAACTGAAACAGTCGGTGGTGCTAGTGTTACTATACCAAATGTCATCGACACAAAGTATGTGGTGAATGGTAGTGCGAAGGCGTGGTTCAATGCAAACTGTAATGCTACAACTTATGTAAACCGTGACAGTTTTAACATATCTTCAATTTTAGAAGAAGCAGAGGGTGACTTTAGGGAGTCTTACACCAGCAATATGGACAATACTAACTATTCAGTAACAACATCTTATGACCTTCACAATATTTACGGCGGGTCTAATGGTGGTTTGCAAGCAGAAGAGTTTTTAACAGCATCTGCTGATTACCGTGCTTGGTATGGAACAGGCGGTGCCAGTAGGGATACAGATATTTGCTGCGGTCAAATTATGGGAGACCTCGCATAATGACCCAGACACCAGAGTTCAAAGGCACACACCTATTTGACCGCCTATGCTGGGCAAAGGAAAATCTAGACGGTGTGCAGTCAGACTATCGGGTTGTCTATGAGGACAGCGTTGATGAGTGCGCTAAGATACTTGTGCCTGACCCAAACTGGATGGCGTGTGCATTGCAGGGTGGTATTTTACCGCCTGTGTGGGTGTATCACGAACTGGCTAAAGACGAAGCGCAACCTGACTTTAAGAAACATACTCGTGGCTATCTGCTACATAACACCCAGCCTATTGATGCTATGACTGAAGAAGAGGCTATTGAGTATTTAATTATGAAAGATTGCCCACAGTCTGTCTGGACTAATTGGGATGAGGGTAATCGCCCTAAGATGGTAATCTGCCGCAAGGAACAGTTACCACAAACTCGTGAATGGAGAAACGCTTGGCGTATCTCTGACGATTTAGAACTAGCAGCATAAGGAGTAAATCATGGCTGTAACAACATATATTGTTGATAAGGACGGTAATCAGATTGATGCCTCAACTGCTACCATTCCTGCCAACAGAGACTTTCGGGGGGCTTGGTCGCTTTCTGGAACTGTAATTAGCGAAGACTTAACTAAAGCAAAAGAAATATTTAAGGATAAAATCCGTGAGGTTCGTGAGCCATTGCTTGCAGCTAAAGACGTGGAACTGATGAAGGCACTAGAGGCTGGCACTAGCACAACTGATATTGCTACAGCAAAGGATGCCTTGCGTGATGCACCAGCCGCTTCTGCTATTGCATCTGCATCAACAATCACTGAACTCAAGGCAGCTTGGGATACATCTGTGCTTGGCGATAGCCCGTACTAAGGAGCCTAGACAATGGCACTTTCAACAATTACATCTGCTAGTCTAGCTGCTGGAACAGGCGGTAAAATACTGCAAGTTAAATATACGCAGTTTACTGGTATTAATCAGGTAACTAGTAGTGCAAATACGGATACTGTTGTAACGGATTTAACTGTTGATATTACGCCTACCGCAACCAATAGCATTATTAAAATTGAGGCAATGGTAAATGGCGAATGGGGGGTTAGTTCGACTGCAACAGAAAGTAATTGGTTGTTCTTTAGGGATAGCACTGCGTTGAAAGCAGCCGCAGCGGGAAGTAGGACCACTGGTATTTTGATGGGTACATCACTTAGTTATTATGCAGACGATTCTGATTCGTCAGCAGAACACGCTTCTTATTCTTATTTTGATTCTGCTCATAACACTACATCTCAAATAACATATAAAGTAGCTTTTAATAATGTTGCTGGGACTACATGGAGTTTGAATAGAACAGATGGGGATGACGATTCAGCAAGCTATGAACGTGGTATTTCATTCATTAGCGCAACAGAGATAGCGGGGTAACTACATGCCATACATAGGTAAATCCCCCACAGGAACTGGCGTAAGGTCACGCTATTACTTTACTGCTACTGGCGGTGAAACATCACTGTCTGGTGCATCTGACAGTGGGGCAACGCTGTCGTTTACTGATGGTAATTACGTAGATGTGTCACTCAACGGTGTAGCACTCGTAGCTGGCACTGATTATAATACTACAACCGCAAACACGATTGGTGGCTTGGCTGCTCTGTCTGCAAGCGACATTGTAGAGATACTTGTCTATGATATATTTACTGTAGCCGACACAGTACCTGCTTCATCTGGCGGTACGTTTAGCGGTGGCGTGACTATGGGGGGTGCATTAACAGCCACGGCTGGTGCATCTTCAAATGCGGTAAGTTTGCAATCTGCTAACTTTAAGATGACAGACTTAACTACTAATGCCTTTTACCGCTCAAGCACATTTACTCCATTTTATACTTCAAGCGGCACGACGGTAGCTTATGAAAGCGATTTGTTTACTGCTGCGTCTTACGCTGTTCAAATAGGCAATTACGTTAGAATAGGCGATATGGTTCATGCAACTTTATTTCTTAGAATAGATGAGTCAGCCGCAGCGTTTACTAATGGCGGTGCTGAAGGAGAATTTTTGGCAGTTCAGGGATTACCATTTAAAGTAAAAAATGTCACAAATTATTATCCAACGACTTCCTCCATATATTTTGGCGTTGACAGTGCTGGGGGTTGGGCAAGTTACAATTGGGTTGGATTTGGGAGGCCAGATAAAAAAGATATTGTACTTTACTATTCAAGTGCTGGTGGAACTGTATCTCCAGTAGATACAGTAGCTGTATTTAGAGCAGCAGGCTCTACCGATTCAGAAGTTATGATGCAACTTACTTACGAAACAGACGAGGCTTAAATGAGCATTGCAGAACACAATAAACATGAGCGTGACAGGCTTCTTATTGCTTGCGATTGGTGGGCTAGTTCTGATTTGACCATGACACAGGCGCAAATTGATTATCGCCAAGCACTGCGAGATTTAACAGACCACGAAAACTGGCCTGATTTATTAAGCGGTGATTGGCCTACAAAGCCGGAGTAATGATATGAGCAGAGCAAGAACATTAGCGAATTTTGTTGGCGGCACTAGTACAATTAGTGGTACACCTACGTTTACTGGAACGGTAGCTGGTGCTGGTAGTAACATCAAAGAACAGCTTGTTATGCTTTGTGATGGTCAAGATTACACAGTAGGAAGCGGCACATACACAGCAGCAAACGTAACAGCAGCACAAAATCTTACTACAAGCTACGCTGACCTCACTGGCTCTAGCATTTCGTACACACCACCATCTGGTACAACAATGGTAAGTTACAAATTTGTGTTTGCTTACGTTTTTGAAGACAGTTATGGGATAAGTCATTTTAAGTTTTTTGTAGATTCTGATGAAGTTACAAAAGCACGAGTTACTTTAGGCGCAAACGCAAATCCACAGTGGTTACAAACTTTTGAATATCTTTTACCTGTTGGCGGTTCCGCAGATACTACGACAGGAAGGCAAGCTACTTGGACATCAGCTAAAACATTAAAATTACAAGCCCGTGAATACGCCGCCGCCAATGAAGGACAGGCACACTCAACCCATCACTGGGATGGTACGGCATCCGCACAATTTCATATGCCAAAACTTATTATTACGGCTTTAGGATAGAGCTATAAATGGAAATGACAAGTTTAATTGACATGCTTATCGGCTTAGTGGTAGCTGGTGGTGCTTGGTGGGCTAACGGCATGACACGTGAACAGAAGCGTGTAGAGATACTGCTGAACAAGACACGTGAAGAATACGCTACACGTGCAGAGATGCGTGATGATATGCGCCGTGTCATGGAAGCATTGCACCGTGTAGAAGACAAGTTAGATAAAGTACTAAGTAAGGGTTTGTAATCAATGGCAATGTTTAAAGCATTTAAACCTAGCGGTATGGAAAAGATAGCACGGTCTATGGGCTATCAAGGTGGTATGCAAGGGTTTCAAGATTACTTGTCTACTAATCCTGCTCAACAACAACAGATGGATATGTACACTAACAAAGCTATGCAGATGGCTAAAGGTGGTATGGTTAAGAAGTTTGCGAATGGCGGCACAACTACACCAGATAATGTAGCAACCACAGGCGTAGTAGGCTCAACAGGCACACCTATCGCTACCGTTCCCACTAAAGAGGATGGAACTGCAGGAAATGTAACAGATTTTACTGTACAACAAATGTACAGCCCCGGCGTACCTGTCGGTGGCGAAACAGTCGCTACAGGCATTGGCTATGACGCATCACAAGACATTGCAGCAGGTACAGGAGAACTAACAGGTACAGTAGGTGTGCCAACAGCTATGGCACTGACAGCCCAAGCACAACAGCCAACGGTTACTGATGCTAATCTTATGCAAGCTGAAACTGTAGCCGATGATGTAGACGCAGCTATCTCAGCAACGCAAGCTGCACAAGCTAATCCTCAAGACCCTCGTGCGCAGATTACTGCTGCTCAACAGACAACATCATCTGTGAGCAACCTAGCTGCTGCACAGGGCAACGCTTTCTTAATCAATAATCCAGTACAAAGACAGCTACAAAATGGTGAGTTGATTAGTGGTACAGGTGTCGATGCGGCTAAAGCTGCTGCACTAACTGCACAGACACAAGCTGCTGCAGCTACAGCTAATCCATCTGCACAGGCAATGGTACAAGATCAGCTATCTGGTCTAATGCAAAGTTTCCAAGGTGCTAATCCACCAGCATGGGCTGCAGGTGCGATGAGGGCTGCTACATCAGCTATGGCAGCAAGAGGTTTAGGTTCATCATCTCTAGCTGGTCAGGCTATTGTACAGGCTGCTATGGAGTCTGCATTGCCTATCGCAATGGCAGATGCACAGACAGTTGCTAAGTTTGAATCACAGAATTTATCTAACAGACAGCAGTCAGCAATGCTTGCTGCAGAGCAACGTGCTAAGTTTATGGGTCAAGAGTTTGACCAGATATTCCAAGCAAAGGTAATGAACGCTAGTAAGATTAGTGACATTGCCAACCAGAACTTTACAGCAGAACAGCAAGTACAGCTAGAGAACTCACGTGCTGCTAACACAATGAACTTGGCTAACTTGAATAATAGACAGGCTCTTGTAATGGCAGAAGCATCTGCACTAGCACAACTAGATACAGCTAACCTAAGTAACCGTCAGCAAACAGCAGTACAGAATGCACAGAACTTCTTGCAAGTTGACATGGCTAACCTGTCTAATCGGCAGCAAACAGAACTGTTCAAAGCACAGCAACGTACACAAGCATTGTTTACAGATCAGGCTGCTACAAATGCTGCTGCACAGTTTAATGCATCTAGCCAAAATCAAGTTGACCAGTTCTTTGCCAGCTTGGGTTCACAAGTATCACAGTTCAATGCTACACAGCAGAACGCACAGTCACAGTTTAATGCGGGGCAGACTAATACAGTTGCACGTTTTAATGCTGAACTGAATAATCAACGTGACCAGTTTAATGCGTCTAATCAACTTGTGATTGCCCAAGCTAATGCACAGTGGCGTAGGCAAATTGCTACATCAGATACTGCTGCAGTTAATCGTGCTAACGAACTTAATGCTAACGCTATTCTGGATATTAGTAAAACTGCTTATGATAATCTGTGGAACTTTTATGGTGATACTATGGAATGGGCATGGACATCTGCTGAAAATCAAATTGACAGAAACAATGCGCTGGCTATTGCTGAATTAGATGCCAAGACACGTAGTAAAGTAGCAGGTGAACAGGCAGATACTGCTGCTGGCAATGCTATTGGTAGTCTTATTAGTACGTTAGGTGCTGCATATTTATTTGGTGGTTGTTGGGTTGCACGTGAAGTATACGGTAACAATGATATGCGTTGGTTTATATTTCGTGCATGGTTAAAGTACGAAGCACCTTCATGGTTTAACAAACTATACTTGACACATGGTGAAAAGTATGCTAAGTTTATCAGTAATAAACCATTACTTAAATGGTGTACTAAACAACTTATGGATTTAGTCGTAGAGCGTAGAAGGAACAAACTAAATGTCCAGACAGTATAATCCTGTAATTTCATCTTATATTAATATGAAAATAGATGAAGAAACTCCTGCAAAAAAACAGACACCGAATACAGGCTTGTTAGCACCTAAAAAAATGCGTATTGATAAAACTGAAGAAGACCTTTCGCAGCCTGTAACTCGTGTTAAAAAACACTTGCAAGCTATACGTGAACGTAGGATAAATATAAATGGCTCTTGATAATACCCCTAATTTTGATGCACCTGTACCCGGAATGTCTTTAACTGCTGAGTTAGGATCACGCCCTTGGCAGTCTGCTCCACAGTATCCAACTGTAGATGAGGCTATTCAGTATTATATGGATAGAATAACATCTGAACAGTTTATGGACCAGCTTATTGATGTAATTGAGATGGGTATACCCGTGACTAGTATAGCTAATATTATGCAAACATCAAGTGTGATGGAAGGTATTCATAGTGTAGATGTAGGTGTACTAGTATCACCTATAATTATAGAAATGATTATGTTTATTGCAGAAAGTGCTGATGTTGAGTATGTAACAGGTCTTGATGAATCTACTAAGGGTGAGATTAGTAAAACTAAAATGGCTAAGATTATGCAAAAACTTGAGCAAGAGGTAGGCAACATTGAAGAGCCGGAAGAAACTGAAGCAGCTAAAGTAGACCAAGCTGATGGGAAAGAAGAAGAGCCTAAAGGCTTGATGGCACGGAGACAGTAATGGGTTTTGGTACAGGTTTAGTAACAGGATTAGCTAGTGGTTTTGATAAGATGGTGCAGCTTGATATGAAGCGCAACTTCGATAAAATGTCACGTGCAGAAGAGTATTCTCTGCGAATGCGTGAGGCTAGAAAGGGTAGGCTCACTAAAGATGAAGGTGAGATAGAAGATGCGTTAAGAGAAATAGCAGCTATCTCTGGTAGTAATGCTCGTGCTGAAGCTATTGCTGATAGTGTTGGCGGCACAAAAGATGGCATAATAAAAATACGAGACAGTTTGCGTAATAATCAAGAAACTTTGGGTAATAAATTTGATATATCGAAAGTGTATGACTTTGCAGATGTAGATAATTTTGCTACAAATAATCCTATAGAATTATCAGACATGCTACGTAAGTACGGTCCTAAATATGTAGAAGATACACAAGTATCTTACCAACCTACTGGCTTTCAAAAAATGCTTGGTAAACCCAGTAAAACAGAACAAGAATTAGCGGGTGATTTAGTAACTATACCAAGCCGTTTTAGTGAAGAAACAGATCAACTTTTTGCTGATCGTCCAGATGTAGGCCAGCCTAACTACGGTATGATGGTTAAGGCTATGAAGTTTGAAGCAGAGATGGATGATAAATACGGTAGTCCCACTGCTGCACTAACTGACTTAACTCAAAAAATGGGCATGGCTGATAGTCCAGAGGAAAAGGGTAAGCTAAAGGGTCAAATAGACTCTATGTTTAAGTTATATACAAAGTTAGAGAAAACACAAGCAGATGCAACCGGGACAGAAGTTAAGAGTCCTTTTTCAAAAGAAAGTCTAACAAACATATTTGCTGCTACTGAAAAAGCATACACTAAACCTTACTTTGAAGTTGACCTTGAAACAGGTATTGAAAAAGCTATGGATGGTACGCAAGCACAAATGATGCAAGCTAAAGCAGATTCATATGCAGAAATACGTAATCGCTTTACGACACAAGATGCTGATGATAACGATATTATTGACCCACAAATAAATAAAATGTTAGGTGATAGGGTAACACGTGTAGCTAGAGAAGCTACTGCATATAAAAATACGGAGTTATCAAAGTCTCAAAATCAAGATGCTAATGCCAAGTTTGCTGAAGTGGCTTCTAAACAGGAAGCTATGCAGAACATAAAAAATAATAAATACCCAGCAGGTACAGTCATCAGCTTCAAAGAAAACAATGTAACTAAAATGATTATATGGACGGGAACAGGTGTACTTTAAATGCTGTCAGATGAAGAACTCCTCAAGCAGATGGATGCTGCTACAGGTGCAAGCAGCAACACTATCTTGCCAAACACATCTACAACTTCAATAAGTGACGATGACTTACTGAAGCAGATGGATGCTGTCAAGCCTGTGAATATGCTAGGCGAAGAGGTGGACAGCCCACAACAACAAGCTACAGATGACGTAGCTACCACTGATGTACCCGAAGTCAGCCCAGATAATGATGACGCAATGATACGTGATTATCTGTCTAGCGATGATCCTTACTATACTGAATCCTACCTACGTAGTTTAGACACAGAAAAGCTATCAGATATTCTATATGAAGAAAACCCTGACCTAGTTAACCGTCACTACAAACTTCCCACAGACCCACTGACACAAGAAGACATAGCAGAAATATCAGACGGTGCTGAATTAGTAGCTGTCGATGAGACTGTACGCATGAAAGCACGTAGTGGTTTGACTAATGCACTTCTTGCTTCTGGTATTACTAAAGACAGGAAGACTGCCTTATCAATGGCAGATGACTTTGTAGGTAACCCTAATGCTAATAGTATCCTTGAAAGTCTTGGTGGTGCAGACATAACACCAGTAGGTGCCGTGTTTGCATTGGAAGAAGCCGTGCGTGAAATGCAGAAACTTAGTGAGAATGATGCAGATGCTGCTTCATATATCTTGCCGGGGCTAGATGCTGCATTGTCTGTGCTTGAGGGTGTGCTTATAACTAAGCCACTAGCCAAAGGTGTCAAAGGTGTACTCACAGGAAAACGTAACGTCAAGACTATAGATGACATACTAGCAGAATCTGAAAATGCAAAGAACATTTCTGAACAAGAGACACGTGACAAATACTTTAATGCCCGGATGAATATATCTGTAGCACGTGGGGCTACAGCAGAAGACATTGCTGCAAAAACTAAAGCTGCAGAAGAAGTTGTAGCTGCTAACAGAGACATCAAGAATGAATTTATCCAAGAGTTTCAAGACACGACTGGTAAAACAATATCTGTTGCAGATGAAAGCGGTAACTTAAACCTAGACCCAGACTTAGCACGTCAAGCTGGCGAAGATACACTAGAAGAAATAACACAAGCTAATAAAGGAACAGTACGTGAGTTCCTTCGGGGTGAAGTGAGTCAGACGGACGCTGCTCTTTTAGCTACTGGCAAGGACACACTCACTAAACCAGTACTACGAGCAGACAAGCTAGATGGTATAGTTGCCGCAGCAGCAGACTTAAAGAAACAATATCCAGATGCATTTGCCCCAAGAACTTGGGAGTTTGGACCCAAGAAGGGAAAGAAGTATACTGTAATTGACAACCTGTTTGAGTTGACAGTGAACAAAGAACTGGTTGCTGGAGATGAACTGTTAGATACACTTAGTAAATACAATGTGTCCTTTGAAGATTACGTTCTTGCTGTTGTAAACTCTGGTTCTGAAGCTGGTAAAATACTTAATAAACTATCGCAGATAAAACGGGCAAGGCCCACTAATGAACTTATTGATATGCAGGAAGCTGCTACTAAAGAAGCACAGGATGCTATCCGTAAGAACATCATGCGTATTGAAAACATTCGCCGTGGTGGGCTGGTGTCGCAGCTTGCTACTGCTGCACGTAACTTAACATCCGCTGGTATTCGTGCGCCATTAGAGGGTCTTGGCAATGTAATGGATACTGCCTTGTACAACTTATCTGAAAAAGGATTGGCTTCAGGCGCAGCATCTATGCTAAGTAAAGCTAACTGGTCAGACAGTTTCCGGCACATGAAGTATATGTTTAGTCCAGAGTATGCCATGCATACAAAAGACTACGTTGACTTTATTATGGAACAACCTGCGCTTGGTAAACAAGCTAGTATGTTGCTTAATAACATTAACGAGATTCAGCGTTCTACAGGTAGAGGTGAAGGCGGTAAGTTGGATGCATCACTAACTGTTTTAGAAGATGCTGTAGATGCATTAAATACACCTAACCGTTGGCAAGAATATCTTATTAGACGTGGTGCTTTCTTGGGTGAACTAGAACGCCTAACTAAGCGTGAATGGGGTATTGATTTAATTGATACCATTAATCAAGGAAAAATGCGGGACTTAATGAATGATGCATCTAGTGTGCGTCCTAAAGATGGTAGGTCTTTCCTTAATCTAGTAGAAGATGCTACCAATAGAGCAATGGACATTACCTACGCCAAACAACCAGACATAGGTGTGTTCCGTTCTACTTCACAGTTTATTGTACGCAATGGTTTGACTGTTGTGATGCCTTTCCCACGTTTTATGTTTAATAGTATGGAACTTATGGGGCAGTATGCTGCTGGTGCATCTATACCTCTTACTCGTAAGCTGGCAAACCTTGTAACAATGGGGCGTGTAGGCAAGGGTAAACTCACTGCTAAAGATAGGCAGCGTATATCTAGGAACGTAGTAGGTATGGGTGTAGCTGGGCCTATTGTACCTGTAGGAGTAGGCGCACTACTTGATGATGATGCTTCTAATCAAGAACAGATTACGGATGAACTGCTAGGAATGGCAGCGTTTGGTGCTTTCTATCAGATACGTACAATGGATGAGGCCGCCGCTGATTACAAGATGATAAAAGCAGGTGATGTAGAGTTAGATACTACAACACAGTATCCCGCTAGACAGTTTCTATATATTGCAGAAGCAACACGGCGTTTGCAAGAGGGTACATTTAATGATTTCTTTGACCCAAGGGAGTTTGCTGAAACCTTTGTAGGCACAAACATCAGACAGGGTGTAGGTCAAGGTATTTTGCAAGAGGTAGCTGACTTGGCATCAGATACTGATTTAGTTGGTGGTGAAGTTGCAGCTAGACGGGCGGGTAGATTGTTGGGTAATTATCTATCTACATGGGCTGTGCCTTTCGGACAGATTATCGAAGCACAAAGAGGTGCTGGTGTTCGTGGTACAACTATGAAAGACTTAGCTGATGACCCAACACTAGATGCCCAGACTACATTTTTAAATGAATTAAGCAAGCCTATGAAACGCTTCACTACAACACCAGAAGAGGAAGCTGCTGCACCCTCACGTGAGTATCTATTCCAAGAAGAGAAGCGTAGAGTAGCACCTATGGCTCGTGTGGCTCTAGGTCTTAGCTTTAATACAGCCGATAGTGAAGAAGGTGAGTATGCCAAGAGACTTGGCTTGACTGAATGGCAGTTAGGAAGTACATCACGTGTGCCTAGTATACGTAACTTTGAAAACAAAGTGTTGCGAGATGCCATACCGACAATAATTAACTTCGCTAGTAGGCAAGAGGGTAAATATCGTAATCAATATCGACTGGCAAAACCTGCGGTGCGTAAAAAATATACGGAGCAAGCATTTGTTAATGCCAAAATTAGACCTATAATAACTCAACAAGTTAGAAAGTTAAAGACACAGCTTTCTACTGGTAAAAAACTAAAGGCAGATGCACCAGCTTATGCTAAAGGTATGTTAGAGTATAGGAGATTACCACCAGACATCCGTAAAGTTGCTGCGGTAAAGTTTGTAGAGAAGTATGGTAGAGAACCAGACGGAACTGCAACAAAAACAGAAGGTGCCTTCGATGTAAATAGATTAGCTGAAATAGGTAAGGCATACAGAAAAGTACTAAGTAAATAAAATGGGGCCAACTACGGCCCCATCTTTTTTGATAGATATTTAAGTAGCATCATGTATGCTATAGTCATTAGTAAAACTTCCACCATCCATCATACTCCTTTATACATCCACATATGTCATTGGCTAATGCCATACCAAACATATACATTAACCACAGTACAATAGCAGCATAAGGTGCAACCTTAACGATTATCACCGTCACCTTGTAAACGGTTCCTAGCTTTCCTGTCTGCCAGCTTTTCAAGATTACCTTCCATAATGCTGCCAAGATTCATATCCACTTCCTTTGCAAGCATAGCGCAGTACCATAGGACATCTCCTAACTCTGCACCTATCTGATTACGTTTATCATTGTAGCCTTCTATATCTGCACCATCACGTATTAACTTCTTTACTTTATTAGCAATCTCGCCAGCCTCACCAGTAAGCCCAAGAGTAATATACTCAAGGGCTTTTTCTTTTGGGAAGATGGCAGTCTCAGCAGCACGTATCTGGTATTCAGTAGCTGTAATAGCACTCATCATCTTTTTCTCCTTCATCCACTGTTTAACTTCCTGCTCTAGCTTTGTCATTATTATTTACCTTCTTCTCAAGGTTATCGTAGAATGCAGTATTCCATCCACGTACCCACTCACGATGCTGCATAGTATTCCTATCCATGCCGCTGTCAGCCATGAAGAAACCCTTCTTAGCCTTACCACACTTACCTTTCTTAAAGGCTTCATAGCCCCACTCAAACTGAATCCTGAGTGGAGCATCATACTTACTTAGACCATTACGCCGCATCTACTAACTCCTTTTTGAACTGTTGAAATAAAGACTTTGTATGGTAGTTGAATATCTTAATGGCTGTGACATTATCAATCTTAAACCATTCACCCTTACGTTCATCAGCAAAGTTGTCAAACACCTTGTGCATCTCCGCTTCTTTAACGTGCCTATTGTCTGTCTCAATCCGGGCGATGATACGATAGTCACGAAAGGGTGAAGATGTTTGATAGCCATTACATCTATCATCAGCATTAACTGCCTTACCTACCTTGACCCATCCTAGCCATGCATCATTGACTATAGCATATACCTCACCTTCTTTTGTACGCTCAATCTGTTCGTGTGACCAAGCATCATCTAGTGACTTGTATCTACCTGCCTTCCAAAGCGGATGCTTACGTGGTATATACTTACCATTGACCCACATACGTCTGGAGTTCTTAGTCTGGTATTGTTCTAGCCTTTCTCGTTTGCCATCACTAGGAATGTACCACCACTCACCATCTTCATAGATAGTCTTAGCTGTTGTCAGTACGCTTTTTGTCATCGGATTTCTCCTCTTCAGTTTTAGGGAAGTATTTAACAAGCATCTCTAGCTTATCGTGGTAGTTAGCTAGTTTCTCAAGTTCTAACTCTATGGTTTCCATTATATCAGAATGTTCACCAATGCCTATTGTGTTATTCATATACACTTCTATATTCATCTTGTGTTTATTTATACCACCAATTAAGTGGGAAGTCTGCGCATCAATCAGCATGTTTCTCATTTTCTTTCTCCTTCTCTTTTAGTTTCTTCCACTCCTCATAACTAGGATGGCTACGAGGGGGGTTGTATTGTACCCAACCGTCACCTCGTTTCCATACCAACTTATCACTATGCTGCTTCGATGTCAACTATTTCACATACCCCTGCAGTACAGGCTAACTCACGCCCACCTGATGTGGTATCCTCTTTCTCAAACTCCTGCAGCAATGACCAGTCTACATTCTTTGGCATCTTTGTCAAGAACTCTTTGTAGCTTTCTTCATCTGTGTCCTGATAAGGTGCTTGCTGATATGTATGCTCACTGAATGGTAGGAAGCTGATACCAGATACCTCATCAAAATGTTCATACACCCAAGAGCCTACAGCCATCCACTCATTTTCTTTGACTGAGATAGTGACTGATGGTTTATGTTCGCACCAATGACGCTGATAGGTAAGCCATAACTCAAGCTGCTCAATAGCATTCATCTGTGTCCTAGTGATTGCGCCAGAGGGTGACTTCATAGGGAAGCTGAACACTGTCGTGCTGTCTGGCTTCATTACATCAGGCTCTGCCGGAATACCCTGTGACATAAGGAACTGTGTGAGTGGGTCTTTGTTATCTCCACGTACAGTACGAATGTAATATGGGTTATGCCGTGCATGGATACCTGACGCTGCATCTGTAAGCTGCGATACAGTACCGCTAGGCTTCACACAAGTAACTGCAGTAGACTGCGGTATATTAAGCTGCTTCGCCATAGCTGCATTAGTCTGCACTGCAGTATCACGTAGAACTTCTAGCATCACTTCAAGTGTATTACCTGTTGTTGATGTCATTTTGTTGTCCATGATACCCGTCAATGATACACCAAGCAAGCGTTCTTCTTCTGTGTTCTTCTTCCATACATTGCGTAGGTACTTGAAGTTAGTCAGCGTAGCTTGGAATGTGCCAAGGATAGTAGCTAGTCGTACCTTTTCCTTGAGTGTGTCCGTTGTATCACTTTCACGTACAACTACCTCTGACAAATTACAGAACTGGTATGGGCGTAAGATAATCTCACTGCAAGGGTTGCAGCCGAAGTCATGGTCAGTCTCACGCCTACCATTCTTAGCAGCTTGCTTGATAGCTGACTGCCTGTTGAAGATACCACGCTCACCTGACTTGCTGTCGTACAGAGACAACCACTCACGCATGAATGTACCCATCTCTGGCTTAGTCTTGTAAGCTACAGAGTTATTAGCCAACGCACGTTGTCCTTCATTCTCCCACCACTGACCTGACTTAGCATGTGCCATCTGGTCATCATTAAGATTAGACAATGAAATCAATGCACTACGGCGTACACCACCTACGACTACCACTTCACCAATCTTACACATGATGTCGTGACACTCAATTGGGTATAGCCTACGACCTGCTGCACCCTTAAACTTCTGTACAACAAACTCAAACAACTCAACTAAAGGCTGTGGGCCTGATGCCCTACCGCCAAATGTCTTGAGGCGTTCACCTGCTGCACGTACTTCAGACACATCCCACTTGGGAATCTGTCCAGTGTACAACATAGCAATCAGTTCTTTCAGTGACTTAGCCCAACCCGGACGTGAATCACCTACCTTGATTACTGTGTCTGTGTGATGAAAGTCTTCATTCACAATAGGTAGCTTCTCAATGCAATGGCGTTCCACAGAGAAGCCTACACCTGTGCCACACATAAGGATGTACATAGTCTCATCAAACGCACGTGGGCTGTCCACAGGTACGTATGAGCAGTTGTATCCACCTACGTGGCAGCGGTCTAGTGCTGGCCCTGAAGTCATCAATGCCCTCATGCTAGGCATGATAGCTTGACTAAGTACTGCCTCTTCTAGCTCACCCCTCAGTGAATCAGGAAGCTTATAACTAAAGTTAGCACCAAGATGCCCTTCCATATAATCAAAGTATCTAGTGACAGTTTCACTCCATGTCTCCCTTCGTTGCTCATCCTCTTTCCATCGTGCATATCGGGAAAGAGCAATAAAGTTTTGGTAGTCTGTTGGTAATTGGTTGCTTCTCATTTTACTACTCCATAATAGTTCTAATTGTTTTGATGTCAGCACCGTCTACATCGTAGAAGTATTCACGTATGCCATCTTCTATCTCCTCACCTACCTGCCCATCAGCAGGTATAGGATATTCTTCTTCATCCACGTCTATGGTAATGAACAGTTTAACTCTTGCCATCTGCCATTACCTCTTCAATCAACTTGTCTAAATACCACTTGGCCTTCTGCAAATCCTCTATAGGTTTATCCTTGTAATCAAATCTCCAGAGGTACTTCATAATGTTACCCTGCAGGTAGTATCTGAACCCCTTGTCAGTGGCAGCAGAGATAGCATGGATACACTCAATGCCTGTCTGATTGTAGTGTGGTGGACTATTGACCATATCAACACTGCCCCAAGGCCGTTTACCTGACTGTTCTGATTCTTCCATCAATTTCATATATGCTTCATGTCTACTCATGCTGAACCCCCTGTCTTTGTGTTAAAGTTAAGATGTATTACGTTGCCATCATAGGTTTTTTCTACACCCGATTTCTCTTCTAGTTCTACATCAATATCCATCTCTGTGTCAATAACTTTTGTTACATATTCATGTACAATATTACGCAGTTCTTCTACTTCTTCCATGACAGGTACAGAAGCACACATCATCTTAGTAAAATGCATTACATTATAATAGTCTTCATCATCTAAGGGGTTATCTGGCATAGCCATTATAGATATGTCAACTTCACCAGACCATCTACCCTCATCATTAGAGAATGGTCTGACACGGATAAGGAAATCTTCCTCATTTACTTCACTAGCTAGTTTCTCCATCATGTCCATGCTTATCTCCTTTTCACTTTTGTGCCGCCAAACTTAATAAACTTTGGATGCTTGTTCTTACCCTTCTCCTTCAACCAATCTTCAGGAATAATCCTGTCGTAGTATCTAAAGCCATACTTAATACACCATTCACCGTAGGTAGACTTAGCACCCTTACGTAGTTTACGTCTGCTACTTTCAAATACGAAACGAATATCTAATTTAGGATGTTGTTTCTTGATAGCAAGATGCTTGCGTCTATCTGCTGCGGTGAACATACCCTTTGTTTCAATGATGATTCCATTGGACAGCACGAAGTCAGGTGTATAGGTTCTGTATGCTAAGTCTTCCCACTCAATCTTGACCTGCTCATACAGAAAATCAATCTTCTGCTCCTTGAGATAGTCAGATACTTTGAGTTCAAGACCGCTGCGATACCCATACTTACGTGCTGCCCTAAATTGTTTTGCGTTAGGCAATTACGCCACCTATATAACTTACTGTAGGCGGGTTCTTAGCCTGTGACTTGACTGCTGGGCGTTCTGTTAGATCAGACCAACAATCAAAACGATAAGAACAGAAACGACACCCATCATTAAGTATCTTATTACCTGTCTCCTTACCTCTAAACTTCTCTGGTACTGGTTCAAAGCATCTTTCAAACTTGTTCTCCTCTACTGTTGCTACTGTCTTGCTGATCTTATCTAACTCTTTGTCCATGTCTAGGTTGTCAGCAGGGACATACTTGAATTGACCGTTAGCTTTGTTGACTACCCACCAACCACCAGCACGTTTGCCGGAAGCCTTGGCGTAGCCAGCTAACTGTCCAACGTATCCGAACCCATCACCTTTAGCAAGGGTGTCGTAAGATTCAAACTTGTTTCTGTATGACCAGTCTGAAGCTGACTTAATATCATCCACTGCATCGTTAATGACAATATCATATGACCCATTAATATGAGTAGTACCAATGTCAAGAGTGACTTTTTCAGTATCATTGTATTTTACTCCTGCTTCTTTGAGAAGACCTTTGAACACCGCCTCAACGATATCACCGATCATCATGTTCATTACGAATGTAGTTGGGAAGGGCAGTGCCACCTCTGGCTTGTTCTTTTCATACCAAAGCTGGCAAGTAGGGCGACCAACATTTGACATACGCAAACGAAAGTCACCCCTTGACTTACCACTCCCGAACTGACGAGTAATTGCATCAGCTACGTCATCAGCTACTTGCTTGATGGTAGTGTCAGACATAGTGGATGTGCCTTTGACAGCATTCTCCATGTACTGATGCAATGCTAGTTCAGCGGGATGATTCATTATGCCACCTCATCTTCAAGTTCAATGTCAACGATACCATCAACGATTACTTCATCATCCTCATCACTATGTGAGTTAGCTTTCTCAGCATAGGTATTGATGATGTACTCGTTGTAGTTCTGTACCCAAGCCATGAAGTCACCGAAGCGATCTTGATCTTCTTGAGTAAGTTCCAGTGTCTTAGTAACGTCAAGCGTTGTCACTGGTAGGTAGAAGCTACTACCGTTAGGCAGCTTACGTTCTTCTGTAACTGAAACGATGTTGTGCTGCACTGGCAGACGCTTCATCTTGTTCAGTTTAGCAAAGACATTACCAAACTCTTTGAAGGCATCACGGTTCTCAATCTCCCAGATGAAGGGTGTTGCATCCACCTCTACAGGATTACCGCTTGCATCCATAGGATCAACCATCTCTACTGTGCCAAGCATTACTCGTACACGCTTGATCTGACGGATCAGTTCCTGTGTCTTCTCAGGTAGTGACTTCCAGTCAGCAATGTAACCTGCTGGCTTACCGCAGTTAAAGCCACCGTCATTATCTTTAAGATCAGTGTTCAAATTATCTGCCATCACTGTCTTAACATAACGGTTAGGTGCTTGACCTGTAGCCATGACAAACTTCTTGTACATGAAACGCTGTAGGTATGGACGTAACTTCACAGACGAAGCGTAGTAGGTAGGGCCATCTGGAATCTCCAGCTTGTACATACCACCAGAAACAACTTCCATATTAACACGCTTACCTTTTACTTCAGCCTCACCCATGATAGGTGTGTGATGAATACGTAAACGAGCAAGTGTGCTTGCAGATTTCTTGCTGCTGTTGCCACCCTCATTAGCGATGCCCATTGCTTTAGCCATAGCTGCGAAATTATTAGTATCAATTGTTGCGATTTCAGTCATGTTTATTAACTCCTTTTCAGTTGTAAGATGCATAGTTATATCAGGTTACGTCCTTGGTGTCAAGCCAATTCGGGCCTATCTTTGCCTCTAATAATAGAGGTACGTTGAAGTCAACTCCCCACCGTAAAGTGATGAGTTCAGGTAGTGCTTTATTGGTAGCGTCTATGACATTGATTACCTGCGCTTCTTCGTCAGGGTGTACGTCAATGACAATACTATCATGCACTGAGTTCACTATACATGATTGCATACCCTTTAGCAAGTCATCAATGTGCAGCAATGCAATAGGTACAATGTCTGCAGTAGCGAATGATTGCACAGGGTAGTTCTTAATCTGTGTAAAGTGTGACACACGCCCGGTAGATTTACGTACCACATCAGGGAACGCAAACTCACGACCACTAGGCGTGGTTATCTTTTGTGTGGCTATAGCTTCTTTAGCCAGTCGGGAATGCCAAGCGGCAACTCCTTGGTACTTGCTGTTGAAGTGTTCGTAGTATGCTGCTTCTGCTTTTGTTCTACCATATCCAGTGGCACCGTAGAGGGGAGCAAAGGTGTGCGCTTTCGCATCCTGCCTACTCGTAGGTTGACCAGCATCGGTAATAACTTTAGCGGTGTATGCATGTACATCAAATCCAGTAGATACTTCTTCAATTGCTACCTCATCCTGTGATAAATAAGCGGCAGTACGAAACTCAAGCTGCGCAAAGTCAGCTTCCATTATCTTACCACCATCGAATCGTGACACAAAGACTTTCTTTACAGGGAACGTACCGCCACGTGGCATGTTCTGCATATTAGGATCAGCACCAGAGAAGCGGCCTGTTGATGTGCGATGCTGAAGCAACCGTACATGCAGCATACCATCTTGCTTGGTGTATGTTCCAATGCCATCAACGAATGATGACAGGTAGGTATCGACAGCAGATAGCCGCCGTACCTTAGACAAGAAGTCAACAGCATCAGTCATACCTCGTGACTTAGCTGCGGCCTCAAGTACCTCTAGGTTCTGCTTGCTAGTGGAAAAGCCGTTGGCTGATGCCCACTTAGCTGATGGTGGCTTGAACTTTAGCCCCGCCAATTCCACATTAGGTATAAGAAGATAACCATCCCCAACACAGCGTGTGCATTTATTAGTTCTAGCAAATGGTGTTCCATCTTTCTTAACCTTTCGTATCTGTCCAGTGCCATTGCACTCACTACACTGCTTTGCATTAGTCTTGTATATTTTCTCTGTACCGCCAGCAATGAGACTACGGAAGTCTGCATCTGCCATATATGGGTCAATAGCATTACCCCAATAGGGCTTGTCAATAACCTTGCGGCTATAGATAACCCAAGACAATTGCTCTGGACTGTTAAGGTTGATAGGCGTATCGCCCATCAGCTTACGTACATGAGACTGCAAGTCAGAGACTAGCTGCTTCTTCTCCTGCTCAAACTCTGTACGCACTTCGTCAAGCTTGCTGATGTCTACAGCAAAGCCACGCTGATAGATGGCAGTCAAGCACTTAGCTACACGATTAGTAAGTCGTGCAGTAGATAGCAGACCTGCATCTGCCGTAGTGTTAAGGCGATACCATAGCTTGTCAGCAAGCTGCTGCGTAGCATGAAGGTCAGCAGATAGATACTCACACAACTCGTTGTATGGTATGTCTCGTGTACTATAGCCTTTCTTGAAGTACTCTTTCAAGGTATCTTGCTTCTTAGTATCTAATTCATATCGTTCTGCACAAGCCTCTAGTGATAGAGGTTCCTTGATACCACGCTGCAAGACGTACTCAACAAGCATAGTATCAAACACTGCACCATCATATTTGAAGCCTGACTCCCATAGCCATAACAAATCATGTGCCACGTTGTGACAGATGAGTACGGTAGCTTGGTCAAGGAACCATTGTACACGATCGTGGTAGTCAGCTTGACTAGGAACGTCAGCATGGTCAAAAGGAAAATGCTGCTCGTGTCCTTGGTCAGTCAGTACACCAACCATAGTCAGTGAGTTGTTAGGCTCAAAGGGGTCAAGGTGTAGCTTGCCATCTCGCTTAGTCGTTGTATTCTCTACATCAAGTGTTAGTTTCATATCTGCCCATCCTTACTGTTCCTGTCATGTCTAGCGGTATCTGATAGAAGAACTCGCCAGACGTTATATATTTATTAGATACCTCAACTGGTGTCAAGTGTTTAATGTCATCAGACTTAAACATAATTGCAGAGGACAAGGGTTTATTCCAGATGAAGAACAATGTAGGTGATACAAAGAACTTACTCTTTCGTTCTGGCAACTGTACTGTATCGAAAGGGAACTTGTCTGTATCCCATACAGTCTTTACCTCGCACTCAACATAGAACTTACCCTTGCTACCTTCGGCAATCAAGTCTTGCCCATAGGTATTAGGGTTCTCCCATATCTCATAGCCCTTAACCTGCATGTATTCCATAGTACGGATACGTGCTGGCTTGTCATGCTTACCATGTAAGGCTTCACTAAATCGTTTCCTCATCCCTCATACCTCGCAGTCTGATAGTTAAGTTCGCAGTTGACCATGCCATGCCAGCCATTCAGCTTGTTCTTGACAATGTTGATATGGCGTAGTGGACTTTCTTCTTCCTGTCCTTCTACGGTAGGTGACTTACCAATCAGTATCATCAGGTCAGCTTCAGCAGCCTTACCTGTACGTGAGCCTTCCATCATTGATTGGTTAAGCTGCGCACGACCTTCAGCATCGGCTGATAACTGTGACATATAAAATACAGCACAGTCATATGTCTTGGCAATCTGCCTAGCGTAGATAGCACAAGCCTTCAGTGCCTCATCAGGTCTTGAGT
>Ga0316202_10001070_pt1 | contig 23471 bp, 21 predicted proteins | sample 3monrhotite_MG_FD_204934 | JGI IMG/M metagenome (GOLD analysis project Ga0316202, IMG submission 204934) | Microbial mat bacterial communities from mineral coupon in-situ incubated in ocean water Damariscotta River, Maine, United States -... | ecosystem: Environmental > Aquatic > Marine >... | reverse complement strand
ACAGTGAACTTCGACGAGAAGTGGTTAAAAACATACAACCAATCTCAATCGTCCATCAGTAATCGTTTACGTGAAAATGACTTAAAACGGATCAGCGGAAGATACAGCAAAGGCTATTTGAAAATTATCACCAGAACCATCAGCAAAAAAGACGGCTTATCCATAGCCAATGAAGCGGGCAAAAACACCTTAAAGTTGTCATCTGAGATAAACAACTTAAGACTCTATGCTCCAGATAAACACGGTGCTACACCTACCACATCCTTCGTCTATCAAGCAGGTAAAGCGACACTTCACAGCAAGCTTTTTGATAGTAATACAGGAAAACTGCTAGCGGCAATCGTTGATAAAAAAGAAACCCGCGATCACGTTGATCTGATAAGAGCCAATCGGGCGATTAACCAATCTGAGTTTCATCACGTGTATGTGGTTTGGGCGAAGAATGTTCTCATCGCCCTGGGGCAAAAAAACTAACTACTCATAACCCCATGGGGCCTTTGGTAGGTCAGTAGTTTGCGATAAATCAAAGTCGACTTGAAAGACTCGCCCTTTGCGTACCATGCGATAACTAAACTTGCCTGGGTAAATATACATAGACCAGGTGTTGCCATTAGACTGTGGAATTCCAACCCGCGCAAATAGTTCCTTGCTGTACTGATCGGCCGGAAAATTCTGCACTTCATTAAAGCCTGCATCAACAGTATGGCCACCATACATAGTCAGTGGATCATCGGTACCATCGGCCTTACGGTGATCATGCTTTAAAGACAGACCCGAACCTGTTTTAGTGATTATCCAAGTCCGAGAGGAATCCGTAGCCACATGAAATGGGATCTGTATTTGATTGTCGGTGCAAACCCGCACATGCATCACCAACTTACTCTTATTAAACACATCATCCGCCGCATTATCGACCGCCACCTTACCCAGAAATGCTTTGCCACAATGGGCCTTTAAAGCATTAAAAAAAGCATCATGCGTCGGTATTGATACCAGTGGTGCCTCGCGGCCGAATAAAACAGATGATATCAGCGCAACAGCGATGAATAGCCCTTTGTAAAACATATAATGCTCCTTTTGTATTTCCACAATAGATACAACCATTCTAAATAGTACCCAATTTAGGTACATTTGTACCCATATTGGGGATGCATAGGCATTATAGTTGGATTTTCAACAATTTACCCCCATATATACCTATGTAACAAAATAGGCGTATAATACGCCCGTCTAAAGACACACATTGGGGACGACATGGCTTCGACGTGGATTACAAAGCTTTAGGTGCATGCCGAGGAACAGATCACCTCGTTAAACCAGCTGTAAAACTTTTAGTTGCCAACGACGACAACTACGCTCTAGCTGCTTAATAACCAGCTTTAGAGTCCTTTGCCCGGTGAGTGTCTGTACTCCCGGATCACAAAGGTCATCCTAACAGACTCGCAACAAAGTTGTTTTCAGGGCGGCGTTGCTAAAACTTACTGGAATCGCCTAGCGTAGTCCCTGGCTATTGGGTAGCACTAGGTTAAACTAATGAATAGCATAAGCATGTAGATCCAGAAGTGGAGGATTTGCGGACGCGGGTTCGATTCCCGCCGTCTCCACCAAAGATAGGTTTCATAAGAACCTAAAAAAGCCTGAAAAGCCAATAGCATCAACACTTTTCGGGCTTTTTTGTGCCTATAACGTCCTAAAAGAGTCATTTAAATCCCACTTTAATAGTAGTATCAATTGTAGTACCATGAATCAAGCTCATGGATTGGTACTACTATAATGGCTAGAATCACTAAACCCCTGACAAATACAGAAGTTAATCATGCCAAGCCCAAAGAAAAAGTTTATACACTATCTGATGGTGGGGGACTTCAGCTTAGAGTTAAGCCAAATGGCTCTAAATTATGGCTATTCGATTACTACAGACCCTATACAAAGAAGAGAACATGCATTAGCTTCGGAGCCTTTCCAGAAACATCTTTAGCCTCTGCAAGAACAAAGCGAGAATCAGCCAGAAAATTACTAGCAAAGGATATTGATCCTAAAGAGCATCGTGAAGAAGAGAAGCGTATAAATAAATCCGCACATAACAACACGCTTGAAAATATTGCTGAGCAGTGGCTAGAAGTAAAAAAAGCCTCTGTTTCAAAAGATCATGCAGATGATACCTGGCGCTCCCTCGAATTACATATATTTCCACACTTAGGAAAAACACCGATTCACAAGATCACAGCTGTTAAAGCGATAGATATACTCAAACCAATTGCTGCTAAAGGGAGCCTTGAAACTGTCAAACGCCTTTGCCAGCGGTTAAATGAAGTGATGGTTTACTCCGTAAATTCTGGTCTTATACCTGTAAACCCTTTAGCTGGTATTGGAAAAGCATTTCAAGCACCGGCTAAACAACACCTCCCTACATTAAAGCCTGAACAGCTTCCAACCCTTATGAAGGCTTTACCATTAGCAAGTATCAGATTAACGACCAGATGCCTCATAGAGTGGCAATTACACACTATGGTAAGACCGGGCGAAGCAGCTGGTACACGTTGGGATGAAATTGACACTAAAACTAATCTTTGGACTATCCCAGCAGAACGCATGAAATCTAAAAAACAACATACGGTACCTTTAACTGACCAAAGTCTAGCCTTATTAGAACTCATGAAGACAATCAGCTCCAAAAGCCCCTATGTATTTCCTTCTGACAGAAACCATCACAAACATGCTAATCCCTCTACAGCTAATATGGCGCTAAAGCGCATGGGATTTGATAAAAAGCTAGTTGCTCATGGTATGCGCTCACTGGCAAGTACAATACTCAATGAGCAGGGATTTGATCCTGATCTTATTGAGGCTGCATTAGCCCATATCGGTAAAAACGAAGTTCGAAATGCCTACAACCGAGCAGAGTATATTGAGCGCAGAAAGCCCTTGATGAAGTGGTGGAGTAATTATATTGACGAAGCTGCAATTGGCAACATGAGTCTTTCAGGTCATCAAGGATTACAGATCATTAAGATGTAATTACTTGTTATAGCTAGATTACTTGTAGATAATTATGTTGTTGTAAAAGGCAATAGTGTTGTAGCTCTCCTAATTTCCTTTATTAGAAGTCTTATTGGAGCCCCAGATAAAATATCCAGCTTCATCAATTATAAAATCAGACCTCTTAGCACTTTTATTCATCTCCTTAATAGCTGCTTTCGAATTATCACTAATCAAGGAAGAGCGAGTCCTATACCTCCTTTTGTTATTAGATACTTTGGTCATACTTAAAAGCTCCTAAGGAAACGTTTAATTTCTGCTCTATTAATATTCGGCTTACAATAGTCTCTTATTCTTTGAGTATTATTATTAGCAGAAGTTCGATTAGCGTTTGAAGATCCATCTGGATTTACTAAAAGTTCATACGAACGCCCATCAGGCAATTGTTTGCGCCAGGCGCTACCAGTATCATTGTATGTCCAATACCAATCCAATAAATGGCCATCAATTTCTGATAAATGATTTACTATATCTATAGCAGAAGAGTATCTTTCTCCCAAATCTACAGAAAGACAACCTCTAATTGTATTAATAAGTGCTTGAGGTATGTGTTCTGGATAATTTCCTCTATTTGGAAACTGCCCATTAACTACTGCATGCTGAAATCTTGCTCGATTAACAGAACCATTTTCTACAAATGAATTAAACTCTGAATAAAAAGAATTATCGCCAACACACATCCTGTGTAAAGTGACACCAAACTGATATATATCGAATTTTTGGCAAAATTCATTCGTTCGGAATGCTTCGGGTGGCGTCATTGTTCCATATATTCTATCTTGTCCAACGACTCCACTATAAGAAATTTGTTTTGTTAATCCAAAATCCGATAAGAGAGCCTCATTTCTTTCTGATATTAGTACATTATCTAATTTTACATCAAAGTGGATTAGCCTCTTAGAATGTATATTATGCAGCCCACTCAATATTTGAGTTGAGTATGTAATAATTTCTCTTACGCTAATATACTTATTCTGAAGTCGTGATTTTAATGAGCCCTTTTCAAAGTAAGGCATTGCTAGGTATATATGTTCCTCGTCTTGGCAAGCATAATATATAGGGACAACATTTGGGTGACTGCTTAGATATAGCATACTAGCTTCTAAAAAGTACTCATCCACACTAGCAATTTTATTTTTAAGAATCTTTTTAACTACTATGTCTGCATCGAGCTGTAGATCAGTGGCTAAATAAACTTGAGAGTTCTTCCCTTCTTGACCAATTTCCTCAAGAACATGAAAACTTAGTTCGGTCTTACGTGTAGTATTAAGCATCGACAGCTCCTATAGATACTAATATAGCTTCCCTTTCTTCTTTATTATGATTATTCCAATTTTCTACACTATCATATTCAATTTCACCATCGATATATTTCTTAAAATCTACTCTTGGCATATTAAGCATTGAAGCAATCTTTGAAATTTGTCCACAAAAATATGCTGATAACATACTGCTCGCAAAAGCCTCTTGAATGACGCCTTCGATTTCTATTCTACGAATATTCTTAGTTTGTGAACTGCTCTCTACTACTCTTAATCCAGCTTTATTAATCTTGTATTCTCTTAAAATATCCAGAATACTACTTCTCACATACTTCAATGCAATAGGGACAGGGAGTGCTTTGGGTATCTTCAGATGTTCAACATTAACTATGTTGTTATCAGCAGTATCGTAAATGGCAAATATTACAGAGTGAGGTTTAACCCTGATACCGATCGTATTCATTTCAAATCCTTTTAAAAATACATTAATCAAAGTATATGAAATTTGACTTTTATATACCACTACAATATTTTCAATTATTAACGCTAGCTAGTCTGTTAATCACTTTCTCTACTAGTTTGTCTATATCGCTATCTTGCCTTACCTTAGTCTGTTCTAAATTCTTAATAATTTCAGCCTGTCTTTGAGGTTGCACCTCTCCGTAACTGTAAAATGTTGTCAGAACCTTTTCATGCCCCAAATTCTGGCTCCAGGCTTTGAACTCCTCAGGCGATTTACATAGTTGCTCACCAAACATAGCCAATGTATCCCTGAAGCTATGGGGATTGAAATATCTCAACCCCACATTTTCAAAGGCTTCTCTGAAGATTGTTCTAATAGGTGATGCTGTACTCCAATGCTCATTTTTTAAGCCGACTGGTTCGAATACCCTGTTCTTGCCCTGTGCAATATTTGTTTTTGGAAAAAGGGGATCATCATTGCCATATAACAACTCAGTTCTCAGATATTCTATCCAGTCTTTCAAAATCTGTAGTATTTCATCACCAACAGGAAAGAAGTAGGTATAGAATGTCTTGCTAAACTTGGTTTTAACGTCCCTGGCGTCAAAAAATACATACCCTGCATGAATATCTATGTGTTTGAGTTTTAGCGATGCTATGGCTCTGTCACGAGCACCAGTTAGCAAAGTAAAGGCGATTAGACACCTATTTCTTTTTTCAAGATCAGTTTTAAAAGGCATACTCTCAAGCACATGCTTTATTTGTTCTATGGTTGGAACTGGTTTTTGACGCCTTGCAGTAGCTACTCGAGTTTCTTTTTCTGATAAATTGAAATATTCAGAGTCAGAATAATTCACTCTCGATTTATAACCTACCTGCATAGACAACCATTGAAAGAAGTTCTTTAGGTGCCTCAATGTCGAATTGAGAGTCGCTTTGCTTAACTTTTTTCCCGTTTGCTGGTTCTCTTGCTTAGCCAGGCTATTTTTAAAACCAACCGCTTGCATGTGATGAAATGTCTTAAAATTCTTAAATTTAGAATATTCTTCAAATCGGATTATTGCCTTTGCAACTGCATCAAGAGAAGCCTCGTTTTGCCTTTTCGCTTCTTTTAAAAACATTAGGTATTTATGTTTAATTCGTTCATTTTCTGGATTGTACTTTCTCATAGTTTCACCTTACTTATTTAAGTCACTGTTTAAGAGGAGAGCATTCCTCTTGTTTATGTGTTTTTGTTTGGTCTTATAGGTGATTTCTAATTTTGATTTAATCTGTTCTAAACTAGCTAGACTAATATACTTATTAATAATATGTTCACATGTCGGACAAAGCCCTTTCAACTGTCCCGTAGTTGCACTCATTGACTCATAATCCACCATGCCAGCCGCTGGTTTTTTTGATGTTCTACAACTTAAACAATAGATTTCATGAGGTTTACACTTTTTCTTATTATGGCGATTTTTTATCTTAAGAAATTCTTTCAGCTCATAACCAAGTATTAGCCAGGGCTTTCGATTATCACATGCTGGCAATCCATCTTTAATCCACGCTCGAACAGTATTTTTATGGACTGTAAATATATTTGCAGCCTCTTCTATCGTGTAGCTACGATTGATTTTCACGAGATTAGGGTTGTACTTCTTAGCCATTATTTAATGGCTCTACTTTCAGTAATCTTCTCATCTAGCCAATCATTGATTTCTGACTCTAGCCAGCCAACTGCCCTTCCACCTAATGAAATAGGAGCTGGAAACTCATTGTTGGAAATTCGTAGATAGATACTGCTTCGGGATAGGCCAGTACGATCCTTTACTGCGGGAAGTCTTAGAATATTGTATGACATTTTGATACCTCATGAATGCTTTTGAATCAGTATTCATGAAAATATCTTCAGAATCGAACATGTAGTATCGAACTAGGTTTTTAAATTCCTAATTAGATTATTTACGTCTCTGCTCAACGGCTGAGTGAAGCTGCTTGAGAACATTACGAATTGTATCTTCTGAAATAGGAGTACCTTGAGTTTCAGTTAAATGTTTAATTGCAGTTGCAACGCCTCTTATTGTGTAATCAATTTTAGCTTCTTTACACAATGCAGCGATTAATACTAATAACGTATTTTTCTCTCTTGAGGTCATAGGTTTCTTATTAGTAGATGGGGTCTCAATTGACTGCACAAAATTTGCAAGTTCGCTACTACGCACAACTAGAATATAATCGTGTTCGTCCAAGCCTCCAGAAGGGTAATAATCCTCCTCGCTGGGTTTATTTCTTCTATTTTCAAGATATTTTTCTCTATCGTTAGAATATTTGTCCAAGAGTTCTTTTGCTTCAGTTTTACTTAGCTTGTTAGCGGCTATATGTTCCAACAATATCTTTTTATTAGCTTTTGAACCAGGTTGATATTCATTTTTTTCATAAGAGGTTTGTAGCTGGCAAATAACTTCATCTTTTTCAACAAATGCCCCATTGATACCGGTCAGTGTTACTTCTAATCCAGAAGTATGTTGCTGATAAAAGTGTTCAATATCTAACTTTTCATTGCCAATCATTGGCAAGTCCCAAACACCTTGAATGCTGATAACTTTAGTATCAAGTGAAATCCAGTCATCTTCATAAACATTTAGCTCACAGTTCTTAGGTACTTTATAGGGTATCTCTACCAAGCCTTCTAATAATGTGTTCTTCTCAATAGTTACGAATTCAATATCTTTAGTTTTAACCCATCTCCCTTTTCTAGCAGACGCATGATTAACAAAATCAACTGATAGTTTAAGATAACCATCTAAAGCCAATCTATATAGGTCAGCTTTAGAAATCTCCTCGCCTAGCATAGTAGAGAGGTAAGAGGTTGCCTCTTCGAGTGTTAACCATTCTCTGAGACTGTATAACTTACTCATACATTTAGAGTTCTTATTCTGAGTGAAAACACCTCACGGAATGCTTCAGCCTGAGAGCTTAGCCAACAATGTAGTTCCTGCCACTGTTCTCGAATAGCTAGTTTTTCTACTTTCCCTAATTGCATATTTTCTTCCTTTAATTGATATATTCAGCAGTAACCCAATCAAATCAAAACTTTATTAAAGGCACTAGTAACCAGCTGAACCAACTATGATAGTAATTATAGTATCTTATTGTATAATCTAATACCAAATAACACTCTAAACAATCAGGGAATAGGAAGATAAATAAACCCCATTTAAATTTTCTTTCTAATAAATAATAAAAGGAATAACGCTATGACAAGCAACCAACAACGTGCCGCCCTACAACGCCAAATCTGGGCTATTGCCAATGATGTGCGCGGTTCTGTAGATGGTTGGGATTTCAAACAATATGTCCTCGGCACCCTATTTTACCGTTTTATTAGCGAAAACTTTGCGCTCTATATTGAGGCCGGTGACGACAGTATTCATTATGCCGAACTTAACGATGAGATTATCACTCCAGACATCAAAGACGATGCCATCAAAACCAAGGGTTACTTCATTTACCCCAGCCAGCTGTTTGCTAATGTTGTTAAAAATGCCAACAGCAATGAAAGCCTGAACACCGATTTGGCCGCCATCTTTTCCGCTATCGAAGCCTCGGCCAGTGGCTACCCTTCCGAAGGCGACATCAAAGGTCTGTTTGCCGATTTCGATACTACCGGTCGTGAGCTCGGTAATACTGTTAGAGAAAAAAACCGCTGTTTAGCGGCGGTTTTGAAAGGCGTGGAAGGCCTGGATTTTGGTCATGATTTTTATGAAAAGAGTGATGCCGCTCAAATTGACCTGTTCGGCGATGCTTACGAATTCCTCATCTCCAACTATGCCGCCAATGCCGGTAAATCCGGTGGTGAATTCTTTACCCCGCAGCACGTTTCCAAGCTGATTGCCCAGCTTGCCATGCACAAGCAAACCAGCGTCAACAAAATTTATGACCCAGCCTGTGGTTCCGGCTCGCTGCTGTTGCAAGCCACCAAACACGTTGGCCCGCATTTTATTGAAGAGGGCTTCTTCGGCCAGGAGATCAACCACACCACCTACAACCTGGCCCGCATGAACATGTTTTTGCACAACATCAACTACGACAAGTTCAATATGCAGCTGGGCAATACCTTAATTGATCCGCATTTTCTTGATGACAAACCCTTTGATGCCATTGTCTCCAACCCACCATATTCGGTAAAGTGGATAGGCAGTGATGACCCCACCCTGATTAACGATGACCGCTTTGCCCCTGCCGGTGTGCTTGCACCCAAATCCAAAGCCGACTTTGCCTTTGTACTGCATGCGCTCAGTTACCTATCTAGCAAAGGCCGCGCGGCGATTGTGTGCTTCCCCGGTATTTTTTACCGTGGCGGAGCCGAGCAGAAAATTCGCAAATATCTGGTAGATAACAACTATGTGGAAACGATCATTTCACTCGCACCCAACCTGTTTTTTGGCACCACCATCGCCGTGACTATTCTGGTGCTTTCCAAACACAAAACCGATACTACCACCCAGTTTATTGATGCCAGTGGTTTATTTAAAAAAGACACCAACACCAATACGCTTACCGATGACCACATCCAGAAAATCATGGCTGTGTTTGATAACAAGGAGAATGTCGATCACCTCGCCCTTTCCGTGCCGGTTGAACAGGTGACCGCCAACGACTACAACCTGTCGGTTAGCAGCTATGTGGAAGCCAAAGACACCCGCGAAGTGGTGGATATTACCGAGCTGAATGCCGAGCTGAAAATTACCGTTGCAAAGATCGATCAACTACGTACGGATATTGATGGGATTGTGGCGGAGATTGAGGAATGAGTGGTGTGAGCTTTATGGAGAAGTTGTTGGATGGGGTTGAGGTTGAGTGGAAGGCGTTGGGAGATGTAATCGCATCTTTAAAAACAGGTTTAAATCCTCGTCAAAATTTTCAACTAAACACATCAGATGCAGAATTTTATTATGTGACTGTTCGTGAGATTCAGAATGGAAATGTAGTTTTTCTTGATAAAACCGACAGAGTAAATAAAAACGCATTAGTGCTTATTAATAACCGCTCAAATTTAGAGGCGGGTGATATTTTATTCTCAGGCACAGGAACAGTTGGCAGAACTGCTGTGATTGAAACTACTCCAGAGAATTGGAATATAAAGGAAGGAGTTTATGTAATAAAGCCTACCCATAAAGTAGTTGATTCGAGATACCTTACCCATCTGCTCAACTCTCAAGAGATAGTTAAGGAATACAGTAAGAAAATAGTTGGTTCACCTGTGGTGAGCTTGCCAATGGGTGAGCTTAAGAAACTCCAAATCCCCATCCCCTGCCCAGATAACCCTGAAAAATCGCTAAAAATCCAAGCCGAAATCGTCCGCATTCTGGACGCCTTTACTGAGCTGACCGCCGAGCTGACCGCCGAGCTGACCGCCCGAAAAAAACAATACAACTACTACCGCGACCAGTTGTTGAGTTTTGAAGAAGGTGAAGTGGAGTGGAAGACGTTGGGGGAGATTGGCGAATTCACTTATGGCTATGTCGCAAAAGCGCAGGATCATGGAGATGCTCGCTTTGTCAGAATCACTGATATAAATACCAATGGAAAGCTGATAGCAACTGATTCAAAGTATGTTGATATTTCAAAGGAAAATGAAAGATTCATTTTGAAGAAGAACGATTTGCTTATGGCTCGTACTGGAGCAACATACGGCAAGACAATGATTTTTGAAGAAGATTACCCAGCAATTTATGCAGGTTTCTTAATAAAGTTAAGTTTTGATGAAAAAGTTATTAATTCAAAGTTCTACTGGCACTTTGCTCAAAGCAATTTATTTTGGAATCAAGCCAACAATTTAGTATCAGGTGGGGGGCAACCGCAATTTAATGCAAACGCGTTAAAAGTGGTGAAAATGCCTATTCCTCCTCTTGCAGAACAAGCACGCATCGTCGCCATCCTCGATAAATTCGACGCGTTAACAAGTTCTATCATCGAAGGCTTACCCCGCGAAATCGAACTGCGCCAAAAGCAATACGAATACTATCGAGATTTGCTGTTGAGTTTTCCCAAGCCGGATACAGCGGTAGCGGCCTGATATGAAAAGGGAGACAGTAAACCCCACACATAAGGGAGGCGCTCTATGACCAAACATTTAAGCCTGCAAGATGAAACCACGGAATTCCTGCTTTACACCGCACCCAATGGCGCGATAAAAGTGGAGGTTTTACTGAATGGGGAAACCTTATGGCTCACCCAGAAACGCATGGCCGAGCTGTTTGGCGTTGGTGTGCCCGCCATTTCCAAGCATCTGAAAAACATCTTTGACAGTGGTGAGCTGGTGGAAGAAGTGGTTATTTCCATTTTGGAAACAACCACTGAACACGGTGCTATGGCTGGCCTTACTCAAACCCAACAGGTGAAGTATTACAACCTGGATGCGGTGATTTCGGTGGGTTACCGGGTCAATTCCGCTCAGGCCACCCAGTTTCGCATCTGGGCGACTGCGCTGATTAAGGAGTACATCATCAAGGGCTTTGCCATGGATGATGAGCGCTTAAAAAATGGCCAATATTTTGGCAAAGACTACTTTAAAGAACTGCTGGAACGGGTGCGCTCGATTCGCGCCAGTGAGCGGCGCATCTATCAACAGATTACCGATATTTTCGCCGAGTGCAGCATCGATTACGCTCCCAAATCAGAAACTACCAGGCTGTTTTACGCTCATGTGCAAGACAAGTTTCATTTTGCTATTACCGGCCATACCGCTGCCGAAATTATTTCGCTGAAGGCCGATGCCAGCAAACCCTTGATGGGTATGAGCACCTATAAAAATGCACCGCAAGGCCGCGTATTGAAGTCGGATTCTACAGTGGCGAAAAACTACTTAAAGGAAGATGAAATAAAAAAACTGGAGCGTGCTGTTGCGGCTTTTTTTGATTATATCGAGGGCATTATTGAACGGCGCAATATCTTTACCATGGAAAGCTTTGCCGAAAGTGTAAATAAGTTTCTGACCTTTAATGAGTACAAAATTCTTGAAGGCTACGGCACCGTTTCTCGTCAGCAGGCAGAACAGAGCGCCTTTACTGAATATGAAAAATTCAATAAACGGCAACGCATAGAATCGGATTTTGATAGGGAAGTAAAAAAACTGCTGCAAAAAAAGGACTCACAGGATGACTAACTATAAGACCATTGCCGAGTCCAATAACTTTATTGTTCTTGATAAATACAACAAAGAATGGAAAGTGTCCGAGAGCTACCAGAGTGAAGATGCGTTAGAGCGCGAGCTTATTCAGGATTTGCAAGACCAGGGCTATGAGTTCTTGCCTGGCCTGAATAACCCGCAGGCCATGCTGGCTAATGTACGTGTGCAATTGCAGATACTCAATAATGTGGAGTTTCTTGAGGGCGAGTGGCGGCGTTTTGTAGAGACATATCTGGATAAACCCAGTGACACTATTATCGATAAAACCCGCAAGATTCACGATGACTATATTCACGACTTCGTGTTTGACGATGGCCGCATTAAAAACATTTATCTGCTGGATAAAAACAACATCGCCCGCAACAAGGTGCAGGTGATCAAACAGTTTGAACAAACTGGCAGCCATGCCAACCGTTATGATGTGACCATTCTGGTGAATGGCTTGCCGCTTGTGCAGATCGAGCTGAAAAAGCGTGGTGTCGCCATTCGTGAAGCCTTTAACCAGGTACACCGTTATAGCAAAGAGAGCTTTAACAGCGAGGATTCGCTGTATAAGTACTTGCAGTTGTTTGTGATCTCTAACGGCACCGATAGCCGCTATTTTGCCAATACCACCCAGCGCAACAAAAACAGCTTCGACTTCAGCATGAACTGGGCGAAGGCAGATAACAGCCTGATTAAAGACCTGAAAGACTTTACCGCCACCTTCTTCCAGAAAAACACCTTGCTCAATGTGTTGTTGCATTATTCGGTGTTTGATGTGAGTGGCACATTACTTGTCATGCGCCCCTACCAGATTGCTGCCACTGAGCGTATTTTGTGGAAGGTGAAAAGCGCTTATCAGGCAAAAAACTGGAGCAACCCGGAAAGTGGCGGTTTTATCTGGCACACCACAGGCTCTGGTAAAACCTTAACCAGCTTTAAAGCCGCGCGTTTGGCCACAGAACTGGAGTTTGTCGACAAGGTGTTTTTTGTGGTCGACAGAAAAGACCTCGACTACCAGACCATGAAAGAATACCAACGCTTTTCACCAGACAGTGTGAATGGCTCAGACAGTACCGCAGGTTTAAAGCGCAATCTGGATAAAGATGATAACAAGATCATCGTCACCACCATCCAAAAGCTCAACAACCTGATGAAAAACGAAGGCGTTCTAGCCATCTACAACAAGCAGGTGGTGTTTATTTTTGATGAATGCCATCGCAGCCAGTTTGGTGAAGCCCAGAAAAATCTGAACAAGAAATTCAAACGGTTCTATCAGTTTGGCTTTACTGGAACGCCCATCTTCCCGCAAAATGCTTTAGGCGCGGAAACCACTGCCAGTGTGTTTGGCCGCGAACTGCATTCCTATGTGATTACTGATGCGATACGCGATGAAAAGGTACTGAAGTTCAAGGTGGACTACAATGATGTGCGCCACAAATTTAAGGCCATTGAAACAGAGCAGGACGAGAAAAAACTATCTGCCGCTGAAAATAAAGAGGCACTGTTACACCCGGAACGTATTCGCGAAATTTCCCAGTACATTCTGAAAAATTACCGCCAGAAGACCCACCGATCGCAGTCCAACGCCAAGGGCTTTAATGCCATGTTTGCGGTGAGCAGTGTGGATGCTGCCAAGCTGTATTATGAATCACTGAACAAATTACAAGCAGGGCGTGAAAAGCCACTGAAAATTGCCACCATTTTCTCCTTTGCAGCCAACGAGGAGCAGGATGCGCTGGGGGATATTCTGGATGAAAGCTTTGATGTCTCGGCCATGAATAGCAGTGCCAAAGAGTTTTTAAATGCGGCGATAGGCGATTACAACGCCTTCTTTAAAACCAATTTCAGTGTCGATAGCAACGGCTTCCAGAATTACTACCGTGATTTGGCCAAGCGGGTAAAAACCAAGGAAATCGATTTGCTGATCGTGGTGGGAATGTTCCTCACTGGTTTCGATGCCCCTACGCTTAATACGCTGTTTGTGGATAAAAACCTGCGTTACCACGGTTTGATGCAAGCCTACTCGCGCACCAACCGCATTTACGATGCCACCAAAACCTTTGGCAATATCGTCACCTTCCGTGATCTGGAAAAGGCTACGGTGGATGCCATTACCCTGTTTGGCGATAAAAACACCAAAAACGTGGTGCTGGAAAAAAGCTACAAAGAATACATGGAAGGCTTTACCGATGTGCTGACCGGTGAAGCACGGCGCGGTTTTATGGAGGTAGTGAGCGATCTGGAGCAACGCTTTCCTGATCCGACCGCGATTGAAAAAGAGTCCGATAAAAAAGACTTCGCCAAACTCTTTGGTGAATACCTGCGCGTAGAGAACGTGCTGCAAAACTATGATGAGTTTGCCAGCCTGAAATCCCTGCAAAGCCTTGACATAAACGACCCCGAAGCGGTTGAAGCGTTTAAAGAAGAACATTATTTGGATGATGAAAAACTGGCAGAGTTACAGACAATTCGCCTGCCAGCCGAGCGCAAGGTTCAGGATTACCGTTCTACCTACAACGACATTCGTGACTGGCAGCGACGCCAGAAATCAGCAGAGGAAAAAGAAAAATCCATCATCGACTGGGATGATGTAGTGTTTGAGGTGGATTTGCTCAAGTCACAAGAGATCAACCTAGATTACATTCTGGAGCTGATCTTTGAGCACAACAAAAAGAACAAGAACAAAGCCGACCTGGTTGATGAAGTGCGCCGGGTGATTCGAACCAGCTTGGGCAATCGCGCCAAGGAAAGCCTGGTGGTGGATTTTATTAATCAAACTGACCTCGACCAGATTGGTGAGAAGGCCAGTGTGATTGAGGCCTTCTTTTGCTTTGCACAAGCCGAACAAATGCGTGAGGCAGAAGCGCTGATTAGTGCAGAAAGTTTGAATGCTGAAGAAGCCCGGCGTTACATCAGCAGCTCGCTCAAGCGGGAATATGCCAGCGACGCAGGAACAGAGCTGAATGCCATTCTGCCCAAGATGAGCCCGTTAAATCCGCAATACCTCACAAAGAAACAGAGCGTGTTTCAAAAGATTTCAGCCTTTGTTGAAAAGTTTAAAGGTGTGGGTGGTAAGCTGTAGAAATATAAGCTTTATAAAACTGTGATTTATTTTTTTAGTAGTACTAATAGCTGTACCAAAGAACTCGTCTAGATTGTTTTTACCGATAAATCAATCAGATAGAAATGTAGTTATATTCCCGCCGTCCCACCAAACATCAAAGGCTCGCCAAATGGCGGGCCTTTTTTGTTTGATTGAAATGCTAGGTGGTCAAAGAACCCGCAGGGTTCGACCAGCAACGCCCGGAGCGTTGCGGAACGTTAGCACCGCAGGTGTTAACGGCCCCGAAGGGGTGAGCCCCATGGATGGGGCGAATAAGACCGCCGTCGGGCGTTCGTAATCTGATTTGCGTTATTCACGACTTGCTGACCTACCAACGATTACATACTATCTTTGTGTCATAAGTGCCAGATACTCATATTGATTCTCCAGTATATTTCAATTGAAATAGTCCCATTTTGGGACTATGATTGGCTTTATGAGAATCATTGCCCTATCGACACTGAAAGCTTTCTGGGAAGAAAACCCACAGTACATGGAGGCTAAAGAGCCAACACTAGCTTGGTATCGCCATGCATTAGCGGCTGACTGGAGCGCGCCTGCTGACGTTAAGCAGGACTTCAGAAATGCTAGCATCCTCAAAGATGGGCGTGTTGTTTTCAATATTGCAGGGAATAAGTATCGGCTAGTCGTATGGCTCAATTACTCCTACCGAGTGATCTATATACGATTCATCGGTACTCATGCTCAGTATGACAAAATTGATGTACAAACTATTTAATTGCCGGAGGAAACACTATGGACATCAAACCAATCAAAACTGATGCCGACTATCGAGCGGCATTAATAGAAATTGAAAGCTTAATGATGGCAGGCCCTGACACACCTGAAGGTGAAAAGCTGGATGTCATGGTCACGCTCATCGAAGCTTATGAGGCTAAGCATTTCCCTATGGAATTACCTGATCCTGTTGAAGCTATTAAGTTCGAGATGGAACGCAAAGGTTTAACAGTAAAAGATCTTGAACCCATGATTGGTAAGAGTAATCGTGTGTATGAGATTCTCAACTATAAACGTTCACTCACACTGAAAATGATTTGGAAGCTGCATGAGGGATTAGGTATTCCAGCGGAATCCCTGATCAAGCCGCCGCAAGCACATGCCTGATAGCGCAAAGCCTCAAAGAAAATATATAGGACATATATCTTACTTAACTCTATTTTGTTCATTATATTTCTAGAATGCGATAATGCTATTTCGATACTTTCTCTCAACACACATTAAACTCACCATTCAACCAACTGCTGATTCACTCTCAAACGATTTCTCTGGTGTTTTACAGCGCCAAATATACTTCCCAACGTTTGAGTATTTTCACCAAGTCCAGGAAGAGCAGCCTCAGACTCAAGTAAAAATCGTTCCTTATACTCACTATTAAGATAAGCTATATCCCACCATTGTAAAATACGCTCTTTTGATAGCTCCATCGTTGCAGCTGATGGTAATTTCTCAGATTTTTGCTGATTAGCCTTTATTGTTGCAGGCATTAAATTCCAAAGGTCATTGTTAGCCCATCGACTCCAAGGAAAGCAATGATCAACATGAAATGCATTTCCTTTCAGGTTACTATTGGTCCAAACACACTTTACAGATTCTTTAATATTTAGTAGAACTTCAACTCTTTTACGCACTTTCGATGTATCACGAATTCCCTCTTCCCATTGCATGGCTTTATCATAAAGACTTCGGTCATAGCGTAATTCATAACCCATCATCAGCCGAACCCATTCGTTGATAATCGCTGGTTCCAGCCAACAAGCAAAATTTCCCATTGTTGACCATAGCTTTATAGGAATATGAAATACACCAAATTGACTTAGTGTATGTTTATTAATTTGCCAACTACCTTTAGTCTTTTTAGCACTCAATTTGTTACATTGAAAAACCTGTTGCTCTTGTCCTGGATAGGTAATGAAGTGAGCCGGCATATTTTTAATCGTTGTACATACATCATTCAGTGCACCGATAATTATTGAGGCCTGCTCCTTATTGAATTCAGCTCCTATGCGTAAGTCATATGGGGAGAAATTTGATAACGCATAAAAATGATTGAGCTTTGCAAAACCAAGACCATACTGAGTCTTTGGATTATGCCGTTGTGCTTGAATCAAATGATTTTTAAGCACCAACGGCATGTACAACTTTATCCAGTAAAGAGCAACTAGCCCAAATGGTATTGAGACAAATGCCTCTGTTCTTTTAATTACCATACCAGGACAACCTTCAGCTATGCGAATAAGAGCTCTTAGTAGTCCCAATTTATAGGTCGCCGCTTTATTGTCATTAACAATAATATGACGAAGTAATGGTAGATTACCTGTTCCATCGTCTGGTAATTGAAAAACACAGGTTTCCCACTTCACATCATTTCGATTAAGCTTATCCGGATCATAGCTAGATGAAACGGAAATAACAGCTCGCTGTCTGGCGAAATGTTCAAGCTCTTCACGACTTACTTGATAGAAATTCCTCTCACTATTTTCATTTGCATTTGTCCCATGACGCAATGTAATAACCAAAATGCCATCAGGAGCCAACAGATCACTGAGAATTCTAAATGAACGCTTTCTATCTTTCTCAAGAATATGCATCCACACTGCACTGACGACTATTAGATTAAAACTATAATCCAATGCTCTAACTTTTTTGAGATCAGGAAGTTTGTCGTCAATCCAAGTTATAGAACTAGATGATATAGTATTATTTTCCTGAGCAAATTCCCGAAGATTTTTACAGGGCTCTACAGCAACGATATCCCAGTGATGTGATGCTAACCATCTGGAATCACGGCCACTGCCCGCTCCTACGTCTAATGCGAGGCCATTTTTATTGACGATAAGATGTTTCCAAGATTGGTGAACATCCTCGGGATCGAGTCTGTTGTACCGTTCGCTTAATGTCCCTGCGTGTTTTGAGTAATAGTCCATGCTTAGATACTAATTCAGTATTTTACGCTAGACAAGTCATAGTCAATATAATATTGTTTCTATAATTTCAGAAATTAGCTCAACCATGCGTAAAAAGGAAAACTCACGTCCTAGAATGACAACAAAGGCTTCTGCTTTATCTCATACATTATAACTATAGCCAAATAGTTAAGGTCAAATCTTGAGTTCGTATATTAAACAAACATACTTTGAACAAAAATATGCATCCTTAATTGCGAAAGGCCAAAGTTGTGAAGAAGCATCATCAGAAGTCATTAATGCATATCTTGCTGGAAAGCCACGAAGAACCAAAACACAGCTAAAGATAAATAAGGAACATACGTTTTGGTCTTCTAAATTTCTATGGAACTCCAGTGTCAAAGTTTTAAACTCAGACTCTTTTGTTTTAGCTTTAGCTAAATACTTCAATCAAGATTACACATCAAATTATAACTTGTTAGAACATGTTACGAGAACTGCACCTGAGGCTATCGTTAAAGGCATACGCCGTTCAGAGATCGTCTTAAGGCCAGAAAGTGATAAATGGTTAGAAGTAAAACGATTAGCCGAATGCATGCCTGATGAATTAGCTGAATTAATTGAAGTCTGTGAACAGTTTCAAGTTGAACATAAAACACTAACAGATGTACTTGTTGAGCATCAAAAACCTTTTAAGAAACTATCAATATTCGAATTGTTAAGTTACTCAAGTTTATATTCATTTAGAAGGTTTGTTGAACCTACTTCTGGGCTGGATGAGGAACTTATATCTATAGATGATAATTTCAGAGCATTGAGGAAGATACTAGAATGGAAGATTAGTATTTCTGAACAAACATCATTTAGGCTTACAGATAGAAGTATTGCCGAGTCACTTAAAATTCATCTATCACCTATAATCTTCCCATCTAACATAGATTCATCAGTCCCTGATACACTTTTGGCTCAATTTTCGGAGCTAATAAAAGTACAAGTTGAGCTCGATGGTTTCTTATCGCGAAGTGTTGTTCCTTTCTGTTTTGATGATGAAATACGCTATTCTTTAAATGGTAAGCAACTAAAGCTTACTGTTCTAGATGATACTGAGACCAATGCTTGGATACTAAACGGTAGAAAACTAGCTTTATTAGATGGCTACTGGATTAATCGAGGGCTTAATGAATTTATTAACTCGGGAATGGCAGGAAAACAGATTGGCTTAGAAGACAATCATAATCAGAACCGAATTGCTTATATCAAAGCACTAGGCTCATCTTTACAATTAAATGAGATATACGGCATAGATAAAACTGTACAAACAGACAATGGCATGGACGTTAATATATTCCAAGCCTTGTTATCTCTTGAATTGATGATCGCTTTTTATAATAAAGATTATATTGAAGTATTTTATAGAGAGAATGAAAACACAGGCCATTGGCAAACGTCATTGGGAATGATGGCCATGGGCGGTATGCTTGACCAGAGTGGCTATAATATTCAAAACAGATTCCCACTAACTTGGAGCAATTGGAAGCAAAAAGCTAAAAGTATTGTTGGTTGGACAGTATCTGATATTTTTCCAAATGGAAACGTTAAAGCAGCAGAAGCTATACTGGACTTTTGGTCATTAGACTTTAAAAAGTGGAGCACAGCGTTAAAACGTAACAATTCACAAAACCTACCAGAGTTAACCGAGCGCCCTATTCTCAAACTAGGTAACTATAGCATTCAACTTCCGTGGTTGATGGCAACTCAACTAACGGGTGTAAATGTCATTAATAACCTTCGTCGCTTTGCCAATAACAGACCTGAGTTAAAAAGTGAAACGTCTAGAATTGAAGAAAGACTTGGTCAATCTTTTAAGAAACGAGGCTTTAAAGTTCTTACTAATTATGTGCCCGAGAATTGTGATGCTTTCAACCCTGGTGAAATAGATCTGATATGCAAGTTAGATAACATAGTACTGGTCATTGAGGTGAAATCGACATATAGACGAAATAGTCAGAGGGAGGCTATTGGTTACAAAAACAATTCATTAAGGAAAGCAGGTATTCAATTAAAACATAAAACTGAAGCGGTTAAACATTTGCTAGTAAGTAACGATGAATTCAACTTGTCATTAGGTATTGATAATATTGAACGCTGTACAGTAATAGGTTGGATATCTGATTCTTGTTTAGAATTTGATCATGAGTATTTTAATGGACATTTAAAAGTTTCAATTGAAGAGTTACATATTGCATTAGCTGATAACGCTGGGCTTTTAGTGGATATGGCAGAACTTGGTCAGCAAGAGCATTATGAAGAAAAACTTACTTCATTATATCAAGAAGGTTTTAATGCAAAAGGTTTTGTTGATGTTATAGAGCTTTCAAAGGTCTGGGTATCTAAGTTAAATTAGGCAGTAATGTTCTAAATTATTAGCAGTTAAACCTAGAAACTAGGTATAAAACAGATGATGAACAGGGGCAATTACGGGGGCATAAAGTTATACAGGACACCCATACCATAACTAAATCATACCCTAGTTATACTCAATTAATTCCTGCTTGTCATTCGGTGCTTTGATTTAGAATTATTTGTGCGTTTTTGACCAAGACATTTGTAATTTTTATTCTCAGAAAATCAAAGGAATCCTCAATGTGAAACTACATTGTATGTTGTACTATTTGATGGTTTGTATTAAGTATGAATCAGGGCGATTAACTAGCTAAATCCATACTGAGCCCCTTTCCCCTGACCGGACAACCAATGCCTACCCACTCGAGTAGCTAATGCCTTAATACGACGTGATGAGCCAACAGCGAGATAGTACTGGCGTCCAAACTGCATCTGTGAACCAAGCCACATCTTTGGGTCTAATTCAAGTCGATTCAGTATTGGAGATAAGTGCTTTGGAATAGAACCACGTTTATTATGTAGTTGAGCTCTTCCAGTCCAATCCACCAAGGCCAAATAGTTATCCAAGTCAAGAGGCAAGCCAGTACTCTCATTACTCTGACCTTCCATAGGGAGCAACCAATGTTGTTCGTTCTCTTGGTTCTGCTTTGGATTAACAAGCGCTCTAATTCGAGTTTGTATTGAGGTATAGTCCGATTGCTCAGGCGTACGCGCCATCTTGGCTCGGATTGGGTTTAAATCCACATAGGCCATACAAGAGACCAAGGCGGCTTCATCCAGCAAGGCCTGTGATTTAAACCGCCCCTCCCAGAAGCGCCCCGTACAGTCATCCTCTTCATTGGCTTTGCGCGCGATGTACTCATTTAAGCAACGCATAAACCAACTGAGGCTACACAGTCGTTCTCGCCATAAGGGAATATGAACCGCTAAGTACCCTTTGGTGTGCTCAGACAAGGAGTCCTCAGTTAAATAAGCTCTTGTATGCTCATTACCTGAGAAGAGTTGCTCCCATCGTACAACAATGTCTTTATCCGTCCAGTCATTGGCTGAACTGGGTGTTAGCTTAACGACTACATGATAATGATTCGACATCACCGCATAACTGCAGACATCGATGGCAAAGAGCTGGGTTAAGAACTTAAGCCTATTAACAACCCATTGTCTCCGGTGCTCGTAATCTTGGCCACTGAACTCATCAGTGCCACAAAGAAAGGCTCTGCGTACACAGCGTCCTATGCAGTGGTAGTACGGAGTGTCTTCAACGGATATGAGCCGTTTTCGGGGCTGGGTCATTATTTCCTCCTTGAAACAAATTACTGTTTAATTCAATTTAGGGTAACAAGTTGAGGCGATTAATCAAGGTGAGGGTTAAGAGGTGGGTGTCCTGTGTACTATCTTTGTGCGTGTGGACTACCATTTCTAGCGTATCTCCTAATATCCTTGTATTGCTTTTCACAGGCCTCAAAACAATCGAGTGATGATGTGAATTTAATATTTGTCTCTGCAAAATAGACCGGGCTTGAAGCAATGAAGAGTGCTGCTATAAGATAATTCAACTTAGACATGAATCGGCTCCCTGATAATCAAAAAATCCTGCCTGAAAATTTCAGTTTAAAAACTTAGCCTATATAACCTATATACCTCATTGAAAACTGTCAAATTTGCATAATACTTTTTGTGACTAAAACCATTGATAATAGGTTACAAGCTTGTTCTTAAAATACGAGATACTAGCCTAAGATATGCCTGTCCTATTGCCACTACTATTGCCCCTGTTGCCCCTGTTGCCCCTTCCTAAATCTGAATAACCTAGTACCATCTTCAGCCATTAGTACTAGTACGTCTTCAGTAATAGTGACTATTTTATCTTTTGTGATTATCGGTGACTGTGGCGGTTTACCGTTTATCGAAAGTATTTCCATATGCAGGTACCCTTCTTGTATCGACCACTTTGATTCATATTCCCATCGTTCTTCCTTATCAGGAAACGTGGAAATATTATAACCACGTGTAATACCTTCATCCAGATATGTGTCTTCTCCATAATCTTTAATCGATTGATTTGGATAGTCCTCGTGCATCCATTCTTCAGTTGAGATCCAAACCCCATTAAGTTTGTCTCTCAATACATCATTTGGCTCAAAGACTTCAGGTTTGTTTTTCCAGTTTTTTAATAATTCCTCAATAAACAATCCATCTTTCTTATCGACAGTTGATAACCATAATTCAAATTGATTTTGACCAACATCAGATATAGTAATAACAGTATCATCTAAAAAAGATGTCGATTTCTTGATGTTAATATCCATAATCTCTTCATATCTAACTCTACCTCCATATAATTCTCCATCATCTGGATTTCGAAAATATGAAACAACGTGCTTATCTGTAATGAATTGACCATCATCCTCAATACTTAATACAGCTCCAGAATAGAAATAAATAATTGCTTCCGATTCATCTTTCAGCCCTTCGTTAACCAGAAAATCCGTTTGCCAGGAGTTCAATTTAGTTCCTGGTACTACCTGGCCATCTGGAAGAATGTATAGACTGCCAAGCAACATTAAGGCTGCAAGGTAACCACCTAGTAAATAGATTGTGTAATTTGGCCACGCTTGCCTAACTTTTAAATCAGTATTGTCGTTTAATTTCTCAATTGCACTGACTGCCGGCAGAAGACAGATGAATGAAAATACGCCAATTAATGCAAACTGTTCAGATACCAGTGATATTCCATTCATTACGATATACCCTATAATCAGAACACCTTTGAAAGAATCACTGACTAATGGTTTTTCACTACGAACTGGAGATAATTCATTTAATATGTTGTAGTACCAAAGAGGCAGAAAAATACTGCGCCAGACAGGAGAAATATTACTTCCATCCCGTCTTTTAACGTACTGCCAGTTTTTATAACTCCAATAGATAGCATAGAATCCAAATGTACATATAAACATTAATGCGAAATGAAGCTTCCCTGTGTAATAGAATTTCATGTAAGTTCCTTTTTTATATTTTATCTTGATTCACATTCATCATATTTAATTTAATAATATTTTTCTTATAGATATAGAAAGCAAATATAGCCATAACAAATGTAACTATTAATAAACTAT
>Ga0316202_10001068_pt1 | contig 23504 bp, 23 predicted proteins | sample 3monrhotite_MG_FD_204934 | JGI IMG/M metagenome (GOLD analysis project Ga0316202, IMG submission 204934) | Microbial mat bacterial communities from mineral coupon in-situ incubated in ocean water Damariscotta River, Maine, United States -... | ecosystem: Environmental > Aquatic > Marine >... | reverse complement strand
ACTGACCGCTTAAGTAGGTGCAATCGTTCATTGCGCTTAATGTCTAGATTTCGTGCTTACAACTTTCTATCCCACGGTGCAAAACCTATTGGATGCTTTTTTTTCGGCTCGTCAGGTGTCATCAGTTTTCGGCTCGTCAGGTGTCATCAGTTGGTGGATGGCTTCAAAAATTGCTTTGAATTTAATGTCGTAGTTCTTTTCCATTGCAGCAAGTTTACGCGACAGTTCGGCATTGGAGGTTAGCATTTGCCGTAGCTGTACGAAGGTGCGCATGATTGCAATGTTGACTTCAATGGCCCGACTGCTGCGCAATACGCTGGAGAGCATGGCTACACCCTGCTCGGTGAAGGCGTAGGGCAAATACTTTCGGTGCTGCCCGCGCCCAGCCTTTAAGGTCACAATTTGTGACCTCAAGTTTGAGGTGTCAGATTGGCTCCTCAAGTTGGCGAACTCTTCTGCGGTAAGTTGAAACATGAAGTCATCCGGGAATCGTTCGATATTGCGCTTGACCGCCTGATTCAAAACTTTGGTTTCCACCTCATAGAGTTCGGCCAAATCAGCGTCCAGCATGACCTTCTGCCCGCGTATGAGCAGTATCTTCGTTTCGATGCTCGCCATCATCACGAGGGATTGCTTTTCTGTCATCGCACACCTCCATGTTCAAGAGCCGTTTCAATGCCATTAAAATTTAAGGTCGCGGCATTTTGTCTCTGGGTTATTTAATGCGTTTTGCTGTCGCCAGATACGCGGCGGGGCGGTTGTGGTTGAGAATGGCGACCGCGAAGCCTTCTGCGCCTTGGATGATGGCCGAAGGATTTTTCTTCAACTCGCTGATGCTGACAGATGTGTTGGCATAAAGCTGCTCCATGACGCTCTCCATTTATGACCTAAATATGGTGCTAATTGTAGGGTAATCCGGCGGACTGCTGCTAACTTTCAAGCGGGGGAGGCATTAGGGGGTACTGATTTGTTCGGTTTTGTGGTTCCCGCGAAAGCGCGAACCCTTTAAATTAAAGACGCTGGATCTCCGCGTTCGCGGAGATGACGAAGTGCACGGAGGTGTCGTTAATCAGTGTTTCCCTAAGTGAGCTTGATGAGATTTATTGGACGGTAGTTGTTGAAGAGAGAAAGCTAGGAAGGCGCTGATTTATTAGGTTTTGTCGCTCCTGTGAAAACGGGAGCCCAGTTTAATCAAAGTACTGGATTCCCGCTTTCGCGGGATAACCAGCCACGTGGCAGCTTGCTGCCTTAGTGGATTGGCTAGTAGTTTCATCAATGACGAATGAATCAGCGTTTAGCTAACTCAATCCAAATTGAACAAGCCAGCTATAATCCCACCCCATGATTTGTCGCTCTCACTGCGCTGCTTGTTGCATCGCGCCCTCCATCACTTCACCTTTGCCCGGCATGCCGAACGGTAAGCCTGCGGGTGTGGCTTGTGTGCAGTTAGATGAGGATTTGCGTTGCAAGGTGTTTGGCAAGACTGCACGGCCTGTATTTTGTGGGAGTTTGATGCCTTCAGAGGAAATGTGCGGGGCATCGCGCGATCAGGCGCTGGCGTGGCTTACGGAATTGGAACAGGCGACCGCGCCTTAGTAATAATGTGCCCTGTCCCACCCTTCATCGTTTGGATTTAAGTGCTTTGTCGGGTTACGCCTGACGGCTAACGCGACCTACGAGTTGCTGGCCTTGCAAGTTAGCAGCAAGGTTCTTGATATTTGATTTGCTTCACGGGAACGACAAAACCAGATTTAATCAGTGCTTACCTAGCACTTGCTTTGATTTCAACGATTAATGAAAAGTAATTTAGAAGCCATCGCTGCGACAATGCTCGCATTTCACTTTAGAGGATTTTAGCCATTGCTTTTACATCCCAAGCATCATCATCTGCCATTCCCATTTTTTCTTGTGGACCCCGCATTTTCAGCCGAGGAGTGCGCAATGCTTGAGCAGCTGTTTTCGCAAGGCAATGGATGGGAGCATCAGGATGGTGGTTTTTATCGTGCTTCTCTTTGTAATGTTAGCAAGTCTATTCCCGCAACGTTTCAAGCAGAAATTATCGCTAGAATGCGTGAGATTACGGGCTTGCCGCTCGTCAATCGTTTGCTGGTTACAGTGCAAGAAATGCAGCCCGGACAAGTTATTGGCATACATAGTGATCGGCCATTTTTAGGCTATGAAATTGCGCGACTGGTGTTGCAGCTTAATAAACAATGGCAAGCGGATCATGGCGGGGTTCTGAAATTATTTTCATCACCTGAGGGCGAAGCGGTATTTAGTGTTACGCCAGAACACAATAAAGCGCTTGGTTTTTTGCTGCATGCGGATTCTTATCATGCCGTAAGCGAAGTTAGCCAGCCGCGCCAAACGGTGGTTTTCAATTTTTGGCATATGGCGAACACCCCTGAACTGGCAGCGCACCTAGCCGACTTATTTGCCAATATGGATTTTTCAGTGTTTCCGGCAATGCTCAATCCTATTGCCTCCGCAGCCGAATCAAGTTTGCCAGAAGAGCTGACATTGTTAGCTGGCACCGCAGCGATTGCATTACATCGCTGGGGTTATGATGCGGCAACTATGGTGAGCGGATACCAGCACAGTGCAGGCCTTGCTCGCTGCAATACTAGTGATGCAGAAAACTATGCGGCGGTGTTGTTGGCGGACTGGGTGGCGTATTTGTATCGGGATTCATTTGATCTGCAACGCTGGGAGCGTTTGCAAAGCGAGCTGGCCGAAATCGAAATGTTCCCGCGCCTGAAGCCCACATGGCAGCTTTGTCTGCCAAAATGGGAGCAAGTGCATCGCTCGTAATCAAACTGGAGAAATAAGTGAAAGCATCGGTGTATATCGCAAGCTCAGTTGATGGGTTTATTGCTAGAGAAAATGGTGAGCTTGATTGGTTGCCCGGCAGTGATGGTGTCGTAGATCCAGAATTAGGAAGTGAAGATTTTGGGTTTCAAGCGTTTATGGATTCTGTTGATGCTCTGGTAATGGGGCGAAATACCTACGAGCTTGTTATGTCTTTAGGTCAATGGCCTTATGGCGATATTAAAGTTGTTGTATTAAGCAGTTCACTTCAAAAGCTGTCCGATCTTGCACCAGATACTGTTCAATTAAAATCTTGTTCACCATTAACTCTGTATCAAGAGTTAGCTGACGCAGGGATAAATCATTTGTATGTTGATGGTGGCAAAACGATTCAAAGCTTTATCGCCGCAGGTCTAATTAATGAAATTACGATCACTACCATCCCAGTTCTAATTGCTAGCGGCATCTCCTTATTCGGGGACGGCAGCAAAGATATAAAGTTGCGACACTTAAGAACCAACTCGTATAAGAATGGCTTCGTGCAAAGTAAATACGAAGTTGCTTAGTCTGCCTATATAAAACCTAAAAACTGCAGTTCAGTCCGCAGATGTTACAGATTAACGCAGATTTTCAAGTGCTTGTAGATATGTGCATTTTCACCCTATAGGTGACTCATCAGTTCGGCATTAGTTGTTGTTTAATCAGCGAAAATCTGCGTAATCTGCGGACAAAAGCTTTTTCTAGGATAAACCTCATCACATTAGCTGCGACTGGGTTGGCGCGGTTGTCTGCTTCCTGACATAATCAGCTTTGGTTTAACTCATATTTAATAATTATGATCTTTTCATCTCTTTCTCAGGCTGATCGCTACGCTGCTCAGCATCCTTTATTTCCACGCGTATTTGACTATATCCGCGACACCGATTTGTTTGCGCTGGAGCCGGGGCGTTATGACATTGTTGGCGATGATTTGTTTGCCATAGTGGAAAACGTTCAGGGGCGTTCGCACGAGATGGCGAAGTTGGAGGCGCATCGGCGTTACATTGATATTCAGTTGGTGTTGGACGGGGTGGACGAGATGGGCTGGAAACCTTTGGCGGATTGCTTTAATCCGGTGAGTGAGCACAACGAAGAAAAAGATATTCGTTTTTTCCTTGATGCGCCGATTTCATGGATTGCTACCTCGCCCGATCATTTTTGCATCTTTTTCCCAGAAGATGCTCACGCACCATTGGTGAGCAAGGGGCCAATACGCAAGGTGATATTTAAGATTGCGGTTTAATCCAAAAAACCTCAGTTTAATCCACAGATTTGCGAGTTGCTGCCTGCGGCGACATCTGTGTACCCATAGGGCATAAGAACCTCTTCGAGTTAATCTGCGGATAACAGCTTTTTCTAGGATGAATGAAAACTGGATTCCAAGGAGGAGGGGTTAGCGCTTTACGCTACCCCGACTTGCTGTACTGATAGGCTGTGATGATTAATCTTGAGTCCAAGCTAGGGCTTCTTCATAGTTATTGAAGACACGAATGTCGGCATCTACAAATAGGCGTGCAATCCATGCTTGCCAAGTGAGCCATTGGTCACTGGTTAGAACGGCGATTTTATTAAAATCGTGGTTATGAGTGCTGCTGAAAAATTTAAGTTCTTCCCAAGCAACATCAGCAGTGTAGTCAATCATGCCGCGCAGATCGAAAATCAAGTCAAGTTTGCCCGGAGAGCTAAGCTTATAGAGTGTATCTTCTTCAAATTGCTTGAAGTCAGCTAAAGTGAATTCGCCCATGACGGCGATGTTAACCAGGTTTTCTTTTTGTTCGATGGTAATCATATGCAATATTCCTAGTGCTTTTGGGATAGGTACAAGCTTACCACACCGCTGGCATTCTTGAGCGTGATGCCAATCTGCTGGAGGGTAACGATTCCTGCTGATGTGATAGCTACTTAGTGGCTTAGCTATCCATGTACGCCAGCAGCAGATGATCGGCCATTATTTTAAATGCGGGCCTAAGTTACGGCGCAAAAACTCATGAAAGTGCAACATGCCATCTTCAGTGGGTGACTGATACGGGCCGACTTCTTCGATGCCTTGCTGGTATAGCGCTTTGCGTCCTTGCTGCATGCGCAGGCAGATAATGTCATCTTCCTCGGCAGTTTCGCGATACGCCTGCTTTTCTGCTTCGACGTATTCACGTTCGAATAGCACAATATCTTCTGGGTAATAAAATTCAACAATGTTGCTACACGCTTCAGGGCCGCACGGAATGATGGTACTAACTACCAGTGTGTTCGGATACCACTCGACCATGATGTTGGGATAATAGGTCAGCCAGATTGCGCCGTACTTGGGTATTTGTCCGTTATTGTAGCGTAGCACCTGCGCTGCCCATTTTTTATAGATGGCGCTACCGGGTTTACGTAATTGATCGTTGATGCCTACTGTTTGTACACTGTATTGTGCGCCGAAATCCCAAGCTAAATCATCGCAATTAACAAACTGTCCCAGACCTGGGTGAAAAGGCGCGACATGATAATCTTCTTGGTAGACTTCGATAAAAGTCTTCCAGTTGAAGTTGTATTCATCCACTTCCACGCGATCCAGCATATAGCCTGAGAAGTCGATTTCTTTAAATGCGGGCACGCTTGCGAGATCTTTAGCAATGTCGCGTTGTCCAGAAAATAGTAGACCGTTCCAATTTTGTAGTGCTGTCTTGTTGAGATGTAGACAGGGATTCTGAGGGAAATGTGGTGCGCCAAGTAGTTCACCATTGTTCTGGTAAGTCCAACGATGTATCGGGCATACGATATTTTTTGCCGTGCCGCGTCCACTGAGCATGGTGGCCTGACGATGGCGGCAGATATTAGATAAAAGCTCAACACCGCTTTCGTTGCGTACCAACATTTTGGCATTATCCATCCACTCAAGCACATGATAATCGCCCAGATTAGGCACCATCAATTCATGACCAACATATTTTGGGCCGGTGTCAAATAGTAAGCGCTGTTCAATCTCCAATATTTGAGGATCGAAATACCAGCGCAAGGGCGGTTGCGCGGAAACCAGCTTGAACTGATCTAGTTTTGCAATTTCAGACATACCCACACCCTTTTAGGACAATGGTAAACACGATACGGGGAAGCCGCAGATTGTCCCTTAAATTGATAGCAAGGTGCAACCAAAAAAATTACGTGCTGGAAATGTTTTCATTGCTGCACCATGGATGATTTAGAGGCTCATCATTAGGAAACTTCCATAAATCCAAATTCCGTCGCGATATTGTGTTGCTCGCAAAAGAGGCCCATCATTAGATGTTATGTGATCTGTGAACAACGAGTTTTCCAGATTTGACTTTGAATTTTAGCTGTTATGCTCGTCTGCATCGACATCAATGCCGCTTTCATTTCGCCAGTATGATCAATAAAAACGCCGCATTTAATTGCGAAATCTAAGTGCTGTTTATCACAATAATTTCTGTAAATAACGCACCTTAGGTAAAATGCATCCTTTAATGTGAAGGAATTATCAAGATGGTCGGAAAGACTCCCAAGGTTCTGTCTTTTGAAGCAGCAGTTGCAGAGCTGGAACAAGTGGTGGCGGATATGGAATCTGGTAAGTTGTCACTCGAAGACTCTCTAGTTGCATATCAACGCGGTGCCGAATTATTGACGCAATGTCGCTCTCGTCTGGACGATGCGCAGCAACAAGTGCGCGTATTGGAAGATGGGGTGCTGAAAAACTTTGTTGATGCTACAAAGGGTGGTGATGTCTGATTTTCAATTATGGGTAGGTTCAAATCAACAGCGCTTTGAAGAAGTGCTGCGTCACTTGTTGCCGTCTGCTGAGATTGCGCCGCAATGTTTACATGCTGCATTGCGCTACAGCATATTGGATGGAGGTAAACGTGTGCGCCCTTTGCTGGCGTTTGCGGCAGGTGAGTTGGCTGGGGCAGATGTTGCACGGGTAAATTATGCCGCAGCCGCAGTTGAGCTCATTCATACCTATTCACTAGTGCATGACGACATGCCATGTATGGATGATGATGTGTTACGCCGAGGCAAAGCTACTTGCCACGTTGAGTATGATGAAGCCACTGCATTATTGGTTGGAGATTCCTTGCAAAGCCTTGCATTTCAGATGCTATCTGAACATAGCCTAACGACTGATCCTGTGCGGCAGTTGAAAATGGTCAAGCTATTAGCAATTGCCTCCGGCTCACGGGGTATGGCGGGCGGACAGGCGTTTGACCTAGCCAGCGTGGGCAAACAGCTTGATGTATCTGAACTCGAATTCATGCATATTCACAAAACTGGCGCGCTAATACGAGCGGCTATTTTGCTGGGCGCTTATTGCGGAGATGCTTTGAGCGAAGTGCAACTTAGCAAATTAGATCATTACGGCAAATGTGTCGGACTGGCTTTCCAGGTGGTAGACGATGTGTTGGATGCCGAAGCGGATACGGAGACGCTAGGTAAAACAGCAGGTAAAGATGCTGATAATGACAAACCAACGTATGTGACTTTGTTAGGTGTGGCTGAAGCAAAAAAAATGGTAGCTGAGTTACATCAGGATGCTTTGCAAGCCTTATCCGAATTCGGTGCTAATGCGCAACGCTTGCGTGAGCTGGCTGACTTCATCGTAATGAGAAAGTATTGATGTACCCTTTACTCGACACTATAAATACTCCGAATGAATTGCGACAACTGACGCGCAAGCAATTGCCGCAACTGGCAGAAGAATTGCGGGCGTTTCTGGTGGAGTCGGTAAGTCAAACTGGCGGACACCTTTCATCCAATCTAGGTACTATTGAATTAACCCTCGCCCTGCATTATGTGTACAACACACCTGATGACCGATTGGTGTGGGATGTGGGCCACCAGACTTATGCGCACAAAATATTGACTGGCCGACGCGAAGCGATGAAAACCTTGCGCATGGCGGACGGGCTTTCAGGCTTCCCAAAACGTAGCGAAAGTGAATTTGATGCTTTTGGCACGGGTCATTCAAGTACCTCAATTTCGGCGGCGTTAGGCATGGCTGTTGCGGCACGGCTGTCTGGCAACGATCAACGCGCGGTGGCTATTATTGGTGATGGTGCAATGACTGGCGGCATGGCTTTCGAGGCTTTAAACAACGCAGGTGTGCTGGATGCCAATTTACTGGTGATATTGAACGACAATGATATGTCTATTTCTACGCCCGTCGGCGCGCTCAATAATTATTTCGCCAAATTGATGTCGGGACGCTTCTATGCAGCGATTCGACGTAGTGGCGAAAAGGTATTAAAGGTAATGCCGCCTGTTTTGGAGTTCGCCAAGCGCGCTGAGGAGCATGTTAAAGGCATGGTTACACCAGGTACTTTATTTGAGGAGTTGGGTTTTAATTATATTGGCCCAATTGATGGGCACGATCTCGATACCTTGGTAACGACGCTGCACAATATTCGTGAACTGGAAGGGCCGCAGTTTTTGCATATCGTTACTCAAAAAGGTAAGGGCTATGCCCGTGCCGAAGAAGACTGTGTGTTGTACCACGGGGTCGGAAAGTTTGATCCTGTGGAAGGGATTGTTGCTAAGCCCGCAGGCAAGAAAACTTACACCCAAGTGTTTGGCGATTGGTTGTGCGACATGGCGGAGTTAGACGACAAGCTGATTGGCATTACACCAGCGATGTGCGAAGGCTCTGGCATGGTCGAGTTCGCGGAAAAATTTCCGTTGCGCTATTTCGATGTTGGTATTGCCGAGCAACATGCGCTTACTTTTGCAGCGGGTTTAGCTTGTGATGGCTACAAGCCAGTGATTGCAATTTATTCTACTTTTTTGCAACGCGCTTACGATCAGCTTATCCATGATATTGCCATTCAAAATCTACCCGTTATTTTAGCGATTGACCGTGGCGGCCTAGTAGGAGCAGATGGGGCGACCCATGCGGGCAGCTTCGATCTTAGTTTTTTACGCTGCATTCCGAATATGACAGTGATGGTTCCTGCTGACGAAAATGAATGTCGCCAAATGCTCACTACTGCTTACCGCATGAGTACGCCTAGCGCAGTGCGCTATCCGCGCGGTAGCGGCGCAGGTGTCGCAGTGGCACAGGCATTACAAACCTTGCCAGTGGGCAAAGCTGAAATGCGTTGTGAAGGCATAGAAGTTGCAATATTGGCCTTCGGTTCCATGCTGATGCCCGCTTTGGAAGCCGCTGAGTCACTCAATGCCAGCGTGGCGAACATGCGCTATGTTAAACCCTTGGATGAAGAGTTGGTGTTGCGCTTGGCACGTGAACATGACTTGCTGGTAACCATAGAAGAAAACGTCATTCAGGGCGGTGCAGGTAGTGCGGTCGCTGAATGTTTGGCGCAACATGGAATTAGCGTGCCAATCTTACATTTGGGCTTGCCGGATGTGTTTATCGAGCAGGGCGAGGTAGCTAAGCTGCTTGCAGCTTGTGGACTTGATGCGGCTGGAATAATAAAGTCAATCTACACCGCCAAAGAACAAAAGTGAACTGCGTATCACCCAATTTTCTAAGGGAGAAATGATGCAAGTCTGTCTGCGATATTTACTTGTCTTCGTTTCGCTGTTCGCGAGTCCAGCGTTTGCCTTAGATAAAGTGACATTGCAACTTAAGTGGACGCATGCTTTTCAGTTTGCTGGATATTATGCCGCCAAAGAGCAAGGCTATTATCGAGAGGCCGGCCTAGATGTAAATATTTTGGAGGCGGCACCTGCTACCGACCCAGTGCGCAATGTGCTGGAAGGGAAAGCACAATATGGTATTGGAACCAGTAATTTATTGTTGGAACGAGCTTCTGGTAAGCCGCTTGTGGTTCTCGCTGTGGTGTTTCAACAATCTCCTTATGAAATATATGCCGGTCCGAATATTCACAAGCTGAGTGATTTGATCGGCAAGCATTTAATGCTTGAACCGCAATCTCAGGAGTTATTGGCGTATTTGAAAAAAGAAGGTATCCCTATTGACCGTATTAAGCTGATACCCCACAGCTTCAAGGCTGACAGCTTGATGACAGGCAAGACGGATGCGATGTCTGGTTATAGCTCGAATGAGCCCTTTTATTTTAATCAGGCGAATTATTCTTATCGCACCTTTAGCCCCAGATCCGCAGGAATTGATTTCTATGGAGACAACCTGTTTACCTCAGAAAAAGAATTGCGTGAGCATCCGCAGCAGGTAAAGGCGTTTCGTGCGGCCAGTATGCGTGGCTGGCAATATGCCAAGGATCATAAAGATGAAGTCATCAGCTTGATTCAATCAAAATATACGCCACACTATAGTGTTGAATATTTGCACTTTGAGTCAAATCAAATGATTCCCTTGCTGCAACCTGATTTGATCGAAATTGGCTATATGAATCCAGAGCGCTGGCAGCACATTGCTAATACTTATGCGGATATTGGATTGATTCCGAAAAATTTTTCGCTAAAAGGCTTTATATATAATGCGATAGAACCTGATTTGACATGGTTCTATCGAGGCCTATTGCTGGCTCTTGCGATAAGCGCCGTTATTTCCGTGATTACGCTCTATGTTTTGCGTATAAATCGTAAAATGCGGGGCAGTCTAAATGAGGAGGCGTTGACCCAGCAAGCCTTAAGAAAAAGTGAGCAACACTATCGGGTGCTGGTAGAAAATATGCGCGATGTAGTGTGGATATTAGATCCTGTTGCGCTGCATTATAGCTATGTGAGTCCCTCTGTTGAGCGATTTCGCGGTTTTACTGCCACAGAAATAATGACTTTGCCAATAAACCAAACTATGCCTGTAGAGGCCTTAGAAGAGCTAAGGCAGGATATACACGAGCATATGGCTGAATTTTTGTCCGGCCTTTATCCAGACAAAATATATGTCAAAGATTTGCCACTGTTATGCAAAGACGGCTCGGTTGTATGGGGTGAAGCGATTGCAAAATGTGTACGTAACGAAGAAACTGGGCAGATTGAGTTACATGGTGTGACAAGAGATATTTCTGAGCGCAAATCAGCGCAAGAAGAAATTCATTATATGGCTATGCATGATCAGCTGACCGGCTTGCCAAATCGCACCTTGCTCAATGACCGATTACAGCAGGCCTTAGCGACCTCTAAACGAGAAAACTCTCGTGGTGCATTGATGTTCCTTGATTTGGATAAATTCAAACAGATTAATGACACACTCGGTCACGAGGTGGGTGACAAAATGTTGAAGCAAGTAGCCGCACGTATTCTCGACTGTATGCGCGAATCGGATACAGTTGCACGGATAGGCGGAGATGAATTTATTGTGTTGTTACGCACCGTTGAAGAAGTGCAAGATGCGTTAACGGTTGCACAGAAGATTTGTAGTGTACTGCGTCAGCCATTCAATGTGGAAGAACATGATTTGCAGGTTTCTTGCAGTGTCGGTGTCGCCCTGTATCCTGAACACGGCAGCAATGGTGTTGAATTATCAAAGAATGCAGACATCGCCATGTATCAAGCTAAAGAGCAAGGGCGTGATGGCGTGCAGCTATTTATCCCCGATGGAAAATCTCAGGATGAATTGAATATTTAAAAAATGCTTGACTGATTAAGTCGGGTAAAAGTTATAATCGCTCTACTACCACCAGAAAGTCTACGATGAATCCGACTACAGCTATTCCAGACGTGCAAAGCAGTGTAGATACACGCCACTTGGCAATTAACAAAGTGGGCATAAAAAGCATCCGTCACCCCGTCATAGTTAAAGACCTGAGTGAGGGTGTGCAGCACACCATCGCAACTTTTAATATGTATGTGCACTTGCCACATAATTTTAAAGGCACGCATATGTCGCGCTTTGTGCAGATACTTAATCAGCACGGGCGCGAGATTTCAGTTGAATCTTTCGAGAGCATTTTGCGAGAGATGGTTGAAAAACTGGAAGCAAAGTCTGGTTATATTGAAATGGCCTTTCCTTACTTCGTTAACAAGACCGCTCCAGTGTCAGGTGTAAAAAGCTTGTTGGATTACGATGTCACCTTCATCGGTGAAATCATCGATGGTGACTATCACTTCAACATGAAAGTGTTGATTCCTGTGACTAGCTTATGTCCGTGCTCCAAAGAGATTTCGGAACGCGGCGCACATAACCAGCGTTCACATGTCACCATCACCGTGCGCACCAAGAGCTCGGTGTGGATTGAAGAAGTCGTACGCTTTGCTGAAGAACAGGCATCCAGTGAGCTATTTGGCTTACTCAAACGCCCAGATGAAAAATTCGTCACCGAACGCGCCTACGACAACCCCAAATTCGTCGAAGACATGGTGCGCGACGTAGCCGCTGCGCTAAATGCAGACGACCGCATTGAAGCCTATGTGGTCGAGTCTGAAAATTTTGAATCTATCCATAACCATTCGGCGTATGCGCTGATTGAGCGGGATAAGGCTCTTGAGTGAAACGGGAAATGTGAAATGTGAAATGAAACCCAGTGGGGATGGTGCTTTGTATAATTCCCGCAGAATCATCACATTTCACGTTTCACCTTTCACACAAAAATCACCTTTCGCATAAAAGACACAATGAAACCCATCGCCATCTTCCGTCACGTATCCCACGAAGGCCCCGGCTATTTCGCGGAGATTCTTAATCAACATGCTATTCCTTGGGAGTTGATTTGTATCGACGCGGGTGACGCTGTGCCGCGCAATGCTCGCGATTATTCCGGCCTAGTGTTTATGGGCGGGTCGATGAGTGCTAATGACGATTTGTCCTGGATACAGTTTTCCTTGCCGCTGATCCGTGATGCCTTTGCACATGATGTGCCTATGTTGGGGCACTGTCTGGGTGGGCAGCTTATTTCCAAGGCGCTTGATGGCGTAGTGAGCAAAGGCCCGATCAAGGAAATCGGCTGGGGCAAAGTTGAAGTATCCGATAACGTCACAGCACGCGAATGGTTTGGTGACATTAAATCTTTCGACTCCTTCCATTGGCACGGAGAGACATTCAGCCTGCCGCAAGGCGCAGTACATTTGCTTTCCAGCGCGCATTGCGAGAATCAAGCCTACGCCATCGGCAAACACTTGGTGATGCAGTGCCATGTCGAAATACTCGCGCCCATGGTAAGAGAGTGGTGTGAGGCTGGCGCGGATGAACTCGCTGACAGCGCCAGCAGTCCTGTTGTGCAATCCGCACAAGTCATGCAAGCACAAGTGGCGGACAAATTGCCAAAGTTGCAACAAGTTGCGGGGCAACTGTATCGGCATTGGCTGCGAGGTGTTACTCCTTGATAACACTTCGGAACTAACTTTCCCTCTTGCTGCTTTGTGAACCATGGATTACGATGCGTCATGATTCAGTTCATTGCAACCGACATTTACAGCGATTGGTATTCAGCGTTACGTGATGTGCAAGCTAGGGCACGTATTAACGCTCGATTGCGTCGTGCGGAACTGGGAAACTTTGGTGATTGCCAGCCAATAGGTGAAGGAGTATCAGAGATGCGTATCCACTATGGGCCGGGATACCGGGTGTATTGGATGAAAAAAAGGCAGGAGATATTTATCTTATTGGCGGGTGGCGATAAATCCTCTCAAACGAAGGATATTAAAGTTGCGCTGCAATTAGCACGCAGCATAAAGGGTGCGACATGAGTGCAGTTAAATTACGCAAATGGGATGTCGTCGAGCATCTAAAAACTGAAGCCGATATGGCCGCTTATCTTGAGGCATGTTTGGAGGAAGACGATCCGGCGCTTATTACCGCTGCATTAGGCGATATCGCCCGTGCAAAAGGAATGAGCCAAGTCGCCCGTGATGCAGGAATTAGCCGTGAAGGGCTGTACAAAGCGCTTTCCAGCGAAGGTAACCCTGAGTTTGCTACTGTATTGAAGGTAGTAAAGGCGCTGGGCTTGAAGCTCCATGCAACGGTTTGACATAAATTATTGGAAGAATTGTTATGACCTTCGTCGTTGTTGAAAATTGTATCCGCTGTAAATATACCGACTGTGTGGAAGTTTGTCCGGTGGACTGCTTTCATGAAGGCGAAAACTTTCTGGTGATTGATCCAGAGGAATGTATCGACTGTTCCTTATGCGTGCCTGAATGCCCTGCGAATGCGATTTATGCAGGGGATGATGTGCCCGAAGATCAGCAACATTTCATCGCGTTAAATGCCGAGCTTGCACAGGCTTGGAAAACCATTGTGGTAAAAAAAGATGCGCCTGCCGATGCTGATGACTGGTTGAACGTGAAAGACAAGTTGCATCTCCTGCAGCGGTGAGTAGCTCGGCTAAATTCTTCGACCAAATCGCAAGCCGTATTTTGGCGGTGCATGCTAGTATGCTGCCCGATCTGCGCGGTATTGCTATCCTGATTCCTAATTTCCATGTTGCGCAATTACTGGCGCAGGCTTTGATGCACGTGGCGCAGCGTCCTGCACTTTTGCTGCCGGAGATGGTCACATTAAATGAGTGGGCGCGGCGTGTTGAGCTGGATTCCCCCTTGGTTACGGAGAGTCAGCGCAGTGCTTTGCTGTATCAATTGTTGCGTGATAAAAACTGGTTCGAGCAAGTTGATTTGTGGAGTATGACGAAAGAGCTGCTGGGGCTATTTGACGAGTTGACACAGTCATTAAATTCTTTGCCGCAGGACGCAGACGCTTTTGCAACGGCGGTAGAGCAAGCCTATGAGACGCGTGAGAACAGTAGCTTGCAATTGGAAGCGCGGCTGGTTTTTGAGTTGTGGCATGCCATGCAAAGCGGCAGCGAACTAGATGCGGCGCGCGTTCATCAGCAACGTTTGGCAAAACTTGCGTCACAGGCAGCTCAGCCTTTATTCGTGTTGCGCACTTCGGATTGGACGGCCTTGGAGCAACGCTTTTTGGATGAATATGCTCAGCGTGCGCTGCTGGAGATGTTTGATTTGCGCGAGATGAATACCGAAGATTCAAATCTCGCGGGCATATTTGATGCCTCGGCAACGCTACGTGCGCAATCCATGCCGCGCCTTAGCGATAAGCTGGATTTTTTTGCTGCCACTAGTTTAGAAGAGGAGGCGCGCGCAGCGGCAATGCAAGTGCGCTTGTACTTGCAAGCAGGTAAACGCGATATCGCAATTGTCGCCCAAGATCGCGTCGTGGCGCGGCGTATGCGTGCGCTGTTGGAGCGTGCCGAAGTATTAGTGACGGATGAAACGGGCTGGACGTTTGCCACCTTGTCGGTCAGCACGGTGCTAGACCGTTGGCTGACTGCATTGCAAAGTGATTTTTATCACCACGATTTACTCGACTTGCTCAAGTCGCCTTATATTTTCACCGACATGGCAGCCTCCGAGCGAAAAGCCGCTGTGTATCAACTAGAAAAGTTGCTGCGTAAACAAGGTGTGGTTGCGGGTTTGGAAAAATTTGTGGCCTTAGCCGAGCACCAGCAGGGACTGCATCAACCCTTGGCGCGTTTGCGTCAAGCCGCTGCTTTAATTGAGCAAGGCAAGAAAAAAACACTAAGCGAATGGCTGAATGTCTTGCGCGCAAGTTTGACGGTGTTGGGAACCGATGTAGGCTTGCAGCAGGACGACGCAGGACAGCAGTTGTTGCGCGCGCTGGAAACTTGGCAGCAAGAGTTGACACGCGACGAAGGCCGCTACCGCTTTAGCGAATGGCGACGCTGGCTCGCACAGCAATTAGACATAGAAACATTTCGTGATAGCAGTATTGACAGCACTGTGCGCTTTACACATTTAGCGGCGACACGCTGGCGGGCATTTGACGCTGTGATATTACTGGGTTGTGATGCCGATCATTTGCCTAGTGTGGCGGATGGTGGGCGCTGGTTTAATGATGCGGTGCGCAGCAGTTTAAATCTGCCAACACGTAACTCGCATGCGCTACGTCAGCGTGATGATTTGCTCGCCTTGCTTACACTGAACGATTGCGTACTGGTGACCTGGCAGAAAGACAATAATGGCGAAGAGCGCCAGCTCAGCCCGTATTTAGAAATGTTGCGAGATTTGCATGAGTTGAACTATGCGGACGATTTGAGCGAGCAGGAATTGCGCCCCTATTTAGCCGCGCAAGAGTTACATGCGCTAGAGCAGCAACTCGCACAACAACCAGAGCCTCAGGTAGCAGAGTTGCTTGTGCCACCAAAAGTATCTATCAGCGCCTACAACAGCTTGGTGGCTTGTCCATATCAATTTTACGCACGCTATATTTTGCGCTTGAATGAGTTGGATGAAGTACAAGAAGGCATTGAGAAACGCGACTACGGCGATCATGTGCATCAAATACTGCAACGCTTTCACGAACGTTATGCGCGGATAAGCGAGCATGCTGTTGATGAGCTAGAAGCCGCTTTGCGCACGATCAGCGAGGAAGTTTTTGCGGATTTGTTGCAACAAGACTTTGCTGCCCGCGCTTGGTTGGCGCGTTGGTTTGACTCCTTGCCCGCTTATCTGACATGGCAGATGGAAAACGAAGCGCAAGGTTGGCACTATGCAGAGTCGGAGAGTGCATTTGATTGGCCATTAAACGGTGTGAATTTGCGCGGACGTATTGACCGCTTGGATGTCCGCAGCGAAGAGAAGTTAGTGCTGGATTACAAAACGCAGAGCGAACAAGTGCTGCGCAACAAATTACGCGAAGCAGGCGAAGACGTGCAATTAGCATGTTATGCCTACGCGCATGAGGCAGCCGATGCGGCATTCGTCAGCATAGACAATGGCAAGGTCAAGCTGGTAGAACCCAAACATGATGTGCCTTTACTGGCGCAACTCAATGCTGAACGACTGGTAAATGTGATGGCAAAAATTCGTAGTGGCGTGGGCGTGCCGGCAAACGGAATTGATGCGGTGTGTGGCTATTGCGAAATGCGTGGGGTTTGTCGGAAGGGGGAGTGGGGTTTATGAATTTAAAAGCGTTCACCACAGAGACACAGAGACACGGAGAAAGGCAGAAGCAAAAACAGCAACATATTTTGTCTAGTACTGAAGCCAGATCAGCCTATAACATGGTCAGAGCTATTAAGTCGGTTTTCAAGGTTTTCTCTGTGTCTCTGTGTCTCTGTGGTGAAGTCTTTATTGAGGCCTCATTATGACCTCCCCCCTAGACCCCAAACGCAGCATTGTCGTAGAGGCTTGCGCAGGCAGTGGCAAAACTTGGATGTTGGTGTCGCGCATTGTGCGTTTATTGCTGGCTGGCGCGCAGCCGTCGCAGATACTTGCTATCACTTTTACACGTAAGGCCGCGCAGGAGATGCGCGCGCGTTTGCAGCTTTGGTTGCGGGACTTGGCGATGGGTGACGATGCTGCCGTGCGTGCATTCTTTGCTGAGCGTGGCATTGAAAACCTGAGCGACGCGCAACTGCTACGCGCACGCAGCTTGTATAGCAATGCTTTGCTGGCGCAGCCTGGCATAACGATTAGCACTTTCCACGGTTGGTTTATGCAAGTGATGCAGCGCGCGCCGCTAAATGCAGATGTGATGCAAGGCATGAACTTGTTGGAGCGCGCATCTAGTGTTCAAGAAGAAGCTTGGGAAGAGATGTTGGAGCAGATGCGCAAGCAGCCAGACGCTGTTGCTGCTCAGCATATGCAACAGTTGTTTGGTGAATGTGGATTGTTTACAACGCAAAAACTGCTGTTTAATTTTCTCAGCAAGCGTGCCGAATGGTGGGCGTATACCCAAGGTCAGCAAGATGCACTTAACTTCGCATTAGAAAATTTGCATGCTGATCTTGATGTGGATATGGAGTTTGACCCCGTTAGGAATTGGGGGGAGAGCAGCGTTAGCGAAGCTGCGTTGCTTGCCTTTACACGTCAATTGGCGGCAAATGGCACTGCGGTGCAAAACACCAAGGCGAGCGACATCGAGCGCAACTGGACAGACAGCGCAGCAGCTTCACGTTTTGATAACTTGGGCGCACTGCTATTTACTCAGCTGGGTGAACCGCGCAGTTTTAAACCAACAAAAAAACAGGATGCCGAAGGCTATTTGCTGGCACGCGAAAGTTTGTTCGAGAGTTTGCAAGTTGTGCGCGATACGCTGGCAGAACAGCAAGCATATCGTTTGAACGAAGCGGTGTTGCACTGCGGCGTGACATTTCTTGACCGTTATCAGGCGCTTAAACAACAACAGCAGCAGATGGATTTTTCTGATTTGGAATGGCAGCTGTGTCGCTTGTTGCAGCAGAGCGAACATGCCGAGACCATGCAATACAAACTCGATAGTCGCTATCGCCATGTGTTGTTGGATGAATTTCAAGATACCAACCCGCTGCAATGGCAAATTTTGCGCGCTTGGTTTGATGCGGCGGTGGCGGTTGATTCGCAGCCCACAGTGTTTCTAGTTGGCGATCCTAAACAATCTATCTACCGTTTCAGGCGCGCCGATGCGCGATTATTCAGCGTGGCGCGAGATTATCTCAAACAGCATTTTGCAGCCGAAGCGCTAGGCAATAGCCATACGCGGCGCAACTCTCAGGCCGTAGTCGATGCGGTGAATTGGGTGTTTTGTGAACAGCCAAATGGCTTTGAATTTGTCGAACATCAAACCTATCAAAAAGAGTTGCCAGGCCATGTGTTGGTGTTGCCGTTAGCGCTTGCCGATGAGCTGCCCGCGAGTGGCAACGGGGCTGAGAGTGAAGCGCTACACTTGCGCGATCCGCTTGCTACGCCCAGAGCTGAGGCAGAGCAGGGCGCACGTCAAACAGAAGCGCAGGAATTCGCTAGCACCTTGCAAAGCATCGCTAGTGATTGGACGGTAAACGAGCAAGGCAAGATGCGTCGAGCCAGCTATGGCGACATCATGGTGTTAGTGCGTAGCCGCACGCATTTAGCCGTTTATGAAACAGCCTTATGTGCTAAACATATTCCATTTATTAGCTCGCGGCGTGGCGGATTGCTTGACACATTAGAGGCAGAAGACGTGCAAGCGCTGCTGATGTTTCTGATTACGCCTTTTGCGGATTTGGCGCTGGCGCAAGTGTTACGCACGCCGATTTTTGCATGTGCAGACGAAGATTTAATGTTGTTGGCGGGCTTCAAAATACAGCAAGTCGAACCCGAACAAGCGCCCGTGGAATCTTCTTGGTGGCTGCGTTTGCATCACCTCGTTACCCAAAACATGGCAAGTGAAAAGTTGCAGCATGCTCAGCAATTGCTGAAACGCTGGCTTACGCTTGCTGACAAATTACCCGTGCACGATTTGCTCGACCACATCTATTTTGAGGGTGATGTGTTGGCGCGTTATAGCGCTGTACTGGCTAGTGAAATGCGCGCCAAAGTTGCCGTTAATTTGAATGCTTTTATGGAAATGGCGCTAAGCGTGGATGCGGGGCGCTATCCTAGTTTGCCGCGTTTTTTGCAAGAGCTACGCGAATTGCGGGACAGCTCTGACGATGCGCCCAACGAAGGCAAGCTGGGCACGGCGGGCGATGCGGTGCGCATTTATACCGTGCACGAATCCAAAGGCTTGGAAGCGCCTATTGTGTGGTTGCTAGATGCGAATGCTGAAAAGAAAAATAGAGATGGCAACGAAGTAATTATGGATTGGCCAACACACGAAGAGCGTCCGCTACATTTTTCACTTTATACCGATCAAGCTTCGCGCGGCAAAAAACGCACGCCGCTTTTTGAGCTAGAGGCTGCGCAGCAAGCAAGAGAAGAAATGAATTTGCTGTATGTTGCCATGACGCGCGCGCAACAAGTGTTAATCGTTAGCGGTAGCAGCAAGGGTTCAGACAAGGAAGCGAATAAAAAAACACCGTCATGGTATGACCGTATTGCGGCGGTAGTCAGCGAGCAGGTCAATCCATTGCTCACTGGAAATTCCCCCGCAATAGACGCGAATAATATTAGCTCGAAAGTAATCCCCTCTGTAGCAGCGAATCTGCCCGATATTATTCCCGCTGGAAAACGAGCAAGTCGTCTCACCGTGCAGCAACAGCGCGGCATCTGGCTGCATGCCTTGCTGCAATATTTTACTGAAGGAATCAGGGATGAGGCCGTACTTCAGCAAAGCATTGGCATTCCAGCAGCCGAAATGGCAACACTCTGGTCGCAAGTTCAGCATTTACTTAGCTTGCCGCAACTCGCCCATTTCTTCGATGTGCGGCAACATCAAAGCGCGAGCAATGAGTTGGCCTATATTAACACCAAGGGCGAATTGAAGCGTATTGATCGTTTGGTCGAATTCGAGAGTGAAGTGTGGGTGCTGGATTACAAATTAGGTGATAGTGAGGATGTTGCCCGCTATCGTATGCAGATGCAGGAATATCGCAGCGCCATGCAATCGGTATATGTCGATAAAACGCTGCGCTGCGCTTTGCTGTTTGCGGATGGCGTATTGAGCGAAATATAGCTAAACTTAGCAAAAGCTGTTGCCCGCAGATTTTCTGCCGATTAAACAACAATTAATGCTGAACAGCTAAGTCACCCATAGCATGTAAATGCGCATATTTGCAAGCGCTTGAAAATCTGCGTTAATCTGCGAAATCTGTGGATTGAACTGCGGTTTTAAGGTTTATGGCTGTGCTCGGTGCGTATAAATTGTACGCCGAGCTTGTAATGGAAGGAAAAATGCGGTGAAATGCAAAAATGAATAGTCCAACCCACTGTCGAATTAAAGTGACTGTCAAAGTTCGCTACATGGCGGAGCAATCTGCTGAGGAAGACAATCGTTTTGTTTTTGCTTACATCATCACACTTAGTAATGATGGTGAGGCAATAGTAAAATTGCTCAGTCGCCATTGGATCATTACCGATGCTAATAACCACGTGCAAGAGGTAAAGGGCAAAGGTGTTGTGGGTGAGCAACCTGTTATCAATCCTGGGCAAACTTTTGAATATGCGAGCGGCACAGTGCTTGCCACACAAGTCGGGACTATGTCTGGCACTTATCAGATGGAACGTATCGCAGATGGAGCTGTATTTCCGGTTCCCATACCCGAGTTTGTATTGAGCGTACCGCGTGTACTGCATTAAGCGGCTTGTTTGAAGTCGTTCAGGTAGTAAAGGAATTTAATGAAGTTGTATAAGAGTTATTTTTGGATGTTTGTTTCTATCATCCTGCTGTCTGCTTGCCAAACCCCCCAGATTGCACCCTCCACGCCTGTGCCTGAAGAATCAAAAATAGAGAAGCAGCCAGTAACTGCACCAACTTTTATGGCCAGCACTTGGGGCAACTTACCGGACTGGAATACGCTCAATCTCGCACCTTCCTGGCCTGCTTTGCAGCAGAGCTGCCGCGTACTTAAGTTCAGACCTGACTGGCAGGAAGTCTGCGGTGCTGCCGAACAGGTCGATGCGACTAACACGGCGGCACAACGTACATTCTATGAAGCTTGGTTTACGCCCTATCAAGTGTTTAACCCTGATGGCAGTGACGAAGGTATGATTACGGGTTATTACGAGCCTTTGCTGCTCGGCAGTCGTCATAAGAGTAAACGTTTTGCTTACCCGATCTATGGTGTGCCAGATGATTTGTTGGAAATAGATCTTAGCAGTGTTTATCCGCAACTGAAGGGTATGCGTTTGCGGGGGCGCTTGCAGGGCAAGAAAATCATTCCATACTATGATCGCGCAGAAATTGATGCGGATAGCACAAAGCTAAAAGGGCGCGAGTTGTTTTGGGTGGAAAATGCAGTTGAATTATTCTTTTTGCAAATTCAAGGTTCGGGCCGTATTCAGCTAGAGGATGGCAGCCGTGTCATGGTTGGCTATGCAGGTCAGAATGGACACCCTTATGTTTCGATAGGAAGAAAGCTGGTAGAGATGGGTGAGCTGAAACTGTCAGAAGCCTCTATGCAGGGAATCAAAAACTGGGCTGATAAAAACCCAGATCGCCTAACTGCATTGCTAGATCAAAACCCCAGCTATGTGTTTTTCCGCGAACTACCAAGTACCCTATCTGGCCCACTGGGCGCGATGGGTGTGCCGCTCACCAATGAATACAGCCTTGCGGTCGATCCAAGCACCGTGCCACTTGGCTTGCCAGTATTTCTAGCAACGACCCAACCTAATAGCAGCGAGCCATTGAATCGCTTGATGTACGCCCAAGACACAGGCGGCGCAATTAAGGGAGGCGTGCGCGCTGACTTCTTCTGGGGCTTTGGCAAACTAGCCGGAGCGCATGCCGGAAGCATGAAACAGTCTGGGCGAATGTGGGTATTGTTCCCTAGCGGTGTTGAGCCGATGTTGAATTAATTCAGAGGAGAGATGTGCCTTGCCTTTGTTTCGAGTATATGTAGGGTGCAATAACCAACGGGCATTGCGCCGTATTTAATCGTCATATCCCAAGCCCACCTCATTCCCTCCCGCCCAATCCTTTGTGTAAATTCCTTTCTCGACCAAACGGTGAAAGGTTGAAACGGCCAGCCTGCGACACTACGAACTAAGCCATGCTTTACTGGATTTATATGCACATAATCCATGTGGGCTGCATAGTCACGCTCATCTTGAATCAGGTGTTCCCAATATCGCCGCTGCCAGATACCCCGCTCTCCACGCCGAAGGCGGACGTCCGATATTCTTTCAGTGTGCGGTAAAGCCTTGGAAAAATCCATTTTGATCAGCCGCCAACGCGTCGCGTAATCCGAATCTCCCGGCGGCAATTCAATGACGCAATGTAAATGTTCGGGTAAGACTACCCAACCGTGAATTGTGAAAGAATGGCGTTGCCGGACAGACTTTACGGATGCGCGCAATAGTTCAATGTGACGGGTCATTAAATCATTGCCCTGCCGTTGCGCAGGTTCACGGTGAAAAAATAGGTTCCGCCCAGATGCCGGTCGCGTCGGTAATCAGGCATAAGGAAAGTATCGCTGAGAGAGTCATACGGCGCAACGCCCTTTGGTTATCGCGCCAGTCCGTGTTGAATGATGGGTTCAAACGGTCCAGATCGTGGCTCGCTCCGCGATCACGATCTAACCTTAAGCGTTATGCCTCAATGCTGATATCTACGCCATGGACATAATCCGCGTTGGTTGGAGCTTGATTGGGAGGTAAGAAGACAAGCTTCGTTACTAGAGATAGATTGGTTTGCAACAGATGCTTATTGGCGGCACGAATTTCTTGAAGATCAAGAAAGACCATAATCTTTGGAATCCCGTTCGCCATCATTGATGCCTTCCGCTTTCCATGGAGCAAGGCGTTAATGTCGGCAACTATTCCCTGTCTTTGCCGAGCATCATATTTGCTTCCTCCATTTACCGGAATATTGCATTTCACTTCTGCTATAAAGGCAACCGGGTAACCAAGCCAAACGTCGAAGCCATTGGAGTTCGGTTTGGATTTCAAAACGATCCTACGCAGCTTATTTCTGGCTGCATCGTCTAGCTTGAACTGTTCTGAAGCCCAATCCGCTAGGCCAAGTACGAGTTTGAGTGTGATTGTGTTATTTATGTCAGAAAGAACTGATTTCAGGTTCAGTAATGACGATAAATCAAGAGCGCCTGCATAGTCTGCTTCCGGCAGGGCGAACTCTTCCACAAAGAAACGATTGAGCCGGGACTGTAGCTCTCGCGCTCTGTTATATGGGAGATCAGGTGGAATGTCTTGGGGCATAACGCAGGCGCGTTTTTTGCGCCGATCAGGTTTAACGACTTGTTATGTGCACTTTTCATTTGAAAACGGGCGATATTTTTCGAGGCATTTTTTGAACCTCTTCAATTATCATTTTCGGGCCAGTTACTCGTATCTGGACTGGAAAGGATTCCATAACGATTACGTTTCTAAGCACACCCTTTTTTTCTAAAACC
>Ga0316202_10001066_pt1 | contig 23509 bp, 23 predicted proteins | sample 3monrhotite_MG_FD_204934 | JGI IMG/M metagenome (GOLD analysis project Ga0316202, IMG submission 204934) | Microbial mat bacterial communities from mineral coupon in-situ incubated in ocean water Damariscotta River, Maine, United States -... | ecosystem: Environmental > Aquatic > Marine >... | reverse complement strand
ATCCGGATCACACATGTTCTCTTTCTGGTTATGGCCCTCGGCCAAGAGTTTGCGGCGCTCAGATTCGGCAGCATCACAACGAGAGGTGCGTTGCATTGCTGCATTGCGCCACTCATCGGCATTATCGAATGGAGTTTGTGGTGAATGTGAAGAGTCAGGCATAGGCGTATATTACAAACAAAAGTGGTGAAGCACAGCCTAGGTATAATTTCTATTGAGTGTATGGAATCGAAAAGGGAGGTAAGCTATTTAACCCCCACTTCGGCCTGCGTCTCATTCAGCTATCCTGCTGAATGGTCTTTGGTTCGTTTTTTGTGGCACAAATCTGCAGGACTGCAGATTTGGACGAGCTTTATCTCGCCTACAAGGTGAGAGCCATGGAAGGCTCGAATCAAAAGAAATGAACGAAATCGCCTATACCGCTAACAATTCAGTTTAATAGCAAACCGTCGCGGCAAAGCTTTAACGTATGTGAATCAATAATCTAACAGCAGCTTTCCTGCTGTGTTCATTCTTTGGTCGTCCAAAGAACGAACCAAGAAAAACGCCCCGGAGATCAGCCAGCCCTTCGGGTTCCCGATCCCACAGATTTAAAACGGCGCGCTTTGCTGCTCTTATCCGCTTTTAAATATGCGAAATTGGCAGGCTGCTAGCGGGGGATCCTCGTATTCTAATTCCGCTTAGAGCTGTTCTAACTCCCAGTTATTTAATAGTGGGCCTCTTTTCTTTGGGTTGATATTGCAGGCACTGCAGGCTTGAGGCTGACTTTACACTCATGCAGGGGAGCATCTTTGATTTGAAACCGAAGGCTCTGCAGCCGTGCGGGTTATGTTTATCCCAGGTGATGAAATAGAATCGGCAGCTTCGGCAAGGCGGTGCTGTTTTCGGTAGCGTGTTGTTATCCATCAATATCGATCTGAACCATGTTGTTTTCTATGCGCACTGGGAATGTGTCGATATCTTCATATGCAGGTGGTGTGAGTGAGCGGCCATCACGAATGCAGAAACGGGCACCGTGACGCGGACAGATAATTTGATCACCTTCACAGACACCGCTGGCCAGTTCTCCACCATCGTGTGTGCAGACATCTTCAATCGCGAAATATTCACCATCAAGGTTGAACACTGCAATTTCAGCATAAGCTGTCTTGATGATTTTACGACTGCCAGTTAGCAGTTCACTTTCCGGGGCTACATCAATCCATTCAGACATTACGACTCTCCATTTCTCAGCCGGGTTTCCCATCCACGCGCGAGCTCAGAAGAATAGAGGAATAGCGAATTCCTACAATTATAAATGCAACCAGCCAGCAGGCCGAGCTGATATGTATGGCGCTATCCAGCAGGTCTGGTTTGATCATTGGCAGTCCTACGCGGGTGATCGTGGCAATAAATAGTAGTATAAAGGCTGTTGGAATCCATGGCAGTGCTTCGATTTTTCGCCCCGTGTGCCCCAAAGCAACGCGGCTCATCATACCGAGCGTGAACATGCCAATACCACCGACTGTCCAGGCATGGATGGCATGCATGCTTGGCAGATCCAGAGCCACAGAGAGCGCGTATATGATAAAACCAGCCACCAGCCATGCATAACCGGCATGCAATATCCACAGCATGGGCTCCCGCAACACCGCACGATCAAACCAGATGTACAGGCGTACAGCATGAATCAGGGCAGCGATTAGTGCAAAAATAGCAATCAGCCACGTATTTCCAAGCGCGATGGTGATGGCAACCAGCAGCACCGAAGGCAGGGCAAGTTGCTCAATGCGTATGTTCTCCTCGGGTTTGATGCCGATGCCACCCTTCATGAAAAATGGTATCACTCTTCCACCGATCAGTGCGACCAGTGCCATGATTAAACAGACCGCGATCTCCATGGTTTGCGTGGCGATGTCTTTTACGAACTCCAGCACTTCAAGGTGCACAGCACCATTACAGAGTGCCAGTAACAGCAATATGATCGGAATTGGATAGTTGCGGGATTGTCCTGCTTTGAAAATCAGGCGTCCGAGAACCACGGCCAGGATGGGCAGAAACAGCATATCCAGTATGGCAAATGCAGATGGTGGAATGAAAGGAAGTGCAGAGAAAAACCGTGGCGCTAGCCAGAGCAGTGCAAGTAGGCCCAATGCGAGGCCGGATGGTGTCGCCAAACCGGTCCAGTTGCGCACTGAAGTGAGCAGGAATCCGGCAATCACAGCTATTGCATAACCGAACACCATTTCATGCGCATGCCATAGTGGCAGATCAAAATAGTTGTAGTGCCAGATGCCGCTGATAAAACCAGTCAGTGAGAGGGCCATGATCAGGACGGTAAACCATATGCCGAGTAGAAAGAAGGGGCGAAATCCGAGAGCCAGTGGCGCCCATTGTTGTGGGGTGGGTGTGTTTGAAATCTGGATAGTGGTGAAACCTTTTCCAGACATCGATCTAGAACATGCCGAGTTGTAAACGTGCTTCGTCGCTCATCATGGATCGATCCCAGGCCGGATCAAATACCAGTTCAACTTGCACATCATCGACATGCTCTACATCGAGGATTTTGGCACGTACATCATCGACAATAAACGGCCCCATACCGCAGCCGGGAGCGGTCAGGGTCATGGTGACCTCAACCAGATTACTGCCGTCATCGGTATCGATCACCTGACAATCATAAATCAGGCCAAGATCAACAATGTTGACTGGAATCTCAGGGTCAAAACAGGTTCTTAGGGCAGCCTGCAGAGCCTGTTCATCAACCGTGCCGAGAGAGGGTGTTTTCTCTTCTTCTGCAAGTTTTTCAGTAGCATCACTATCTTGAACGAAACCGAGCGCATCACCGTCTTTGCCTTCAATGCGGGCCAGGTTGCCATTCACACTGACGGTATATGTGCCACCGAGTTGTTGGGTGATCATCACAGCGGCACCGACCGGGATAATGACCGGTGTGCCCAGTGGAATCAGGATTGCATCAATGTCGCGTGTGGTGGTGATCATTTTATTAGAAATAGTCATTGTATTGTCCGCTTATTCCGTTTTTGCCACTTGGTGAGAATCTTCCACGGCTGATTTTAGTGTATGCCAGCACAATACGGCACATTTGATGCGACTAGGAAACTCACGTACACCAGCCAGTACAGCTAATTTCCCCAGCTTCTCTTCATCGGGTTCTTCATTGATGTCTGAAGTAACCATATGCTGGAAACGTTCAAAACTGTCAGGGAATTCAGATATTGGTTTGCCTTTCAATGTTTCGGTCATCAATGAAGCAGAAGCCACTGAAATCGCACAGCCTTCACCTTCAAAGGAGATATCCTCGATGATGTCATCATCATTGATATGCACATAGACATGCAGTTTGTCGCCGCACAACGGATTATAACCATCTGCATCATGGTTATACGCTTTGAGCACGCCGAAATTGCGCGGTGCTTTATTGTGATCAACAATCACCTGTAGATATAAGTCTCTCAAATCAAACATTTAAAGTCTCTTTTTTTATCACTAAGGCACAGAGGCACAAAGAAAAATCATAATGAAATATGCTTTTAGTCTTTCTTGGTGTCTTCGTGTCTTGGTGGTTCATTGGTTTATGCAAAAATATCTTGTGCTTTTTTTAGTGCTACAAATAGTGCATCCACTTCCGCCTCGGTATTATAAATCGAGAAAGAAGCACGCGCAGTGGCGGGCACCTTAAAGAATTGCATCACCGGCATGGCACAGTGGTGACCAGCACGAATAGCAATGCCATCACGATCCACAATGGTACCGAGATCGTGAGGATGCACACTATCGAGCACAAAAGAGAGCACGCATGCTTTTTCACGGGCCGTACCAATCTGACGCAGACCTTCAAAGGCTTCTGCTTTGGCTGTGGCATAGCTCAAGAGTTCTTTTTCACGATTGCAGATCGCTTCAAAACCTATGCTCTGAATATATTCGATCGCTTTACCGAAACCGATAGCGCCGGAAATATGTGGTGTGCCAGCTTCAAACTTGTAGGGCAGGTCGTTGTACTCTGTTTTTTCAAAGGTAACCATACGAATCATATCACCGCCACCCTGATAGGGAGGCATGCTCTCAAGTATGGTCTCTTTGCCGATCAACAGACCAATGCCGGTCGGGCCATACATCTTATGGGCACTGGTGACATAAAAATCACAATCCAGCGCCTGCACATCAACAGCCAGGTGCGCTGCAGCCTGTGCGCCATCAATGAGTACTTTTGCACCGACTGCATGGGCTTTTTCGATGATGGACTCAATCGGGTTGATGGTGCCAAGTGCATTGGACATGTGTACCACACCAACCAACCGAGTGCGTTCAGAGAGCAGGGCATCGAAGGCATCCATGATCAACTCGCCAGCATCATTGATCGGTGCGACTTTAAGTGTTGCACCGACATGGTTGCATAGCATCTGCCACGGTACGATATTGGAGTGGTGCTCCATATGGGTGATGAGCACTTCATCACCGGCTCTGATATTGGCGCCACCCCATGATGAGGCGATCAGATTAATCGCTTCTGTGGTGCCGCGTGTGAAGATCACTTCACGTTCACTGCGTGCATTGAAAAACGCTGCAATGATCTTGCGCGCGCCTTCATAATCAGCCGTTGCGCGTTCTGAAAGTGCATGTACACCACGATGCACATTAGCATTATCACAGGCGTAGTAGTGCGAGATCGCATCAATCACACATTGTGGTTTTTGGGTGGTGGCGGCGTTATCCAGATAGACTAATGGTTTGCCGTAGATTTCCTGACTAAGAATAGGGAAATCAGCCCGGATCTTGGCGATATCCATCATGTCAGCATACCCTCCAGATCACCGAGGTTTGGCAGTTTTGAAAAGGCCTCTTTTTCGATAAAACTACGTACCGCTTTGATATTCATGCTTACCAGAACCTCATCAGCAAATGCGATGGTGAGCAACTGACGCGCTTCATCTTCGGAAAGACCACGTGATTTGAGGTAGAAGAGCTGGTTCTTATCGAGCTGACCCACGGTTACACCGTGTGCACATTTTACATCATCATTATAAATTTCCAGCTCAGGTTTGGTATCGATCTCCGCATGTTTCGATAACAGCAGGTTGCCATTGGATTGGGCCGAGTCGGTTTTGATCGCCCCTTCAGCCACTACGATTTTACCATTAAATACAGCATGCGCACGACCATCTAGTACGGTGCGATAGTTCTCACGACTGCGGCAATGTGGAGCGTTATGATCAATGCGGGTGTGATGATCGATGTGCTGGCGACCAGACGCCACAAAGAGGCCGTTGAGCGCACATGATGCACCAGACTCAGCCAGGTCTACTACGATATCAGCGCGTGAGAGTGCACTGCCAAGTTCCACTGCATGCAAAGTATAGCGGCTATCACGTGCCTGTTTGACTTCTACGCGGCCGACATGGAACTGCTTGTCGCTCTCCAGCTGCAGGCGGTAATGGGTCAACGCGGCATTTTCACCCAGCCGCAAATATGTAGCGATATTACTTAAACCCGCGGCATTGGCATCGCTGCCAACAAAGTGCTCAATCAGCGTGGCTTCAGCACCCTTGCCTAACATCAGGCCATTGAGGGTGTGGGCTGTGTTATTGCCGACATGTACAAGGTATAGCGGTTTATCAAGTTGAACACCGTCAGCAATGCAGGCGCACAGACCATCGCTAGCTAAAGCGCTATTGGCAGCGAGCAGGCCGTTAAATAGCGGGGCGGATTCATCCAGTGTGAATAGGCTATGAGCGCTGTCGTCGGCATCATTTTTCAATAGCTCTGACAAAGGCAGCAGTTGAACGCCGTCCGGTAGGTTGGATTGCTGTGGCTGGAATTGACCTGCGATAAAGACCAGACGATAGGCGTCTAAATCATCAATCGTGGCCAGGTTAGCCGTATCGCTGTTGATCTCTGTTTGAGTGGTCGCCCACCATGCACTGCCGAGTGTCGCAGTCAGTCGAGAGATATCAGTGTATTTCCAGTCTTCCTCGCGTTTGCCGGGCAAACCTGTGCGGGCACAGATCTCGGCGGCCTGAGAACGCAATGCCTGGATGCCGGTATTACCCGGCAGCGATGCAATATTCAGAGTCAGATCACTCATGATGCACCTCCATGTGCGTCAGCCAAAGGTCCCCGTATGAATTCGAAAAGATCACTATCGCGCAGCGGGAGTACCGCTGCTTGCTCATGTAAATTTATCATGCCGCAGCTTCTTCTTTGACCCAGTCATAACCGCGAGATTCCAGCTCCAGAGCCAGACTTTTATCACCGGATTTGAGAATCTGGCCATCGGCCAGCACGTGTACAAAATCAGGTTCAATATAATCAAGCAGACGCTGATAGTGGGTTACCATGACGATGGAGCGATCTTCACGGCGTAGTTTATTCACACCATTGGCAACAATGCGTAGAGCATCAATGTCCAGACCTGAGTCGGTCTCATCCAGCAGTGCTAAAGATGGTTCGAGGACCGCCATCTGAAAAATTTCGTTACGTTTTTTCTCGCCGCCGGAGAAACCTTCATTCACACCGCGTGAAAGAAATGACTGATCAAGCTCGACCAGCTTGGCTTTCTCTTTAACCAGCTGCATGAAATCGATCGCATCAAGCTCTTGCTCGCCGTGATGTTTGCGTTTGGCATTCACACCTGCTTTGAGCATATAGGTGTTATTTACTCCGGGAATCTCTACCGGGTACTGAAAGGCCAGGAAGATACCTTCCCATGCGCGCTCTTCAGGCTGCATAGCCAGCAGGTCTTTGCCTCTATAGGTGATGGAACCGGCAGTCACTTTATAACCGTCGCGGCCGGCAATGATATTGGAGAGGGTAGATTTGCCCGAACCATTGGGGCCCATGATGGCATGTACTTCACCAGCGCCAATCTCGAGATTGATGCCTTTGAGGATTTTTTTGCCGTCTACTGAGGCGTGTAAGTTTTCAATTTTCAACATGATTAGATCCTATTAACCACAAAGGCACGAAGGCACAAAGTAATCATAATACAATTCTTTTAATTCCTTGTTTAATAGCAGGGACATTGAAGTTGATCAGTAGTCCGAGCCGGGTGTCCGTTAATTTCAAATATGTCATAAGCTGTGCTTGATGAACGTCATGCAGTTGCTCCACAGCTTTCAGTTCAACAATTAACTTTTTATCAATCCATAAATCAATACGAAGGCCTGCTTCGATTTCCAAATCATCATAAAGGATAGGAAGTGAAACTTGCTTTTGAAAGGGAATACCGCGTTTATTTAATTCATGAGCAAGGCAAGCCTCATAAACCGACTCCAATAACCCAGGTCCAAGGTTCTTGTGCACATGAAATGCCGCATCAACCACTTGTCGGGAAAGTTCATTTAAGCTCTCTGCTATTGCCTCTCTTTGTGTCTCTGTGTCTCTGTGGTTCATTTGACACTCACATGTTTAACCACAAAGTCACCAAGGCACAAAGAAGTTCGCAAGGTTACAGTTGAGGCTGTAAATCCATCACCAAATATAGAGCTAGCAAGCCTATTGCAGGCAAGAAGAGATACATGCCATATTGCCTCTCTTTGTGTCTTTGTGTCTCTGTGGTTCATTGTTTTTATCCCACTGCGCCTTCAAGAGAGACTTCCATGAGTCTGTTGGCTTCAACAGCAAACTCCATCGGTAGTTCATTGAATACATCTTTACAGAAGCCGTTGACGATCATATTGACCGCATCTTCTTCTGAAATGCCGCGTTGGCGACAGTAAAACAGCTGATCCTCACCAATTTTCGATGTGGTGGCTTCGTGTTCCATCGTAGCTGTTGGGTTCTTCACTTCCACGTAGGGGAAGGTATGCGCACCACACTGATCACCAATAAGCAGCGAATCACACTGGGTGAAATTACGTGCGCCATCAGCGTTTTTACCAATGCGCACCAGACCACGATAGGCCTGCTGTCCGTGTCCTGCTGCAATACCCTTGGAAACAATGGTGCTCTTGGTGTTTTTGCCAATGTGGATCATCTTGGTGCCGGTATCAGCTTCCTGACGCATCTTGGTCAGAGCGACTGAATAGAACTCTCCGACCGAATCATCACCACGCAACACACAACTTGGATATTTCCAGGTGATGGCACTGCCTGTCTCTACCTGTGTCCATGACACTTTTGAGCGCTGACCACGGCAGTCAGCACGCTTGGTAACAAAGTTGTAGATGCCACCAACGCCATTCTCATCACCTGGATACCAGTTTTGAACAGTGGCATATTTGATCTGAGCATCATCAAGCAGTACCAGTTCAACGACCGCTGCATGCAGCTGGTTTTCATCACGTTGCGGGGCGGTACACCCTTCCAGATATGAAACATAAGCACCTTCATCCGCAATGATCAGGGTGCGTTCAAACTGGCCGGTGTTCAATGCATTGATGCGGAAATAGGTGGATAGCTCCATCGGACAACGTACACCCTTGGGGATGTAAACAAATGAACCGTCGGTAAATACGGCAGAATTCAGTGCAGCATAAAAATTATCGCCGGTAGGTACGACAGTGCCAAGGTACTGCTTCACTAGCTCGGGATACTCGCGCACGGCCTCTGAAATCGGACAGAAGATCACACCGACATCCTTCAATTTGTCTCTGAAGGTGGTTGCAACCGAGACCGAATCAAATACCGCATCGACAGCCACACCCGCCAAGAACTCCTGCTCACGCAGTGGGATGCCAAGTTTTTCATAGGTTTCCAGTAGTTTAGGATCAATTTCATCCAGACTTTTGGGGCCATCTTCCTGTGATTTAGGTGCCGAATAATAAGAGACCGACTGATAATCGATCTTTTTATATTGCACGTGCGCCCAGTGTGGTTCGGTTAAAGTTAACCAATGGCGGAATGCTTCCAGGCGCCAGTTAAGCAACCATTCGGGTTCATCTTTTTTGGCGGAAATGTGACGGATGACATCTTCGTTCAGGCCGGGAGGCAGGGTGTCGGAGTCAATATCAGTGACAAACCCAGCTTCGTATTCATTGCCGGTGAACTCTTCCGGTTGAGGTTCAGTTTTTTTGCTTGATGAGGCATCGCTCATGAGAGTGCCTTGGTCATATTCATTGTTGGATCTCCATGAATCGCAATGCCGCGTTGTAATCGGAATATCGGCACGAAGTCCTGTTCGGTCATATCGGCTAGAGATATGTCTTCCAGAGCCTGTCGTACAGCTTCATTAATACGTTTCCAGTTGTTGCTGGTGGAGCAGACATCATGCTGGTCACATGCACCACCACCTTCGAGATTACATTCAGTTAGTGCAATGGAACCTTCAAATACATTGATGACATCGCGGACATTAATTTTTGTGGCTGGACGGGTCAGCTCATAACCACCCTTGGCTCCACGAATGGAAGCAAGCATGTGTTCATGCAATAGCATTTGCAGGATTTTACTGACAGTAGGCAGGGGGATATGTGTTGCTTCGGCCAGTTCTGTGGCAGAAAAACGCGTTCGTCCGGATGACGCCATATGGGTCATCAGTAAAATACCGTAATCCGTTAGTTTGGTTAACCTGAGCATGTCATACCTCTATATGCGACAATTCTACTCCGGATTCAATCAGGATCAATATGGTATGAATTAGGGTTATTCAGGTATGGGCTTAGAAATGCTTTATAAATCCCTATTTTCAGCGAAAACTTTGTGGGTCAATATCGTATTTGCGTAGCAGTTTTCGCACGGTGTTGCGGTTTAATCCCAGCATATCTGCCACTTTTAGCTGGTTGCCGTTACAGCGCTCCATAGCGAGCTCCAGTAGTGGCGGTTCAACCTGTTCGAGCAGATTGGCATGCAGATCGGTGGCTTTACCATAACCGAGCTGGTGCAGATATTGGCGCGTACAGCGTGTGACAGCCTGTGCGAGTGTCTCTTCTTCATGGTGTGTGTTGTTTGCATTACCCAGTGCCAGAGCGACATCGGAGAGTGTAATGCTGGCACCAGGCGTCAACACCGCCAGGCGATGCATGACATTGCGTAGTTCACGTACATTGCCCGGCCAGTCGTGGCGGCAGAGTAGTTCGATGGCATCATCGAGCAGAATGGGAGCGGTCATGCTCAGTTCAGTCGCAGCTTTATCGAGCAGGTAATGGGCCAGTTCGGGAATATCATCTCGGCGCTCTCTCAGAGCCGGGATTTCAACAGGGATAACGTTTAATCGATAATAGAGATCTTCGCGGAATTTACCTTTGGCAATGGAGGTGAGCAGGTTCTGGTGGGTAGCCGCCAAGAGTCTCACATTGAGCTGTTTGAACTGGCTGCCACCGACACGCTGTACACGACCTTCTTCCAATACGCGCAGCAGTTTGGCTTGGAGAGCTGCGGGCATATCACCAATCTCATCGAGAAATAGGGTACCGCCATCGGCTTGTTCAAAACGGCCTTCACGTGCCTTATCAGCGCCGGTAAATGACCCCTTTTCATGGCCGAACAGCTCAGACTCTAACAGTTCGGCAGGAATCGCCGCCGTATTGATGGCGATAAATGCTTTATCAGCCCGCTGACTGCGATCATGCAGGGTGCGGGCAACCATCTCTTTACCCGTTCCTGATTCGCCGGTGATCAATACCGTTAAATCAGACTCCGCCACGCGCCCAAGGGTGCGGAACATCTGCTGCATGGCCTGGCTGCGCCCGATAATCAGATCTTCTTTGACGGCAGAAGTGCTGGGTTTGGCAATCTCCTTGGCAGGACGTACCCGTTGGATTAATTGGCGGACCTCATCCAGATCAAATGGTTTGGGCAGATATTCCATGGCGCCGATGCGATAGGCTTCGGCCGCGTGTCCAAAGGTGGTTTCAGCCGTTAACATCACCACGGGCATGGAGAAATGCCCCTGGGCCAGAAAGTCCATGCCGTTGCCATCGGGCAGATAGACATCGAGAAAACTGACGTCGATATCCGCATGTGTTTTGTTTGTGAGGATGGCTTCAGCTTCAGCAATGGAACCGGCATGCAGTACTTCCACACCCTCTTCTTTTAACACACGGTCAAGGATCCAGCGAATGCCTTCATCATCATCAATCAATAGTGCTTTCATACTATGTTTCCCCAAGTTTATCTGATTCTGTTTTGATTGGTATCTGTAGTGTCATTGTTGTTCTGCCATTGCCGCTGTCTACATTCACACGTCCACCATGCTCGAGCATGACGCGTTCAACCAGTGCCAGGCCCAAACCACTGCCACGCTGTTTTCCTGTGACATAAGGCTCAAACAGGCGATCCCGCAACTCCAGAGGGATCATGGCACCATCATTGGTGATGCTGATTTCGATAACCTGCCCATCATGATCAGGCAGATGCACCAATGGAGCCATGCGTGTTTGCCATTCAATCTTGCTGTCGGCGGCTTCCACCGCATTTTGCCAGAGGTTTTCCAGAGCCTGTGTAAGGCGGGCTGCATGCAGCAGGGTGTCGGGCAGACTCGGATCGAATGAGCGATGCACCTGAATGCCGGGGTGATAACAGATCACGCTTTGAATCAGGCTGTGAATATTGGTCAAAGTCATCTGTACAGATGCATGTGGCCCTACTTGCAGAAAAGAGTCTATACGATCCCGAATACGATCTACTCCGGTCAGCATCTGCACAACGGCTTCCTTGTTTAATGTGGAAAGATTCTGTTCCGACAACCATTGGCTGGCTCCACGCAAGGCCGCCAGCGGATTTTTTACTTCATGCGCCATTTCCAATGCGATACGGGCGACAGCCTCGGCCATTTCGTGGCGTTTGGCATGCTGTTCGACTTCGCTACGTCGTGCTTCAGGCACAAACACGGCAGCCATGCCTGCATCGTAGAGATTCAGATGCAATGAAACCGGCATTCCGCTTGCGCGGATGCAGATCTGGTTGCCTGAAACACTGCAGGATGGTGATAAACGGTCGAGCAGTTTTTCTACCTCTGCTTTCGGAGAAAACAGGGCATAGAGATCTTTACCCATCAAGCGCCGTTCTGAGTTGCCAAGGGCCTCCTGTGCATAGACATTGGCTTGTGTGAGCCGGGCCTCTGCATCGAGCAATAGCGTGGGTAGAGGAAGCGCCGCAAGGCTGATGCAGTCAGCTGGCATGATTCAGCTCTGGGATGGGTAGTTCGTGAATATCGTCAGATAGATTCATTTCCGAGAGACTCAGGAAATAGGTTTCTGCAAAATCGAGCATCTGTTGCCATTCTGACATAACCTGAAAATGGGAACGGAAATCTGCGGAACCACGTAAACCCTTGCTGTACCAGATCACATGTTTGCGTGCTAATTTGGATGCAGTGCGAATGCCATGATGTTCAGCCAGATGGCGCATGTGTTCAATGACAATAGCCCAACGCTGTTCCGGTGTAGGTTTTGCTGGTTGAGGCAGACCCATGAGGGCTGCATAGACTTCACCAAGTACCCACGGGTTACCCTGTACGGCGCGGCCGACCATCACACCGTCGCAGTTTGAGATGCGAATCATCTCTTTGGCCGATTCACCATCAACAATATCGCCATTGCCAATAACCGGAATCGATACCGCGTCTTTGGCCAGACCAATATCTTCCCAGTTAGCATGACCATGAAACATCTGTGCACGTGTGCGCCCATGTACGGTCAACATCTGCACGCCACTCTCTTCTGCAATACGTGCTATAGCTGCTACGTTTTTTGAGTTGTCATCCCAGCCAGTTCGGATTTTCAATGTGACAGGCACGTCAACTGCTTTGACGACGGCTTCAAGCACACGTGCGACAAGCGGTTCATCTTTGAGCATGGCAGAGCCTGCCGTCTGTTTGCAGATCTTTTTGACCGGGCAGCCCATATTGATATCCACGAAATCAGCACCATGGCCGACAGCCCAGCGTGCGGCTTCACAGACAAATGCAGGATCAGATCCTGCGACCTGAATGGAAGCCGGATGTTCATCATCGCCCAGTTCAGCCATGCGTTCAGTGCGTTCGCGCCCCATATCGACTGCGCGCGAAGCGATCATTTCAGTCACGACAAGGCCAACACCAAAGGGTTTGCAGATGCGCCGGAATGGCAAATCAGTAATGCCGGCCATGGGAGCCAGCACCAGCGGTACGTCGATATTGTGATTGCCCAGGGTGAAGCCGGGCAGAAGTCGTTGATTCATCGCAGTAGATCCTATTGGTTGCCTAAAAAGTGTGCAACCGTAGCGCCTTCTTCAAAACTTGCACCTATTCTGTGCAATGGTCAGCTTCGGGGCATGGAAACTTCTGATAAATCAAACGATACCCTGCCAACTATCCATTGGCCGAACACACATTTCATGCAGTCGGTGGCTGATCCTAAGCAGTTTCCTGGTATCGATTTGCCACAGATTGCGGTGGCTGGTCACTCCAATGTGGGTAAGTCTTCACTGATGAATGCGCTGTTTGGCCGCAATGGTTTGGTGAAAACCTCGAAAAGCCCGGGCTGCACGCGTTTGCTTAATCTGTTTGATGTAGACAATCAGTTGCTGGTTGTCGATTTGCCCGGTTATGGTTATGCCAGGGCGCCAAAAAAAGAGCAGAAACGCTGGATCAGCATGATTGATGGTTACCTGATCAATTCCGATCTTAAACTCGTACTACTGCTACTGGATATTCGCCACGGCCCGAAAGATTCTGATATGCAATTGATCGAGTGGCTCAATGAAGGCGGTATCCGCTGGATTCCTGTCGCAACTAAAGCCGATAAACTCTCCGGTAATTCGCGAGGTAAACGCTTGAAAGAGATGAGCGAAGCGATGGGGGGCCTGCTTAAGCCTATGCCAACGTCCAGCTTTAAAGGCATGGGCATTGATCAACTCCGCGCCCTGATTCAGGAAGGAATCTTCAAATCCCCCTACGCTGATCTGCTCGCGGGCAGGGATTAAACCTCGTAATCAACCACGGTGCGTGCAATTGCAGCTGCTTTTACGATAGGCACAACGGCAAGGTGCTCGGGGTGTGTTTGATATAGCTCTAGTGCTTCACGGCTTTCCAGCTCGGAATAAAGCACCACATCGGCGGATTGCTCGGATGCGAGAAAATCGATGCCCACTTCGATCTTTAACAGGCCTGGAATTTTTCCATTTAAATCTTCAAGGCGTTCTTTGATTTCTGCCGCATCAGCTTTATCTCTCAACTTCCACATTACGATATGTTTGATCATCTGTACCCCTGATTGAAATGCCTGAGTTTTGTCCGCATGGACTCCAAGCATCTTCTACGTTGGCAGAATGATAAAATCAATCATAGCGCTTATGTTTTTATATTGAGCAGATGACGCACTGATTGGGACAGGTGTTCAACGGTGAATGGTTTATGCAGGAAAAGCGTATGCGGTGGAGTCTTATCCATATCAAAGCTCTGTTCTTTATCGTAACCTGAAGAGAAAATGATGGGCATATCATTACGAATTTTCCTGATGTGTTCGCTCAGCTCATTGCCGCCCATTATTGGCATGACCATATCGGTAATGACGAGGTCTATCTGCTCGTGCTTTTCTTTGAAAATATTTAGAGCGAGCTGACCATTTTCAGCTTCAATGACGATATAGCCCAGTGTGGTGAGTACTTCATATGTCGTGCTTCTCAAGTTCGCTTCATCGTCGACCAGCATGATGGTCTCACCGTTACCCTCGAGGGCAATATCTTGATCCGCCTGCAAGGCTGGCGGTTGGCTGGCAGCCAGAGGGATGTACAGGTGAAATGTAGTGCCTGTTCCTGAATCGCTTTCTACATCAATATATCCTGCATGGGTTTTGATAGCGCCATACACCATCGCCAGCCCAAGGCCTGTACCTTCTCCTACGTTTTTTGTAGTGAAAAACGGTTCAAATATCTTTTCACTGATGGACTCTGGAATGCCTGAGCCATTATCATGAATGCAGATGTGCGCAAATGCATTGCTTTCTGTTGTTGCTTCCGGATGTTTTCTCAGGAACTCATCGGTGGTCATAAAGGGCTGTATTGAACAATTGATCGTGGGGTTTTTGGCAAGAAATACTGCGCTGCGGGCATTGTTCAGGAGATTCATTAATATCTGTTGTAGCTGGGTTGTGTCACCAAGAATGACAAGCTTCTCTTCGCAAATATCAATATTGCATGTGATGTTTTCAGGTATTGAGCGGCTGGCTAATTTGAACGCCTCTTGCATAAATGCATTGAGAGGTAGTGGTTTCATATCCACGCTATCTTTGCGCGCAAACGTGAGCAGCTGCTGGACCATATTGGCAGCATGATTTGCAAGTTGCTCCATATTATTCAGTTTATTGACTACAGCACCATTACCGGTGAGGTGTTTTTTTGCCAGATACAAGTTTCCTTGTAGAGCGGCCAGCATATTGTTGAAGTCGTGGGCGATACCACCAACCAGCGTGCCGATGGATTCCATCTTTTGTGACTGATGGAACTGTTCCTCCATTTGATGCAATTTGGTTAAATCTTCAAATACACAGATAAAGTGGCTGATTTTACCGTTTTCATCGCGAACAGGTGATGCTGCCAGCATGGCCGGGTAAAGTGATCCATCTTTACGTTGTTCTGTAACTTTGCCTTGCCATGAGTTGCCTTTGTTCAGCGCTTGCCATGCCTGTTGCGCTGTCGTTTGATTTTTATCACGACGCAGTGTTGGCGACTCTTTCCCGATAACATCTTCCCGTTGGAAACCTGTAACTTCAGTAAAGGCCGGGTTGATATATTCGATGATCCACTCTCTGTCCATAATAGTGATGACTTCACTGGATTGCTCGATCGCCTGTGACAGCTTTTTCAGCTGATCCAGATTCTGCTCGCGCTCGATGGCGATGCCTGCGAGTTTGGCGGCATTGGAGATATCGCGTATCTCTTCAGGGCTTGGGGAGCGCACATGATCATAATACATGCCGAAGGTGCCGAGCACGTTACCTTCTGAGCTGAAGATAGGTTCAGACCAACATGCACGCAGATTCAAAGGCATGGTCAGTTCAAGGTAGGGGGCCCAGCGCGGGTCGTGTTCCATATCAGTTGAGATGGAGCGTGTTTTGTTGAAGGCGGCAGAACCACATGAACCAACCATGGGTCCTATCTCCAGACCATCGATAGCATTGTTGTACACTTCAGGAATACTGGGGGCGGCACCTCTGCGCAGGCGACCATCGATTACTCTGAGGATGGAGGCCTTCATGCCGGGATAGCGGCTTTCATAACTACGGACAATAGCATGGAATACCTGATGCAGTTTTTTATCACTGGCAACCATCTCCAGAATGTCGGAGATGGAGTTTTTTAGCATTTCTGCCTGTTTGCGTTCGTTGATATTAAATATACAGCCGTCAATCCCGGCGGATTGATCTTTTGTACTAGCGGGCTGACCAGACTCAAGTACCCAGATCTCAACACCGTCAGTTCTGATGATCCGGTATTCGTGTGAATAGGGGGTTCCGTATTTCAAGCTATGTTCAATGATATGGATGAGCTGTTCTCTATCATCCGGATGAATAATGCTGCGATAGGATCGGACGTGATTGATGAAGTCGGAGGCCGGATAGCCGGAAATTATATCGATTTCACTGCTGATAAAATCGATGCCGGAGCTAAATTCATTTTTATAACGAAAAACCGCACCGGGGATATTGTCTACCAGTGTTCTGAATCGGGTTTCGCTTTCATGCAGGGCTTTGGTGCGGTTGCGCACCATGCGGCGAAGCAGCGTGGACTGAAAAACGAAAATAAGCAGCAGGATAAACAGTGCTGCAATAATCAGCTGCCACTTATATTGGGATGAGAAATCACGGAATCCGGGTTCAGGTATGTAGAGAAACTGTTCAACCGGATAGCCTTGAGGCATCAGCCCCAAGTCGGCATATGTCTGGCCGATTTTTTGCCAGCGGTGAAGGCTCATGTAACCGGGGTTTACGACGTCTTTTAATATCATTTCGGCAGTTCGGGCTGCTTCAAAATAGAGTTGGCTGGAACTTAGTTGTTGCGTATTATATTTGCTCTGGATCAATTCAATGGTTTCGTCCACATGTTCAAGTGCATATAACCATCCTTTCAGGCTGGCTTTGACAAATGCCTGAACACGTTCCGGATGTTTGCGTATTTCTCTCTCTGATGTGATAAGGATGTCGCCATAGAAATCAATATTATATTGGCGCGGGTTGAGGATGAGGTGTGCTATGCCCCGTTCAATTAACTGATGTGGCTGATCTGTGAGATAAATACTGAAGGCATCGGTGTTGCTATTAATAAGATCCTGGATGTTAAAGCTATTCTCCTGTCTGATGAAATCGGTTTCGTTTAACCCTGCTTCTTTGATGCTTGCCAACAAAACAGCATCCATCTTATCCGCCTGCATCATTACACGTTTACCACGCAGGTCAGAAAAGCTTTGAATGCCTGAATCTTTGCGAACGGCCAGAGCCAGGGGTGAGTGCTGAAAGATGGCAGCCAGCGCTTTGATCGGCTTATTTTCAGTGCGTGAGAGCAGGGCGCCGGTGTCGGCTACGCCATAATTACCTTCACCCTGCAGAGTGAAGTCTGTCGATGTTTTACCGAGCCCGCCTTCAATGAGATTAACATGCAGACCAGCCCCTTTGTAAAAGCCTTTTTCTTTGGCCATATAAAAGCCGGCAAACTGAAATGCATGTTTCCATTTCAGCTGCAGGTTGATGTTGTCATCGGCCTGGGAAAGTAGGGGACTGAGCAGCAGTAAGAGGCCTGTTAGCAGCGCGCGGGATAGATTGCTTGTGTGATGCATCTCTTTTACCAGACCCATTTGATCATACGCTGAATAGCAGTCGCCATTCTATTGGCGATTCCATGTGTAAGATGTCAACTTTTTTCCTATAAATACTACATCCATAGCAATACTCCAGTGTCCAGATAGTTCGTTTAACTCTTTAACATGCTGATCGCGTCAGCTCTAGGACTCAATGATGATATCTGGTATTGAAAAGCATTAAGGATGCCAGTTTATCATTGGAGTGGGTGTGTTGGCGTATTTTATACTTGACTAAAATAGTCGGGTTAATAATATCCGACCTCTTTACATGGGTATTATATGTCCATCGGAGGTACAGATGCGATTAACAAGTAAAGGCCGTTATGCGGTTTCGGCTATGGTTGATTTGAATAATCAGAAAGATAAAGGGCCGGTAACACTGTCCGCTATTTCAGAGCGGCAGTTTATTTCACTCTCTTATCTTGAACAGTTGTTTCGACGCTTGCGCGAAAATGATCTGGTTACCTCTGTGCGTGGACCGGGTGGTGGTTATCTGTTGGCTAAAGATGCTGCCGATATTTCAGTTGCCGAGATTATCCGTGCTGTAAATGAACCGGTACGGACTACGATGTGTGAAAACGGTATTCGTGGTTGTCATCGTGGTCAGCGTTGTGACACCCATCAGTTATGGGAGTCGTTGGGGCTGCACATCTATCGTTTTATGGATGCAGTCAGCCTTAAACAGGTGTGTGAGAAAAATGTCGTGCTTGATCACATTGAACTGGGCGATGTGGGTGATTATTTACCATTGATCCAGGCCCCGGAAGGAGCCATTAACATTGAAGCGGTATCTTGATTGTAATGCTACCTGCCCGCCTGTTCAAAAGGCTCTGGATGCCTCGGCTCGGGCGGCGGTAGAGGCGGTAGGAAATCCATCCAGCCTGCATTGGGCAGGGCGAGCAGCGCGGCGTATTGTTGATGATGCGAGAGATGCACTGGCGGCATATGTGGGCTGTGAGTCGGGTAGCGTTGTGTTTACTTCCGGTGGCACAGAAGCGAATAATATTGCCATTCATAGTGTGCTTTCAGGTATGGAGCCGGGCCGTGTGATATGTACGGCGATTGAACATCCTGCGGTGCTTAAACCTTTGCAGCGCGCGTCAAGTATCGGTTTTGAGATGGTCAGTGTGCGTCCTGATGCGGATGGTGTGGTGAGTGCTGAATCGATGATAGATACGATCACTGATGACACGCGCATGGTCTGCATGATGCTGGTGAATAATGAAAGTGGTGCTATTCAACCGGTGCAACAGGTGGCGGATTATTGTCGTGAGCGTGGTATTCCGGTGTTGGTGGATGCGGTGCAAGCGCTTGGTAAATTACCAATAGACTTTAAACAGCTGGATGCCGACTTTGTCAGCTTGTCTGCCCATAAGATTGGGGGGCCAAAAGGTGTGGGGGCTCTGTTGGTGAAGCGTGGAGTGAAGCTGCAGGAGCTGGCTCCCGGTGGAGGCCAGGAAAGGAATCGACGCTCCGGGACAGAGAATGTGCCGGGTGCCGCTGGTTTTGCAGCTGCTTTGGGGCAGGTTGATTTTTCTGCTTTTGCTCCTATACGTGATGCGTTTGAACAACAGCTAAAAGATAAGATATCAGCGGTACGTATTGTGTCAGAAGATGCTGCGCGCGCGGCCAATACCAGTCTGTTTGTATTGCCAGGCATGGATGGCGAGACCCTGTTGATGCAATTGGATCTGGCCGGTTTTGCCGTGGCATCGGGTTCAGCCTGTTCGTCAGGGAAACGTGAGGCTTCGCATGTGCTGTTGGCGATGGGGCTGAATGATGCAATGGCTCGCAGTTCAGTGCGCGTGAGTTTTGGTCCGGGCAATAGCATGGAAGATGCGCAAGCGCTGGTGAATGCGCTGGTAGCAGCACGACAGCGTTTAAGGGGTATGGCTGGGCTAATGGCCTGATGCCTCTCCCAAATATTTTAATAAGATAATTTAACGGATAGTGGAGTTAGTGACAGATGGATATTGAATTAACTGAATCAGCAATAGCGCGCGTGCAAAAGCTAGTGTCGGATGCGGGTAAAGCAGGACTTTCTCTGGCGGTGCGACCAGCAGGCTGTTCGGGTCTGGAATATGTCATGGATTTGGCCGATGCAGCAAAAGAGAGTGATCTGGTGCAATCCTATGATGGTTTTGAACTGTATGTGGATGCTGAGTCTTATGCCTCGGCGTTGACAGGACTCAAACTGGATTTTCAGAAGGATGCCTTGTCAGCGGCGTTTGTTTATCATAATCCCAATCAAAAGGGTGCATGCGGTTGTGGTGAATCATTTTCTGTGAAGTAATGGTGGTGAGAATTAAATAGTTCTGTTCCCATTTCTTGATTGCTTATCTATTCTTAGTCTATTCGTGTGAAAGGAGTTTCTATGTCCAGCGTATTATTATCCATTTCAGGTCATGACCGTGCCGGCATTGTGCGCGATGTTGCAGAGGCATTATTGCATATCAATGCCAATATAGAGGATTCATCCATGACAGCCCTGCGTGGTCGTTTTACGATGATGTTGATTGTGCGTATTCCTGAAGACCGTGCGCTCAGCGAACTCAAAGCGGCTCTGGCGGAATTGGAGCAACGTACGCGCTTAACGGTTCAATCGCAGGTTATCTCTGATGAGGAGGCGTCTGCAGCTGCATCGGAACCAGATCATGTCATCACAGTACATGGGGCGGATAAAGCAGGTATCGTGTTTGCTGTCACAGATGCGTTGGCGACGCTTGGTGTTTCGGTTGTCGATGTGTCGACACAGTCACGTGCCTCTGATCAATCCCCGGAGCATGTCTATATGATGGTGCTGGAAGTTGAAGCTGGTGATCAGGGTGATGTCATGCGTCTTAAGCTTGATGAAGTAGCAAAAGATATTGGTGTTGATGTCGGTATGCACGCTCTGGATGATGCGGTTTTATAAGATTGGTAGGGGTTCCTGTTGTCTGTTCAAACTATTCTGACGCATCCGGATGCCCGTCTGCGGACTATATCGGATGCGGTGACGGTTTTTGATGAGCGTTTGATTCGGCAATTTCTGCTTTTACAGCAGAGCATGCGAGCAGGCCCGGGCGGGGTCGGCATTGCTGCGCCTCAGGTCGGTGATAACAGACGTATGATCGTAGTGGACTGCAGCCAGAGCCTCAGACCATGCAGCAATCACGGGCTATTAAAGATGGCCAATCCGCACATTGAATCGTCTAGTGGCGAGCGCTTGGGGCGTGAGGGATGTCTCTCTGTGCCCGATTGGGTGGGGATGGTGCCGCGTGCGGCAGAAATATCTGTGCGTTTTGATGATGAGGCTGGTCTGCCCCGGAAAATTTCAGCAGTTGGTTTCGAAGCACGCGTTATTCAACATGAAATTGATCATCTCGATGGGATCCTTTTTATTGATCGGGTGGTTTCGAGTAAAGCTCTGGTGAGGCGTATGCATGCCTGAGTTGCCAGAGGTTGAAACGGTTCGAGCCGGGCTTGAGCCACTGCTTACTGACAGAGAGATATCAGGTGTAATCTGTCATCGCAGCTCTTTACGCTATCCGCTGCCTGATCTTTCACTGTTGCAGGGCAAGCGCGTGAAAGGAGTACGCAGGCGCGCTAAATATCTGTTATTCGATGTTGATAACACCAATGTTGAACGTCAGCAGGTACTCGTTTGGCATTTGGGTATGACAGGCCAGTTTCATGTCTTGCCTGAACAAACCGAAGCTGGTTCGCATGAGCATGTATGTTTCAATCTTAGTGATGGCCAAAGCTTGCGTTATCGCGATGCGCGGCGCTTTGGTTATGCTGGATTGTTGTATGCGGACGAGCTTGAACAACATGCCTGGTTTACATCGCTTGGGCCGGAGCCTCTGTCGGTAGATTTCACAGTGGAATATCTTTTGCGGACCTGTGCTGGGCGTAAAGCTCCTATCAAAAACGTCATTATGGATGCGGGTATAGTGGTTGGTGTAGGTAATATCTATGCCTCGGAGTCGTTGTTCAGAGCCGGGATTCACCCCGCCAGAGCGGCAGGGCGCATTTCTGCGACGCGATTGCAGTTGTTGGTGAAGGTAATTCGGCAAGTGCTGGAAGAAGCGATTGATGCAGGTGGCTCCACGATCAGTGATTTTGTTCATGCCGATGGTAAACCCGGATATTTTGCGCATAGCTTTCAGGTGTATGGCCGACAGGGCGAATCCTGTTTTGCATGCGAGAAGCTGATTAAACGTATCTCGCAAGCAGGACGGAGCACGTTTTATTGTCCGGACTGCCAGCATTAACCCGCATAGCATAAAATTTGAAAAAGTGGTGAAAAAACTTGCGCTTTAATTTGCGATGTGATTCAATGATTAAAATAAGCGGTAAAATAGCGCTGTAACACCATCGTATTGATGGGTAAATAATATTAAAGACATTCACGACACTGTAATGAAAACTGATCAATATTGCCCCATACAACATAATAATTAGACGATAAAGCATTGGGTATTGCCCGGTGTGAGAGGATACAATGGCAACGAAGAAAGTAAGAGAACAAGCGCATAAAGTGCTCAAGGATAGTTTTGGTTATGATGAATTCCGGCCAATGCAGGAAGATATCATTTGTGCGCTTATGGATGGTAAAGATGCATTTGTATTGATGCCAACAGGTGGCGGTAAGTCGCTCTGTTACCAGATTCCAGCCATGATGCGTCCGGGTACGGGTATAGTAGTCTCACCATTGATCTCTTTGATGAAGGATCAGGTTGATGCGTTGACAGCCTGTGGTGTGAGAGCTGCGTATTATAACTCATCGTTGAAAGCAGCAGATGCCAAGGATGTGCTGGAACGTTTTGAATCCGGTAATCTGGATATGCTTTATGTTGCACCAGAGCGTTTGCTCTCCAAGGCATTTCTTGCGAAATTGGAAAAGTTAGAGCTTTCGATGTTCGCTATTGATGAAGCGCATTGCGTATCACAATGGGGCCATGACTTCAGACCTGAATATGTGCGTCTGGGTGAGTTACGTGAAATTTTCCCTGATGTGCCAATGCTGGCACTTACTGCGACTGCTGATGAACATACGCGTGAAGATATTAGTGAGCGTCTGAAACTGGAAAAAGCTCAGCGTTTTACTGCCAGTTTCGATCGTCCGAATATTCGTTATCTGGTCGCTGAAAAACGTCAGCCACTAACCCAGATTTTACAATTTTTAGAAGGTTGGCAGAACTGTTCAGGAGTGATTTATTGTCTGTCGAGAAAGCGCGTAGAAGATCTGGCTGTGAATTTACAGCGTCACGGTATTCGTGCGGCAGCCTATCACGCCGGTATTCCCGGTCGTTCGCGTGAAAAAGTGCAGGATGATTTCTTGCGCGATCGCGTGAAAGTTATTGTGGCGACCATTGCCTTTGGTATGGGGGTGGATAAACCGAATGTGCGTTTTGTCATTCATCATGATATTCCCAAGAGTATTGAGTCTTATTATCAGGAAACAGGTCGTGCCGGACGTGATGGTTTGGAGTCGGAAGCGTTGATGCTATATGGCTCTGGTGATGTGAATCTGGTTCGTCGTCTGATTGAGAATGTGGAGAATATTGATCAGCGTCGTGTCGAAGTGCATAAGTTGAATAGTATGGTCGGTTTCTCTGAGGCGCTGACTTGTCGCCGTCGTGTATTGCTGGGTTATTTTGGTGAGCCATTGAATGAACCATGTGGCAACTGTGATGTCTGTCTCGATCCGCCAAAAACATATGATGCCACTGAGTTTGCTGAAGCCGCTCTGCAATGTGTGCGTGAAATTAAAGGCCACTTTGGCATGGGGTATGTGATTGACGTGCTGCGCGG
>Ga0316202_10001065_pt1 | contig 23517 bp, 21 predicted proteins | sample 3monrhotite_MG_FD_204934 | JGI IMG/M metagenome (GOLD analysis project Ga0316202, IMG submission 204934) | Microbial mat bacterial communities from mineral coupon in-situ incubated in ocean water Damariscotta River, Maine, United States -... | ecosystem: Environmental > Aquatic > Marine >... | reverse complement strand
CAACGCAAAAACACCAAATAATTTTTCTAACCTTATAACCACTTAACTTACTATTATTAAACATAATATCAGACTATCCATGATAATCTGCTAGTCTAGAGCCTCATTTATTCCAAATTACAAAGATGCCGTAACCTTAGAAATGCGGTATCGCAAGAAGGCCGATAAACAAGATGCATTAAAACACTATCAACGAGCTAATACATTCATGGGCCAGCAGCGTTTCAAACAAGCTGCTATGGAATTTGATGCGGCCGAACGCTTTGTTAGTGGCTTTAAAGATGCAAGATACCAAGCGGAGTACGCGCGCTCGCTTGTGCCGCCAAGCCATGCTCAGCTACAGGCATTGGTTCAAAGAAGCGTTGCGAATGGTGTGCCTCTTTCATGGTTGCATGATGTTCATCAGGGTTATAGCGAGCATGTTGTTATTCACTCTATACAGGTGTTACGTCAGGGGCGTTTTAACTTACACAAGGAATACTGGCCATACCGTTTAAATGTGAGTGGTGTGACTGATTTGGAAGTGCCCAATGCCGAAGAGCAGAAAATCACCTTTACTAGGGTTGTTGATTTTCGCATTTTTAGAGATGATTTTGGTGGTTGGAAAGCAACATTTCGTTAAGCGAATAATCTAAAAATATCACAGGGATGCCCAGAAATATGGCTACAAAAAAAGCCTACCAGTTGGAGGGGAGGGCTGGCAGGTCATGAAAGATTTGTTGTCGCTGCACTGGCGTTGTGACCTATATGAGCTGAACCCTCGCGAAAAGGTGGGTGCCGCATCCTAAGTATTAGGTATCCCAAAAGAGGGATTCACACAACTTGAGATTATAAGCTCCCGATCAGTATTCATCGGCCCAGACATACAAATCACAACGCCAGTGGAACGAACTGTTGTTAGTAAATTATATAGCATACTCAATGCCAAAAATGATATTTGTTTGGAATAAAGGTTTTATGCAGTGTGATATATATTTGATTATGGTTCACAGTGGTGTTTTATTGATGTTTCGTGGAAAAAGTTGCCATATAAGAGGAATATTTTTTTGCCGAAGGATGAATGGCAGCCGTTTTTTGAATGCTTATGATTCATGTATTGCATTGTATAGGATGTGCCGATGAAATTCTTTTCAATGCCCCAAACGGCTGATGCTACAAGTACAGGTATGGGCGCGAAGCAACGTAAACACATGGTTGCTAGGCATCGACATAGTTTTGATAGGCATGGTTATTCATCCAGCACACTTTTTTGGAGCTCTCGCGGCCTTCAGAAGGTGCGCTTTAAAGCATTGTCCGAAATTGGTGTGGAAGCATGGGACTCATTGCTGGACGTAGGTTGCGGATTTGGTGATTTGTTTGGCTGGTTGGGTGGCAATGATCTGCCTGTGGATTATACAGGGATTGATATTTCACAAGATATTTTAAATAAAGGCATGGAATTAAACCCTGAATTACGTTTATTGCATGGCGAATTGTTTGATTTTGACTGGCCCGTGCAGTCATTTGATTGGGTCTTTTTATCGGGCACATTGAATTGGAACCTTCATGATAATGGGGAGCATGCGCTACGCCTTATTCGGCGCATGTTTGAATTGTGTCGCTGTGGTGTTGCATTTAATATGCTTGATCAACGTCATGTGAATACTGCAACGCTTGGCGATTTACAGGCTTATGATGCAGCGGATATTTTCGCTTTTTGCCAACAGCTTACAAGCGATTGCCAGCTGCGAACTGATTATCTTAGCAATGATTTTACGATTTATATGAAACGTTGAGATAGGCCGTGGATTCAAGTTCTAAGTGCAATTTTATGAATTGTTTGAGTTGGCAAGCTGCGGTAGCAGCCTTGCCCTTATCAAACATCACTCATCAAAGGAGCACGAACATGAGCTACACACAGCTTATCGAGGACGACCGTATCGAAATCTACGCGATGAAGAAAGCTGGAGTCAAACAATATACGATGGCAGCACAGATTGGCTGTCATTCGAGCACCATCAGCAGCGAGTTAAAACGCAATACAGGCCAACGTGGCTATCAACCCAAACAGGCGCAGCAGAAGGCCATGCAGCGCCGCAGACAGAAGGTTTCTACCCGCATTACAGTAATGACTTGGGGGCGGGTCGATGCACTCACCCGACAAGAGTTTAGTCCAGAGCAAATATGTGGGCGACCTGCCCTGGAGGGTCAGCAGACAGTTAGCCACGAAAGTATTTACCAGTACATTTATGCAGACAAAGCCAAGGGCGGTAACCTCCATGGTTTTTTGCGTTGTCAGAAAAAGCGCAAGAAGCGCTATGGATCCAATGACCGCCGAGGGAAAACACCAAATAGAGTCAGCATTGCTGAGCGCTCAGCCGTAGTTGAAGAGCGCAGTCGAATCGGTGATTGGGAAGCAGATACGATTATCGGAAAAGGACAGTCTGGAGCTATTGTTTCCCTTGTAGAACGTGCATCTCGCTACACGCTTTTACGTCAACTACCCAGCAAACATGCAGAGCCTGTGCGGGATGCAATCATTGAGTTATTGATGCCGTTTAAAGATCGTGAGCTAACCATTACCAAAGGTAACGGGCTGGTTAGGCAGTATGCTCCCAAGAAAAAAACGTTCACTCACGTTGACGACACTCTCATTGACATGATTACACGTAAACTTAATCATCGACCCAGAAAGTCGCTGGGCTTTAAAACCCCTCATGAAGTCTTTTTCAATACTTCGCAATGACTTACAGATATTGCACTTGCGAGTTGAATCCAGGCTCTACAGATCGTACAATGCAAGATTATAATCGAGACATTTGGCATTTGGATCCTGTTGAACCCAAAGCGAGTGATTGGTAAGACTTACTAACCTAAAAGGCGAGCCATCAGGCTCGCCTTTTTTGCTTGTGGAATGCTTGTGTATGGTTAAACTCACAATTATGCTGCCTGATTAGCCTGAGCTTAGAGGGTGGGGTGGTGATAGGAAGTCGAAGAAATATCAAGTTACGAACGCCTGACCCTGATGCTGCCGTAGTTTGTGGCAATTAATAAGAAGCTGAGGTGTAAAGAAATGAAAAATATAGGTGTTGGACTAGCGGTATTCATTAGTGTCTTAGCAGTGTTAGGGTTATTTTCGAATTTTCTAATTTGTGAGAATATTGTTCCATATTTGCTTTGGTCGGGAGTGGTTTTCTCAGTTTTTATATTGAGTTTGATTGCCTGGGCTATATCAAAGCCAAGCTCGAACTTTCGAGAAAATTGCCAACGCAAAGGAAATTCCCCGCTAAAAGTAATTATAGCCATCATAGTTATACTTCCATGTATGAGTATTCTTGCTTTTTATAAAGGGATGCCAGTTGTTTTTAATGCTATTATTGGTAGTGACGGTACGGAAGTGGTTACAGTCTTAGATAAAGCCGCATACCATTCAAACATTCGGTGTTTTGGAAAAACTAATGTTGCTGACTATTCCTATTATCTAAATAATTATATTTGTGGGGTCGATAAAGTAGATTGGGGTGCAATCAAAAAGGGAGATAAAATTATCCTGCAGGGCAAGCAATCTATTTTTGGTATCCACTATTCAGGTTACAAGATTTAAGAGAGATATAATTTTAATTCAAAAATTTCGAATTATGGTGATATTTCACTAATATTTACCAGACGAAAAAGCAATATTGGGGTCAGTGTGAAGCTCCCCCAAAATACTGAGCCTCCCTCAAAAGACTGGACACTAAATTGCATGATAGTGTTCACGTTTAAAGGTGCTTGATAATTAAGCTAAGAACGGCGGCGCTGATATATTTTTCAGTGATGCGGATAGGGATTAGTTTTCCTCTACTATTGCCAACTTGCAAAAAATTTCATGCATTGTTGGTTCATGTTTTCAGCACGCTCGCTAATGCTCCCGTCCCAGCCTAACGGCCACTGGCAAGGTCTCTATCCTTGCTAGTTGAAACGCTTCGTGTCCCACCTAACAAGGGGAATACCCGACTACGGCTCTCTAACTCGTGTGGGCACAGCCTGAAAGCCTGAGGCTCCCCCTGATTCCGAAGGTTGCATCGCATATTTATGCGATATTTTTTTAAAAAATGTACGGGTAGCGTACAGCGCTGATCAGCTTTTGGGAGGGGAAGGTCGTATAATATGACATTCAATTTTCAAGACTTACCTCTGATTATACTACCCAGAACTTCTTGTACAGACGATCTTGTACAGACGATCTTGCCAAAGAGCCCAGAAAGCCCTTAAAAATACATAGGTCTACTAGTCTAGAGTCTAATTAAATAAGGAGTTAGCAATGATTAAATTGACAGCAGAACATAAGGAACTTTTTTCGTATATTGACCAACTTGTCCCAGATAATGGGCATTTGGTCTATGACTTCAGGGATGCAAAGCAGTATAAATTTGCCCAGATGATGATTGTTATGACAGGCAAAAATGAAAAATACCCTGGCATACTCAAAAGCCTTGAGCTTACCAAAGCGCTGCACGAAAAAAATGGCCTGCAAAAACCTTTGCTTGAAACGACAGAGGGATGGCAAAATATGTTCACCATTCCAGGCTTAAACCCGACTGCAAATGGGACGATAGCTTCGAACGGCTTAGCCACAGTCGTGGGTGGCTATTCGAGCATGAATTTGACTTTAATGGTGCAAAGCAGGAAATCAAAAAATATCGTTGCGCATGGCTTTAGCAATAACTTTACCCAGACGTTGTTGACCGTTAATACGCAGCCTTCAACCTCTACTGAAATCGACGTTGATGCATACATGCAATATCATGGGACGCCTAAAGGTGCTGCAATGGCAGCGAGCCCTTATTCAGGTTTGGTTACCAGGAAACATAACAATGCCGTGACTGCTGACCCTACAGTTACAGCGCCGGTAAGAAGGACCACAAGACCCAATAACCCTAAGGCTATTAATATTGGTCTGGGTAGGGCTTGGACTGACCAAGGTGGAAGTTCACCGTTCGATTACGCATGGAATGAACCTGTCCCTGCTGCTGGGAAGCACCCCAAGGGCAAGATACCACTTGAAGGCTACGTCACCTTCTCCTCGGCCATAAGTTCACCATTGGCATTCAATCAGAACTTTTTATTGAATATATATGTTGCTGATCAAACAGGCGGCGGCGGAGCCCAACTTTCACCATCCAATTACACAACCGTTGCCGCAGCATTTAGTATAGACCCAGGTAATCCTGCTAAGCTCAAGTGGAGCCTTCCACCCGGGCAAAGCACCAGCGACCCTGGCAATCCCATTGTTTTTGGTAATGTGCCGTGGGGGTCGGATACTTCAGCCTATTTTTATTGTGAAATTGATGTCGTTCTAAGTAACGGCTCGCTTGCGACTACTTATATCCAGAGCTCCCCTTCCGTCGATCCTGATCCATTGGATGGAACAAAATATATTATGCCTATTGATTTCATATGGCACTGTCTTGCGGAAGATTCATTGGTCACTATGGCTGATGGTTCCGAGAAAATCATCAAAGATATTGTTGCAAGGGACAAAGTTCAGATAAATAATCAAGGTGACATTGCTATTGTAGAATGGACAAATTTGGGAATCCACAAAGGCCCCGTGTTAATCGTTGAAACAGACACAGGAGAAAAAATCACGGCAAGCGATAATCATATATTCTTTACCGAAAGTGCGACCAAACTGGCAGCAGAGATTATATCCGGGGACAAACTTAAAATGCTGCAAGGCGTAGCTACCGTAAAATCTGTTAAGCAAGTCGTTTATGAAGGTTTGTTGTGTAATTTAGCAACTGTTAAGTATCAAGATCCAGATAATGCTAACGCTGAAATTGGTATGTTTTACGCAAATAACTTTCTGGTTGGAGATATTAATGCACAAAGGGTGCTCAAGCAGAAACATTGCAACGATATAAATTGGGTTAAAAGCCAAGTGCCAGAACACATGCACTTAGACATTGATTCATTTTTTGCAGAGAAGAAAAGCAAGAGAGCCCGTATTCAAAATTTTTCTGCACCACTGGGTGGTACGCAGGTCACCCCCAACTTACCTATTTACACCGTCCATGTGAAAAACGGTCAATTGGTTGATGCTTCTGACAAGATATTCAATTCATATATGCCCCAAAGCACTAGCAAGGATTCGAACTGTGTCATACCAAGCCTGGGCTGGGCTGCCTACTATACGACATTTTACGTGGTCTTAGCTTCTGATCCTGGACATATGCGTTTGGTAAGGTCATGCGGAAAATCGCCATTGAAATTAAATAGCACGGCGCAATACAGAAAAATCAGCGACAAGAATTTCATTAACCATGCGCAAATTGCTGGCCAAACAGGCGGAAAAGTCAACGAAGTGATCGCTGCAGGCGAAATTGATGTTATCGACGGTAAAATTGTTTATATAGACACTTGCAGTGGGCATTTTCAACCAAATGTAGGTTCTTTGTTAGCATATACGAATACGTTGGATGGCTCTAGCAAACCATTAGCTTTGACATCAACATTAAAGGATATTATCGCAACGGGTTCAATCAACGATCAACAAATTGGGAGTAATCTAACTGAGATGATAAACAACGGCAGTGATGCTCCCAGAAGAAATGTGAGATCGGGTACAAGCGGTTGTTATAGTTATACTACGGTCTTTGAGTATTCTACAGATGCAAACACCACCACGCTTTCGAATGGCCTTATGGCATACAAGCAAGGTCCTGTTTATGTATTTCAAAATGATATTAATACGATAACCAATAAGAACATTAAGGCCATAGAGTTAACACCCAATACCGGAATTTATAGTTATGCAGCGTACGTTATTACAGAGTGGCATTTCTATAATAACTCCTTAAACTTTACATTCACAGATGAGACGGATGACATCTACAGTTTGTCTGTACATGTTTACTCATATAATCACGAAGTCGATTATAATTCAGACAAGCCCAATATAAATAAAATTACTTTCGACTATGTCGTGACCAGCGAGACAGCAGATCTTTAAAGCGAAAAGTACGGGAGCAAAGGATCAGGTTAGCCCAATAAAAAAAGGGGGGCTCGATTGGTTTAATACGTTTTTTTATCAGCAGGCTAAATGATGTTAACGATGCAAAGCCTCAAAAATACGCTCTGCGAGTACACCTGAGACACCACTGACTTGCGCTAGCTGGCTGCGACTGGCCTTTTTGATGCCATCAATGCCGCCAAAGTGTTTGAGAAGCAGGGTGCGTTTGGCAAGTCCAATGCCTTCAATACTATCCAGTTGCGATGAGAACATAGACTTCTTTTTTCGCTTGCGCATATATTCACCTGCAAAGCGGTGCGCTTCATCGCGAATACGTGCCATGAGTAATAGGGCAGGGGAATGAATGCCGGGTTTAAGGCTCTTGCTAGACCATGAAGGCCAAAGCACTTCCTCACCGAGCTTGCGGCTAACACCTTTGGCGACGCCGACCTGCTTTAAATCGGGCAAACCAGCTTTTTGTGCTTCCTCGATGGCAATGGCTAACTGCCCTTTACCACCATCAATCAGCATCACGTCAGGGCATGGTATTTTCTTTTCTACGATCGCACGGTAAAAACGTGATAACACAGCTTGCATTGCAGCATAATCATCACCATCGGGCACATCCTTATCCGTGCCAGTTTCATCGAGCTGATAGCGGCGATAATGTTCTTTTTCAGCACCATTCCAGCCGCCGTAAACAATGGCTGCAACGGTCTGTTGGCCGCCCAAATGGGCATTATCCACGGCCGCGATGCGCTTGGGTGTTTCAGCCAGCTGAAAAAGCTCTTGCACCGCTTCAAAGGCAGCTTGTTGATGATTATTGCTGCGTCCAGCTTGTTGCTGCTCGCCCGTTCTTCTTATTTCATCAAGCCATTGCAAGCGCGTGCCGCGTTTGGGCGTGCGTAAGGTGCAGCTTTGCTTGGGCTGTAATAATTTAAGCAGTTCTTTGAGTTCGGGTAATAGCGATGGTTCGCATTGCAATAAAATTTCCGTGGGGACGGTTTCGTGTTGATAGCGCTCGATCAATAACGATTGCAGAATTTCGCTATCATCTGCATCCATAGCCTGTTTGATGGCAATGCTGTGTGTGCCAAGGTTACAGGCGGCACGGCGCACACCCATGCTAATAGATACTGATTCAGGGCGACGAAGAATCACAATAGCATCGGCATCATCGGGTAAGTCACTGTGCTCATTGCCTGCTAAAATGGTGCGTAATGCCTTGATACGGTCGCGCAAGCTGGCTGCAAGCTCAAAATTCATTGCCTCTGCGGCCGTTTGCATGTCTTGTTGCCATTGGCTCAAAACGGATTGATTTTTGCCTTGTAAAAACAGGCGTGCATCGTGCACTTGTTGACCATATTCAGCTTGGCTTACAATGCCGCAACATGGTGCAGAACAACGCCCAATTTGATGCTGCATACAGGGGCGGGAGCGATTGGCAAAGGTGGCATCATTGCAGTCGCGCAATTGAAAGATGCTTTGCATACTGTGCAAGGTTTGATGCACTGCACCAGCATGCGGAAATGGGCCAAAATATTCACCCGCTTTATCACGCTTACCACGATACATATCCAATTTGGGGTAATAGCCATCGCTTAGTAAAATATAAGGGTATGACTTGGAATCTTTGAGCAAGACATTGTAGCGCGGCTTGAGTTGCTTAATTAGATTATGTTCTAAAATTAGTGCTTCGGCTTCTGACGGTGCGATGGTGAATTCAATGCCTCGAATCAATACCACCAAGGCTTGGGTACGTGGGGATTCAGGCTTGCGCTGAAAATAGCTGGATACACGTTTGCGCAAATTGCGTGCTTTGCCGACATAAAGCACCTTACGCTTGCTATCAAGCATGCGGTAAACACCCGGCTCACGCGGTAACTGGTCTAATGCAATTGGCGGCTCAACCCACATGCTCAAACCCTTGTCATGGAATCAGTAAAAGTCCAATAAGCTTTGGCTTATGCCGCGCATATCCCATAGTTGGGCAGAATATCATGCAGGATTTCCAAGCGATGTACTTGCAGGGCATCGTGGAACAGCTTCCAATCTGAACGCAGGAAAGTCTTCTTAAAGGGAAAAATTTCGCGACCAGTATCAAAGAAAGCTGTTTGCCCGATAGCTTTATGCTTCCAAGATCCGCGTCCTTTGGGAATATAGGAAATATCTTCGGAGCCAAAGGAAAAACTACCGTTGCTTATTTCTTGCAGCCATTGGGCATGGCGCTCTTCACCTGAATCAGCCTGAATGGATAGGATAAGTGAGCGTATCTTCTTAAAATCATGTTCGGGTAAACCGGGCATGGCATCTAAATTCATCGTTTTATCTTTTTTGTAAAAACATTGCATGGCTTGGCACATGTTATTGACGGCATCCATATAAATGTCGGGGTTATGTCTGCTCACATGCTCACCAAGCCCATTGGTGTATTCCCACTCTAAATACGGGCGATCAGGATGGCTTAATGCAGCACCGTGACCAAGCGGAAAGGCCGCACTTAAAAAATAGTTAGCAATTTTAGCAAAAAAGCTTTGATTCAGTGCTGGTTCATCACTTTTCATGCCTGAAACCTCATTGATTTCATGGTTTACACCTGCAAATCCTTGATGTGCCCATGTATCTGCATAAACATGCATGGTGATACCAAGGCGGTGTAGGGCATAAGGCTTGTCTATGTCATTGGCGCAGGCGCGAAGCATATCTTTGGCGACATGGCTATTGGGTTTGCAGACCAATTTTCGGATAAATGTGCCATTTGGGTTTTCGCCAGCTTGTTTTCCACCATTACCGGGAAGAAAGTGAAATGGAATCCATACACGATGGTTTGCCAACGCATCAGAATTGCGATAATCCAACATTTTATGTGCCGATGAAATGCGGTTATACATCGCACCATTTTTAAAGTGAATCACGCCTGCATTTGTCGCATCATCCACATATTGTGCGCTGTAAGCGATAATGGATGCTTTGGCACGAGTAAAACCTGCCAAACGCGCCGCAATATAGGTTAAAGTGTGATGACCATCTATTTGCATAAACCTTCTCCATGATACTTTTAAGCAATACAGGCTGCGCTTACTTTATATTCTGTGAATATTCACAGATTTTAATGCATCACATTCGATTACTGCATAAATATGAAATGATGGTGCGCAAGAAGTACCGATTTAGTATTATTATAGAGGAGATAAATGGATATTTGTAAATAAATTCATTGAAGGTGAAAGATGTTGTGTTTCATGCTCAATATTTCACACCTTTCTTTGTCACCTTGAGCCAGTGCGATGTTCACCATTGCGCTGTTACTCATGCATGGACACACCTAAACCATCTAGTAAATAGTAATAGGCAATCACTGTTAAAACGCCAAGCCCAAGCACAATTAGGGTTCGATATTTCAAGCCATGTTGGTGGCTTGATTCTCTCTCTTTATGTGAAGTGACATCCATCATTTCATCGGCAAAAAATATGGATAAGAAAGTGCCTAATGCGCTTATGATTAATATGCTCCAATATGGATAAGGCTCAGATAGTATATGCTTTAGTAGTTTGGCAAAAAAGGATAAATCATATACGTTGGGGTAATTTAAGAGCATAAAAACGTTCATACCTATTGCAACGAACCACAGAATAACCTGCGTAATTGACATCTTAATTTTAAATAACAATCTAATTGGAAAGGCAAGAATAAAGCCACCATCGGCAATGGGTGTGCACAGCACAAAAAAGCTCCATGTTAAGGCGACAACACCAAAACCGGTGGATGCGTCATATTTCCAGCTCATATATAAGAAATATGCTATCAAAATAACTACAAGAGCAATAAATTTTAAAAAAGTTTCTTTGTGTGTCTCATGTTTATAATGAAAGGGGGCTGAGTTTTTTTTAATATTAAACATCATGATACAGTATACCTATTAGTTCTATGTTCTATTCGCAACAGCATGGCTGCTAAGCTGTGTGACGCAACCGATTTTCTTTGCTCTGTGTTTTGCATATTTACTTACACCAGTTGCCTTCTTTAACATTGATTATTCTGTTTTCTTTTTAGGCTCCTTTCTTGCGACCACTGAAAATATATGCCAATCATGCGGCTCTCCATCAGGTGTTTTGCCTGATGTTTTGTGTTCAGTAAACGATTCGATTTTAAAGTTGCTAAACCTGTGCCTGACCTGCTCTTCAGATACGACGGAAATGTTTGGCCAATAAGCCTTTTTATTATAGTTAGGTCCAGCCATTGTATCCTCTGATCCGAGGAATGATCCGCAGAAAACACCACCGGGCACTAGAGATGCTGTAATTTTTCGCCACACCTCACTAAACGCATCTTCAGAACAGAAAAATAGACTTGCATCAGCTACTATCAACGATGCTCTGGGGTAATCAAAGCTACTAAAACTAGCTTTTGATAACTGGACTTTTTCATCACCTTTAAACCTTTTTTGACAACGCTGCATGGATTCTTCTTCTATATCGAATGCATGTACGAGAAATCCTTTGGAACGAAGGAACGCAATATCACTTCCAGCGCCACAGCCGCAGTCTATCGCAACCTTTGAGCCTTCAATCGATTGAACAGCCGTTTTGAGATCATCGCGAGTTTCCCTATCGGCTGTGGCATCGAAGTACTTTAAAATTTCTTTGGAAGACATATCGTGAGCTTACAGGAATTTAACGTTGCGCATAGCTGGGTAGCCGTAGTGCATTGTTATGCATGAAACCTCACGAATGCTCCTGGCTTTGGTATAGAACGTTTTTTTTCTGTCCATAGTCCATCAGAGCCTAACGTATCGTAACGATGAAACACAAAGGGCAGTACAACGGCCTTAAATGGGTCATGCATTTGATCAAATAGATTGATATGAAGGTGCGGCATTGTTGAGTTGCCTGAATTACCCAGTAGCCCTATTTCTTGGCCTTGCTCTACTTCATCCCCTTCTTTAACCAATATTGACAAATTTCTAAGGTGAGCAAGAAATACGATATAGCCTTCCTCTGCTTGTATCATGACATGATTTCCAGCGTTCGGTCTGATATCTAGATGGCCATTTTTTTCTTTTGGTTTAAATTTATAGGTGGCGTTGTACCACAGTTGAATCGTTTTCCAGATATTGCTGTATTCGTTATCGTTCCATCCATTCCCGACGCGAATAACTTTCCCATTGATCGGTGAAAATACTGGTTTATTCCAGCAAAAAAAACTGTCCGAAGGTATGCGACCTATAAAGAATTGCGATTTACTCGAACGATGAGATGATTTTCGCTTGTTATCCATTTGCACAAAATCAAATGCATTAGGATGGTGGCCAGGCGGCCTCAAAAATTTCCACTCTTCTTTGAGTGGAGGATGAATTGATATGCTTCTCGGTGTTATCATCGTTGCCTACTGGAATGCACAGCTATGCAAATAAGAAAAATATCTTGGCGTGTTAATCTCATATAGCTATCGTGATGGAGTGCAGGGGACGCGTCAAGATACATTCATTAAAGACGCGGTTTGTATAGATAAGTGCATATTTATATGGTTTTATGAGAAATATGAGTTAAAAGTTAATATTTTTACATTTATCTTTCTTAAAATGCTCTTAAATAGGCTTTATATGGAAACTTAATTTTATATTTATGATTCGTCTTTTTGCTTATTTTTGTGCGCGTGCTGGCAGTAATGGGATAATGGACAGCCATCGCAACGTGATTTTTTACGGCAGTGTTGTTTGGCATGAGCAACGATAAGCGCATGCAGTTGTTGATAGACTGATAAGGCATTGGCGGTGCGCTGATGGAAAAAATGTTGTACATCATCATATTTTTTGATGTGTTCTGGAAGAATGCCTAAGCGGTGAAAGATGCGTTTGGTATATGTATCAACGACAAATATCGGCTTTTCAATGGCATAAAGAAGAATGGAATCGGCTGTTTCAGGGCCAATGCCATGCACATCTAAGAGAAAGTGGCGTAAGGTCTTCATAGGCCAGCGTTTCATACCCTTTACACCTTTATACTCATGGTAAAATAGGCATAAATTAAATAGCCGTTCTGTTTTTTGACGAAAAAATCCAGCGGGGCGTATCCAAGCTTCCAAGGTCTCTCGGCTACACGTTGCCAACACATCGGCATCCAAGACTTTGGCCTCGCGTAAATTATGCAATGCCTTTTCAACATTACCCCAGTTGGTGTTTTGAGTTAAAATCGCACCGACCATCATTTCAAAAGCTGATTCGGCTGGCCACCAATGCTGTTCACCATAATGCGATAATAAATCTTGGTAAACCTCAATGGGTGATGCGGTTTTCATACTTGGTTATTTATTTTGCTGTGCCTTAATGAGTTTTTGTAGGCCATGTATTTCTTTGGCTTTCAGCGTGCGCCACTCACCAGGCCGCAGCTCAAGATCCAAAGCTAAATTACCAAAACGCACCCGCATAAGTCGGCGTACTTCATGCCCGACCGCCTTTAATGTACGTCGAACTTCACGCCAGCGACCACGATGAATGGTGAGTGTAAGCCAAGTATGCCCCTTGCTTTCACTGCTAACCGTTAATTCCCAAGGGTCACTCATATCGCCATCACCCATATCAATGCCACCTGCGCGTAGTTTTCCCAGTGTTTCAAAATCAGGTTGCCCAACAACGCGAGCGCGATATTGGCGTGGTATTTTATTGCGTGGATGCATCAATTCTTGCGCCAGTGCACCATCATCGGCGAGTAGTAAAAGACCTTCACTATCCATATCCAAGCGGCCAATGGATTGTACATTGGCAGGCACATCCAGTTTATCATAAATTAAAGGACGTTTCTTATCATCACGACGAGAACAAAGTAGACCTTTGGGTTTGTAATAGATGATATATGTTTTCTCATCCGTTTTTAAAATAGGTTTGCCATCGACATTCACAGTATCATTTGCTGTAACGCGTACGCCAGGCTGCTGCGCAGCTTCACCATTGATGGTAACACGTCCTGCTTCAATCCAACGGTCAGCCTCACGGCGTGAGCAGAGCCCGCAGCTAGCGATATAGCGATTGATACGTTCACCTTGTACTTCTTCGGCGGCTTTGGGTGCTTTAGGTGTTGTTTGATCAGGCTTCTTGTTCATGGTGAGTGTATTCCGTTATTTGATTAGGCTCGGGTAGTTCAAGCTTTTCTTGTTGTGTTGCATCCATCAATTGGGATGAATCGGGCAAGTCTTGTAGCGATTTTAGCCCAAAATCTGCAAGAAACTGTTTGTTTGTTCCATATAAATGTGGGCGACCGGGTACATCTTTGCGTCCCAACACCTTAACCCAGCCTCGTTCCAGAAGTCCGCCAATAATCGAGCTTGAGACTTTGATACCACGTAAAACTTCAATCTCCGCGCGGGTTGTTGGTTGTTGGTAGGCAATAATAGCCAATGTTTCCAACATAGCACGAGATAAACGAGACGGGCGTGTTTGCCATAATTGTTCAACGATATTGGCGCATGCAGGAGCGGTGCGAAATTGCCAACCGCCAGCCACCTGTTTGAGTTGAATGCCACGCTCAGCATAATGGTGTTCCAGTGTGTTTAAGGCATCACGCACATCCGAAGATTCAACAGGTTCAAGTAGTGTACGCAGCTTATCAAAGGATAGCGGTTCATCACTGGCTAGAATAAGTGCCTCAATATTTTTTATAAGCATTAGGCTTGCACCTCACTCTGTTGATTCGAAATACTTAATAGCAGGGTGATAGAGGCATTATGCTGTGTTTGAATGACTTGAATCACATGTTGCCGCCACAATTCAAGGATAGCCAGAAAAGTTGTGACCAAGGCTTCGCGGCTTTGCTGTCCGCGCAATAGCTCATGAAATGGCATGCTGCCATGTTGTAAGGATTCGGTTACAAATTGGATTTGTTCGCGTACGGTCATGCTCTCCAATACAACACGGTATAAGACTTCGCTTTCCATGCGCTTTAAGACCTGCCCAAAAGCAGCCAGTAAGGCGTCCAAATCAGCTTCAGGAAGTGGACGCTCGACATCCTCTGATTCTGGAAATATAGCGCGTTTGAAAACATCACGCTGCATACGTGGGAATTCATCCAACTCTTCAGCAAGCATACGATAGTGTTCATAGGCAATAAGTTGCGCGATGAGTGCATCACGCGGATCGATTTCGTTGCCTTCTTCATCAACTTCTTGGCGTGGAAGTAACATGCGACTTTTCAGTTGCATCAAGGTACTCGCCATGACCAAATATTCACCTGCAACATCCACATCCAAATCTTTATTTGAATCAATGATACTTAAATACTGTGATGTAATGATAGCCATGGGAATATCAAAAATATCCATTTTCTGTTTGCGAATCAGATGCAGTAAAATATCCAAGGGGCCTTCAAAAGCATCCAGATGTACAGGTGGCAAGAGCGGCAGCGCAGTTTCCATGCCTGCAAACATTTGCTGTTTTGCATTGTTTTCAGCCGCTTCTGGTATGCCTAAGCCTTGCATGCTTAAACGCGATAACCCATTTTGAGCGATTTACGCACTTTTTCCATGGTACGACCTGCTTCACGGCGGGCGACTTCATTACCAGCCCTCACAATATCACGAACGTCATCAGGACGCGCGGCAATAGCTGCACGTCGATCACGGATAGGTTGCAACTCTTCTTCCAGATGTTTTAGTAAACAGCCTTTGCAATCCACACAGCCAATACCAGCGGTGGTACAGCCTTCTTGTACCCATGTTTTTTCTTCGTCTGTTGAATAAACCTTATGAAAATCCCAAACAGGGCACTTTTCAGGTGTGCCAGCATCTGTTCGTAATACACGAGCAGGATCGGTAGGCATTTGTTTGACTTTCTTTTCGGTGGTTTTCCATGTTTCTGATAATTCGATGGTGTTGCCATACGACTTGCTCATCTTGCGACCATCTAAGCCAGGTAGTTTGGAGGCAGGCATAAGCAATGATTTTGGCTCTGGAAATAGGGGAGGGATACCTTTGCGATACAAATGATTAAAGCGACGTGCCACTTCGCGTGTTAATTCAATATGCGGCACCTGATCTTCGCCAACAGGCACAGCATCGGCGCGATACATCAAAATATCGGCAGATTGCAATAATGGATAACCCAAGAAGCCATACGTGCCTAAATCTTTTTCGCGCAACTGCTCGATTTGATCTTTGTAAGTCGGGACACGTTCTAACCATGAAAGCGGTGTCATAAATGAAAATAATAAGTGTAGTTCAGCGTGTTCAGGGATTTCAGACTGGATAAACATCACGCTTTTTTCAGGGTCAATACCAACAGCAAGCCAATCAATCAACATATCCCAGATGGTATCTTTCACAATTTCAGGGTTGGCATAATCGGTGGTGAGTGCATGCCAGTCCGCAGCAAAAAAGAAACACTGTTGCTCTTCTTGCAATGTTAACCAATTTTCAAGCACGCCTTTATAATGTCCGAGATGCAAGCGACCGGTCGGGCGCATGCCAGATAAAATACGCATAGGTTTGGAATGATTGGTGTTTTCTATTTCAGTAGTCACAACTTCCCCTCAATGATAAAGGCTGCATCATGGCAGCACAAACAGCCCTTGAAAAGAAGCGATTGACGAACGCATAACTGGCTCTACAATGCGCGCCATTGCATCAAAGGCGCTTTAGCTCAGCTGGTTAGAGCACCGGAATCATAATCCGGGTGTCCGGGGTTCGAGTCCCTGAAGCGCCACCATTTACAAGCCCTGTTAAACGCAGGGCTTTTTTTTGCATCTGCCGGAGTGGTGAAATTGGTAGACACGTTACCTTGAGGGGGTAGTGGGGCAACCCGTGCTGGTTCGAGTCCAGTCTCCGGTACCATTTAATAGTCTTAGAAAGACCTATAAGAGCCTGTAAGCCTAGTGTTTGCAGGCTTTTTTTATTTTATTTTCTTAAGTAAACTTGATGCTATCGAGACAAATATCAAGTTATGAAAGCCTGACCCTGTTTTACTGAGGGCAAATCACCACCCTTCTTTACCAAGCAGGCATAGACCCCGAAGCCACTGATTTGCTGGTGATGATGATGGAAGAGACGAAGTGATGTGTTGTCATCGTATCCCATTTAGGAAAATAACAGATGATGAAAGCCTCGCATCTTTGGCATTGTTTGGTACCAATGCTGGTATCAAAGTGATGGCTAGAAGGTGTTAAGAGTTTTGAGTTTGTGGGCAGATAAGTGACTTTAATAGCTTGTTCCATAAAAACGGAATCTGATGATGCATTTGCACTTGGATTTATATAATATTGGATTGGATAAATATGAGTAGGTCGAGGTTAAAAGGAGAGGGGTTATGAAGCTTCCATTTTCAAATATGTTTTGGGCAATAGTTATCCTTCTATTGTTTTTTGGTGTTTTCTTTAATGGTATTCCTCAATATTTTGAGGGGGAGCTTGAGCGATACGACCAGTTGAGGCTTCAGCAGGCTAGGGATGCTGATCGTTTGGCTAGCGAGTCTGTGGATTCCAGTCCTCGAAAGAGTAGTGTTAATAATCATGAAAATGCTAGGGTCGTAGAGCTTGAGCTTGCTACCACCCCAGCCCAATTGATTACTGATAACAATGTCGCTATACCGAGAGGTAAAGATAAAAATGCTATTTTGGAAGAGCTTGAAAAAGTTCTAGATTGGCGTTCTCAGAAAATTATCATGCTGATGAAAAAGGTTTATGAAAAAACAACGACACCGCCATTTAAGTCTTATGAATATAGAGGGGAGGTTGTTCCAACAGTTGCAATATACCGCGACATTTCTTGTGGATTTGATGAGCAAAAGTATAGACTTGAGAGTGCGTATGCTCGTTTTATGAGCTTTATTAAACAGGAAGGAGTTTTTCAGGAAGAACGTAAGGATATGCCTTATGCCATTGAGCATCTGGATGAGTTGCTAAAGTCTGCAAAAACAATCATCTCAGATGATACCTTTGCCTTTAAACCTTTGATAATAGCGCTGCTAAAGTATTATGATATTATCAAGAGTGTGGACAAATGGGAGGATAGGTTTACGGAACTAAAGGATGTTCCACTGCAGCAGGGCAAGGATTTTTATGCTGCTGGTTTCCCAAAGTCTAACGATAGCTGTAATACATTGAGTGACTTAACATATGGGCCTGTGAACGAGATCTATGATAATTATAAGCGGCCTGTGTTTCAGGACTCTGAGAACTGGATCTATTCATTCTGGGCTAGACGATATTATGAAGGAAATATGGAAGATACTCATTTTCTACTTACAGTTTTTGATAGAATTGCATCGGATTCATTTTATCATATTCATGAGGCTAAAACTGAAGTGAACGTTTTATTTCCAGAGAAGTTTTCGTTACCTTCAATGCGCCGTCTCCCAGTGTCTGATGAGGACAATAAATTTGTGGAAATATATGCAGATTTAAATTTCGTAGAGGTTCCAGAAAAAGGCATACTTCAATTTGACGGCGCGCACAAAAGTAAAATCTTGAGTGGCAATAAAGTATATATCTACACACAAGAAGAATCATGTGCAGCATTGTTGAAAAGTTTAGAAGCTGTTGATGATCTAGCGGATGGTACTGGAACAACACATTATATAATTCAATTGGATGAGTTATCTCCATGCAGAGGTAAGCATGCGATGGTTTCATTTTCTGAGGTAGATAGTGCCTTCCAGGATAATATATATTCTCCAGCCGCTTTGACTTTGGAAGAGTCTGATCGGGTAAGAGAAATATTATTTCGCCAGCATCCCATACTTAAAAAAATGGCTCTAGAACTTGTGGCCTATTATAACAAATTGGGTAAAGTGTTTTATAAGTTGGATATGGGCAGCAAATCACATGCGATATTTTCGATAGAGAGCGGGGGAGTTAACTGGATTGCGAGTATAAGAGGCAGTTATGGGAGCGAAGTCGATTTTTTACCAATTGCTGACTTGAATGGCAACGGGTTACCAGAAGTTATTTTCTCTGATGGTAGCCGCTACGAAACTGACAAAACAATTGTAGAGATGGGTACGGGGCTGTATTTAAAAAGATTATTATTCTTTAGTGATTAACGCCGTTGGCACATATAGCGCCTATCTTAGAGCAAAAGAAAGATGGGGTCAGAAAGATGGGGTCAGAAAGATGGGGTCAGGTCTATCATTGTACTAACTTAAATTCACCAAAGAATGATACAATAATAGACCTGACCCCTCTTGTACTCTTGTATATAACAAAAGCCAAAGCCTTATCTTGCCAAGAGTTTCACCTCGATTCTGGCACTCATAGACATGATGCCCATCGCCTTTATCTGCGCAACAAACTGAATATCAGCTCCTTCCATTTCTCCAATAAACTTGAGTAAATGAATAACAAACAGGGCGTATAAATACATGGAGAACCTTTACATCACTTAATATCTTGATTGAGAGCACCCTCCTTGTTTAAGGCTTAAATTCCCTTGAACCCATATTACTCGCCTTTACGTCAATCAGCTTAGATTAAAGTAAACTTTCTTTAACTATGCGACTAAACTCCACAATTTTAAATGGCTTTGCCAACACAATATCTGCCACCATTTTATTTGTATTTAACGTTTGACTAAAATCATAGCCTGTTAAGAATATAATCGGAACACTTGAGTTCACCTCATGAATAAACTGGCCTGCTTCAATGCCCCCATTTTCGGCATCACTACATCAAGAATAACAAGATTGACTTCATCTTGTCTGTCTTGGAACATTTTCACAGCTTCTAAACCATTCATGGCCGTTAACACCCTATAACCAAGATCCTCTAAAATAGCCTGCCCAATCTCTAAAATTGCCCTTTCGTCATCTACCAACAAAACCAACTCCCCATCTCCATAGGCTGGATCATCAGCTGCATACTCTATGTTCACACTATCTTTCTCATCTTTACCCAATGCTGGCAAGTAAATTTGGAAGGTCGCTCCTTCTCCAACTTGGCTAGTCGCAGTAATCATACCACCATGCGATTGGATGGAACCATATACCATTGCTAGTCCTAGCCCTGAACCTTCATCGTTTGCCTTGGTGGTATAAAAAGGTTCAAAAATTCGTCCCAAATAGCTTTCTTCAATACCATGTCCATTATCTACCACTGAAATGCACGCAAAAGTACCCGCTGTAACCTCAGGATAGTAATTTAAAAATTTTTGGTTTGTAATAAACAACTCAAGCTTAAGCGTGATTGTAGGATTATCACTATTTTTTACTGCATCACGAGCATTATTCAATAAATTCATGATGACTTGCTGGAGCTGATTCATATCACCTTCAACCAACAATTCATCACTTGTGATTTCCGTATACAGCTGAATGTTCTCAGGTATTGTCACGCGATGCATATGAATCGTTTCTTCAAGAAAAGAAGCTACATTCAGCAGCTCCTTGCTCACAATATCCTTGCTTGAAAAGGTAAGCAGCTGTTGCACCATGCCTGCCGACTGATAAGAAAGTCTCTCAATACCTTCTAGCCGCTCCAACGTTTTAGGCAAATGCTGAACTTCTTTTTTTGCCAAATAAATATTGCCTGTAATGCCGGCTAAAGTGTTATTAAAATCATGAGCGATTCCCCCTGCTAAAGTACCAACTGCTTCCATTTTTTGAGCTTGAACCAATTGACCTTCGAGCAAATTTCGTTCCATTTCGACACCTGAACGCGCTGCAATAATCTTGAATACGCCTTCCACACTTTTAGTAAAAAAATCTTTTTCTCGCGAAAACGCACACAAGATACCAATGGCTTCTCCTTCCTTATTGGTAATAAGCGTTCCAATATATGATTCAAATTGTAATGCTTGCAAAGATTCATTCTGTGGAAACAACCTAAAAAGGTTCTCTGTAAAATAACAAAATTCTTCTCCTCCTACACTCTCACATGGTGTGCCTTTTAAATCATATTGGTAATTTTCAAGATATGCCCCGTCCACAATAGTAGCCAAAGATTTCACTTGCTCAGAATCGACAAATTCTCCCAAAATAATGGCATCCGAACCCATCCACGCATTCATTTTCTCTACTGCCATGCGAAAAAAATCTTTGCCCATGTGTTCTGTCGTACTTGCAACCAACGTTTGTATTGCCTGATCCATTTGATGCCGTTCTGTGATATCGCGGCTCACACCAATCAGACCAACCACTTTACCTTCAACATTACGATGTACAGCTCGAATAGTATCCAAAAGAACTTTTTTGCCGTCTGGGTATTCTACCCACTCATCGCGCTGCTGAGATGTACCAGAAACCAGTATCTCCAAATCTTTTTCGCGAACAGATGATGCCCTATCCTGCCCAAATAAATCGATATCTGTCGCACCCACAACATCATCAATGCATGTTTTGCCCACCAAAGAACAGAATGCTTGGTTACAACTCGTATACACACCCTCTTTATCTTTATAATAAATAAGGTCTGGCACCAAATCCAAATGTGTTCTTAACATCAAATGGGCTTCTCGTAGCCCTGCTTGTGTCTCCGCTAAGCTGGTGCTCATGCGTGTAAGTTTCTGTGCCAATTTTGAAAATTCGCGACCTGCATTTATTTTAATTTGCTTCCCGACTTGGCCTTGCTCAATTTTGACAATAAATGCTCCGAGCTCTTCAACAGGTCGCGATACCAAGCGTTTTAATACCGCAATGACCAAAAACAAAGAAGCAATCAAAGCTATAAAATACATAAGCGCTTTTTGGCGCACACGCTGTTCAAGAACAAGATATTCCTTTTTGTAACTGTATTCTCCCACAAGAATAACTTTTATTGCTTGGCGTAAAAATTCGTCTGAATGGATATTTAAAATAATTGTGCGATACATGGTAAAACTTTTCATCGTTTTATTTGGTATCAGATGTTCAACATTTGATCCACTAAGAAACATCTTTTTTATTATATTCTGGTTAAGTTCCCCAATGGCAAACTTGCCAACCCAATCAAAACGCGTAGAGGCAATAATTTGCTCATCATCTCGTATCAAACTCAAATGTAGAATCCCTGTCTCAGCACCCCCATAAGAAATGACATCCTGTATCTGATTGCGTGCGTTTTCTCCAACGATATTTTCTAAACGTAATGACAAGTCCGTCATCTCTTGTAGAAACGTTTTTTCTGAACGTTCCTCCAAGTCCGATAACGCTTCAAAATAAGTTAATCCTGTCAGCGTTAAACCAATAGGTAAAAAAGTCGCCAGTATCACCAAAGTAATCACTGTTTTTAACTTCATTTTTGAAAGAAACATAGGCAATGGTTTCATGGCACAACAAATTGTGCATTAAACAATTTATCTGTATCAACTTTTTGTGTTAACAAATTTGCTCGAATCAATATCTTTTGTAATGTGTTGGTAATCTTTACAATTTCTTTGGGTTGGTCTGCAAACAATCTCTTGTTTTCTTCTTTGCCTAACAAAGTGATGCCTTCGTAGCCAATCAGCATATCAGCACTTGAGATGCCCAATCTTGGTGCCATGATGTTAGTCGCGTCTTGCGGGTAGTTTTTTAAATATTCCAAAGCAAAAAAGTAACCTTCAATAAGCATCTTGATGTTATATTGTGCCTGTATCACAACACTTTTACGCACCGCTAAAACATCAATAATTTGATTAGGAATTTGGCTGCTATCAAAAAGCTTCACTGCTCCTCGTTTTAACAACTTCGAACTTATCGGCTCAAATGTCGCCAGTACGTCAACTTTATTTTGTACATAAGCAGAGAAATGTTGGTTCAATTTTAATGGCACCACGACGATATCAGAAACATTTAACCCTGCTGCTATCAATGCGCCATTAAGCAAAGTGGCACCCACAGCACTATTTTCTACACCTACTCGTTTACCTTTGATATCAGCCAAATGATTGATGCCAGGCTTTGCTAATAAAATATCCGCACCCTCAGAAGCATCCACCACCATCACAATCTCTAACTCTGTGCCAAGTGCCACCTCGCTCAACACTTCATCTAAAGTAAGCATGCCCGCATCAATCATGCCCGCACGCAATAATCGCAATGTATCTGTTGAACTTTGCAACTCTACAAGTTTAACCCTGCTCGGATCGAATTGACCCTTTTCTCTTGCTAAGAATAAAGGTTCATATCCCATCCATTGATTGGTACCTACTTTTAAAACGCGTGACTCTGGCTTAAAATCACAAGCTGCTAGCCAAAAGGAAAGAATTAGCAGTAAAATCACTAGCGCAATATTTTTATCTAAAATATGAGGCATAGCTCTCCTTAGAATTGGCTGTTTTCTTTTTATGTATAGTCAACACGAAAGATTGTGTCACCATGATTTAAGTATTCAATCTAGCAAGAAAAGAGCCAATGAACACAGGGTTTACAGGCTTTAGTAAATATCATCAAATGTTAAAGGAACATAGGGAACATAGGGAACATAGGGAACATAGGGAACATAGTGAAGCTCCCCCAAAATACTGGACACTAAACTGTATTATAGTGTGCACGTTCAAAATTTAAAGGTGATTGATAATTGAGGTAAGAATGTCTCCTTTCACGATTATAAAACACCTCAATATATTCAAAAATACTGCTTCGGGCTTGCTCTCTGGTTTTATAGCT
>Ga0316202_10001063_pt1 | contig 23523 bp, 18 predicted proteins | sample 3monrhotite_MG_FD_204934 | JGI IMG/M metagenome (GOLD analysis project Ga0316202, IMG submission 204934) | Microbial mat bacterial communities from mineral coupon in-situ incubated in ocean water Damariscotta River, Maine, United States -... | ecosystem: Environmental > Aquatic > Marine >... | reverse complement strand
GTTGGCAATTCCCGGAACAATGTGACGCCCTCGAATCCAGTAACGACCACGAGCTGCGTCAACAATGGATAAACTTCCTGGAACTGGACCCGGAACTACCGGGGCAGTCTTTCCCTGCTTGGCTGCTGTTAACAAAACCGAGCCTAGTCAGGCAACTGCCGAAACCCGACTCAATACCCGAAATAAAGCGCCCTATTAGCTATGCCACCCTGTACCAACTGCAACATGAACGTATGCAGTCTCACGCAGAGCATGGGAGCGATAACGCCATAACCTTGCGTGCCCAACTCAAGCAGCAAGACTCTGAGCTGTTTCAGCATTTCCTGAACAGCATTTAATGGGCGACTTTTCAGACCTGCTCACTCATCATCTCTGCTACGTCCGTCATCCGCCAGATGCTGGCATCACTGCATCTTTGCCGTTCCGTACCTCCATAAACCAGGGCGCTTGCTTTTGCAAGCTCTGACAACCTGCTTGAAAATGCACGCAACCCCTTGAAAAAATCTCCACTGATGGTTGCGCCTGCCTTGATTTCCACTGGCATGACATCCGGTCCGTTTTCTATCAGCAGATCAATCTCATTTCCCTTTGCGTCACGCCAGAAAAAGAGATTGTTCTTTTTGCCCTGGTTATAGCGGTATTTCAAAGCCTCAATGATAACCAGGTTTTCGAATAAATTGCCCTTAAAAGGGTGCCGGTTAATGTGAAGCTCGCTCTCAACATCCAGTCCGGCCAGCACAGAGACGAACAAATTTTTCAAACAGAGCAGCTCCATAGGATATCTTTTGCTGGTCTTTGAACAGCTTCCATCACATTTGTCTGCAACCTTCTCGCTCAGTGAATATCCTCAACACTATCTTTATTCCAACCATCGGGACAGTACATGATCGACACGCAATAAACTGCCCGCCAACCATCTGCTACTTAACCACCAACCCAGCAATACGCCAATGAAATTCGCCGCCATATCAACTACATCAAAAAACCGATAACCGCTCCAATCCTGAATAAATTCCACTACCACACCCAGCAGACAAAAAGCCAACGCCCAGAGAAACAGCTGGTTTTTTGCGGGATAAAGTTGGGCAAACCAGCCCATTAACACCCCATAAGCGAGCAAGTGCTTCAGCTTGTCTCCAGAAGTAAATTCGAGAACTTTTGGCGGGCTGGCGCTCAGGGAGAAATAGACAACCATGGCAATCAGTGTCCAGCCAATTAAAACCCATAACCGATACCACTGAAACTCAGAGCTACCCTCAACTTGTCGAAACCAACACACAACAACCTACACCTTTTTGATTAACCAAAAATGTCTTTTAACGGCACTTTCACTTTCAATGGAATACCGAGTTATGAGACGAACATAGAAAATAATTGTATCGCGGAACTCATCAGACATAATTAAAGCATTACGTCTATTGACGATCAAAATCAGATATTTTTTCATCGCGCATCTTGATAACCGCAATACTGGACATAAACACAAGAATGGATAGCAAATAAGTACGCACAAACATATTTCGGGCAAGCCAACCCTCTGTCAACCCAAATACTGCAAACGCTATAATTGTGGCCATACCAGATAATGCGTAAAATTTAAGCCATGGATCACTTTCATTTTTCCAAAACGAATGGAACATGTGAAACGGAAGAATTTGCATCAACATCAGGAGCCCAAGAAAACCCACCAACCCCGTTGTAGCAAGCACATCAAAATAAATATTGTGCGCATGCCCAAATTGCGTATCCAGATAGGATCGTCCATCCTCAAAGAGTTTCAACCTGTCGGTTTTAAAGTCCCCTATTCCCGTTCCAATTAACGGGTGATCTGTCCAAATTATTATACTATCTCGCCACATTTCCAGTCGTGCGCTGATAGAATTAATTTTTGAGCGGTCCTGAGAATAATTTTGATACTCCGTTACGGCGGTATCCACTCTACTCTTTACCTGATCGAGACTTAAAGCACTCCAAACCAGCAGTAATCCCATTATCACAATTAAAATTAACGGGCCAGCTCCCAGGTTTTTCCGTTTTATCCACAAAAACCACACCGCCATAACCGGCAATAATATCCACGCACCTCTGGAACCAGACATAACACTTGCAGATAACGCTGTGCCAATAGCTAATGCTCCCAGCAAATAATGTCGCCAATTTTGTGACACTGTGAAAAGCGCACAAACCACAATTGCCACAACCAACATAGCAACATCGCCTAATATCAAAGAATTGTACGCCCCAACTGCCCTACCCCAACCTAAAATAGAGGTTTGATAGAATGCTTGCCCAAACATAACCACGGCCGCAGTCAATAGACCTAAAAGAAATACTTTTCCAGTATCTACCTGATATTTTTTAAGCAACAAATACATAGGAACAAACAACGGAAAGTGAATATACCTTTCTACCTTTTTTACTCCACTAGAAAAGTCCTGGGTATTTATTAATGACAAACTAATGAGCACAAAAAATATCGAAAACCCAACCAACACTTTTTTTTCCCAAGCCTCCAAAGATCGCCACGCAGACCACCCAAATACCAGCCCAAAGAGAAAAATCAAGGCATACAGTGTTCCTCCACCATGACGAACCGTTGCAATCAAGATGGGAAATAAAAATATAGCTATGTAAATTGGTGACTTTTTTTCAAGCATCATCATAAGTCAAACTAATGGCTTGTCTATGGGGTTTAATTTTCCATAGCACACCAAAACCGCCTGATTTTGTACTCTTAACATCACTATTCCAGGAAGTGTCGCACGTTTATGGATGTTACCTCTTCTCTTCGAGGACACAACAAGCTGGTGCTGCGAAAAAATTTCAGCACCCCGTAAGCCAGTCTAAAATGTCAATTTTCTTAGTGAAACTGCTTATCTTCACCTGAAAAATCTTCCTGAGCACTTAAGTTATGGACTTGTTTACCATCATCTCCGTTTATCAGGCAATATTGATTCCAGACAGGATCAACCACATCTTTTTCAGCAACATAACCACTAACAGCTTCTTCTAACAACAATTTTATTGTCTTTGTCTCAAAGTTATTACGTGCAACTTCAAACTCGTCCTTGTAATACACTATTTGCTTCCATGAAAGTTTCTCTTCTGCTGCACGCATTATTTTCGGGTGTTCAGTCCCTGTCACATTATTCCCAATAAGTAACTCTTCATACAGTTTTTCACCAGGTCTGAGCCCCGAATATTTAATTTCAATATCCCCTTCAGGATTATCATCATCACAAACCTCAAGCCCACTCAAATGAATCATGCTACGCGCAAGATCGTCAATTTTAATAGGGTCTCCCATTTCCAGCACAAAGACATCACCACCTTCACCAAGCGCCCCTGCTTGTAACACCAATTGAGCTGCTTCCGGTATGGTCATAAAATAACGGGTAACTTCCGGGTGGGTTACTGTCACAGGCCCGCCATTTTTGATTTGATCCCGAAACAAAGGAATCACGGAACCTGATGAATCCAGTACATTTCCAAAACGTACCATAGTAAAATGTGTTGTATTACTTTTCTCAGCCATCCCCTGCAACACCAACTCCGCCAAACGTTTGGTTGCACCCATAATATTGGTGGGACGTACCGCCTTATCAGTTGAAATCAAAACAAATGTCTCCACACCTGCGACCCTGGCTGCTTCCGCCGTACGCCAAGTACCAAATACATTATTCTGTAACCCTTCAATCGGGTTTTGTTCAACCAATGGAACATGTTTATATGCCGCCGCATGATATACAGTGTGAATAGCGAAGCTCCTTAATACCATTTCTACTCGTCGGGCATGAGTCACCGAACCTAACACAGCAACAATTTCCAGGTTATCATTATGCGCTTCAAGTTCTTTTTCCAATTTGTATAAAGCAAACTCGGACTGTTCAAACAATACCAGCCTAGATGGCCCGTATTCCGCGATTTGACGACAAAGCTCCGAGCCAATCGAACCGCCAGCCCCGGTAACCATCACATTTTTTCCACGAACACATTGCTCAATAAGCCCGGGAATGGGTGGCACAATATCTCGCCCCAGCACATCTCCTGTGTCGACCTCTCTGATATCTGACACTTTCGATTTTCCTGAAACCAAATCCGCAATCCCTGGAAGCGTACGAACATGCACGGAGCATACTTCTAATTTTTCTAAAATTTTATGTCTTCGGCGATGAGAAAGTGCCGGCATCGCCAACAATACTTGTGAGATACCTTCTTTATCAACCAACTCTGGTAATTTATCAGGCGAAAAAACTTTAACCCCGTGAATTTCAATACCATGTTTTTCCAAATCATCATCAAAAAATATTACGGGCTCATATTCCTGACCAGACTGCATGGCTTTCACCAGCTCTGCACCCGCAGAACCTGCACCATAAACGGCAACAGACTGTTTATTTTTTTTACTCCCCGTATAAGAGTGGATATAACTCCTAAGAAACAATCGACTGCCTGCGATAAACAATAAACTGATGAGCCAAAAACTGAAAAACACCGACCTCGGTACACCATGTGTTTGAGACATAACCACAAGCGCCAGCAATATCAATGTTGTAATAGTGACCGCCTTAACAATGGTTATTAAGGCCTTGCTTCCCACATAACGCAGTACCGCACGATACAATCCCATGCGGATAAATATTGGTACAGCAACAAGAGGTGCGGCAACAAATAACCACCATGAATGTTCAATGATCTGTGGCCACCATTCTCCAAGTCTCAATGCATAACCAGCCCATAATGCAACCGGAAGAGCAATAATATCTATAGCAACAAGCAATACTCGCTTTGTATTACGCGACGACTCACTTAATTTTTTATACATATTTCTTTCTCATACTTATGATATAGAGTTCATCCTTATTATTGGCCAGCCGATTCCTGTCGCCCCACCCAAGCCATAATTGCGATATACAAACTACCCCAAACCCCCAGTAAAACCCACACATTTATTTCAGTTACCTGTTTTGCAAAAATCGCTGTTACACCACAACAAAACATTAACAAATATTCGAAAAGGGCGGTACGTTTGTGACTCCAGCCTGCCAAAACAAGTCTTTGATAGTAGTGACTCCTGTGCGCCTGCCAGATTTTTTCGCCACGAAGCAGTCTCCGCAGTATTGTCACCGTCGCATCGACCACAAAGGGAGAAAAAATCAACGCAGGAACCCATAACGGAAATAAGCCATCACGCACCCCCCATAAAGAAAAGGCAACTGCCAGCAATCCCAGAGGGATTGAACCAATATCCCCCATAAATATCCGCGCAGGCGGGAAATTCAACGCCAAAAACCCCATTGATCCCAAAACGATAACCCAAGCATAGAAGGCATACACTTGCGCGCCCTCCATCCACCCTGCCAACCCCAGGAACCCAAACCCAAACAACGTCATTCCAGCAGAAAGGCCATCCATACCATCCATGAAATTATAGAGATTCAGCATCCAGACAATAACAAACCATGTCAGCAACACCCCTATCACACCCCATGGTAAAACCAAACCTCCATAAATCAACAAGGCGGCCGCAATACCGTGTACAGCAAAACGTGGCAATGCAGATAACGTGATCACGTCATCCAGAAAGGAAATGAGTGCAACCAAAACAACAGCGGCAATAATCCAGAGCAGGATGTCTGGTCTGTAACCAAGGTAAAATAAAATCCCCCAACCTAAAGAAACCGCAACGAGTATTGCCACCCCCCCGGTACGAGGGGTTGGGTGATCATGCAATGAGCGCGAATTTGGCGCGTCATGAATGGAAAAAGGGCTATATTCAGACGCTAGAAGGAAACTCAAGCCCCATGCAACCAAACCAGCAACAACAAAAACAACAATTACGCTCACACCAGCCCCAGTGCTACGACAATTTCCCTAAGACTCTCGTGCAAGTTTCTTTCTGGTTTGAATCCAAGATCTTTCTGAATCAGATCCGAACTATAGCAGGCCGAACCCACTAACTTCTCCATCGCATCAGAATCAATCACAAATCGCTTTCCTCGCAAGGCACCGATTCCATCTCCAAGCATAGCCAGCAACCTCAACGCAAACATGGGAACGTACCAAGCCGGAATCGACCTCCCCAATGCCTCACAAATCCACTCATACATCTGTCGGGTAGAGTAAGCTTGGCCGTCCGTTAAAATATAAGTACCACCTGCCGACTCTGGCCTCTCTGCTACCAACATAGCCGCCCTGACCACATCATCGACGTGTATCATGGATCGCTGATTCCCCAACTCAGGCAAAGGAGGAAACCGACCCTTCGCAATGGCATGAATCATTCGCGGGAGATTCCCTTTCTCAATAGGCCCGTACACCATGCTGAGCCGCAATACGACCGGATGAGGAACAAAGCCGCCCGTCAAAACCAGCTGCTCCGCAGCAAGCTTGCTGCGGCCATAGGGTGTCTCGGGGGGAATATCTGCACCTTCATCCAGGCACGCCGCCACACCACCCTCCCCCATTGCCTTGACACTGCTGAACAACACAAAGCGTTGAACCCCTTCCCTCTGACATTCTTCCAGCAGTCTTTGTGTCCCCACAGTGTTAATTGCATGATACTGCGGTTCATCCTGCTGCGTTTCACTCAAGGCATGCGCCTTGCCCGCAAGGTGGAACACAATATCTATTCCCCGCAAAACATTATCTGGAAGGTTGTCTGCCAGGTCAGCCACTAAGACCTCATCCCATGGCCCCGAACATTCATGGCGCATTAAAGCCCGTATTCCTACTCCTCGTTCACGTAAACGCTGACAGAGATTTTGGCCAATAAAGCCAGACGCTCCCGACACTAGCGCAAGGGAATCTTGATTCAATTCGTCGCTAGCCATTGCTTCCCCAGTATCGACGGATACAAATTCAATGTTTGCGTAACTACAACCATTTCAGTCATACACCCTCCTGGCTTCGCAGAGCTACCCGGTAAGTACTATCGAGCATTTACAGTGTTTCTATCAGTCAATGAAAGAACATAAGTTGACATATCATCCATGATGCGTGTACGAGAGTACTTCATCACAAAACTCTCAACGGCTTCTTTTCGTGAATTATCTATTACGATGTTCTCAATGCAGGAAACACATGAATCCACATCGCCTGGTGAAAACAGGCTCCCATATTCCACATTATCACGGATAAACTGGGCAGAATAACCATCCAGCCCCGCAACTATTGGCTTACCTAATGCAGCATATTCAAAAATTTTTGATGGTAGTACACGTTTAAACGCGGGCAAATTATTTAGATGCAGAAACAATATATCCGCACGCTTATAGTATTGAACCAATGCCTCCCTTCCAATTGGCAGCAGTAATTCCACATTATCAATTCCCTCAGTTTCTATTTTTTTCTTCAGGAGATACCTCGTCCCCCCATCACCAATAATTGTAAACCTATAACGCCCACCCAATTTCTTGGCTACAGCAGGTATGATCGTTTCCAAACCCTGTCCGCTACCTATATTACCAGCGTAGAAAATAGTTATTACTTCATCTTGATTGTCATTCTTCAGCTCAGGCAAACCAATGAATTCGCTATCTACACCATTTGGATAAAAGGACCAGTTACATGTCGATATTCCTTGTGATTCAAAATAATCAGGGAAGCCCAAAGAAACCACATTAACACCCGCTGCACTCCTAAAAACACGTTTTTCCAGAAATGAAAAAATAAACTTTACTACGCGACCAAGAAGTCGATTTTTCGTTGAAAACACATCAGAAATGGTCTCAGAAAAAATATCCCTAAGATCGATAAAATATCGGCAACGAACAGTAATTGCTGACAACCAAGTCAATACCCCCGTCATTAATCGTGATGTTGTGCCAATAATAAAATCTGGTTTTATTTTGTTACAAAGAAAAAATGCATTCCAAAAATATGTTAAAAACGATCGCGTTTGAGAGGCCATCCCGCCTTTATGAACTGGCACTCGAATTCGATGAATTCGCACATTACCTTCCACAACATCACTCTCAGCTTCTACCTGATGAGATGCATATCGGTTGGGCTGTGTTGTTATTATATGAATTTCATCATCGGAATTTAATTTGTGTGAAAGAGCCTCCGTCAACGCCACTGCACGAAAAGACCCAGCACAGAGATCCGGGGGATAATAAAATGTAAAAAATATTAGTTTCACGACAGTATCCAAGTCCTTCTAGTATCGACCATTTGTTTGCCGAAAATCATGCTAACATCCATTTCTTTAAGTAGAATAGATCCTCCAATAATACAATCACGCCTGAATCAGCCAAGGCCTTATTCAGAGCATTTAGCATTGTAGTATTCATATCATTTTTTTTGCATATCTCTTATATTAATCACAATCAAAAAAACACTTTTTAAACCCCCCATCCCTTCAACATATCGAGCCACCCCTAATTTGTGGAGCTTTCTCATAAATTATCTATATTAAGCTTAAATGCTAAACCTAAACAAACAACAAATGGTCAAATCTAACTTCGCTTTACCCCTAGCATGTACTACCTGATAAATCATATATACTATGGGCATTCTTCCAAATTTCGTACTACTGGTAGCATTTTAATGATCTCTGGGTGGATACCAAAAATCATGGTATTTTCATTTCAAGTTCATATTTATTCATTGTTTACCATGTAATCTTTGTTGCAACATTAATCGGTAAGCAATGGCCAACACAATAAACTAACTTTTTATTGCTCACAGAAAGACCGAATTCTGGATGATACGTCGAGTTTTCCAAAAATAAACTTCCATCTCCAGAAAAATTAATTTTTACCGTATGCCCACCGATACGCAGCGTTACACACTCTTTAGATATCTGGTCAACCTCAACATCTGGGTGCATATGAAATACCACTTCAACCCTATGATCCCCACAACCATTAATTTTATCATGAATAGTTAAAGAAGAATTAAAGTAATTCCATATTCTACAATGGGTTGGACGGCCTGGGAGCCGCTTGTATCCATCATGACAACCAGACACAACAAGTCCTTCTCCTCGCTGAATATCAGAAGTATAGACTTTTGCTCGTCGTGCTACACGAAAACCACCCCAAACTTCACTGGAATTTTCACCATCCAGCACAACTGTTGAGTGCGCAGCAGTCGACCGTTGCTGGTGTCGGTCAGCCCCAGTTCCATAAACTGAAGTTCCAGAATTAACGATTACCCTTCGTCCAAAAAGGGACAACTCAAAACTTAATGTATCTGCATGAGCATGAGCGGGAAGATAATCTGGCCCGACAGCCGCACGATCAATTAAAATAACAGCTTCATCTTCCTCGATTCGAGAGTACCCACTATCAGGCAACTCTATCAGGCCCACTTCAGGTTTTGAGGTCTCGAAGCCCAAACGTTTCGCATACTTAAATAAGTCTAAAACAGATGGTGTAATACCTATTGCCGCATCATTAAAAAAACTAATTTCACCATCTGGATGACACATTATTGAAAGCCAGCGCAACATTTTAGGTATAACCAACTCAATGCTGGCAGGAAAATCACGATCAAATGTACGATGTAGATTCACGATGTCCAACAGATCTTCTAGAAATATTTCATGGTACATCGTAGATAACTCAAAATTACCACCATCATTGAGCACCTGTTCAGGCAATTCCTTTTTGATAATATTTAAACCAATTTTATACCAAACTTCTGCCTCATTGTTCTTAAAAAAGAGTCCTGCAAATAAGAGGGCTTTAGCATTAGCAAAGAGATGATTTCCAAGCAAGTGGGTTTCTAGATTATTCGACAGGTATCGAACCTGGACAGCTAAAGAGTGAAGCCAGAGGTTTTCCAGATGGTTGCCAGCAAGTGACCACTTTATCCAGTTAACAATCCTTAATGACGACGGATAAGGTTCCCAGCCATTGCCAAATCCGACTGGGTTCTCTGACACCCAGCGCTGTATTATTGTACGGTGCCAGATTAATCTTTGGCGGGCACCTACAGCAGTCAAGTCGTCAAAATAGTGAAGGTTATAAATCCACAGTTTAGGCCACTGCTCATTATTCCAACTTTTTATATTGTCAACGATATGGCACTCATGGAGAAAGCAGAATTTCTTATCCTCAACCATACGCTGGTCACGCTTGGCAGGCTGACTCCAAGCATTTTCATTCTTTCTCAGGTCACCTTGAACCGAAAGGTCTACACTAATATTCGTGAAATGGCGTTGAATACGCTTAATAATCTGAGTTAACTTCAGGTAACGAAGCGTATGCCAATACCTAAAGTATTTCTGAAAAACACCACTCATTATGGGTGCCTATAAATCGTGCCGCAATGACTCTGCTACCTCAATAGAAACGCGGGAACTCTCCATTACCTCTTCGTAAGGAATCGGCGAACTCTTCCCCTTACGAATTGACTCAACAAATGCCCGGGCACATGCCTTCTGGCCTTTATCCTGCTTAATCAGTTTCATTTTTTTAAATTTCGGCCAATTAAAACCTCGTAGAATGCGGTAGTTGTCCATTTGCAAAACTGCATTCCCACAAAACACTTCAATACGCTCTTTAGGAAATGCCTTGCCGCCATTTGCCAGATAATGAATAGTGCCAAACGAACCATCAGCAAAAGAAAGATTGATTGAAACCTTATCATTCCGTATTTCAACCCCGGGGGCAGCTCCCATCATCATAGCCTGATGTCCAGTGATTGGATGCCCCACAAGATGGCGCATTAGATCAATGAAGTGACAGCCTTCACCGATAATTCGCCCACCACCAATTTCTGGATCCTGTGTCCAATGATCACCAGGAATTGCACCAACATTCACTGTTACCACAATAGACTTTGGCTCCCGTATGCTTTCCAATAAAGACTTCATCTCTATTACATGTGGAGAAAAACGACGATTAAAACCAACCATCAGCCTTAATGGCACATTTCGTTTTTCATTTATTTTATTATATTCAACGTTAATAGCATTAAGCTCGTCCAACCGCAAAGCAAGAGGTTTTTCAACAAAGACATTATTTCCTGATTGAAGTGCGGAAATTACCTGATTGGCATGTTCGTTATGTCGAGTAACGATAGCAATTGTGTTGATTACTTCACTACTCCATAATTCATCAAGGTTAGTAGATGCTGTAGAAAAACCAGCTTTTTTACCATGATGAACGCCACTGATACCGCCACTAGTAACTACTGATTCCAGTCGGGCTCCCGCTTCTTTAAATGCTGGAATCAGTGTGCGAGATGCATAGTTACCCGCTCCAATAAAACCAACTACGGGGTCAGACGGAATATATTTAACCGAACCAATTGACTCGAGCTTAACAATAGCTGAGCGAAGTAAAGACTCTTCTTTCTCAGGGTACTCAAGTAAAATCCCTAAAACAGAGGTATCACTTAACAATTCATAGGCTTTACAGGCTTGATCAATCTCGAAACGGTGAGAAATCAATGGCTTCACATCTAAAGTACCTACCGCCATCATATCCAGGACAGCTTCAAAATTACGCTGTTCTGTCCAACGTACAAAGCCAATGGGATAGTCCCGCCCTTTCTCTTCATAGAGTGGATCATAGCGGCCTGGACCATAAGAAGCAGATACCTGAAAACTAATCTCTTTCTTGAAAAAGTCATCTCGACGAAGATTCAACCCGACCACGCCTACAAGTACAATGCGGCCACGCTTGCGGCATATCTCTGCCGCCTGATGCATAACTTCATCACTTTGGGTTGACGCTGCTACAATAACCCCATCTACACCTCTACCACGTGAAAAACCCAGTGCACTAGAAAAAAGGTCTTCCCCTTTTGATAAGTCAACCGTTTCTGCTCCGAACTTACGAGCTAATTCACAGCGATGCGAATCAAAATCAATACCTAATACTCGGCAACCATTTGCACGTAACATTTGCACACTTAATAAACCAATCAACCCCAAACCTGATACAACGATTGTTTCACCCAAAGTGGGATTAATTAAACGAATACCTTGCAAACCAATAGCCGCTAAAACAGTAAATGCAGCCGACTCATCATCTACCTCATCAGGAATCTTAGCGCATAGATTTTTTGGTATACGTACAACTTCAGCATGGTTACCATTCGACACAACCCTGTCTCCTGGCTCAAAACCATCAGCCCCACTTTCAAGCACAACACCCGCATTGCAATAACCCAGTGGCAATGGTTGGTCTAACTTTGATTTAACAGCATTTAATGTGGGAAACAACCCATCAGTTCTTACTTTATCCAACACCATTTTGACCTTATCTGGTTGTTGCCGTGCCTTTTCAAATAAATTAGCCTTGCCAAAATCAACCAACATTCGTTCTGTGCCAGCAGAAACAAGGGTGTTTTTTGATGCAATCAGAATATCGCCTTGCGTATTCATTGGGCAAGGAACTTCAACTAATGAGGTTTCGCCATCAGATAAATTTTGCAGTATTTGTTTCATTATAAATTACACTCTAAATTGATTAAAAAGTGTTTGGCAATTTTTATTACGATTATGAAGTTTATTGTATATTTTTACGGCGTTCACAGAGTGTTCTTGTATTAATACTGGCTCGTCTATATAGCTCTTCATGGCTGAATATATCGAGGAAATTGAATTATCCTTAAGAAGATAACCATTTACTTCATTCCTAAGTGAATCCGGCACACCGCCAACTTGCGTACATATACTCGGCAATCCCAACGCCATTGCTTCTAAAAGCGCGTTGGGAAAACCTTCAGCTTCAGAAGGCAATACAAATACGTGTGACTTTTTGAGTGTTTTTATTATAAAATCCTTTTCTTGCCAGCCATGTATGACAATACAGTCTTGTAGCGCATTCGATTCAACAAACTCCCTGCAGTAAGCTGTTAATGTACCCCCTCCAATTATTTGCAAGGTGAACTTGTGGTGTTTCCACAAAGCACGGGCAGCTTCCAAAAGCTGTCGCACCCCTTTTTCTTTAACGAGCCATCCTACAAACACAAACTTTACTAAAGAATTGGAATCGCAACTTACCAAACCATTACATTCCGGATGATCAGCACTCAGCCAATTCCTCACAATCACAACTCGAGCCTCATGAACCCCTAAGGCATCATAGAACTCCACCCAATTTTTACCTTGAGCCCCGATTACATGCGGTATCTTTAACAGCAGTTTAGCCACACCTCTCTTTAAGGCTGATTTTTTAATTTCATTATAAAAATGTCCTGATCTTACAAAGAAAACATCTGGCACCGCATATATACGACAAATTGCAGACAAAACTATTCGCTCATAAAAACTAAACCCCGAACTACTAAAAATAATAACCCCGCATACATCCTTGCATCTTAACTCTTTCCACAGTTGCCACACTCTAGCCAAACCGCGAAAAACTCTCTTCTTCAGTGGGGGAACGGGAAAGCTAGATTGCGTTGTATCTATAACACTTATCTCGTACCCAATTGATTCAGCATACTCTATCAACCCCAAAGAAGCTGTTAGCTGCCCTCCTGGATTAGGCACTAACTTCTCGGGAGGTTTTGCCCCTATCAATATAAATTTTTCAGTCATTGACACTAAATATCCACATTTTTAAAACCAAATTAACCCATAAATTTTGAAAGTCTCAATTATCATAACTCCTAATTATTCTACCTTAAATATCCCACCTTCCTGTTCCCTTTAAAAATAATCAGGCAAGAAACACTACCCGCATAGGCTTTTGCTTACATTTTTAACTCGATATACCCGAAGCGATACTAGCAACAACCGATCAAATACCACTTAACCAAATCAGTTATAATGACCATCTTACCCCCTGAGTAAGGAGCTGAGACACCTATTATTAGTTAACCAAATCATAAGGTTCAATGTCTTCCATAATAGAAACCCATGTTCTCGTCTCCCAGAAACATGCTCATCCATCAGAGTCCTGATCTGCTGTGCATTTAGAAAATCGTTGCCCTTTCTTTCCAATTCAGCCAGTTTGTCGTAAAACAATTCATTTAAAGGCCCTTTAAGCCAATACTGATAAGGTACCCCGAAGCCAGTTTTAGGCCCGAATAGAATTTCGTCAGGCACAAGCCCGATGAGCGCTTGTTTAAGCAGCCACTTTTTTTGTCCCCACTTCATCTTGAGTGAAGATGGTAATGACATAACATAATCCGCCAATTCGTGATCGAGGAAGGGCACTCGCACTTCAATACTTGAGGCCATTGTCGAACGGTCAACCTTGTCAAGAAAGATATCCGGTAAAATGACTTGGGTATCAGTAAACAACATACGTTGAACTAACTCCTTATTCTTAAATCTTTCATCACAGCTAACAAACGCCTGAAAGGCATCAACACTTTCAAGCTCTCGAAGAACACCTTCAGAAAAAATACGACAGGGATCACAGCTTTTATCCTCCACCGTCAATAACAACGCCATAAGTTCAGCATCAGTTTTGGCCTTTAGGGCATTGAGATAACGCTTCCTTAAATAAAAAGCTTTATTATGTGGCAACAAGCTATGGGCCGCCACAAGCAGCGGCAGTGCAGGACGCCATAACCGCCGAGAAACCAGAGTCTGGTAGCGTTTGTACCCTGCAAATAGTTCATCGCCGCCATCCCCCTGCAATATTACTTTGACATCACCCCTAACTTGCTGCCCTAACAGATAAAGCGGAATGTTGGCGGCATCAGAAAATGGCGAATCATGATGGTGTACGAGCAATTCGACAGTATCCGCCAATTTATAACCCGATATCTTCAGCTCATGATGGTCAGTGCCAAATAGCTCCGCTACTTTTTTTGCCTTTGGCAGTTCATCGCCCCTCTTGCTAAAATCAAATCCTACCGAGTAGGTCTTTAAGTTTTTTCCATAGTGTTGTGCCGCAAAAGCAGTGATGGCGGATGAGTCAATACCACCAGATAAAAAAACACCAACGGGCACATCACTAACTAGCTGCCGTTCCACTGCCCTTTTAAGCAATGTTTTTACATTATCAACGACCTTCCGTGGGCCGCCTAATTGCTTGGGAGTGAGTGAAGGCAGTGACTCGGGCAGCCAATAACTATGGCAACTTATTTCAAAGGTTTGTAAATCAACCTCCAGGTAATGCCCGGGGAGCAGTTTTTTAATACCTTTGTAAAAAGTGTTCTCCCCCAGAGCACTACCGTAATATGACCATTCAGCAAAAACCTCCCTGTTAACGTTGAAAATTTCATCAGCTAAGGTGACAACACTCTTGATTTCTGAGCCAAAGAACAATCCCTTATCATTTTCGTAATAGTGCAGAGGTTTAATCCCGAACCTGTCTCTAACAATAAAAAGTTTATTACTGGCCCGATCCAGCAATGAAAACGCAAACATGCCGTTAAACTTGGAAAATGCACCGACACCCTCCGCTTTAAAGCTCTCCAGCACAACTTCCGTATCACTGTGAGAATGAAAAACATGCCCCAGTGTCTGCAAGGATTTTTTCAGGTTTTTAAAATTATAAACTTCACCATTGTAGGCAATGGCGTACTGCTCGCAACTATCAAGCATAGGCTGATGAGCTGCCGCACTGAGGTCTAAAATACTTAACCGCACATGGCCCAGCACTACATTTTCAGCAAAGTATATCCCTGAGTCGTCAGGGCCGCGGTAGCTAATTCGCTCCAAGGCTTTTGCCACTTTTGCACTAAGGATTAAGGAATCCACTTTTACCTTGGTCACCAGACCAACAATTCCACACACTATTTATTTCCAATCAGTTGTTTGTGTTTAGTCAATTCGCTTTGCGAAAACCGAGCCTTGATAACTTTTGCAGGTACCCCTCCGGCAATGCTGTAGCTAGGGATAGACTTAACCACAACAGCACCTGCGGCAATAATCGATCCTTCTCCTATGCACACCCCTTTCAAAATGGTAACACAGGCACCAATCCAAACATCATCCTCAATCACCACAGGCAAGTCATTTTCTGGTAGTTTTTCTTTAACATCATACATATATGAACCAATCACCGAGGTATTATGATCTCCACCCATAATAGTGGCCCCTGGCCCGAACATAATCTTGTTACCCAGAGTAATGGCACTGTTACTGGCATTAAATTTAGCGCCAGGCCCAATGTAAACATCATTGCCCACCGAAATGGTCTGATAGGAAAAAAAATCGCCTGGATCAAAAACAAAGTTCTTGCCGACGCACATAAACAAGCGCCGAAAGAGCAGCATTTTTCCTCTTCGATATGTTTTTGATAACAACAACAAAAACTTCGCCAAACCTTTGATCATACTATAGCTCCCGAAGCTCCCGAGTAGACAAATTTATAGGTGCCCGCTGACTGACAAAATAAACAATAAATAAAACAAACATGGAAATCTGAAAACTCATCCTGGAAAAAACAAGGATCTCTTTGCTATTAAAAAATAGCGTCAACAGCAGCAATATGATAGGAAGACTCTTCTCAGCCTTGCTAATATTTGGCAATGCTTGAATCACATAGATAGCAAATATATAAAAACTGTAATGAAAAACCGAGCCAACAAGACCATAGCCCCAAATCAACCTAAGATAACCAATATCGGTATTTATTGAATACAGAGTGTTGTTATGAAGATAACTTGCCTTACCGATAAGCATATGCATAGCTTCATTTGGCAAAATAAACATATTAGATAAAGCAATCAATGTGTCAACCTTGAACTTTCCACCATCTTGATAACCTATAAATGAATCAAATATTCTTTCAAAGGCTGACATGAAATAGATATTATCAGCTAGGCTGTCAAACAAAAAAACCAATAACACAACAGTGACCAACGATAGTAACACTGTTGTGCTAATGGTATTTTTCATTGCCTTGGAAGCAGGCTGCTGTGAATTTAGATACAAATAATAAAGCGGACAAAAAATAATTGCCGTCAAAACCCCACTTCTTCCAGCAAAAAAAACCGATGCGATAATCAATTGACATCCGATAAATACAAACAGCTTTGTTTGCATACTCTTACTTTGAGAAAATAGAAACACACCCAATATTAAGCCAAAGCTTTGAATGATAGATAGCTGAGCTCCTCCTGCCCCAGAAAATCCGGCCATCCTCGTTGATTGATACTGTTGCAGTACGTTTTTTGCGGTCGTAAATTGATAAATCGCATTACGAAAATCAGCATCAAAAAATTGCAAAATCATGATCACCGCATGCAGCAGGATCACTAAAAATAGCAGCATAATGCCTTTTTCTATGGCCTTTCTACCAACATTACTGACAAAATAGCGGGCAAATATCGCAACAGCAAACAAAACAACCAAGATACGGACAGGTCGCATCAGTGCGCGAGCCGAATGTTCAATATTTTCAATATCAAGTAAAACAATATTTAACAAACAAACACCAAAAATAAGAACAGGGAAAACCGAAAGTTGTGAAGCAAACCGATTTAACCGCATCCTTTGATACCAAACCACATTGCTGATGATCAGTAATAAACAGGTCAGAAAGCTAATATCTAGAATGGGCCCCAGAAAAGTATCCAGCACTGGCCCGTAAACAATAGCAAACATTGCAAAGAAGGAACCGAACAACCGCAATTTAGACATTAATTAATAACCACGCCCTGAAATTACCTAAAATAACTAATTTTTATAAAAATAAATTTCAAATCTGCTTACGCTTAAAGAACCAATATATTTTTGGGCCTAACCATAATAGTAAATTAAAATTGACAAAATAATGTAAAAGCGCTTGTTTAGTATTGATACGCATATAACTATAACTTTCATTGATACATGATTTAAATCTAGAAATATTTCCTTGGTCAAGATGACGAGCAGCGCGCTCATAATAAACCCGAGCATAACCCTTCTTTATTGCTGCTTGATTGACCTCGGGATATAGAGAAGCGATTTCCAATATTTTTAGGTGATCAGTTAATATAAGATCTACTTTATTCGCATTTACTCGAACAGTACTTGAATCAGTTCTCCTATACTTACCTAACGCTTCATTTATATATCCAAAACACCCATGCCTCGCATTCATAATATGGAGTGCCCAGTCAGCAATAATTGTTGTAGGCAGCACTAAATCACTAAGATTATCAACACCACTCCTGCGGTACATTTTTGAGCTATTACAAAACCCTGCGCCATTAGCTACTATGTCATTTATAGTTAATTTTTCTTTAATGGGGTTAGAATTATATAACCATTCTGACGTATTTTCTTTTTCTTCAAACACAAGCATATTGTGCGTGACTGCTACATACTTGGAGTTTAGCTCCAAAAACCTCACCTGCTTAGCTAGTTTTCCGGGAAGCATTAAGTCATCGCCATCAAGATGAGCAATGTAACCCCCAGTACAATGTTTTATTAAATCACAGAAGTTATTAACCGCCCCAATATTTTTATTGCGAAGAATCGCCTTTATAATTAGGGGGTACCTTAGCTGATAATCATTAATAATCTCAGCTGTTCCATCAGTGGAACAATCATCACCAACTATTATTTCCAAATCAGCTTTAACTTCCTGAGTTAGAATGCTTTCGAGGCATTCACCAATGTAATCTTTCTGATTAAAGCATGGGACTGTTACAGATATTTTCATAGAATTTCCTAAATAATTCAAAATACTTATAAACAACTTCCATTTATCATTAAGTAGTTTTCTCATGTAAAACATATAAGCCATACTTACTAAAAATATGTTGGCTAATCTACATTAATCTGCCTGCCTTAACCTAAAGCCATGCCTTTCCATTGTTAATTGTTAAAAGCGTGACCTCAAACCAAAGCTCACTTAATGTGTGGCTCGAACTATTAATTTTGAAATAAAATAACGTGCACTTTGTGACATTAGTGCTGCTAACACGGTTATAATTCCACCAAAGGCCATCACATAAATCAGATTACCTAAACGACTGGAAAAATTTAACTCTACTAATAAAATAACTGAACCCAGTAGCGTCACAGGCACACCTATCATCAACACATCCTTAAAAAACCAATCCCAATGAAGCCCAGGCTCCAACTTCCTATGTATGACCGCTACCCATACCAACAAGTAAAGCGAATTCACCGTTACCCACACATAACCTGCACCAATGGCACCGTAGTAGGTAGCCGCAATTACAATGGAGGGAATCAGAATAAACAGCAGCAATAGATGCCCAATAAAATGCAACCTCAGGTCACCTCTCGCATATTGCAGATAATACGGAAAAGCAGCGACAGCGAGGATGCCATTACCGATCGCATATAGAATCAAGATCGGTGCCGCTTTGCTCGCCAATACGGCGTCCCCCGTCCAAGCCCAAAGAAGAGGCTCCGCACAAAAAGTCAACGTCACTGCTGCCGAACCGGCAATGATCGTTACCAGCTGCGTAGATTGACGATAAATCCGTATCACTTCTTCCTTGTTACCTTCCGCTTCAAGTTTCGCCATACGTGGCATAATTGCGCTACTAACAGGTCCACCAATGATCATAATGCCACCAGCCACTAGTACGGCCAAGGTAAAGTAACCGTATTCCGTCAAGGGCAAAATACTGGAAAGTACCAGTTTGTCTGTTTGCGTGACCATCACCCACACCGAAGCCGTAAAAGCAATTGTCAGAGAAAATTTGAGTACCGGCCTGAGCGGTGAAAATGACCAACCAATGGGGTCACTTTCTGCTGTCAGTTTGGGTAATAAATAAGTGGATTTAAACCATAATCCTGTAATCTCAATTACTGCAATCAAAAGCTGGTAAGTAAAAAATACCATAGGGTTGAAGCCGAAGTACCACATCACCGGCAATACCCCTACAAAACGTAACGTAGCAATACATGCACTAAAACCCCCTAGCCAAACCAGTCTTTCCGACCCTGTAATCACACCGCGATAAAGGCCGCACATCCAGCGTAGCGCCACACTGATGACCATAATCTGCACGGCGATCTGAATTTCATGTAACGGCAATGCTTCAGCATTTAACCAATCTTCAGCAATCACAGATGAAAGCAATAACAACCCGCTACCTCCGATGAAGGCAATCATAAAAAAAATCGCGCTGAGTGCTCTGAACAACCTACGAAAGCCCAGCGCATCTAATGAACCTGCCCTGAACCGGGCGGTTTCCCGACCTATAGTAGGCGTAAGTCCAAGATCCAATAAATTAAACCACGCTTGCAACATAGAAAAAAAACCAACCAGCCCAAAAGCCTCTACACCCATGTATTTGATATACATAGGAAGCATCAAAATGCCGATCAAAGTGACATAAATTTGACTTGCATAATTAGCTACGATATTACGTTTGAGTAAAGACAAGTTACTTTTCCCGCTCTAACGCTATGCGCACATAGATTTTCTTCCCTGCCTCATCAGTAAAATATGCATTTTTAAATTCTCCATGAGAAAGCGACCTTAGAAGATCAATGTGACTGCCTAAGGTTCCTTTGGTAGATAAGTCCAGTCTACATAACTCCTTAAAATCACTTATGGAATTATAATTCCCCTCACATTCAGTATCCCTAACACTATAATCTTGATTTATAAGCTTCAACAAATTACTTTTAATCAAAGACTTCTCCGCCTCAATAACTCGATTATATAAATCTAAAGAGGTATCCGTTATTTCAGCGAAAACCTCCCTTTGATCAATAATAACTCCATGATCGACTTCCGCATCCATCACATGCAAGGTAACGCCGGCTGGCATCTTATTTATTATTGAAAAAACTTGCGGAAACCATCCTCGATTATATGGATTCAATCCCGGATGAAAGTTCACGCAAGTCACTGAGCAAACAAGATTGATAGGAAATATTTGTTTGCAATGTATCGAAATTATTAGATTGTATTCATCTTTAGCCCTAATACAAAACTGTGGGTCTTTAACATCCACTGCCTTTGCGCCTAAATTTTCCATCAAATCAGGATTTTTATTAGCCTCTGAATAAGCATATTCAAAAACAGCAAACTCACTACTGTTTTGGAGTTCACCTTCCTCTTGAAAAAACTTAGTCAACTCAGGATTGTCTGATACAACTAAAATCACCATTTTTTTCGCAATCACAATCCCCCTCCAAGCAAATTAACTATTTTATCAACTTGCTCGATCGTCAAGCTCGGGTATATGGGTAAACAAACTACCATGCCCGCAATACATGATGCCTCAGGCAGATTATCTTTATGTGCCGACGGCAACCCTTTATACATCGAGAAATTAGTAATCAATGGATAGAAATAACGCCGCGAAAAGATTCCCTCGCTTTTCAATTTTTCATACAAGGCATCCCGTGAGTGCGGATAATCGGGATCAACAAGAACAGGAAAGTAGGAGTAATTGTGTCGTACTGTGGTAGGCATTGCAGGGATGGAGAGGCCATCAACAGCTTCCAACCCTTGGCGGTAAAGACGGTCGACCTCTTGGCGGCGAATGATGGCCTCATCCACATACTTCAATTGCAACATGCCCATAGCCGCCTGAATTTCGTTCATTTTGCCATTAATGCCCGGCGCTATGACCGTAGTCTCATCAACAATCCCAAAGTTTTTCAGATAATCGATCCGCTGTTTGGTCTTCGCATCCGGGCAGACTATCGCACCACCTTCAAAAGTGTTATAGACCTTGGTTGCGTGGAAGCTCAAAATCGATAAATCACCATACCTCAGAATACTGCCTCCTTGATCTTGAACTCCAAAAGCATGGGCGGCATCAAAAATCACCTTAAGCCCATAGCTATCGGCAATCTTCTGGATGCGTTCCACGTCACAGGGGTAACCATAACAATGCACTGGAAGGATCGCGGTAGTCCGAGGAGTGATTGCGGCCTCGATTTTTTCCGGATCCATATTGAAGGTGTTGGGATCAATGTCGACAAAAACCGGGGTGATATCATTCCAAAGCAGGGAGTGTGCCGTCGCCACAAACGAATAAGGCGTGGTAATCACCTCCCCCGTCACGCGCAAGGCTTGTAAAGCTGTAACTAACGCCAAAGTACCATTCGCAAACAAGGCGATATGTTTTACACCCAGATATTCACATAGCGCCATCTCTAGCTGTTGATGAAAAGGGCCATTATTAGACAGTATTTTGCTATCCCAGATTTTCTGTAAATAGGGTACAAATTCTTCCAGCGGAGGTAAGCTCGGCTGGGTTATATAAACAGGCTTGTCGCTCATTCCTGCTCCCTAACCAATGACAGTAGGTACTGGCCATAGCTATTCTTACATAGCGATTTTCCAGCTTTGGTCAAAGCCTCTATCGACAACCAGCCATTGTTGAAGGCGATCTCTTCCGGGCAGGCAATTTTATACCCCTGTCGCCTCTCAATGGTCTCAACGAATTGTGCTGCTTCCAGCAGGCTCTCATACGTTCCCGTGTCCAACCAGGCAAAACCACGGCCTAACAGCTCCACTTGCAGGTCTCCACGTTCAAGATAGGTTCGATTAATACTGGTAATCTCCAGTTCTCCTCGCTCAGAAGGCTTCACCTTTTTGGCGATTTCAATCACATCATTATCGTAGAAATAAAGACCTGTTACTGCGTAGTTTGATTTAGGCTGTTTCGGCTTTTCATCGATCGATACAGCACGCTTATACTCATCAAATACCACAACACCAAAATGCTCCGGGTCTTTGACCTGATACCCAAACACTGTAGCTCCTTGGTTTCGATTTGCTGCCTCATGGAGCTTTGGCGAAAAGCCTTGACCATAAAAAATATTATCACCCAAGACCAGACAAACAGAGTCACTGCCGATAAACTCTTCGCCGATAATAAAGGCTTGCGCAAGGCCATCTGGACTCGGTTGTACTGCATAACTCAACTTGATACCAAAGCCTTCACCATCCCCTAGCAGTCTTCTAAAACTGCTATTATCTTCAGGAGTGGTTATAATTAATACATCCTGAACTCCCGCCAGCATCAAAACAGATAGCGGGTAATACACCATGGGCTTGTCGTAAACTGGCAGAAGCTGTTTCGAGACGCCTTTGGTAATTGGATACAAGCGGGTGCCGGATCCCCCTGCAAGGATAATCCCTTTCATTTCGCAGCCTCTATTTTACCCCAATCATTCACCCGCATAGCTCCCACCTTGAACATGAGAGCACCAGGTCTGGCTCTGTAAATACCATTGGACAGTCTTCTGTAACCCCGACTCAAACGTCTCTTCAGGTTTCCAGCCAAGCTCCTTGTCAATTTTGGTCGCATCGATTGCATAGCGTTGATCGTGGCCGGGACGATCATCGACGTAAGTAATCAGGTTTGCATGAGGCCGATGCTCAGGGCCCGGAAAGAAATCATCCAATATTTCGCAAATGTTCTGAACCACATCGAGATTGGTTTTCTCATTGTGTCCACCGATGTTATATGTATCACCAACCTGTCCACCTTCCAATACCTGCTGTAACGCACATGCATGGTCGTCTACATAGAGCCAGTCCCGCACATTGTCACCCTTTCCATACACGGGAATGGGCTTGCCCTCCCTTGCGTTAAGAATCACCAAAGGAATGAGTTTCTCGGGGAATTGATAGGGGCCGTAGTTATTTGAGCAATTGGTAATAACGACAGGCAAACCATACGTATGGTGCCAGGCCCGCACCAAATGATCAGAAGATGCTT
>Ga0316202_10001062_pt1 | contig 23527 bp, 18 predicted proteins | sample 3monrhotite_MG_FD_204934 | JGI IMG/M metagenome (GOLD analysis project Ga0316202, IMG submission 204934) | Microbial mat bacterial communities from mineral coupon in-situ incubated in ocean water Damariscotta River, Maine, United States -... | ecosystem: Environmental > Aquatic > Marine >... | reverse complement strand
ATTGAGAAGCTCAATGAGAATAACCACATCCAGCGCCGGTTCATCGTAACGGACCTGGAAGCAAGCGCGGCGAAACAGCATGAGCTTATCGCGGCGACCCTGGAAGAAAGCAGAATTGCCGAGCGCGAGTTGATCGCAAACGACCTGGAACAATCAGCGGCCAAACAAACTCAGATGATCGCGGCGGAATTGAAACAAGACAACGCAGCGACGCGGGCGAAGATCGTAAGCGACCTTGAAGAAACCGCGACCCGTCAATTCGATCTGATCTCAAGCGACATCAAGGAAACCGGCGCCGCGCAAAACAAAATTCTGAGCACGAGCATTGCCGGGCTCACGGATCGGTTTGACAATTCCGTTCATGAGAACGGCAAGGTCCAGGCGCAAGAGGTTCAAACCCGCCTTGCCAATCTGACCGGCCACATAAAGGATATGATCGAAAGCATGGGCGCACGTCAGAACGATGCCTTGAATGCAGGCCTTTCTGGCCTCTCCACCAACTTGACGGACAGCCTGACCAACAATCTAACCAATGCGTTGAGCGACAGTTCCGAAGATCAATTGCAATTGGTGGCAACGGGCTTATCGGAACTTTCCGCCACGCTCAATGGCAAGATCGCGGCCCAAAGCGAAGCAGCGCAGGAACTGGCGGAAACGCTCTGCCTGCTTGATGACCGTCTGGCGGAAATGGCGCAAGTTCAGGACGAGACGCGCGGTACCCTTCGCCAAAGCGCCTCCACGGCCTTGAGCGCGAGCGATGTTGCAGCCCTGATCGAGCCGCGCTTTGACGATCTCGAAGCGGCATCTCAACAAGTGCTTCAGCAAGGGGCAAGCAATGCCATTGATGCAAATGATATCGTGGCCTTGATTGAGCCGCGTCTTGAAGGGCTGAATACAACAGCTCAATCCTTAGGTGATGAGTTGCGCAGCTTGTCGTACGAATTTGCCAATCGGGAAAGCGCCATCTCACCACAGGTATTGGGCCAGATCGCCCGCGTGGAACAATTGCAAGGGGGCCTCGGTGAAGCACAACAAGCCATCGCCTTGGCCTTGCACGATGGATTGCAGGGTATCGCTCGCCGCCTGAAAACATCTGACGTTGGTGCCGTTTCAACACAGTTGGGCGGCTTGACCACAACGCTGGTGCGTCAGCAGGATCGCTTGGCCGAACTGGTGACCGATATGTCTTCGGACATGGGTTCGCGCATTGATGAAATGGCCGGCGAGATTGCCCGGGGCAATCGGGCAGCCCGCGGCCCTCAAACCAGCATCCGGGGCAAGGCCATCAATGCTGGCAAGACGGCAGCAGGAACACGGGTTGCCGCGACAGATGCGCCGGAAAGCGATCTTTCTGCCATCTACGATGCCTTGCGCGGCCTCACGGAAGAGCTCAAAGGCATTTCCGATGAAGACACACCGATAGATGACGCAACCCCTGTTGAAGAAGCCGTCATCGCATCTGAGAAAGATCGCAAGGTTGTCTAAAGCGTTGCTGCCATCACGAACTGGTTGACGTGGTTGTCCCATCCCAGTGACCGGTAGAACGCCATGGATGCTTTATCCGTATCCGGAATATTGCCGGCACCCATGGTTTCCAACCCGAATGCCTCCGCCCAATGGGTCAGCATCGCCGCGGCAATATGTTTGCGCCGCCATTTAGCGTCTACGGCGATTTGAGTGACTGCACCGCTGGTGGTGTGGACCATGCCGTAAGCGACGGCTTTACCGCCTTTCAGCGCGACGCAGGCGTGAATATCATCAGAGACATATTCCATGGCGGGCGTATCGTTCTGCCAGGTGGGGCGCCATTCGCGAAAGGAAATGCCAGCATCATGGGCTTCCTTCACGCTGACCTGCTTGAAGGTGATGCCGTCCACCACAAGTGCAGATGGCGGAGTGCCTTTGAATATCTCAACGCGACTTGTTTTCTCAAAACCAAGCCCCTCATAAAGCGACACTGCTTTATCATTGTCTTCGACAACCTCGAGAATGATGCGGGATAGCCCCGCAGTCCTGGCGCGGGGGGCAAGTTCACCATAGAGTTTCTGCGCAAGCCCTTTGCGCCGATGCGCAACGCAGGTGCCCACCGTTACCGCATAGGCGTCCCCCGGGCGGGCTTGGGGCTCTACTCCGGTAATCCAGAAAGCTGCTATGCGTCCTTCCTCAACGGCCAACATGGAGAGGCTCGCGCCAAAGCCCCGCATGCGCACCATGGTCTCAAACTGAGGCAGTTCCATTTGCAAGGGGACCACATAGTCTGAATAGGCGTCCATCATGGCGCCATGAATATCCGCAAGGGCGATGTTTTCGGCGGAGATGATTTGCATTGACGTGATGCCTTCCCATAGATTGAGGTCCATAAAAGCGCATTCGCGCCGCCTTCGTCAAAGGTCCATTTGCAGGAGAATTCCATGAGCAATATTCTGAAAGCCAACAATTTGATGGACTTTCGCGCCATGGCCAAGTCGGCATTGCCTGCGCCTTTGTTTCACTACATTGATGGCGGGGCGGACGATGAATGGACTCTTGCCCGCAATACAGACGCGTTCATGGACTATGAATTAATGCCGTCTCAGTTGCGGGACGTGAGCAAGATCGATATGCGCACACGGGTTCTGGGTGCGGATCTCAGCATGCCCCTGTTCTTGTCCCCCACCGGCATGTCGCGGCTTTTTCACCATGACAAGGAAATTGCCGTGGCTCAGGCGGCAGCAAAAGCCGGCACCATGTACACACTGTCCACCGTGGGTACGACAAACATCGAAGATGCAGCAGCAGCGGGCGATGGCCCGAAGATGTTTCAGATTTATGTTTTCAAGGACCGGGAACTGACCCGCGAATTCATTCAGCGCTGCAAAAAGGCAGGCTATACATCCCTGTGCCTGACAGTGGATTTGCCGGTGGCAGGATACCGCGAGCGCGATCTGGTGTGGGGCATGTCCATGCCGCCGAAGCTTTCTTTGAAAAGCCTTGCCAGTTTTGCGGCGCATCCGGGCTGGGCCATGAACCTTGCCAAAAACCCGGGCTTTCAGCTTGCCAATGTATCGGACCGCATGGAGGCGCTTGCAGAAGAAGGCATGGGGCTGATGGATTATGTGAACAGCCAGTTTGATCGCACGGTCAGTTGGGATGATGCGGCCTGGATGGTCGAAGAATGGGGCGGGCCGTTCGCGATCAAAGGCATTCAGTCGGCGGATGATGCAAAACGGGCGGCAGAAATTGGCGCCAGCGCCATCATGATATCCAACCACGGAGGTCGACAACTAGATGGTGCGCCTGCGCCGATAGATTGCGTCGCCCCCATGCGGGATGCCATTGGGGATCGGCTGGAGCTGATTGTGGACGGCGGCGTGCGCCGGGGAACCCATGTGCTCAAAGCGCTTGCGCTGGGGGCCAATGCGGTCTCCTTTGGGCGTCCCTATTTGTATGGCCTCGCCGCGGCGGGCCAGCCGGGGGTGGAACGGGTATTGGAAATGATCCGTACTGAGATCGGTCGCGACATGATGCTTATGGGTTGCTCGAAGATTCGCGATTTGCCTCAAAGTGCAGTTCAGCATAGGTTCAAGTGAATCAAACAGAGGATGATGTCCATGTCTAATGAGCCAGAGAACAAAGTTGAAAAATCAGAGAGCCTGCCTGGACCAATCTCCTCTGATGATAGAACTTTGCCGTTGATCACTTATGGTCTGATGATTGCGACCTATGCCGTAGCATTTACAGGCATCATTGCCGTTATTCTGGCTTATGTTTCCCGTGGCGAAGCATCAGATGCGGTCAAAGCTCATTACACATTTATCATTCGCACATTCTGGATATCATTGATCGTCAATTTGGCTTCATTTGTCCTGATATTTACGTTCATTCTTGCACCTCTCTCTTTCTTGGCCATGTTTTTGACGGCCATCTGGCTGTTGGTGCGGATGATCATGGGGATCGTGAAACTGTCCAGTGGTGATACGATTTCGAATCCCGAAACGAACATGCTGCCAGAATAGGGATGACCCTTGCCTTCACCAAGAAGCGATTGAAATCGCGTTTTGGTTGGGGAATGCGCACACTTATCCATTGAGATTTTGACCAAAAGTTGAATCAAGTGCCAGCCCAAGTTGGGGCTTTGCGTTGAGCCCACGGCTGCGCCCGTTCCAATTGACCTGCGAGCTGGAACAGAGTGGCTTCATCTCCAAAACGCCCTGTGAGCATGGAGCCGATAGGCAGGCCATCGTCGTTCCAGTATAACGGCACAGACATGGACGGCTGGCCCGTCATGTTGAACATGCCCGTGTACGGAACAAATTTTCCAATACGGTCCGCGTAGGTGGCCGTGTCTTCGCTATCGGTGTCCAACCAATTAAGAGGAATGGGTGCGCTGCTGGTCACGGGGCTGAGGTAGACATCATAGGTCTCGTGCAATTTCGCCATCATGCGACCTAGTTGGTGCATGAAGGTTACTGCATTTGTGTAATCGGGGGCGGAGGTCGCGCGGCCCATTTCGGCCATCAGCTGGGTGTTTTGTTCCAGATCGCCCTGTTGTAGGCTTCGGCCCAGATCAGCCAGGCGGTTATCTACGGTGGCCGCAATATTGGCGCAGATCATGGTCAGTTGCGCCCGGCCAAAGGCGGCGGGATCAATTTGCGGGCGCGCTTCTTCCACCGTGTGGCCCAGGTTTTCCAGCAGCTTTACTGTCTCTTCGATAGATTTCAGCACATCCGGCTCTGGCTCATTGCCGCCGGCCGTCAATGTGTTCACGGCAATGCGCAAAGGTTTGGGATCTTGTGCCGCGTCCTTCACATAAGGCCGCGCGGGCGCTTGAACTTCATAAGGGTCCCCCGGCGTGGTGCCTTGGGTCACATCCAGCAAAACAGCATTGTCCCGCACGGTGCGAGACAAGGCGTGGCTGATGGATTGTCCGGCCCAGCCTTCACCGCGATCTGGGCCCATGGGTGTGCGTCCGCGAGTGGGTTTCATGCCGAAGAGACCGGTCATGGCGGCAGGGATGCGAATGGAGCCCCCGCCGTCTGATGCATTGGCCGCAGGAATAATGCCCGCCGCCACGGCGGAGGATGCGCCGCCGGAAGAGCCGCCAGAGGTTTTGGTCAGGTCCCAGGGATTTTTAGTCTGCCCAAAAAGGCGTGGTTCCGTGGTGCAGGTCAGGCCGAATTCCGGCGTGTTGGTCTTGCCGAAAATCACCAGACCCGCATCAATATATCTTTGTGTGAGGGTCGCATTGTGATCGGCCATATTGTCCTTGAAAAGACCGGAGCCATAGGTGGTGATGGTTCCCTTGAGAAGAAGGTGCAGATCCTTGATCAGAAACGGCACCCCTTTGAGGGGCCCATCGGGCAGGCCCGCTATGATGGCGGCACGCGCTTCGTCATAATGTTTGAGCGATACGGCGTTGATGGTGGGATTGATGCGTTCCGTGCGATCGATGGCCTCGTCCAGAAGTTCATCCGCGCTCACATCCTTGTTCGCCACCAATTCGGCAAGAGCCACCGCATCATAGTCATCATATTCGCTGAACCCGGACATATGCACACTCCCTGAATATTCTTGCTGTCATAATGGGCCCATCAGGGTAGAAAGACCAGTGCAAGAAGTTGCCGCAGGGTCAGTCCTGTGCGCGCCGCCCGGACAAATTGGAGAACGCCCTATGGCCATGGGAAGTCACGCCCACAAGGACGATCCGCGCAATGCGGATATCTTGATCTATGTAAATGGTGAGTTGAAGCCGCGTGCCGAAGCCACAGTTTCGGTTTTTGATTCAGGGTTCATTCTAGGTGACGGGGTGTGGGAAGGCCTGCGTGTTCACAAAGGGCAGATCGCTTTTCTGGATGACCACCTGGCGCGCCTCTATGACGGCGCAAAAGCCCTGGACATGGAAATGGCGTTGAGTGCTAGCGCCATGCGCGACGCTCTTTATGACACGCTCAAAGCCAATAACATGAGTGACGATGTGCATATCCGCCTTATGGTCACGCGGGGGATCAAGGCAACGCCCTATCAGGATCCACGCGTCACCATTGGCGATCCCACCGTCGTTATCATTCCGGAATACAAAGTTCCCGCAGCGGATGTGCGCACCCGCGGGCTGAACCTGTTCACCGTCCATGTGCGGCGCGGCTATCCGGATGTCCAAGACCCGGGGCTCAACACCCATTCCAAACTCAATTGCGTAACCGCTTGTATTCAAGCCGCAAAGGCCGGCGCCGATGAAGGCTTGATGCTCGACCCACATGGGTTTGTGGCCACGTGTAACTCCACGCATTTTTTCATTGTTCGTAAAGGAGAGGTCTGGACATCGTCCGGGGATTACTGCCTGGACGGTATCACCCGCGCCAAGGTGATTGAGCTTTGCAAGGCCAATGACATTCCGATGTTTGAGAAGAACTTCACCCTGTCGCAGGTTTACAGCGCAGAAGAGAGTTTTGTGACGGGAAGTTTTGCTGGCCTTACGCCAGCGACGGTGATTGACGGACGCACCATTGGCCCCGGTGCACGTGGGGCCCTGACGAAGCGATTGCAGGACCTATACATTCAGCTCATCGAACAAGACTGCGGCATCCAAAATGGCTGACCGGGGAATGGCTAAGCAGAGCAAGGGTCGCCGCATCGCCATGTGGTCGGGCCCCCGGAACATTTCCACCGCCATGATGCGATCCTGGGGTAATCGCAGTGATACGGTTTGTTGGGACGAGCCGTTTTACGCTTGGTATCTGAAACACACGGGGCTCGATCATCCGGGGGCGGAAGAGATTATCGCCCATGATGAGAATGATTGGCGAGAGGTAGCAAAGCGCATTTCTGGTCCGGTGCCTGGGGATAGGGATATTCGTTTTCTAAAGCTGATGACCCATCAAATGTTGCCGGAAGTGGGCCGGGCATGGTTTTCCGATGTGGAGCATTTCTTTCTCATTCGGGACCCGGAAATGATTGTCCGATCCTATACGGCCACACGAGACACATTCGTTGCTGAAGAGTTAGGCATCGCCCTGCAACGGGGTATTTTTGAGGAGGTGAGCAAACTGATCGGCAGGGTGCCTGCGGTTATTGCATCTGAAGATGTGCTCGCCGATCCACGGCGCACGCTATCAGCCCTTTGTGATGATATGGAACTGCCCTTTGACGAAGACATGCTTCATTGGCCCGCCGGGGAACGCCCCGAAGATGGCGTTTGGGCAAGGCACTGGTATTCCTCCGTTACGAAATCAACGGGATTTGCGGCGCCTAGCGAAAGCCCGCACCCCCTGATGCCGGAATACGAAGATATGGTACCGGTCCTGAGGGCGGATTATGAAGTGCTGTTGAAGCACAAGCTGTAGCAGCAGACCCACCCAGTCCGGTCATTCCGGGGTCGAACAAAGTGAGGAACCCGGAATCTCGAGGTTCCGGGTTCGGCATTGCCGCCCCGGAACGACAGATTCATGCCCCCTATAACGATAGTTCTGTTTCCGTCATTCCTCGGCTTGACCGGGGAATCTACCAGCAGTGTAGACGGCTCGCGGTTCGTTTGAACCATTGAGTTGCAGATAGTTCCGCCACCCAATTGAAGAGCTCAGTAGATTCCGGCATCAAGTGCCGGAATGATTATTTTGAGAACTCCTAAAACGTCACCACGCTGCGGATGGATTTACCTTCGTGCATCAGATCAAACGCCGTGTTGATTTCATCCAGGGGCATCACATGGGTGATCAAATCATCGATATTGATCTTGCCGTCCATGTACCAATCCACGATTTGCGGAACATCCGTGCGCCCGCGCGCACCGCCAAAGGCCGTGCCTTTCCAGGTGCGGCCGGTAACCAGTTGAAACGGTCGCGTGGCAATTTCCTTACCTGCTTCGGCAACACCGATGATGACCGACGTGCCCCAGCCTCGATGGCAACATTCCAATGCCTGCCGCATAACATCTGTATTGCCTGTGCAATCAAAGGAATAATCCGCGCCCCCGTCCGTAGCATCCACCACGGCGGCGACTACGTTGTCCATGCCTACTTCCTTGGAATTGATGAACTTGGTCATGCCAAATTTCTTTGCCATTTCCTGGCGGGCGGGATTGATGTCCACGCCAATGATTTCCTTTGCGCCGGCCATGCGCGCGCCTTGCAGCACATTCAGCCCGATACCGCCCAAGCCAAAGACGGCAACATTCGCGCCTTCTTCCACCTTTGCCGTATTCATCACCGCGCCCAAGCCGGTGGTAACGCCGCAGCCGATGTAACAAATCTTCTCGAACGGGGCGTCCTTGCGCACCTTGGCGATGGCGATTTCCGGCAACACGGTGAAGTTTGAGAAAGTTGAGCAGCCCATATAGTGCTTGATCTCTTCCCCGTTCACCTTGAAGCGGGATGTGCCATCGGGCATGACGCCGGCCCCTTGGGTTTCCCGAATGGACGTACACAGATTGGATTTCTGGCTGACACATGTTTTGCAGGTGCCGCACTCGGGAATGTAAAGCGGGATCACGTGATCGCCGGGCACAACGGACGTCACCCCTGCGCCCACTTCGCGCACAATGCCTGCACCTTCATGGCCCAGAATGGCGGGGAACATGCCTTCCGGGTCCATGCCGGAAAGCGTATAGGCATCCGTGTGGCAGATGCCGGTGGCCATGATTTCCACCAGCACTTCGCCTGTCTGTGGTCCGTCCAGGCTCACGGTCTCAATGCTAAGGGGGGCGCCTGCTTTCCAGGCAACGGCTGCGCGGGTGTCCATGGGCGTGCTCCTTGATTGATCTAGCTGCCGTACTCAAAGGCGTCCGGCGTCATGCGTTTGGTGCGGTTTCGATATTCCCAGGTGCGACCGACCCAGTTGTTGATGATCTTGCCATCGCGTTTGTACCAGCTTTCCTCGACGGCATTCCATGCCATTTTTTCCATGCGTTCCGCCAGATGATCATTATAGGCGGTTTGCGCTTGGGCTGTTACGTCCAGCCATTTGGCCATCCGCGCATCAAGCTGGTCAAGGCAAGATAGAATGAATCGGGTCTGCGCTTCGATCATCACGATGATGGAATTGTGCCCAAGATTTGTGTTAGGGCCATACATCATGAAGAAATTGGGAAAGCCCGTATGGGTGATGCCATAATAGGCCTCCGCCCCGTTCGCCGCCCATTTGTCATTGAGCGATTGACCGCCCCGTCCGATAACTTCCATGGGGGTCAGAAAGTCTGTTGAGACAAAGCCCGTTGCATAGACAAGCACATCAGCCTCGCGCACGGTACCATCGCCCGTAACCACGCCGTTCTTGACAATGCGCACGATGGGGTCTGTCACCACCTTCACATTGTCTCGGTTCAGGCCCTCGTAATAATCGTCGGAGAATAAAATGCGTTTTGCCCCCACTGGATAGTTCGGCACCAGTTTTTCCCGCAACACGGGGTCAGATATATTGTCGTGGATGTATTGGATCGCCTGTTCTTTGACTTTCTTGCGAATGCCATTTTCTTCGATTCCTTCCATCAGGGGGAAAAGCAAGACCTCCGCTCGGAACCAAAGGAAGAACCGATAAAGCTGAGTGAGAGGGGAGAGGGCCGTGCCCGCCCATTTCTCAAACGCATTATAGGCTCGGTCATTCTTCGGCAGGACCCAATTGGGGCTGCGTTGATAGACATCCATGTGGGCTACGTTCGGCGCAATTTGGGGAATGAACTGAAGCGCGCTTGCCGCATTGCCAATGACGGCGACGCGCTTGCCCGCAAGGTCGATTCTGTGATCCCATTCAGCCGAATGAAAATGCGTCCCTTCAAAACTGTCGGCCCCTTCAATTGCCGGGAAAGACGGTTTGTGCAATTGGCCGACAGCGGAAATCACCACATCAAATTCAGACGTCTCGCCGCCGGCAGTGACACGCCAAACGCCTGCGGCCTCGTCAAAGCGCGCCTCGGTTACTTCCGTATTGAACCTGATGTGGGGCATGAGCCCAAACTTCTCGCAGCACTGATCCATATAGGCCAGGATCTCAGGCTGTTCTGACCATTTGTGGGTCCAGTTGGGATTGCGCACAAAAGAGAATGAATAGAGCGCTGAGGGTACGTCACATTCAGCGCCGGGATAGATATTATCCCGCCAGGTACCGCCAATGCGGCCCGCCTTTTCAAAGATGGTGATATCCGCGTCGTCGCGCTTTTTAAGAAAGTGCCCGATACAGAGGCCCGAAAACCCCGTTCCGATAATAGCAATGCGGCGGCGGGTGTCTGTCACGGCTTTCTCCGTTTCATGGCGATTAGCAAAACGACTTTTGCAGTTCGTCCAGTGCAGCCTTGCCCGGAGCAAGTTTCGCGTAATCCATCGTGTTCAATGGTTCCTGGGGCACGTTGTTGATGGCGTGCATGTCCGGTTTTTCTTCATCCAGATACAAAAGACCGGTGACGATCTTGTGGTCCGCTTCGTGCTGGGTAAGGAATTCCAACGCCCGGCCGCGATCGCGCGGATCATAGTCCGGGTCTGTCTTTTTCAACGAAATGATGCTGCCATCATGCAGTTCCACATCCATGGAACTGCCTGCATCATAATCTGCACGAATTTCTTCCGATGGGGGAATGAAATCCGCATGAACCGCTGGATGATAAAACTCGTAGGTGTGGGAATAAGACCGAGTAGAGCCCGGATGGTCATTAAACGTCACGCAAGGGGAGATGACATCTAAAAGGGCAAAGCCCTTGTGCATCACGGCTGCCTTGATCAGAGGCACCAGTTGTTTTTTGTCGCCGGAAAAGCCGCGCCCCACGAATGTCGCCCCCAAAGTAAGCGCCAATTTCACCGGATCGATGGGTGACATGGGGTTTGCTTCCCCCTGCTTGGATTTAGATCCCAGATCCGCGGCCGCAGAAAACTGGCCCTTGGTCAGGCCATAAACGCCGTTATTTTCGACGATATAGAGCATGTTCACATTACGGCGGATGGCATGACAAAATTGGCCCAGGCCAATGGAGAGCGAATCTCCGTCACCGGAAACACCCACATAGTGCAGATCGCCGTTCACCGCTGCAGCACCAGTGGCGACAGATGGCATCCGTCCGTGTACCGCATTGATGCCGTGGCTTTGGCCCATGAAATAGGCGGTGGTTTTAGACGAACAGCCAATGCCGCTGACTTTCGCCGCGCGATGGGGTTCGATCTCCAGCTCATAGAACGCATTGACCAAGGCGGCGGTTACACTGTCATGACCGCAGCCAGCGCAAAGGGTGGACATGCCCCCTTCGTAGTCCCGGACGGTTAGGCCAAGCTTGTTCTTGATCAGGTGTTTGCCAATGAGCGGCTTTGGGATGGAGGCCATTATGCGTCTCCTCCGTTAAGATGCGATTTGATGCCATTGATGACAAAGCGACAATCGCCCACCTTGCCGTCGTAGCACCGCAAAGAGTGGAGCTGCGATTTCTCGGCAGCGCTCTCCACCAGCAGCAAGGATTGCAATTGGGCGTCCCGATTTTGATCGATCACAAAAATTGTATCGTGGGCGGCGATAAACTCTTCCACTTCCGGACTGAACGGGAAGGCACGAATACGTAAGTAATCCACCGCGATGTCGTCTTCCGCCAAACGGTCCAGAGCTTCGATTACAGGACCATTCGAGCTGCCGATGGCGATAATACCCAGATTAGTTTTGGTGGCGGCCTTGGTCAGAACCGGCTTGGGCACAGCGTTCGCTGAATTGTCGATCTTGCGACCCAGGCGGTCCAGGACCTTTTGATATTTCTCTGCGTTTTCCGTGTAGCCGCCAAATTCGTCATGGCCGGAACCGCGAGTGAAAAACGATCCCTTGGCACTTTCCCCCGGCAGGGTGCGATATGGCACGCCGTCGCCATCCACATCCAAATAGCGATAGAATTTATCCATCTTCGCCAGATCAGCCGGGCTCAACACCTTGCCGCGATTGGGTTTCCAATTGTCATCCCAGTCGAGCTTGGGCACCATCCAGTCATTCATGCCAATGTCGATGTCGGAGACAACGATGACCGGGGTTTGGAATCCCTCGGCCAGCTCAAACGCATCGACGGCGCTGGTAAAGCATTCCTGAGGATCCGCCGGGAACAACAAAATATGTTTCGTGTCCCCGTGAGAGGCATAGGCGCAACTGAGCAAATCAGATTGCTGGGTGCGCGTGGGCATGCCGGTTGACGGTCCCGTGCGCTGTACATTGAACAACACGATGGGCACTTCGGAGTAGTAGGCAAAACCGATGAACTCCGACATCAAGGAAATGCCGGGACCACTGGTCGGCGTAAATGCGCGCGCGCCATTCCAGGCAGCACCCACCACCATGCCGATGGAGGCAAGCTCGTCTTCGGCTTGAATGATGCAGAAGTTGTTTTCCCCGGTTTCCGGATCAACGCGGAACTTGTCGCAATAGGTTTTGAACCCATCCATCAATGACGTTGACGGGGTGATCGGATACCAGGCCCCGAAGGTGGCGCCGGCATAGACGCAGCCCAGGCCCGCCGCGCTGTTTCCATCGATCATGATGTAGCCGTCCGTCTTGTCTGACTTTTCAACTTTCAGCGGCAAGGGACAGGCGAAGTTTTCTTTCACATAGTCATAGCCGATCTGAATGGCTTTCATATTGCCATCGATCAGCTTGGGCTTGGCGCCGAACATCTCTTTGACCAGCTCATGGATCACGTCCATGTCCAGATCGATAAGAGCGGCCACAGCGCCCACATAGGCCATGTTCTTCATGAGGATGCGAATGCGCGCGACAGAAAAATGATCGTTGCACAGTTGCGACAGTGGCACGCCGACCACGTTCACATCATCGCGAGACATCAGTTCCGGCCGGGGCCAGGTGCTGTCATAAAGTAAAAATCCACCCGGCGCGGTCTTGGCCAGGTCCCGCGCATAGGTCGCCTGGTTCATGGCAACGGTCAGATCAACCGACCCGGTGCGCGCCTGATAGCCATCCTTGGTAATGCGGATTTCATACCAAGTGGGAAGGCCCTGAATGTTGGAGGGAAACAGGTTCTTGCCCACAACGGGCACGCCCATGCGGAATACGGTCTTCATCAAAAGCAGGTTGGCGCTGGCCGACCCGGTTCCGTTCACATTGGCAATCTTCAGGACAAAATCATTGACCCGGCTGCCAACCGTGGCTTCGGCGACGACGTTCATTCTGCCGCAACTCCTAGTGGCTTCTCATAAGCGTGAAATTTCTCAAGCTCAAAAATTGACATGTCCCAGGCCGCGGTGGGGCAACGCTCCGCACACAGACCACAATGAAGGCAAACATCTTCGTCCTTGACCATGACCCGGCCTGTATCTTTCAGCGGGCCCGACACATAAATGTCCTGTTCCAGATTTTCCGCCGGGATTTTCAGCCGGGTGCGAAGCTCTTCCTCTTCGCCAACCGTTGTGATGGTCAAACAATCCACCGGGCAAATATCCACACAAGCATCACATTCAATGCAAAGGGGCGCCTCGAATACGGTTTGCACATCGCAGTTTAAACAGCGCTGCACCTCCGTGGCGATTTGCTCTGGCGTAAAGCCCAGCTCAACCTCGGTTTCAAGATCCTTGAAGCGGTTGATCAGTTCCACAGACGGCATCTCGCGCCGGTCGGAGGCATCATAGCCGTTGGAGTAACGCCATTCCTGCATGCCCATCTTGGTGGACACCAGGTTCATGCCATTGGGCAGGCGATCCTTTAGATCCACTTTGGAGCAATAATTGTCGATGGAGATTGCGGCCTGATGGCCATGTTCCACGGCCCAGATGATATTCAGCGGGCCAAACGCTGCGTCTCCGCCAAAGAACACCCCTTCAAGGGTGGATTGGAACGTTACTTTATCGACGGTAGGCACGTCCCATTTGTCGAATTCAATACCAGCGTCTTTTTCAATCCAGGGAAAAGCGTTGTCTTGACCAATGGCCAAGATCACATCATCGCAAGGGATGGTTACTTCGCCAGTGACTTTTTGTTCGGTGATGCGGCCTGATGCATCGACCTCATATTCCATGATCTCGAACAACATGCCCGTGAGCTTGCCGCTTTCCGTTACGAACGCCTTGGGCGAATGATTGACGATGATATTGACATTTTCTTCTTCGGCGTCTTCCAGCTCCCAAACAGAAGCCTTGAAAAACTCCCGCGGCTTGCGCGCCATGACTTTTACGTCCGATGACCCAAGACGCAGTGAGGAGCGGCAGCAATCCATCGCCGTGTTGCCGACACCAATGATCAGCACCTTGTCGCCGATCTTGTCGATGTGATCAAAGGCAACAGATTCCAGCCAATCAATTCCGATGTGAATATTGTCGGCGGCTTCCGTCCGGCCGGGCAGTTCCAGGTTCTTGCCTTTGGGCGCGCCAGAGCCCACGAACACGGCATCATAGTCTTCTTCAAGCAGCGCCTTCATGCTTTCAATGCGGTGGCCGGTCTTCAGGGTGACGCCCTGATCAAGAATGTAGCCGATTTCTTCATCCAAAATTTCTTCGGGCAGTCGGAAGGATGGAATGTTGGACAGCATCAATCCGCCGGGACGATCCATGCCTTCGAAAATTGTGCATTCATAGCCCAGCGGGGCAAGATCATTGGCCACCGTCAATGAAGCAGGGCCGGCGCCCACAAGGGCGATCCGCTTGCCATTGGTTTGGGCAGGTTTTTTAGGCAGCAAATCAGAGACGTCGCCGCGATTGTCGGCGGCCACGCGCTTTAGGCGGCAAATGGCAACTGCTTCATCCTCCACGCGGACGCGGCGACAGGCCGGCTCGCACGGGCGGTCACAAACACGGCCCAAGATGCCGGGAAAAACATTGGAATGACGGTTGAGCATATAGGCTTCCGTCATCTTGCCTTGGGCAATCAGGCGGATGTATTCCGGCACCGGCGTATGGGCCGGGCAGGCGTATTGGCAGTCCACGACCTTGTGGAAATACTCCGGGTCGTTCGTATCTGTGGGCTTCATCTTGTTTTCGTCCATAGCGACAGGAACTTCGAGGCAAGGGGCCCCGGTTTTTGCAGTTCTAATCGTCCTTCAAATCTGGAATATCCCACACTCAGAATGCCTGTATTGATAGGGCACCCTCCCGAAACGTTCTGGAGCGCTAACCTGCACCAATTGTGGAGAAAATCACGATATTTGACTAAGCGCAACGGGCATTTCACATCAACGCAAATCCATGGTCCTTACCCCTACGACAAGCGTATGAACCTAACCAATTCAACCGTGTGAAAGTGGTGGGAAGTCGGTGGCTGTGGTCACCCAAATGAAACGGCAAATTAAGGATCGAGCCATAATATTCCCCGCGAATGGCGGCTGGCACTGGTGCCGCCGCCGACATGCAAGGCAATTTGGGGAATTCAGACGGTATGAGCGGGGATCAACCCATCGAGATACCGATCGGCGGCGGTAATCGCGCCATCGCTGAAAATGCCAGCGTCCTTAAAGGATTGCTGGACAGCATGGCCGACCCCATTTTTGTCAAGGATGAGCATCACCGCTATATATTTGGCAATACGGCCTATTGGGCGCTTCTTGGGCAGGATGCAGAAGAGAAATATCTCTACAAGGATGATCGCGCGTTATTTCCTCCTGATGAGATTGCCATATTCTGGGAGATTGACGATCGCATCATTCGTGGCGGCGATGTCATCGAGAACGAAGAGACAATCTCGGTTCCGGGCTCCAAAACTGTGATCGCACGGACCAAGAAATCACCGTTCACACTGCCGAACGGGCGACCTGGTTTGGTAGGCGTCATCCGGGACATTTCCAAAGAGAAGAATGCTGAAGCGGCTGCCTCCATCTATCAAGAAGAAGCGAAACGGAAATCAGAGTTTCTTGCGGCCATGAGCCACGAGCTTCGGACGCCCCTAAACGGTATTTTGGGCATGGCCCAGGCCATAGCCTCCCATGATATTGCCAAACCGGTTGCGGAGATGACGGAGATTATTCATCGTTCCGGCGCACACCTTCTGGAGATGATCACCAACGTTCTGGAAATTTCCCAAGGGGATACGCAAAAACTTGCCCTATCCCCCGGATGGTTTGAACTGGATCAGCTGATCGGACCTTCCGTAGCGTTGGTTCAGGGCCGGGCTGAAGACAAGGGCTTGAGCTTGAATGTAGATATTGAGCCCGGCACGGCAGGACACTATTGGGGCGACGTGGCGCGTTTGCGTCAAATATTGGTCAACCTTCTGTCCAATGCGGTCAAATATAGCGATCGCGGGGCGATTACCCTGCATTTTGAACAGGTTGACGCCGGTCCAGATCAGACCGAATTGATGATCAAAGTAACAGATACCGGGCGCGGAATTGCCGAGGTTGATCTTGAAACCGTTTTTGAGCCTTTCCAGCGCGGCACCCTTGCCACCGGGTTCGGGGAAGATGGGGCCGGGCTGGGCCTGGCCATCGTCGATCGCCTTGTTCGGCGCATGAACGGGGCCATCACGGCAAAAAGCGGCGTGGGTTCGGGCACCACATTCTGCATTCATTTGCCGACCAAGTTCAAAACCACAAGCGAATTGCCGGACAAGTCCGCGAGTAAGACGGGACCGCGCCTTCTTTGTGCTGAGGACCAGGAAATCAACCGCAAGGTTCTCAAAGCCTTGTTGGCACCCTTGGGCGGGATCATCCAATTTGCCGAGGATGGACAACAGGCAATCAATCAGTTTGAAGCGGGCACGTTTGACGCGGTCTTGATGGACGTGCGCATGCCGGTCTTAAGCGGACTAGAAGCCACCAAAGCCATTCGTGCCCTTGAACAGGAACGGGGGCTCATGCCTGTGCCGATCATTGCGGTCACCGCCAATGCCTTTGCGGAGCAGGTGGACGAATGCATGGCCAGCGGCATGGATTTTTATGTCTCCAAACCCATCGATGCGGCGACATTGCTTCAAACCGTCCGCGATGCAATTCAAAACGCTGAAAACAACTCTTCAACTGCGCGCCAGGCAGCGGGCTAGATCCACTCTCGATAACCGTTTCGTTCAGTGGATCTCGCAGCAGTTCCATTTGACTCTACTGAGTTCGATATATATCATACTCGTTATGAGTTACGCGATTCCACGGACCAGAACATCCCATCCGCCGGTCACGGTGGCGGTGAGCCCGCGGTTTGAGATGTTCCATGCCCTTCGGTTGGTGCTGGAACCCGTTGAGGGTATCCATGATCAATGGTGCCGGGAGGCCCGATCCAATCTATCCCGCAGTTTTTTTGACCGGGTGAAACGGTTTTGTTCGAATCCGGTGATTTGGCCCAACCTCGCTGATGCCATTGAAAGGTCTGCCCTGGACGGATCCTTTTTCGAAGTTTTGAAGGCACAGGCCGAACTGGATCTGGACCGCCTTCAGTATGTGCTTCTGGAAAGCGCGTTCCATGATGGCGATACGGCGCGTAATCTCATGACCGGAAAACTGACCCTGGCCAACAGTTTGAAAAACGTATCCGGAGGACAGAAGGACTGGCTCTCCTTCTTTGGTCTTTATCCTTATGATTCCGGATCCCCAATGGTCTTGTTCTTTGAGCGCGTGCTCAATAACCCTGAACAGATTCGAGACGAACTTCTGAGATTGTTGAATGAATTCTGGGATCGCGTGTTTGACGATACATGGGCCGACTTGGCCCCTGCCTTGGAGCGGGCAGCGGCAACTCTCGAACGGTCTATCCCCACCAGCAGCCTGTCGGAAATTGCGACCCGCGCCCTGTTGCGCATTCAAGTGGATGACAAGGCACGAACTATAACCTCTGTGTTGGGTGACTATTCTGTATCCTTTGATGATCTGGAACGGGTTCACTTCACACCCTCGGCGTTCAATTACAATCGTTTGTGGGCGGTGTATGAAAATGGAGAAACCGGTCTTTCCACCGTGGTCTTTCCCTTTTTCGATCCGGAAATCGCCTTGTCGGAAAATGAACCCCGGTCGCGATACGCAGCGGCTGTGATTGTGGAGCCGCTCTTGATTTTCAAGGCATTAGGAGATTCCACACGTTTTGCCATGATCAAGATTTTGGCGGAAGAACCAACAACGTCAGTGGATCTGGCCAAACGTCTCAATGTGACCAAGGCGACGGTCTCTCACCACGTGCAGAAACTTCGCATGGCGGGGCTCATCACCGAAGAATGGAACAACGGGTCGGTAACATTGACCGTCCGCCGGGAAGTAATCGAGGCCCTGTCTCATCGCACCATCGATCTTCTGTTCGATAACACTAAGTTACCTTCGACCGAGTTTTAAACGCGGGCGTATCCCACAGGCCCTCTGCCAATATGCGCTGCAATATTGTTGCCGCAGCCACCACATCTGCATAACTCACGTATAATGGCGTAAATCCAAAGCGGATGATGTCGGGGCTGCGGAAATCACCGATCACTCCTTCGGAAATCAGTGCCTGCATCACCGCGTACCCTTCCGGGCAATGGAACGACACCTGGCTGCCCCGCGCCGACGCATCCCGGGGGGAGGCTAGCTTTAATCCGTATTCGGAACAATGGCGCTCAACCTCCTCAATGAACAGGTTGCCAAGTGCCATGGACTTGGTGCGCACGTCGTGCATGGAAACATTGTCCCACGCATCCAGCGCTGCATCCAAGGCGGTCAACCCCAGAATAGGCGGCGTGCCCACCGTCATGCGCTCCGTACCATGGGCGGGGCGGTAGTCTAGATCAAATTCAAAGGGTGCTTCATGGCCCATCCATCCGGAGAGGAAAGGTTCCACATGGGGCAGATGATCCGGATTCACATAGATAAAAGCGGGTGCCCCCGGCCCCCCATTCAGATACTTGTAGGAACAACCAATGGCGAAATCTGCCTTCGCAGCTGTCAGATCAACTTCCATGGCGCCAGCCGAATGACAAAGGTCCCATTGGGCGATGGCCCCCACCGCATGGGCCTTTTCCGTCAACGCTTTCATGTCGTGAATGCGCCCGGTGCGATAATCTACTTCCGTCAGCATCATCACAGCGACAGTGTCGTCCAACGCAGCTTCGACCTCATGCGGATCCACCAATTTCAGAACGTGGTCTTGCCCAAGCCCCCGGATCAATCCTTGGGCCATGTAAAGGTCCGCGGGAAAATTACCCGTGTCGGACAGGATGACTTTGCGATCGGGGCGCATCTGCAGGCCCGCCGACAAGGCTTTGACCAAATTAACCGATGTTGAATCCGCCGCAACGACCGATCCTTCTGGCGCGCCGATAAGCTTGCCAATGCGCGCGCCCACGCGTGCGGGCATATCGATCCAGGAATGATCGTTCCAACCGCGGATAAGGCTTTGCGCCCACTCATGGGTGACAACGCGCTGCATGCGATCCGTTACGCAGCGGGGCAGGCACCCAAGCGAATTGCCATCGAGGTAGATGACGCCTTTTGGGATTTCAAACTCAGCCCGTTTGTGGGCCAGCGGATCATTTGCATCAAGTTCGTGCACTAAAGTCATCGGCTCTATTCCGGTATCACGGCGGTGGCTTCAATCTCGACGCGTGCCCGATCTTCGACCAGCGCCACCACTTGGACCACAGACATGGCGGGGAAATTCCGTCCCATTGTGTCGCGATAGGCAGCGCCCAAATCTCCCAAGGCCGCCAGATATTCCTTTTTGCTTTTCACAAACCAGGTCAGGCGGACCAGATGTTCCGGTGTGGCCCCTGCTTCGGCCAACAAGATTGCAATATTGGATAAGGCCTGACGGGTTTGATCAATGAAGTCATCGGATTCAAATTCTTGGTCTGCGTTCCAGCCGATTTGGCCGGCCAGAAAAATGGTGCGTCCTCTGGCAACCATGCCGTTTGCATAACCTCGCGCCGGCTTCCATCCTTTTGGGTCCAATGTCTTGTGCATGATCAGGCGTCCTCGTTTGAGAGTTGTTCAATGGCGCGATTGCGCAATACAAAGCGCTGCACCTTGCCGGTATTGGTCTTGGGCAAGGCATCGGTAAATCTGACGGAGCGCGGATATTTGAACGGCGCGATCGTGGCTTTCACATGATCCTGCAGGGCTTTGATGCAAGCCTCATCTGCGGAGGCATCCTCGGTCAGCACCACATGGGCCTCAACGATGGTGCCCCGTTCCGCATCCGGCACGCCGATGACGGCGCATTCGGCCACATGAGGATGCGCCAGCAAGGCCGCCTCTACTTCGGGGCCGGCGATATTGTAGCCGGAGGAGACAATCATATCATCCGTCCGCGCTGCAAACTTGAAATAGCCATCTTCGGTCTGGCTATAAGCATCCCCGGTCAAGTTCCAACCGTCATGCACATATGATAGCTGCCGCTCATCACTGAGATAGCGACAGCCGGTGGGGCCGCGCACGGCAAGATTACCCACTTCACCACGGGGCATCTCATTTCCTGCATCGTCCAGCACGCGCGCTTCGTATCCCATGATCGGGCGACCGGTAACGCCGGGGCGGGCATCTTCTAGATGGTTGGAGATGAAGATGTGCAACAGCTCGGTGGAGCCAATGCCGTCGAGTATGGGCGTTCCGGTCTTGGCCATCCATTGCTCATAGGTCGGCGCGGGCAGGGTTTCCCCCGCTGAAACCGCGATGCGCAAGCTGGACAAATCAGCCCCCTCATCCATAGCCGCCATCATGGCTCTGTAAGCAGTTGGCGCGGTGATGCAAATGGTGGCCTTGTATTGCTCGATAATGCCCACCAGCGCTGGCGGCGGTGCCTGTTCCAACAAGGTGGCAGTTGCCCCGAACCGCAAGGGAAACACGGCCAAGCCTCCAAGCCCGAAGGTGAAAGCAAGTGGCGGGGAGCCCACAAACACATCCTCCGGGGTAACACCCAGAACTTCCTTCGCATAGCCATCGGCAATGATCAGCAAGTCCCGATGAAAATGCATGGTGGCTTTGGGCACGCCCGTGGTGCCGGAGGTAAAGCCCAGCAAGGCCACATCGTCCCGGCCGGTCTTCACCGCGGCAAAGCGCACCGATTTGGAAAGCGCGATGCGATCCAGTTCTGCATCATGGTTCGACGTGCCGTCAAAACCCACAACGGTTTCCAGAAACTCGCTGGTTTTGGCGGCAATGGCCAACTCGTCCATCATGCGCGTGTCGCACAGGGCGAGTTTCACTTCGGCCTTGTCGATAATTTTTGTCAGCTCCGTGGCACGCAGCATGGGCATGGTGTTGACCACCACGGCGCCGGCTTTAGTTGCCGCCAACCAACACGCGACCATGGCCGGATTATTGCCGGACCGGATCAACACGCGATTGCCGGGCTTAACCCCGTAATCCTCCACCAGCGCATGGGCCATCCGATTGGTCCAGTCGGTCAATTCCTTATAGGTCCGCCGCCGACCATTGCCGATAAGGGCATCATAGTCGCCGAACCCATCGGCCACCATTTTGTCGGTCAGCTCCACCGCTACGTTCAGGTAATCCGGGTATTGAAAGGCAGGATTATCCAATTTGATCGTTGGCCACTGAGCTTGCGGCGGCAAGTTATCCCGCGCGAATGTATCGGTATGTCCTGTTGGTCCCAGCATTTATCTCTCCCTCGGTCATTCGAAGCGTTCAGTTTGTTATTCTCGTCATCCCGGCACTTGATGCCGGGATCTGTGAACCTTTCAGGCGGTGGGTTGGCCTGTGGATCAAGTTCGATCTCCGACAACCACCCATCCCAATCTTGTTTTCTTCCACAGATTCCGGGGTCGAGCCCCGGAATGACCATCAACTAATTTTCAGTCTAGCTCCCTTCAAAGGCAGGTTTCTCTTTGGCAACAAACGCGATGTAAGCGCGTTCAAAATCACCGGTCTGCATACAGATGGCTTGCGCCTGGGCTTCCGCCTCGATGGCCTGTTCCAGCCCCATGGACCATTCCGCATTCATTTGCGTCTTGGTCATGGCGTGGCCGAATGTTGGCCCGTTGGCTATATCCTGCGCCAGTTTCATGGCAGCGGCATCCAGATCATCCGCGCTTTCCAGGCGATTGAAATAACCCCAGGCAAAGCCTTCGTCTGCTTTCATGGAACGGCCCGTGTGCAGTAATTCCGCCGCGCGCCCCTGACCAATGATCCGAGGCAGCATGGCACAGGCCCCCATATCGCACCCGGCAAGGCCCACACGATTGAACAGGAAGGCGACCTTTGCCTCCGGCGTGCCCAGGCGCATGTCCGACGCCATGGTGATGATGGCGCCCGCGCCAACAGCAATACCGTCCACGGCGGAAATGATCGGTTGCGGTGCGGCCAACATGGCTTTGACAAAATCCCCGGTCATGCGCGTGAACGCCAACAGTTGTTTCATGTCCATCTTGACCAGAGGCCCGATGATGTCATGCACATCGCCGCCGGAACAAAAATTGCCCCCGTTAGAGGCAAAGACCACCGCCTTCACATCATCTGCATAGGCAAGGTTTCGGAACATGTCGCGCAGCTCCGCATAGCTCTCAAACGTCAGCGGGTTCTTGCGATCCGGGCGGTTCAATTGTACCACAGCGACCTTACCTTCCATGCGGAAGAGAAAATGTTCCGGTTTGAAATTCTTCATATCCGTCGCGTCAGTCATCGTTTGTGTCTTTCTGCTGATAGTCCGATATCTTTTAGAAGCTGAATGGCCTCAGCTGTCTGGTCTTCGTCCAGATCGCTCAGGCGGCGGGTGATCCAGATCTCGTGCGCCCGCACCCACATCTCAAAGGTTTCCCGCCCGCTATGGGTCAGGGTGATGTGACTGGTGCGCCGGTCGCCGTTGCGGGTGCCGCGGAAAACCAGATGGTCTTCTTCTAACCGTTCCACAATGCCGGTGACATTTCCGTTGGAGACCATGAGCTCGCGACTCAATTCCGTCAGTGTCATGGCCTGTTCAGATCGGTAGAGCGCAGCCATCACATCAAAGCGGGGCAGAGTGGTGTCGAACTCCCGCCGCAACAGCTCGCGAATATCGCTTTCGATGGAACGGGTCGCCCGCAACATGCGCAGCCAAAGGCGCAGTCGCTGCTTGGACGGTGTTGTGTCGATCACTTCGGGCACGGGTTCGGGGGTCAAGTGGTCTCCCCTCCGGAAATGGAAATGGTCTGCCCCGTGACGGATTGGGATCCGGGACCGCAGAGCCACAGGATGGTTTCCGCCACTTCGTCGGTCTCGATCATGCGCGCCTGCGGATTGGTGGCGACCATGGACGCAAGCGCCTCCTCGCGAGAAAGGCTCGTCTTATCCATGATGGTTTGCGCGGAATTTTCCACCAGGGGCGTCATCATATAGCCCGGGCAAACCGCATTGACGGTGATGTTTTGTTTCGCGGTCTCGGCGGCAAGGGCGCGGGTAAGCCCGATCACCCCGTGCTTTGCTGAACAATAGGGCACTACATAGGCGTATCCCTTGCGCCCGGCGATGGAGGCGATGGGAATGATCCGGCCCCAGCCCCGGGACCGCATATCCGCCAGTGCTTCACGGCAGGTCAAAAACACGCCGGTCAGGTTTACATCAATAAGCCGTTGCCATTGCTCCAATGTGACTTTCGCCATGGGTGCGCTTTCCGCCGCCCCCGCATTGGGAATGACAATATCCACGTGACCATGAAATTTGCGCGCAGCCACATACATATCGCGCACGGAATCCTCGTTCGTTACGTCCGCTGTCACATGT
>Ga0316202_10001058_pt1 | contig 23567 bp, 22 predicted proteins | sample 3monrhotite_MG_FD_204934 | JGI IMG/M metagenome (GOLD analysis project Ga0316202, IMG submission 204934) | Microbial mat bacterial communities from mineral coupon in-situ incubated in ocean water Damariscotta River, Maine, United States -... | ecosystem: Environmental > Aquatic > Marine >... | reverse complement strand
GCTCCTTTGCTGTTGAATGGTACACACTCGGTGTGCGAGTTATTAAATGCAGGATGCGTGCCAGTCTCGACGAAATTTAGCCAAAAACTTTTCTGTTTCACCTCTGAATCCCTGACATTCCCTTTGTGGGCATAGCCTCAGGCGCAAAACTTAGCTTATATATTCGCAGCTGCGAGCCATTCTTTCGGGGCTTATAAAATCACATGTGCCAATTATTCGGACTGCACTGATAAGATTTTCGCGCAATTTACGTCAGCCGACTGACAATTTTCGTCACATTGAATCAAGCTACCGTCACCCGCCCAAATTTACGCTTACCCACCTGCGCCACCAAAATCGTTCCCGCATTAATTTGCAATGCCTTGTCACTAATTTTTTCTCCATCTAATTTAACCGCACCTGCCGCTATCATGCGCATTGCTTCGGATGTACTGGTAACAAGATTAGCTTGTTTGAGCAATTGGGCGACACCAATACTACCTTCCACTGAGGTTATAGTGATTTCTGGCATATCATCCGGCAAAACACCTTTTTGGAAACGTGCTTCGAATTCTGCCAGCGCTTCTAAGGCAGCTTGTTTGGAATGAAAGCGAGTAACGATCTCTTGCGCCAGCAGAACTTTAATGTCGCGCGGGTTACGTCCTTGCTGCACTTCTTCGTTCCACTGCGCTATTGTCACCAAGCTTTCAAAGGAGAGAAGTTCCAAATAGCGCCACATGAGTTTGTCGGATATCGACATCAGCTTGCCGAACATATCTTGGGGCTCATCAGTAATACCGATGTAGTTACCCAGCGATTTAGACATTTTGTTCACGCCATCCAGCCCTTCCAAGAGCGGCATGGTGAGTACACACTGTGCAGGTTGTCCGAAATGCTTTTGTAATTCGCGTCCCATCAGCAAGTTGAATTTCTGGTCAGTTCCGCCTAATTCTATATCTGACTTGAGCGCAACAGAATCGTAGCCTTGCACCAGTGGGTAAATAAATTCGTGTATAGCGATAGGCTGATTGCCTTTGTAGCGCTTGGAGAAATCATCACGCTCCAGCATTTGCGCGACCGTGTGAGTCGCAGCCAAACGAATCAAATCCACGGCACTGAATTTATCCATCCAAGTGGAGTTGAACACCACTTCTGTTTTAGCCGGATCCAACACCTTGAATACCTGGTCGCGATAACTTTGCGCATTCTCCAACACCTGTTCGCGAGTTAAAGGTGGGCGGGTGGTATTTTTGCCAGTGGGATCACCAATCATGCCGGTAAAATCACCGATAAGAAACAGAGCGTGATGCCCCAAGTCTTGCAATTGGCGCATCTTATTTAGTAGCACCGTGTGACCTAAGTGTAAATCAGGGGCCGTCGGATCAAAACCGGCCTTAATACGTAAAGGGCGATTCTGCTCAAGCTTTTGTTTTAATTCATGCTCCAGCAGTAGTTCATCTGCGCCGCGTTTAATAGTTTCCAAAATTTCTAGCTGTGTCATATCTCTAAATCATCATCATGTTATCGGGTGGGAGTGTCATAAAACACATGCCATTCGTCTGTCATTTGCTATCGCCTGTCGAAACCTACAAGCCATTCATTCTGCCCCGCAACAAATACTCCAGCGGATTTTGAAGCAATGCGCGTTTCTGTTAAAGTTGCGCCCACTCGACGAAGCAAGCTTCGTCAAACTATAAAAATAGCAGCCTCGGGAGGCGCGAATGTTACCGCAAAACACCTTATCGCAAGCACACAAATTAAAGCTCCGCTGGTTCGTCACCCTGTCGAGCTTGCCTTTGTTTGGTGTAGTTACAGCCTTTGGCATCATGCCACAAACCACATTTGATAGTTCAGCCGCAAAAACTGTTGAAGCAGAAATTACCTTGCCGCTTGAAAACAGCAGCAATTCAAATGCCACTTTTTGGCGTAGCGAATACCTACATCGCGGTGACACCGTAGCAGAGCTGCTACAGCGATTGAATATTGATGACGATGCTGCAAAAACATATCTGCGCAAAAGCAGGCAAGCCGCTTCATTCCGCGAATTGTCTGTCGGCAAGGAAGTTCAAAGCGAAATAGCGGCAGATGGCTCTTTATTAGCACTGCGCTATCTGAGCAATGACGGACAGCAGAGCATCATCGAAAAAACGAACGATAGCTACACTCACATCACTTTGCCTGCTGAGTTAGAAAAGCGAGTATTCATGGCCAGTGGTGAAATACAGTCAAGTCTGTACGCAGCCACCGATGAGGCAGGCATAAGCGATCCAATTGCCAACCAAATAGCAGATATATTTGATGGTGATATCGACTTCCATCACGATTTGCGTAAAGGTGACAGGTTCACTGTCATCTATGAAAAGACCTATAGCAACGGCGAGCCACTTCGGTCTGGCCACGTTTTAGCGGCGGAATTCATCAACAAAGGTCACGCGTACAGTGCCGCCTATTTCCAAACTAGCGCCACATCCGGCGACTATTACACACCCGAAGGGAAAAGCATTCATAAAGCTTTCCTGCGCTCTCCTCTAGCGTTCTCACGTATTAGTTCCGGCTTTAGCCTGTCACGCTTCCATCCCATATTACATAAATGGCGCTCGCACAAAGGCGTGGATTATGCCGCCCGAACTGGCACCAAGGTAAAAGTCACGGCTGACGGTATTGTAACGTTTGTTGGCAGAAAAGGCGGCTATGGCAAAGTCATTATGGTCAAACATCCAGGCCGTTACACCACGGTTTACGGACACTTGTCCCGCTTTACAAAAGGCTTACATAGAGGTCAGCATGTCACACAAGGTGAGGTAATCGGCCGTGTTGGTATGACTGGGCTAGCCACCGGGCCTCACTTACACTACGAATTTAGAGTCAACGGAATCCAACGTGACCCTCTCCGCGTAGCGCTACCCGATGCGACACCTATTAATGCGGCGCAAATAACTGCCTTTATTGCCAGCACTCGCTATCTAAATGATCGCCTGTCCTTGATGGACAATACCCGCTTAGCACAGCTAAATTGATTCTCATCTGGTGAGCCAATCTAATCTCTATATCGGCATCATGTCCGGCACCAGTCTGGATGGTATTGACGTAGCCCTAGTTGATTTATCTGGCGCGCAACTCAAGCTATTAGCTACGCATTACCAAGCCTACCCACTTGCCTTAAAAGAAGCCTTGTTGGTGCTACACCATCCAAGTGAGAATGAACTACATCAATCTCAAATAGTCGCCAAGCAACTAGCCCAAGATTACGCCGCTGCAACTTTAGCATTGCTCAAAATAGCCGGAGTTGCGGCCAGTGACATTCGTGCTATTGGCTGTCATGGGCAGACTATCCGCCACCGCCCAGAGTTGGGCTATTCCATCCAACTTGGCAATGCAGCACTACTGTCCGAACTAACCGGCATTAGCGTAGTCAGCGATTTCCGTAGTCGTGACATCGCTGCACAGGGACAAGGAGCGCCCTTGGTTCCGGCTTTTCACAATCAGGTTTTACGCCATCCAGACATCCATCGCGTCATCGTTAACATTGGCGGCATTAGCAATCTGACTAAGTTGGCTCCTGGTCAAGCCATCCTCGGCTTTGACTGCGGGCCAGGCAACCTACTCATGGATGCATGGATACAAAAACATCAAGGTCAGGCTTACGACAAGAATGGTGACTGGGCGAGCACTGGCAAGCTGATCCCCGCGCTACTTCAGCGATTGCAGCAGGAAGCCTTTTTCAATGCACCACCACCCAAAAGTTGTGGGCGTGACTTATTTAATTTGCATTGGCTAAGTTTACAACTGCACGGAGATGAAGCTCCAGAGGATGTACAAGCCACTTTGCTGACATTAACTGCTTACAGCATTAGCGATGCCATCTCCAAACATTGTAAAAGGGCGCAGGAAGTCTATTTGTGCGGCGGCGGCGCTCACAACCAAGCTCTCACCAAGCAGCTGAGTGCAAGTCTACCTCAGTGTCGTATCCAAGCCAGTGACGCAATCGGGATTAACGCTGATTGGCTCGAAGCGATTGCATTCGCTTGGCTCGCGCAGCAAGCCATACAAGGCAAGACGGCCAACTTACCGGAAGCAACAGGAGCAAGTCACCCCTGCATCTTAGGTGCCATCTATCAGGCATAAGCCTAAAAACTACAGTTCAATCCACAAATTCCGCAGATTTTCAATCGGTTGCAGACATGCACATCCGATGTACTGACTAGTGCAAGGTATGTAAGTTGTTGATGCTTCGCTTTTCTCTGTGCCTCTGTGTCTCTGTGGTGAGGTTTTTAGATCGGCGAAAATCTGTAATCACAGGATAAGGCAAGCGCCATAAAAAACGGGAGCGCTCTCGCACTCTCGTTTTCAAGCTAACTACAGACTCATCTTACACAGAGAAAGACGAACCACAGCCACAAGTCGTTGTTGCATTTGGATTCTTAATAACGAATTGAGAACCTTCCAAACCTTCAGTGTAATCAATCTCTGCGCCAGACAAGTATTGAAAACTCATCGAGTCTATCAATAGCTGAACGCCATTTTTATTCAATACCGTGTCATCTTCATTCACGACTTCGTCAAAAGTGAAGCCATATTGAAATCCGGAACAGCCGCCACCGCTCACAAATACACGCAACTTAAGATCGGCATTACCCTCTTCTTCAATCAATTCTTTTACTTTGTTTGCCGCATTATCGGTAAATAAAAGTACATCTGGCATTTCTGTTACTGTATTCATCATTGTCTCCACAAAATTTTACGAGTCGGTGCCACTCAGCTTCAATGCCACCACTTTATCAGAAACCTCTGACAAGTGGATTAGTTTGCCCTCTACAATCGCACCCAATTGAATCTCCAGTGTCTTGTAATGGACATCTCCGGTAAGTTTGGCCTTGCTCTGCAACTCCAGATATTCCGAAGCACGTACTGCCCCCGTCACTGTACCATTGACCACCAGATGAGTAACACTAATCTCACCATCTACGCAGGAATGCTCACTTAACACCAAGGTGCTGGGTTTGCCTACGTCGGCAATAACATTCCCATCCACTTTTCCATCTATACGCAAACCTCCGGCAAAAAGCAGGTCACCCTTAACTCTGGTTCCTGCACCGATCAAAGAATCTATGCGATTCTGCGGTTTACTTGGTCGGCTACCAAACATCGTGTTCTCCCTTAATTCAGGTCAATAGTTTGTTTAACTTTGGGCTCACTGGCCCCCTTTTCAAATACCCTGATCTCTACACTTTCAAGCTTCATTCCATCTGGTATCGTAAAAATTCGATCTATGCGCTGATAATACTTAAAACTTAATTGATGTGCAGCAATATCGACCGAATTTTCCTTAGGGAATTGTATCACTACTTTTTTACCGTCTTGCACCCCGTTTGCCAGCAATTGCATATTTCCCTTAAATTCTCTGGCGCGCCTCTGTACATTCTGCACTAACAACAAGCGGCAATGATATTCACCTGGCAAGGAATCCGGCTCTACCTTCAAGCGATGAATACTCAAGTCAGTGTCTTTTCCACCTATAAGAGGGAGATCTTGAAAAAACATCAGGTCTTCTTTAAGTCGCAGATTTTCTGCATTCAAACTTTTTAACTGACTTGAAGTCTCCAGCATCGCTGAATGTTCAATCTGAACTTTGCGCTCATCGGCAGCCGATAGATTAGCCAATTTCGCATTATCTGCCTCAAGAAATGCGACACGATCACGCAATTTTTCGAGCTCATCTTCAGCCATACTGCGATGAAAACCTGCCAACTCTAAACCTGAGTCGTATGCCCACCAAACCAGCATTCCAGAGCCCAAAATAAATGGCAGCATGATAGCCCAACGTACATACCAAGGCACATGCGGACGTACAGACAAACGCGGTGCCGAAATACTAAATTTCCGCTTCATTTTTCTTATCATATTATGGCAGCAAGGGTAGTACGTTAAGCGCGGTAGCTTCCGGGAAGCCGAACATAATATTCAAATTCTGCACCGCCTGACCCGCCGCGCCTTTAACCAAATTATCAATCACCGACAAAACCACTATCGTATCTCCGTCCTGAGGGCGATGTATCGCAATCCGGCAATGATTTGAACCGCGCACCGAACGTGTCTCCGGCAGACTTCCCGCTGGCAACACATCTACAAAGGCCTCCTTGGCGTAGCGCTGCTCGTACAATGCCTGCAAATCCACTTCGGTCTTAATCTGCGCATATAGCGTCGCATGAATACCCCGAATCAAAGGTATCAAATGCGGCACAAAGGTAAGCCCCACTGATTTACCGGCGACACTGCTCAAGCCTTGCACTATCTCCGGTAAGTGCCGGTGACCTGACACACCATAGGCTTTAAAGTTATCAGAGGCCTCAGAGAACAAAGTCGACACCGCAGCCTTACGCCCCGCACCCGACACACCAGATTTTGCATCCGCAATCAGATGGGCATCCCCTACTAGGCCAGATTCCAACAAAGGAATAAAACCCAACTGCACCGCCGTTGGATAACAGCCTGGATTTGCCACCAAGCGCGCTTGTTTAATCTGCGTCCGGTTGACTTCCGGCAAACCGTAGACCGCCTCAGCGACCAAGTCTGGGCAGGCATGAGCTAGGCCATACCACTTCTCCCACTCGGCAATATCTTTAATACGAAAATCTGCTGACAGATCAATGACCCGCACACCCGCGTCCAATAAGGCACGAGTCTGCGACATTGCAATGCCGTGCGGAGTCGCAAAAAACACGACATCGCACCGTTCTAGATGCGCTTCATCAGGATGGGTAAACAACAGATCAACGTAAGCACGCAGACTTGGAAACATCTGACTGACAGAAGTTCCGGCATCAGCACGTGAAGTAATAACACTTAACTCAACAAGTGAATGCAGAGCCAACAAGCGTAACAACTCAACTCCTGTATACCCTGTCCCGCCAACAATACCAACCTTGACCATTCCCAACTCCCGCCCAATACTCAAAAGACAAATAATAAATGAAAAAACCGCCCTAAGGCGGCCTTTTCTGCATTTCTGACATATCTTTCGATAATGCAGAATTGCTTAACGCTTAGAAAACTGCTTCTTGCGACGTGCTTTGCGGAAACCAACCTTTTTACGCTCAACTTCACGCGCATCACGAGTTACCAGACCTGCTTTACTCAAGACAGGCTTCAACTCAGCATTGAAATCAATCAGCGCACGAGTAATACCGTGACGCACAGCACCCGCTTGACCTGACTCACCTCCACCAGAAACGTTTACCATGATGTCAAATTTTTCAAGCATCTCAGTAAGCTCTAGAGGCTGGCGCACAATCATACGTCCAGTTTCACGGGAGAAAAACTCATCAATTGGCTTATCGTTCACAACGATTTCACCCTTGCCAGATTTCATAAATACGCGTGCTACTGCGCTTTTGCGACGGCCAGTGCCGTAATTATAAGTCACGCTCATGATTATGCCTTTAACAGATCAATAGGTTTAGGTTGCTGTGCGCTATGCGGATGGATCGTTCCCGCATAAACTTTCAGCTTACGTAACATTGCATATCCCAACGGACCCTTAGGCAGCATGCCACGTACGGCCTTTTGCAATACACGTTGCGGATGGCGCTGATTCAGCTTGTTAAAATTAGTTTCGTAAATACCGCCCGGATAACCCGTGTGGCGATAATACATTTTAGCCTCAGCTTTATTGCCAGTCACGCGCAGCTTTTCAGCATTAACCACCACGACAAAGTCGCCGGTGTCTACGTGAGGCGTATAGATAGCCTTGTGTTTACCGCGCAAGCGAGCAGCTATCTGACTAGCCAAACGGCCCAGAATTTGATTGGAAGCATCTACAAGAAGCCAGTCGTGCTGAACTTCATGAGGCTTAGCGGAAAATGTTTTCATGGCATTTCCTAATACAAAAGAGTTAGTAAACTTCGAAGGGCGCGGATTGTATGCGAGACAGCAAGCTTCTGTCAAATAACTCTTCACTACTTTGCATATTTAATATTTTCACATCAGAAATATTACAACATTACCGCAGTTTTCTATGCGCGCATTTGAGCAAGCCGCTTCGCGGCTATTCGCTCCAGAACATTTATCCGCAGGTAGCTACTCTAGCGAAGATCGCTGCAGCAACATTGTATCCATCCACTCACCAGCCTATCTATCGGCGGCGTTCCGGTCGCCACCCAGCAATTTTTCTCATATAACGAAGTATCTGCCCGCAATAAACGAACATAACTGAATTCGAGGCTTCTCCTCCAGCCAGCTCTCGCCCCTTATAGCGCGCATGCAGTATGATGCGCGCTATAAATCATTTAACTAATATCTATGTCTTGGTTTCTCACCAACCTTATCAGCGCTTTCTTACTTCCACCGCTTAATTTACTAATTTTGGCAATTGTCGGATTATTGTTTTGGAACAAACGTCCACGCTTTGCACGCACCACGCTCACCACTTCGATAGCACTTCTGTGGTTGCTCTCAACACCTTATTTCGCCCATATTTTATTGCACCGTCTAATGGACAAGACTTACGCTGTTAACACCCGCAACGCGCCTGCCGATGCCATCGTCGTATTAGGAGGGGGAGCTTATTTAAATGCGCCTGAATACGGCGGAGACACCGTGAACTCGGCCAGTCTGCTACGTCTACGTTATGGCGCAAAACTACACCGTGAAACTGGAAAACCGATTTTAATTACTGGCGGGAAGCCGCTCGGAAACGCAATATCCGAGGCTGAGCTAATGAAGCAGGTTTTAGAACAAGAATTCAACACCCCAGTACGCTGGACAGAAAATGCTTCAAATAACACCTTAGAAAATGCAAAGCTTAGCTTCTCCATACTCAAAGCAGAAGGCATAAGCCGAATTTATTTAGTTACCCATGCGTGGCATATGCCACGCTCAATACTTGCTTTTCAATCCGTCGGATTCACTGTCGTTCCTGCCCCGATAAACTTCCCCTCTAGCGCCAAATCCAGTTTGCTCGAGTTCATCCCCAGTGCTTCCGGTTTGCATATGAGTCGCACTTTCATGCATGAAGAAATAGGGAAGCTTTGGTATCGGTTAAAATCTTAAACTAGCGTCAAATCATCCGTGCATTCCACTGCGAAGATTCGGCGAAAAGCAGTATAAATGACAAATGAGGTGTTAAATGAAAGCACGTATTAAATGGGTTGAACAGGTTTCATTTTTGGGAGAAACTGAAAGCGGACATGCAGTACTAATGGATGGCGCCCCTACCGCAGGAGGCCGCAACCTAGGCCCGCGACCGATGGAAATGCTATTGTTAGGGGCGGGAGGTTGCACCAGCTTTGACGTAATCGGCATCCTAAAAAAAAGCCGCCAAGCCGTCTCAGATTGCTATGTAGAATTAAAAGCCGAACGCGCCGAACAAGATCCAAAGGTGTTCACCAAGATACACATGCATTTTGTGGTAAAAGGCAAAGACATCAAAGCAGACGCAGTAGAACGCGCCATCAAACTGTCCGCAGAAAAATATTGCTCCGCATCCATTATGCTAGGTGCGACAGCCGAGATAACACATGACTTTGAGATTGTTCAAGGGCCGTGAGAAGCTGTGAAACGTGAGGGTGAAGCTGTGAAACGTGAAACGCAGTGAAGCGCTATGCGTCCGCTCCACATTTCACATTTCACATTTCACATTTCACGGCCTCAAACCCAATACACCGACCGAGTCATCGCCACCGACATGCCGCGCATTGCCAGCTTTACTGGCAAAGGCAGCTCGGCTGCACCCAGCTTGACCGCCATGTCGGAGTGGCCAACCTCATCAACATACATCTGTTGCACGATGGCGCGGCTCTTAGCATCCTGCGCTGGCAGGCTGTCGAGGTGACTTTGCAGATGCGCACCGACTTGACGTTCGGTTTCGGCCAGAAAGCCTAAATTCCATTTGTCGCCCAGCAGCCCTGCCAGAGCGCCAATTGCCAGCGAGCTGGTATACCAAAGCGGATTGAGCACACTCAGATGCCCCCCCAAGGCTTCAACACGCCGTGAAGTCCATGCAAGGTGCTCCGTCTCTTCCCAAGCGGCCTGCCCCAGCTTCTCTTGCACAGCGGGATCATGCGCCGTCAGCGCCTGCCCCTGATACAGCGCTTGAGCACATATCTCGCCGGTATGATTGATGCGCATCAGTGCCGCCGCGTGGTTCTTCTCCGCATCATCCATCGTCGCATCGTCCACTCCTTGGTCAGGACAAGGACGTGCAGTCGGCGCTTTGGCAAACAAAGTACGCAGACCTTTGTCGAATTCAACAATTAATCCATCCAGATTTAACATGAAGCACTCCGAAGATTATTTAATGGCGTGAATGTAGGCAATCAGCCCTAGCCTGTCAAATAAAAACGGACACCCGAAGGTGTCCGTTTTTATTTGCTTACCCCCACAAGGAGGGCTGACAATTTAGAACTTGTGGATCATACCCAGACCGAATGCGCTCTGTGTAGAACCTGCATCCTTACCGAACAAACCGTATGTACCATTGGTGTCATTCTTAAGTGCTGTGTAAGCCAAGAATATTTCGCTACGCTTAGACATAGTCATGCCATAACGCAAACTAACTTGATTTGCGCCTACTTTCGCAGAGTTAACATCACCGGCGACAGCATAGCTAGCAGCTAAAGTATTGCTGCCTAGTTTTACAGAACCAGTCAACTCAGAGTTGCTTTGAGTCAAGTCATTTACAGTGTAGTTTTCTTGAGTCAAACCAATCCAAGCACCACTAAAGTCATAACGACCTACAAGGCGAAGGCCTGTATTTGTCTTGCCAGCGGCTGACTCGTCAGCACGGCTTTCGTAGCCAACTGCAACGTAAAGACCTGAATCGTTATAAGTTGCAGATGCTGACAAAATAGATTTGTCTGTTGTTGCTGTAGGAGCTGGATCAGCATGGAATGAAACTGCTGCGCTCAAAGGACCTTTAGGTGTCCAATACTGAATCATTTGTTTTTGGCGAGTTGCATATTTCTTGCCATTCGCGTGACCAATCAAATTACCAGCGCTGTATACAGTTGTGTTATCAAACAACTCAACTTTGTTGTGTGTAACTTTGAATGGGGAATCCCAGATACCCATAACAACTTTACCAAAACCACCTTGCAGACCTAGTCCACTGTTACGTGTCTTACCCAAACCGGCACCAGTTTTACCGCTAGCATCCATCTCTAATTCATACTTGTAGACTGCCTTCAGACCACCGCCCAAATCTTCGCTGCCTTTAACACCAAAACGTGACGCATTGGTATTGATGGCCATAGCGCTGGTCTTTGTAGCTGTTGCTTTGTCATTAGAAACCGCATCCAATGTCAGAATTGCTTTACCGTATACGGTAACGTTTGCGTTATCAGCAAATGCTGGTGCGGAAACTGCAGCAGCGATAGCCAACGCGATGATTTTCTTTTGCATGTTTTAAAACTCCTAAATTTAAGTTGGTTTCGTCTGCCGGCATGCCGACTGACGCAATCAAAATCCCCTCGAGCGAGAATTCGGTGCGGATTCTGCCGCAAAAATCAGCATTTCGCGGCTTGTAACAAAAAATTCATGCAATCGTTGCTTTTCTACAACACGCCAAAAACACTAGACAGTTCCAAGCCAGGATCATCTGCGCGCATAAAGGCTTCTCCCACCAGGAAGGCATTCACTTGCCGCTCGCGCAGCAACTGCACATCTTGTGTCCCGACAATTCCGCTCTCCGTAACCACAATTCGATCATGGGGAATGCGCCCCAACAAATCCAGCGTTGTTTGCAGACTGACATCAAAGGTGCGTAGATTGCGATTATTAATACCTATTAGCGGCGTTTTCAATTGCAAGGCAATCTCAAGCTCGTCACCATCATGCACCTCTACCAACACTGCCATACCCAATTGCTGAGCCAAGCTTTCAAATATTTGCATCTGCTTAAGCGACAATGCTGCCGCAATAAGCAAAATCGCATCTGCCCCCATCGCTCGCGCCTGATAGATTTGATATTCATCCACCATAAAATCTTTACGCAGCACGGGCAGCTCACACGCCGCGCGGGCTTGCTGCAAATATTCCACGCTACCCTGAAAAAACTGCACATCCGTCAACACAGATAAACATGCCGCACCATGCCGCGCATAACTTTGTGCAATTTCCACTGGACGAAAGTCAGCACGTATCACGCCCTTGCTCGGACTAGCTTTTTTAATTTCAGCGATCACCGCTGCTTGCCCAGCCGCAATTTTGCTACGGATAGCGCCAACAAAATCACGCGCCGAGGCCGCTTGCTCCGCTTCTGCGCGAAGCTTATGTAACGGCATAAGTGGTTTAGCGGCAGCAACTTCCTGTGTTTTTACCGCGAGAATTTTTTTTAGAATATCGGACATACTTAGCTCTCTTCAATAAGGTGCACATTCTAGCGCATGCGGGATGCTAAAATGTGCACCATTACGTAACACGACAAACATCATGGAAGATATCAAGCAATATATGCAGTCCATAGGACAACAAGCACGTGCGGCTTCACGCCTGATGGCGCAAGCGGATACAAACGCCAAGAATCTTGCGCTAGAAAACATTGCCAGCGCGATTTTACGCAACAGCGTCGAACTGATCGCCGAAAATGCAAAAGATATAACAGCAGCTAAAGCCAATGGTTTAGATGCGGCCTCTATTGACCGCCTCACGCTTAACGACAAAACCATCAACTCGATAGCAGAAGGGCTGCGTCAGATTGCATCACTCGCTGACCCCATCGGCGAAATCACTGACATGAAGTATCGCCCTTCCGGCATTCAAGTCGGCAAAATGCGTGTGCCTCTAGGTGTCATCGGCATCATCTATGAATCACGCCCTAATGTGACGGCGGATGCGGCGGGGCTGTGTTTAAAATCTGGCAATGCAGCCATATTGCGTGGCGGCTCAGAAGCGATTCATTCCAATCAGGCCATTGCGGCCTGTGTGCATCAAGGCCTACGTGAAGCGGGTTTGCCCGAGACCGCCGTGCAAGTTGTGAACACCACCGACCGTGCAGCCGTGGGCGAACTCATTACCATGAAGGAATATGTTGATGTCATCGTACCGCGCGGCGGCAAGGGCTTGATCGAACGCATCTCTAGTGATGCCAAAGTACCTGTCATCAAACATCTGGACGGTATTTGCCATGTCTATATAGACGACGAGGCCGATATAGAAAAAGCCATTCTCATTGCCGACAATGCTAAAACACACCGTTACGGTGTATGTAATGCAATGGAAACATTGCTAGTCAATACTCAGATTGCGGCACAGGTGTTGCCCGCGCTATGCAAGATTTATCTGGATAAAGGCGTGGAATTACGCGGCGATGCTGCTGCGCAGAAATTAGTCGCACAAATAACTCCCGCGAGCGAGGAAGACTGGCACACCGAATATCTTGCGCCAATATTAAGCATTCGCGTGCTTGCGGGCTTAGATGAGGCGATTGAGCATATCAACACTTATAGCTCACAGCATACTGATAGCATCATTACCGAAAACTATAGCAAAGCAATGCGTTTTTTACGCGAAGTGGATTCAGCCAGCGTGATGGTGAATGCTTCTACACGCTTCGCTGATGGTTTCGAATATGGACTCGGTGCAGAGATCGGCATCTCTACTGATAAAATCCATGCACGTGGGCCAGTGGGTCTAGAAGGATTAACATCACAGAAATATATTGTCTTGGGAAACGGACAAATAAGAATTTAACTCCGCCATTCCCACGCATAACCAGCGACTTGCCCGCTTGCGGGCTTAGTCGAATGGCTAGTGGTTTCATCAGGTGGGAATCCAGCGGTTTTATTTAATATGTATTTAGATATTACCCTCGCTTGGCGAGATAAAGAATCACTTTAGCTTGCTGCCTTAGTAAGGTAGCAAGTAGTTCCATCAATGACACTGGAGAAAAAAATGAGTCAAACCATCGAAATTAAAGTGCCGGACATCGGCGGGTTTAAAGACATTGCTGTTATCGAAATCGCCGTCAAGGCTGGCGACAGCATCGAAAAAGAGCAAACGCTCATCACGCTGGAAACAGACAAAGCGACGATGGATGTCCCTGCACCAGAAGCAGGTATCATAAAAGAAATGAAAGTAAATGTCGGCGACAAAATCAGCGAAGGCTCAGTGATATTAATGCTGGAAAGTAGCGCTGCTGCCCCAGCAGCGGCAACTCCTGCCGCACCTGCTGCTAAGCAAGCAAGCGCACCCGCAGGCTCCAGCCTTCCCCCTTCCCCCTTATCCCTTCCCATCACCAAAGGCGACATCCACGCCGAAGTGCTAGTACTAGGCGCGGGTCCCGGCGGATACACTGCCGCATTCCGCGCAGCCGACCTCGGCAAACAAGTGGTATTAATTGAGAAGCATGCTGCACTAGGTGGCGTGTGTCTGAACGTTGGCTGCATTCCCTCTAAAGCGCTACTGCATGTCGCCAAGGTCATCAATGAAGCGGAAGAGGTATCACATCACGGTGTTACTTTCGCTAAACCTAAGATCGACATTGATGCTATTCGCGGCTGGAAAGAAAGCGTGATTGGCAAGCTAACGGGCGGGCTCGCCGGCTTAGCCAAGCAACGCAAAGTTCAAGTGGTACACGGCATTGCAAAATTCACTTCACCAAACAGCATCACCGTCCAAACTGCCGAAGGTGAGAAAGTAATCACTTTTGACAATGCCATTGTTGCCGCAGGTTCCAGCGTGGCGCGCATTCCCGGCTTCCCCTACGAAGATGAACGCATCATCGACTCTACCGGCGCACTGGCATTAAAAGATGTGCCCAAGCGCATGTTGGTTATCGGCGGCGGCATCATTGGCCTAGAAATGGCGACGGTATACGATGCGCTCGGCACCAAGATCTCAGTCGTAGAGTTGATGGATCAACTCATGCCCGGCGCAGACAAAGATATGGTTAAGCCCTTGCATACCCGTATCGGCAAACGTTATGAGGCCATTTATCTAAAAACCAAAGTCACCAAGATTGAAGCACTAAAGAGCGGTTTAAAAGTCAGCTTCGAGGGTGAGCAAGCGCCCGATCCACAAGTCTATGACCGTGTACTAATGGCCGTAGGCCGTCGCCCGAATGGTCGCGAGATTGCTGCCGAAGCAGCAGGCTTAGTCGTAAACGAGCGCGGCTTTATTCCAGTGGACAAACAGATGCGCACCAACGTACCGCACATCTTCGCCATCGGCGACATCGTCGGCGACCCAATGTTGGCCCACAAAGCCGTACACGAAGGCAAAGTTGCGGCAGAGAATATCGCCGGACACAAGGCTTTCTTCGAGCCGCTCACCATTCCATCGGTTGCCTATACCGACCCTGAAATAGCATGGATGGGCCTCACCGAAACGCAGGCTAAGGCACAAGGTGTCGAATACGAAAAAGCTTCATTCCCTTGGGCAGCATCAGGCCGCGCACTGTCAATCGCACGAGAAGAAGGCGCGACCAAAGTGCTGCTTGATCCAAAATCACGTCGCATTCTCGGCATGGGCATCGTGGGTGTAAATGCTGGCGAATTGATTGCCGAAGGCGTATTAGCACTAGAAATGGGCGCGGACATGGAAGATATCGGCCTCACCATCCACCCCCACCCGACCCTATCGGAGACACTATGTTTCGCAGCGGAAATGGCAGAAGGCACGATTACCGACCTATTACCACCGAAGAAGCGTAAATAAAAAACCGCATCTACGCTGACTCAAACATATTCGTCAGAATCCCCTGTTCCGCGACTCACTGGCGGAACAGGGAAAACGAAATTCAAAATCTCAGTCCAATCCACAGATTTCGCAGATTGTCAATTACTTGTAGTTGTGTGAACTTACACCCGATAGGTGCTTAAACATCTCTGCATTAGTTTTTGTTTAATCGACGAAAATCTGTGTCATCTGCGGATAACAGCTTTTACTTGAATGATCGCCGCCTAGACTGCAATGTTTCGTTTTTCTCTGTGTCTCTGTGGTGAGGTTTATAAATAAAAAAACCGCCCGCTCTCTTTATGACTTAAAGAGGGCGGGCGGTTATCTGCCAAGGGCAAGCTTAGCCGTGCATCTTATTCAACTGCTTAGCAATAATGTCGTGATTCAGCCACAACACTGGTGCTGAAGGATTTGATGTTTCATAAAACATTAATGGCCCAGTACCTTCCAAGACGAGCGCGCTCAAAAGATCCGTCACCAAAGCTTTACGGTCTTTATGCATTTGCGTAATGCCGTCTGACGTACCAATCATCAAATCAGCTAACTCACGTTTATTATCCATTGGCCATGCTTCAAAGTTACGGAACCCCTTCATAATGTCACTGGCATTGTAATCATCAATTTTCTGCAACAAGCCCTTAAGCGTATCGCCTTCCTGCATCAACTCACGGCATGCTTGCCACTGCGCATCGGCCCATACACCACCATTTTCTTGCTTCAATGCCCTGAGCAAAGGAAACAAGGAAAGTTCAACACCTACAAAAATATCAGATGAATTGGTACGAATTTCGGGACAGTTATAAACAGTTGCCTTAATGCCGTTAACCCAAGCCACCTCGGCAACGCGCTCAAGACGCATCTTGGCTTGCCCCTGCGTATAGTTGGTATAGGTTTGCCATTGATATTGACCATCGATAAGAATCTCAGAGCCGTGATAACCATAAGCGGTATAACGCACTTGCCCACCCGTCTTTTCTAGACGCGCACGTATTACCGCGCTTGCTTCGATCAAGTATTGAAAGGTATTGGCGGTCACCTCATCGAAGTTCATCAGAATTAATTTACCCAGATCGCTGTCCAGCAAAGCGCGTGAAGACAAGAAACGCTCGCCCTGTCCCTTGTAGATACGATTCGCAATCGCCAAAAATACTTTTACCTTAGGAATGCCGCCCGCCATGGTATGCGCGAAGAGGGCATTACTACCGTCAGGGATCATGCCATCCAATTCACTCATCACCTGAGCAAGAGAATCCTTAAAGCGTTTAACGCCCACATCTCGACATTTTTCGACGTGCTCCCAATCCAGCTTATCACCTTGCCAACTCTTCAGCGTCATGCCACCCAACATATCAGTTGGTGTTGGCTCGCCCGCAGGGGCATCCAAATCAAAACCTGCCATCAATGGCACATTGATAATACGCCCGCCCAAATTAGTTTCAGCCGTGGCTAACTCTTCAGCAGTTAAAGGACGCAAGACATTGTTTTCGTCGCGGCGACCAACAGTAATACCGATAATAGTCATCCCTGTCTTGCGAGCTTCGTCGATCAAGCCATTGGCATAACCTCGTCCAAATAATTCACCAAAGAGCACAAAAACATCGCCCTTGCGAAAAATATTTGTCGCAGGAATATCTCTCAATGAGATTTGTGAAATCATAAATCTGCCTCCAGCATGTCGATCTGTTAAGTAGTTTTGTTAATGATAGCCGAGTTTGCTACCCTCACCGTACGTGAATTTAGGTGTCCCAATGGGAATCAAGGGTGACATTCTAACCGCTGGCGCTATACTGTTGCATGAAAAAGGTGTTACAGCGTTAACTCAATCGCGAATATACGACATCATACCCAAGGCGGTGAACGTGCACTACACTTCGTTCAACTGCGGCCTCTAGATTAAACGATGGACACACTAAATCAATTTATCAACAGCGACATCAGCTTGTGGGGGCTATTCTTTTCCAGCCTATTAGGTGCGACCTTGCTACCGGGGGGCTCAGAGTTGGTGCTAATTGGTGTACTCACACTTCATCCTGAATTGTTCTGGCCCGCGCTGATAGTCGGCTCACTGGGCAATACCATAGGCGGCATGATCTCATTCGGCATGGGCTGGCTATTACCCCAAACGCAACAGCTCAAACATATAGAAAGAGTACGCCACTACGGCACACCCGCCCTGTTGTTCGCATGGGCTCCACTAGTCGGTGACGCGCTGTGTATTGCAGCAGGATGGCTGCGTCTGAATCCTTTTTACGCAGCACTATTCATGCTGGCAGGAAAGTTCGCACGCTACGCAGCCATCGCATTTTCTTTGCAATAAGCCTTGAAAGAGCAGTTTCACCACAGAGACACAGAGTAAAAAAACTAACACTCCATGCCCACACACCAATCGGCGTGAGCACTAGAACACCCCATTGATGCTTTGACTTTCTCTGTGTCTCTGTGGTGAAGGTTTTAGTGTACTTAGAATCTGCATTAATCTGTAAATCGAACTACAGATTTAAAAATAATGAAAATACGCCAACTGCGCATCGGTGAAGTTGGGCGTGGCATCAAGTGCATTACCCTGACGCACCACATTCAAACGCATATTATTTTGATTATCGAACACATCCCAAGCTAGGCTGCCTGAGAGCCGATACGACCAGTCATTCTGCTGACCACCCAGCGCACTCCAATAGGTATTGGAAATCAGCTCGCTACGCAAATGCGGACTCAGCGCCCATATCAAGCCTGCACTCGGCCCAATACCCAGAGCAGTAGTCGGCCCCATGCGAGTGACGCTGTCAGCCAAAATAAAACCACGCGCCGCACTACCCAAGCTATAAGTTTTTCCTGCACCAATTTGAATACGCAACGCAGTCGGCGACAGTGCTGCATCTTGTAAAAGCTCACGGCGTAACGAAATGTTTATTTTTAGCGTCATGGGCTTTACCCATTCTGTCTGCACCGAAGGAGCGAACACATCAAATAAATCGAGTCGTTCAAAATGAATTTGATTCGCCTGTAAGCGCAAATATAAATCGCCGATTTTGGAGCTGGCGCCTTGCGCAAACCCACTTTGCGGATCAAGTCCATCGTGGTATGCCGCACGCAGATTCAGTTGCGCGTAAGAGCTCGCGCCCACCTGCCCAATTGCCAGACCAGCGCGGAAAGAACCATGCCCCTCATCAGGGCGTTGCGCTGGCATTGGCAACTCCTTATAGGACGGCAACACATCAATCTTGCTGCGCACACCCGATAGTTTAATAACGCGAGCCGTGATCGACTCGGCCTCTTCACGCGTGTGTTTTTGGTTTCGCTGGTACTCCAACATCCCCATCCCCAAATCCAGCACTTGAGCTTGCTCAGCGGGGGGAAGACGCGCTAAAGACACATCTGCCTCACCCTTATCTAACAACGCTAATGCCTGAGCTTTCAGCGCTGCATTGGCGCGCGAATAATTGAGCATCAAAGTATTGTATTGCGATGCTCGATAATGAATATTGCCTATAAGGCCGGGCTGTTGTTGCACCTGCTTGAGCATATCCAGAGGGATATACCAGGGCTTCGCCGTTTCGATCAGATTTAAACTGGGACGCGCTGCCTCAAATGAAGCCAGCAACATCAATGCGCAGTTATCATCGAAGAAGTAATAATTCATATAGGTAAAACTTTGCTCCCAGATAAATGCCAGCATGTGCTCAATCTCAGCACCAGTTAAATTCGTTTGGTACTCCCATAAGTCACGATTCTCGACATCCGAATATTCGCGCACCTTCACGTAATACGGGACAAAGCCAAATGAGCCAGAATATCCACCGAATAAACTGCGTATCAAAAATTCCGCCCCGTTACCATCCGCCCCCTGAACGGCGTAGCTCACAGTCTCATCATTCAGGCGGTTGTATTGCCCAGGCGAGGCACTATCAAAACGGATAAACGCATGGCCGTACATAGAGGCTGGACTATTCAGATATACCGAAGCAAAAATTAGCGAAACCCGATGTGTCGCAATGCCTGATTTCCACCGCTCAAAACCTTCGCAAGGTGGTGGCGCGTAGTTAAAGCCCAGCGCTCGCATACTGCGACTTAAAAATTGATAACGTGCTATCCACCGGCACACATTGGGCTGGCGACTATTTTTCGCCATCGACTCATCGAATGCAGCACGTATGCTGGCCTCTAATTCAGCCTGCGGATCATGCTTGCCATTGGGCGACAAGAAATAACTAGGATCATCCACGCGACTTTTCACCCCTCTAAGCCCAGCATAGTAAAGATTGATCTTGAGCCACTCAGCTTTTCTGGCAAGCTGCGCCTGCTGAGCCAAATGCAGCATTTTAGAAATATCCTGCGCATGTGGCGCGGCAAGCTCCGCCGCCCCGCATGATGCGGATATAAGCAATAATAAAACAAGAAAAAATCGGAACTTCGTCATTATGAATAGCCAACAAAAAACCGAGGACTCAGCCTCGGTTTTTGCATTTATACAAACATAATTAGGCAAGATAAGCGTGCAAAGTCTTGCTCATTTCATCCTGAATGGCGACAGAAGTTTGACCGCTAAAGATAGCAATCTGATTAGACTTCAGTGCAGCGATTGCAGCGGAGCGATTGGCCTCTTTAACGCCGAACATTTCCACCAACGCAGCTAGACGCTCTCCCTTACCTTGAGCAACTTCGACCGCTAGTTGCGGCTTGTTAAATTCGATAAAGCTGGCAATCTTTCCGGTGATCGAAGCCCCACTAGGACAGTTACCAATTCCCAAGGTCATAGAAACCGTGTTAAAAGTTGATGCGTTGGTTGTCATTGCTAACATGCTGTACAACAAGCCCGTCGAATTTTGAAAAATCATGGTACCGATACCACAACCTGCGGCATCTTGCGTCGTTGATGCCTGAGCGCCCGTCGCAGACAACACGGTCAAGGAAACAGCAAATGCAATTCTAGATAACGCTTTTTTCATATTAGACCCCTTTGATGTAAATAATCGGAACGACATTACTGCCGAGAGAAATCTACCATAAGTGCGCGGAATTCAATAGCCATGTAAGAAGCTATTTTCTCAAAAACTTACTTTTGCAACATAGCCAGCCCCCAGCCCACACCAAAACCATTTATTTCATTCGTCACCATACCCAAGCCACCATCACAGCGACTGGATGAAAGATCAACATGCAACCAAGCCACATCTTTTTCTACGAAACGTTGCAAAAAGCGCGTGGCGAGAATGTGATCCGCATCACCATCCAAAGTGCATTGCTTTATATCGGCCACTTTAGAATCCAATGCCGCTTCATAATCCTCATCCATCGGGAAAGCACACATTCGCTCACCGCTTTGCTTGCCAACACTCACCGCACGCTGCACTAACGCATCGCGATTCCCCAGCACCCCGCTATAACGAGCACCCAAGGCGCTTGCCATACTGCCAGTGAGAGTAGCGAAGTCGATCATTAAATCCGGCTTGGCACGCGAGGCTAGCGTAAGCGTATCGGCGAGCACCATGCGGCCCTCGGCATCGGTGTGAATCACCTCGATAGTTGTGCCGTTCAAAGCACTAACGATGTCATTTTGTTTATAAGCTTTAGGGCTAATATGGTTTTGCGCCAACGCCAACCAACAGTCGATGTTCACAGCCAGTTTGCTTTGCGTGGCGGCCAGCAGAATACCCAATGCAACCGCAGAACCATTCATATCCTCATGCATATTGTGCATATAACGCGCAGGCTTCAGGTTGTGTCCGCCAGTATCAAAACAAATCCCCTTGCCCACCAGCGCAACGGTTTGTTTAGCCTTTGGATGTCTATAAGAAAGATGCACGATAGCCGCATTCTCATCTTCGCTTCCTTGCGCCACGGCAACAAATGCACCCGCGCCCATCTTGCGTAATTTTTTCAGATCAAATTCTTCGCGCTTCCAACCATGCTGCGTCGCCAACTTGGCGACGCGAGTGCGATAAATAGCTGGAGTCAATTCATTCGGCGGCAACACTGTGAGTTCGCGGCATAGCAAATTTCCTTCCGCCTGCGCTTTGATATTTTCAAACTTGCTATTGCAACCGACCAGCTCGATTTTCTTCAAAGCTTTGCGCTCGTCTTTTTTCTTAGTCACTGGCAGCAAAACACTGTTCACCCATGCACCATAAACGGCTAGTTCCGCAGCACGCTGACGTTGCGCCTCATCACCCAGCACCACGATCGTGATTTGCTTTGGCTGCTCTTCCAACAACAACTGCAAAGCCTTGCGCACTTGCACTTGCTGCGCGAACGTATCCTTTGCAAAATCAATCATCGTCCAAGTCAGCAGCGAAGCATTGTCACCACTGGCGCTAACAGCGGTCTTCGCCAACTCCTCTGTTTTCATAGCACGGCGCTTAAGCACGGCGCTTAGCAGTTCAGCATGAGGTAAATCTTGGGGAAGGCTTTTCGCTTTAGGAAACAGAATCAGCAGATGGGTGGCGCTCAATTTCTCTGGCAAGACAGGAATTAGGGTCAGTTGTGCTAGCATTACATCCTCGATAAATGATTAAGTTCCCTTATTATCGCCGATAAAAACATCCTGTCCGCAGATTACGCAGATTTAAACTCGCATCCAATGCCTCAAGCTTGCGTAGTCACGACAATTCTACTCTGTAAACTCTGCGTAATCCGCAGATAAAAGGTTTTGACTTTATGCGCAACTATCTCGACCTCATGCAACATGTCCTCGATACAGGGACGCAAAAATCTGATCGTACCGGCACGGGTACGACTAGCGTTTTCGGTTATCAAATGCGCTTCGATCTTGCGCAAGGATTCCCATTAGTTAGCACCAAAAAATGTCATTTACGCTCCATCATCCACGAACTGCTGTGGTTTTTGCAGGGTGAAACCAACATCACCTACCTAAAAGAAAATGGTGTACGCATCTGGGATGAATGGGCAGATGAAAACGGTGAGCTCGGCCCGGTATACGGCAAACAATGGCGTTCATGGGAAAGCATAGATGGTCGCGTCATTGACCAGATCAAGGTCGCCGTCGAGCAAATCAAAAACAACCCCGATTCACGTCGCATCATTGTCTCCGCTTGGAACGTTGGCGAATTAGACAAAATGGCACTCGCTCCCTGCCATGCTTTTTTTCAGTTCTACGTAGCAGATGGCAAACTATCCTGCCAGCTATATCAGCGCAGTGCCGACATCTTCCTCGGCGTGCCTTTTAATATCGCTAGCTACGCTCTACTCACCATGATGATGGCGCAAGTTTGTGGACTTAAAGCAGGTGACTTCGTACATACGTTTGGCGACGCGCATTTATACTCCAACCACATGGAACAAACAGCATTGCAACTGTCTCGCGAGCCACACCCATTACCGACCATGAAGATCAATCCAGAGGTCAGTGATATTTTCGGATTTAAATTCGAAGACTTCACTTTGGAAGGCTACGACCCCCACCCTGCGATCAAAGCCCCCGTTGCCATTTAAAGCGCAAATAGTGCTTATCTAAACCGCTAAAACCGTTTATCCACAGATTACGTAGATTTATGCAGATTTCAAAACACAGGCTTGAATCTGCGGATAGAACTGAGGTTTTTAGGGTGGCTTCATTTTTCGAATGTTTTGGACAGCAGTGCGATTGGTTAGTAGCTCCATTAGAGCACACAGAAACAAACCACTAGCACCCCATGGCAATTCACCAATTGGGTGAGCAACTATTGGTTTTTAACTTTCTCTGTGTCTCTAAGCAACGACAAGCCAATCGACCAAGGCTGGCAAAAGCAGCAGCCAAGCCGCTGCTTATGTGGTGAGGGTTTTAGGTTTACGCCAAATACCTAAAATAAAGATAAAAATGCGCGATCAAGATCGACAGCAGCATCAGAGGGAAAGCAATCTTTAGGAAAGTTGCGAAGCGGATCGGCGTCCCAGCCTGCTCAGCGATGCCCGCCACAACG
>Ga0316202_10001057_pt1 | contig 23571 bp, 18 predicted proteins | sample 3monrhotite_MG_FD_204934 | JGI IMG/M metagenome (GOLD analysis project Ga0316202, IMG submission 204934) | Microbial mat bacterial communities from mineral coupon in-situ incubated in ocean water Damariscotta River, Maine, United States -... | ecosystem: Environmental > Aquatic > Marine >... | reverse complement strand
CACCTGACGCCCTGTCAGGCCAATGCCCACCTACGCAAAGCAGTTTCGAGCGCTGCTTGACCGACATGCTCGTAGTCCATGGTTCTTCTTCTTCAACGCTGTCCGAAAAACCCTGCGCAGTACACTATGTCGCTCTAGGGTTTTCTTGGACACCAGATTTGGGTGTCGGTCCGGGCGGACCATCGCCCTCGAGGTGTTTCATGACCAAACGAGGGCCCATGTTCCGGCCACACGAAAGTGGGTCGCGGCCGTCCTCACAGGAGGCTTCCTACACGCTGACCTCTGTCGTAGGCAGGGGGACGAAAGCACACGGACACTGTTCCGGGAAACGCCTGGACCAGCCTCCCTTGCACTTGCGGGTGCCCCCGAAAGGCCTTCATCCAAACGGACCAAAACCCTATGCCAATCGCGACGTCGGCGATGCACTCTACCGCACGTCTAACCGCCGCGACTGTGGCCTCACCTCGCGAACGCTCCGCCAGCAACTGCAGCCAAGTTTGAAGTTGACGGTTCGCCAGCTCCCAGGCGAGCTCCCGAAGTTCCCACCGTGGATCGCTCCCCGCTGGGTCGCTCCTGCCGTCTCGGTCCAAACCCACTAGGTCAATGGTGGCCCTAGCTCCAGGGTGCATGACCACTGGAAGCAGCGGCTCAATCTGGACTGACCCGTCTGGGTCGTAGGAGATCGCCCTAGTCGTGTTGTCCAGATGAGGCCAAAAGCAGTGCGTGAGGGGAAAATTCTTGTCGCCCTTGATCGAGTTGCAGTTCGTGCACGCCAGCAGGAAGTTCTCCCAGCTAAATCGCAAGTGCGACCAATTCGGCGTCGCATTCGGGTCCTTTGGGCGAATGTGTTCAACCGCAAGTTGGTTCCGGACCTCGCGCTCGCAGTAGGAGCAGAATGGGCCCATCGCCCGCACGAGGTCCCTCCGGGCGAGACCCCACGGCGAGTACTGGCCGGTCCCGTTGGGGGCCTTCCCTCTGCTAACGGGTCTCATCGTCCAGCGGTCCCAATCCGTGGCGCAACGCCTCGAGTTCTAGCAAGGCTAGATACCCTGGGACATTGCCAAACTCCGCCCTGAGGAGTCGCCACTGGCGCCGCATCTCCTCGGCCTCGCTGCTCTGGCGTCCTTGTTTCACCATTTCGAGGAACTCCCGTGCGAGCCTGTGCATTTTTCTCCTGCGGGCACTCTGCTGCGGGTGGTCGACACCCATGAGGTCCTCCGCGATGTCCTCAATCCCGCCGGGGTCCGCGGGTTGAACAGTCTCGAAGGTCGGGAGCGAGATCACACAGTCCCCTGGCACCAGAGACTGCAACACGAATGGGGAATGCGTTGTCACGATAAACTGAACTTTGGGGAAGACGACCCGCAAGTCTCCTAGCACGCGCCGCTGCCAATTCGGGTGCAGGTGCAGGTCAATCTCATCGATCGCCACGATGCCAGGCGTGGCGTCAAGCACGTTTGCCCCCAGGTGGGGATTCAGGAGCGCCGCCCGGCGAGCCAGATCAGCCACAAGAGCAAGGACGTTCCGCGTGCCTTCACTTAGAAGGTGGACTGGAAGCGTTTGGAGACCATCCTCGCTGTCGGCGACGAGAGTTCGAGCCTCAAAATCGAACCGGAAGTTGCTCCAGCCATGAACGCACTTCGTCAGGGCCCGCCGGACCGTAAGCAAGGACAATGGGGCGGTGCCGTCAACTCGGAGCCTCTCCTCCATGGCGGCAAACCAGACCTCGTAGTCTCGATTCTCGTACTCGTCGAGTGCATGGCGGTAACCCTCGAACGGGGTGCCTGCCTGGACGCTCGTGAATGGGACTGCTCCCTCTCGGAACCACAAGCGCTGAGCGCCATAGGATGCGATGAGCGGAAGAGTCTTGTGCTCACCCCTTTTCTCCCCTTCCTTGAACCGGCGGATCACGTTGGTGAGCGACTTCGGACGAGTCACCAACTGCGTCCGCGTCTCTTTCTCTGAGTCTTCCCGGAGGCTCTCCGCGACCGCTCGAAGCGAGTCCTGCAGGAAGCTGAGGGCCCGGAATGCTGCTGCGGGGCTCTCTAGCGCTGAGAGGACGGCGGTTGCTGCGTCGTGGATCTCCGAGCGGAACCTTGCTGGGAGGACACCTGCGCGGCTTGACACGTCAACAATCAGGCGACGTATGTCATCCCAGATCGCCCTCACGACCATGTCAGGGAGAGCGGCTTCGTCCATCCGGGCCAGGGCTTCACTTCTGTTCGCCACTGCGTCAGCCAACTCTCTCAAGACGTCCGCGCGCTTCGGTTCGAGTTCGTCTGCGTCGGAAACCTCCCTTTCCTCCACTGCGCGTTCCCACTCAACCAACTCGCCCGCGAAGTGACTCTGGCAGGAGACCAGGCAGGGCAGCTTCAATGAGAACACGGTGCGATCACCACGCTTCTCCGCCAGATTGCGTATGTCGCTCGGGTCAAGCCCGACGTTCGGCCCCCGTTCATAGAACGAGCGAATGAACGCTCCTAGGCCCGCACGGATGCCCGCGAAGCAGGCTGTCTTGCCAGTTCCGTTGTCTCCAATAATTACATTGACGCCCGAGCAGAACCGCAGAGAGGCGGACGAGAGACAGCGGAAGTTCGTTAGAGCGAGCTCCCGAAGATACGTCTCTTCTTGTGCGTTCTCTTCAGTCCCCTCTCTGGTGCGCCGATCTAGGCGTTCAACCAACTCGGCCTTCCTCCCGGCAGCGCTAGCGCCGAGCAGCTGCGCCGCACTGCGAAGTTCCTTGACTGTGAGGTGACGGAGCCAACTGGACGGTGGCACATGGTGAGAGAGGTCCTCACTCAATCGGCGTACGAGGTCGGATTTCTTCTCCCTTGGCGGCGCCTGGATGCCGAGCTTCTTGCCCAGGGCCAGAAGGGCCTGGGCGCTCAGGCTACTCAGCACCGAGTGGGTCGTTGAGTCGTCTTGGGACATGGGGTTACTCACTCCGAGTCGCCGTCCTCGGCCATGGCGCTCGCAGAACGCACTCTGCTCGTGTTCTGACGTCGGTCGCTAGACCACGACCAGTCTAGCCCGTGCTCTCGGCCGCCTCGAGTGCCCTGCATCTCTTACAGCCCAAATGCGGGAGGTTGCCCCGGAGCCAGGTCTCCGAACTCCCTTGGGGCAGCCCGGCGGCCGTCGTCGCGAGAGTCCCTGGTATCCGGTCCGAGCGTGAACTGACCGGGGGCGAGCTGGCCCTGGCAGCCAAGACTCCGGACGCGTTGTCCAAGGCTCTCGTCGCCGTGCTCGAGCATCCCCGAGGGTGCGTGGGTAGGAGCCTGGGGGCCATTTCGGGGCCATTCAGGGGGGCCACGGCGACAGTTCGCCGCGGTCCACGCTGCGACACACCCAGGCCCTCACTCTCGGAGCCCGCCCAGTCGGCGAGCTTTCCTTCGAGGCAGAGAGGACTAACGGGCCGCCGGTTTATCTAAGAGCTGAGCAGCTAGGGAGTAGGGATCTCAATATCCAACCCGTCAACGGCTCCCGCGATCTGCCAGTCGTGACTCGCGAAGGGAACGTCTTGCTCATCTCGGAGGTAGTAGAACAACGCCGTACGGGCGAGCCGCAGCCCAAGCTTGAAGAGCCCGTCGGCACGCAGCGCCAGTTCGTCTCGAAGGGAGCGATCGGCCATGCTTTCCGCGTGTAGCTCGGCTCCGTTACGTTCGTACCACGCTCGGAGTGCGCCCCTAACCCGCCGGTCCCCCTTCTCGGTGTGGAGGAAGGAATGCGCGCCAGTCTGACTTCGGACTGCAGCCAAGAGGTCCACGTCCTTCATGAAAATCTTCTTGCGGAAGTCGCGCCACTTGGGCCCAGGGAGGCGGTCCTCAACGAGGTGCTTGATTGCCCCAGTCCCCAGCTTCTTGAAGTCCCTGTCCGTGCGGTTCTTGAGGTGGAGGTTTTGGATCACCTCGACGCACGTTGCGAAGGACACCTGCGGACTCGGAAAACTGTGGTGTCCGGCCCGAAGTGCTCCGCAATAGTGTGAGAGAGCAAGATCGAAGGGCTCGTGGGTCCACTTGGGTTGACTTGAGGACGGAAACGCCTCTACTTGGGTAAGAAACCTGTTCAGGTCGTCGAAATCCAACACGAACACGCCCCGCGTCCAGCGAAACCTGGCGTCCCGCTTGGCCGCCAAGTTCCCGCACTCCTCCCCCAGGTATAGACTCAACCATCGGCTCAGGCACGGACCGGGCGAGAGCGAGCCGTCCTGACGAGTCAGGCTTAGAGAACCGAAGTCTCCTCGAGCGTTGGGGTCCGAGAGCCGACCGTCGTAGTTGGAACCGTCGAAACTCAGGGTGAATGTGCTCCGAGAGCTCCGAATCGTGCAATAGCGGAAGTGAGTGGTACTCGTATGCAACCGGTCATGTCGAGACATGGGTCCCTCCAATAGAGAGCCTGGTGTCATGTTGACTCTCAACCATGGTCTACGTGTCACGCCAGCTGTTGTGGGTCAAATGAGATCTGACCAGGACTCACTTGCCGCGTCCTCAAGCCATGGCGCCGCAAGCGGTTACGACCGAATATCCGGTTGTTGGCGTTGTTATTCGAATGGGCACGTCGTCCGTAGACGACGTGCCCTGGTCGATAGCTGTCTGTGCTTGGGCGGCCGTGCCTGCTCGAGGTTGGATTCTCACCTTCTCTGGAGGCAGGCAGCCGTAAGCCCAATGGCCTCGGGGCAACCTCTACGTGAGATATCAACCTCACGCCGTGGCTGCAGGATTGACTGCGACCGCTGAGGCCTGGCCCGGCATAAAGGTCTTGCCAGAGGACGTCGGCACGACCCGAAGCGCCCGCCGCCCTCGCTGCAGATACTTCAGCGGCCAGAAGCGCTCGACCGAGCCCCTCCCTTCTTCGCTCTGGCGCGCTGAGCTCCAGGCCAAGGAGCGCCAGGCCAGGGAGGCCAAGCGGTCCCGAAAGCGTCCTCGCCGCCGTTCCAAGAAGCGCAGGCGAACCGTCTCACGCCAGCGCGAGCGCCGCGAGGCTGCGCAGGCCACCTCGACCTCCACTCTTCCCGAGTTCGTCAGCTACACGATTCCGGTCCCGCGGGCGCTGGAGCCGCTCATGGCGAGGGGCGGACTCCCCGCGGTTCACCGCGCCCTGCGTGCGCTCCACGACGCCAACGTCGAGCGGATCGTCCAAGAGCGCCGAGCCCAGGGCCTAGGTTTTCTAGGTCGCCGCAAGGTCCTCCAGGCCGACCCTCTCTCGTCTCCTCCCGACACTTCGCCTGCCTGGAAGCGCAACCCCAGGATCGCGTGCAAGGACCTCGCCGAGCGCCTCGCCCTCTACACGGGCCTCCAGGACTGGCGCGTCTCGCACTCCGACGGCTACGCGACCCTCTGCTCCAAGCGGCCCTGGCGAGCGCGCTTCCCCACCGGCGCCTTCCTCCGAGCCCGAGAGCTAGCCCGCCTCCTCCTCGCCCGCGGCCCGCCCCGAGCCGCCTGAGCCGCGGGCAGGCTCACCCTCCTCCCAAGACAAGCCCACCCAAGCACCCCGCGCAGCCAGGCCGCTGCGCGGGGCGCCACTGCGTACGTCCCCAAGACCCCGGTCGCAAATCGTCGTCTACGGACGCAGCAGCGCCGCAAGCGCCGAGCGCAAATGCGTCTCACCCTGGGAAGGAACTAGGCACCGACGGGCTGCGCCAGCTTTGCCCGCACCACCTTGCCCATGGCATTCCGCGGAAGGCTCGCGAGAGCGAAGACTTGCTTCGGCTGCTTGTAGCGGGCCAGACGACCTTGGAGGTGCTCCTTGAGGCACTGCGCGTCAACCGTTGCGGGGACGACGTAGGCGTGGCCCACCTCACCCCAGGTCTCGTCGGCGACGCCGATCACGACGCACTCTTGGACCTCGGGGTGGGTCAGGATCGCTTGCTCGACTTCGGCGGGATAGACGTTCTCTCCGCCAGAGATGTACATCTCCTTCTGCCGACCCACGACTCGGTAAAAACCCTCCTCGTCGCGGGTGAAGAGGTCGCCCGTCCGCCACCACCCCCCCGGCTGGAGCGCGGCGGCCGTCGCGGCTTCGTCCTCCCAGTAGCCCGCGCAAACGTGCTCCCCAGAGAGCCAGAGCTCGCCGACCTCGCCGGGAGTGGTGACCTCCTGGCCCTCGGCGTCCACGAGGCGAGCCTGGCAGCCGACCACGGGAAAGCCCACCGTCCCAGCCTTGCGCACCGCCTCCTGGGGGATCAGCGAGAAGCAGTTCGGGCCGACCTCGGTCAGGCCGTAGCCCTGGCGAAAGCAGAGCCCGCGCCGCGCGTAGTCCTCGATCAAACCGAGAGGGCAGGGCGCGCCCCCGCAGAGAGAGAAGCGAACCTTCGACAGGTCGGCCCTCGCGAAGTCGGCGTGGTCCCGGAGCATTTCGAAGGTCGTCGGAACGCCGAACAGAATCGAGACCTCCTCGCGCTCGACCCAGGTCAGGATCTCGCCCGCGTCGAAGGCCGGAAAGAGGACGACCTTCCCGCCTCGGTGAAGGAGGGGCAGCGAGAGCACGTTGATCGCGCCCGTGTGAAAGAGCGGCGTAAAGGTCGCCGTCGAGTCGTCGCTGCGGAGGTCGCAGGCAATCGAGGTGTGGAGGCTGTTGGCCGTGATCGAGCCGTGAGTCAGGACCGCCCCCTTGGGACGACCCGTGGTGCCCGAGGTGTGCAGGATCAAGAGCGGAGTCTCGCTCGTGGTCGGTTGAGGGGGCACGTCGGCGACGGGGCCCTGGGGGGATCCCTCAGCCGCCCAGGCCTCGACGAGCGCTTCGTCGACCACCAGCTTGGGACGCACGTTGTCGATCACATACTGGATCTCGGGCGGAGCCAGGCGCCAGTTGATCGGGACCAAGATCGCGCCCAGGCGCGCGCAGGCGAAGAGGAGCTCGAAGAACTCAGGCTCGTTCTTGCCCTGCCAGGCGACGCGATCGCCCGGCTCGATCCCGTGCTCGTCCCGAAGACTCGCCGCTCGTCGCTGGGCCCGAGCGTGCAGCTCCGCATAGGTCCAGCGCTGACCACTCGCGGTGTCCACCAGCGCCACCCGCGCGGGTCCGAACACGTTCCACTTCTCTAGCCACGTTCCGATCATGATTCCACCCAGTTCGGTTGTGTTCTTCGCTCGTCGAGGGGGCTAGGCGCCCTCTCGCTCGAAGAGCCAGGTCGTCGCCTCAGCCCAGAGCTCGGCAGGCGCCCGGCGCCCGACCGTGATTCCAATGTGCCCCGCCCGAAAGCTCCGGGTCACGACCTCGCCGCCCCAGAGGCCGTCGAGAGCCTCGGCCGCAGAGCGGGGCACGATCGTGTCGTATTCCGCGACCAGGTTCAGGACCGGCGCTCGGCCCCTCGCGAGCGAGACCCGGCGGCCGCCGAGGCTCAACTCGCCCCGGGCCAGGCTGTTGCTCCGATAGAGCTGGACCACGTCGCGGATCGCCTTGGCCGTGGCAGGCACCGGGTCGTTCAACCACGCCTCCTGGGCCTCGAAGCGCGCCCGAAACTCAGGGTCGTCGTTCTGCTTGTAGCGCCGCGCCTTGCGGAGGTTGCCCGTGGGGTCCAGGGCCTGAAAGGCCGCCCAGAGCGCCGGCCCGGGGATCACAGGCCAGGCCCGGATCAAGCGCTCGAGGTCCAAGAGGCGCTCGTCGGTCAAGACACCCATGGAGCCGGTCTCGCTCAAGTCGACGGGCGTCGTGAGCGTCAAGAGGCTCGCGATCCCGGCCGGGCGAGCCGCGGCCGCGATCAGGCCCAGCGTCCCCCCGAGACAGTATCCGAAGACATGAACCGAGTCGGCGCCGCTCTCGCGCCGCGCGGCCAGGAGAGCGCTCGGGAGGAGCCGCAGCGCGTAGGCCTTGAGGTCGAGGTGAGCGTCGGCGCCGCTCGGCTCACCCCAATCTATGGAGTAGACGTCGAGGCCGGCCTGGACCAGGTGCTCGACGAGGGACTGACCGGGCCGCAGGTCGAGGATCGCAGCCCGATTGATCAGAGAGGGAACCAGCACTACGGGGGCTACCCCGCGTCGGGGAGCCTGGGCTTGGGCCCGGTAGCGAAGGAGCCTCGCCGGCCCCCGCCGCCAGACGACGTCCGCCGGCTGCGGCTCGTGGAGGCGGTTCTGAGAGGTCCCCTGCGGACTCGACATGGTGCTGGTCCCGATCACGAGCCGCTTAGCTCTCGAGCCACTCGGCGAGGGGAGCGTGGAGACGACCCGGCGCCTTCTGGCCCACGATCGCGCCCAGGTGCCCGCCCTTGAGCGCCAGCTCCTCGCCCGGACCCGAGACGCGCTCGAGGAGCGCGCGGGCAGAGGCCGGCGGGGCGGTCGTGTCGTGCTTGGAGGTCACGACCAGGACCGGGCAAGTGATCCGCCCCAGGTCCACGACGCGTCCCTGGAGGCGAAAGGTCCCCTCGTAGAGGCGGTTCTCGCGATAGAGGTCCTTGATCAGGCGGCGATAGGCCGCGCCGGGGACGTCGACGCCGTCCTGGTTCCAGCTCTCGAGGACGGTGAAGTAGTTGGCGAAGGCCCGCTCGTCTGAGCGCTGGAAAGCCTTGGTGAACTTCTGCGCCGTCCCCGTCGGCCGCTGCCAGTTGAAGCCCTGCGAGATCAAGCCGAAGGGCATGTTCCCGAAGGCCTCCGTGAGCCGATCGACGGGGAAAGCCTCGGGCTGGACCCAGGCTCCCAAGAGGTCCATGTGGGGCTCTTGGCAGTGGAAGTCGACGGGCGTGTTGAGGGTCACGAGCTTGCGGACTTGGCTGGGGAAGCTGGCGGCGTAGAGGGTCGAGATCGTCCCGCCGAGACAGTAGCCGACGAGGTCCAGGGGCCCCTCGTGGGGGATCGCGCGCCGGAAGCGAGGCAGGGTCTTGAGCGCGTAGTCCTCCCAGTCCGTCCCGGCGTCGATCCGGCTCGGCTGGCCCCAGTCCACTACGTAGACCGGGATCCCGGCCTCGCAGAGGCTCTGGACGAGGCTCGTCCCCTCTTGGAGATCGACGACGCGGAAGCGGTTAATGATCGGCGTCACCAGGAGGACCGGCGTCCGGGTCGGGCCCTCGCCTCGAGGCGCGTAGTAGCGAAGGCGCGCAGGACCGCGCCGGGCGATCACCTCGTGCGGGGTGGCGCCGGTCAGGAGGGTCAGGGCCCGCGCCGTCGCGCGCGCCGACTCCTTGAGCCGCTTGCCGAAGCGAGTCAGGTCTTGAAGCTGGATCACGCCGAGACCTCGTCCGCCGCGTTCGCTGCTGGGGCCTGGGGCGTCACAGCCGCCGCGCGGTTGAAGTCCTCGAGTTGAAGGTTCAGCTCGCAGAGGTGGTCCTCCAGCTCGCCGATCCGCTCGTGGAGCCGCTCCACGTCGAGGGCGCTCGGGAGACGCCAGGCGCCCCAGGCTTGCTCGAGGTTTCGATCCCAGCGCTCCTTGACGGTCGAGACCCCGGTCAGGGTCTTGCCAAGGCCCGTCAAGGTCCTGGGCGCGCGCAGGGTCTGGTCCCACCAAGAGGCTGCCTTCTCCTCGCAGGTCTGAAAGATCTTGCTGACGAATTTCGTTCCGAACATGGGGGTCCTCCCGTGAGAACCCCGCCGAGGCGCGCCTGCTAGCGGCAACGCCCCGGCGGAGCTGGGTGGTCGTTAGGCGAGCGAGAAGGCCTTGCTCGCGAACTCGAAGCAATCGCGGCGCGTGGCCTCGGACGCCTCGAGCGTGGACTTGGTGAGGGCGCCCGCGAACTCGCTCATGTCGCGCGCGGACTGCTGAGCGTGCTCGAGCTGCGTCTCGAGGAGGCGCTGGTAGCTCTGGGCTTGCTCGGTCCCGAGGTCGATCCAGGCCTTGGCGGCGCTCCGCGCGGGCTGGATCGCGGCCTCGAGGGCCGGGCTGGTCTTGCTCTTGGTGGTCATGGCTTCTTCCTTCTAGGCAGATGGTTCGAGGGCGAGGCGCAAATGCGCCGCGACCTCTGCGGGTGACTCCAGCCAGGGCAAATGCCCCAGACCAGAGAGAGGGCGGAGTCGACCTCGAGGGAGCCGCTTGGAAGCGGCCTCGACCACCGACATGGCGACCAAAGGGTCACCCGTGCCGTGGACGAGCTCTGTCGGCTGGAAGATCTCTTCCAGCCGCCTCGGGGCGTCGTCCCGCAAGGCTCCTTGAGCCGAGCGGGCGACAGCCCTCAGGTCGCTCTTCCCGGGCGCCACCCGCGCACCGTGGAGAGCCAAGCGACGGGAGGCATAGGCCTCTGTCGCCGGAGTGTTTCGTTTAGCCAAGATCGCGAGCGTCGCCGCGAGCTCCTGACGCGTGCGACCGGCCAAGCGCTCCTCGCGGAAGTGCTCCCGCAGCGCGGCCGGCGGATCGGGGTCGAGACCTCCCGCGCTCAGGAGCACCAAGCGCTCGACGCGGGCCGGCGAGTCGAGGGCGGCGCGGAGCGCGACGTGGGCGCCGTAGCTAGCCCCCAGCCAAATCGGCCGGACCCAACCCAAGTGATTGAGGAGGGCCAGGGAGACCTCAGCGGCCCGGCGAACCGTGTAGGCCCGCTCAGGTCGGGCGCTAGCGCCAAAGCCGGGGAGGTCGATCAAGACCGTGGGGTGCCCCAGGCGCTCGCTCAGATCGAGCAAGTCCCGCCCGTCCGAGCCGAGGCCGTGGATCGCGAGCAAGGGCGCGCCTCGGCCAGGGAGGGCGCGATAGGTCACCCGCTCGCCCAAGAGGACGACCTCGCGGAGCGCGTGGCTCGGGTCGAGCGCCTCTTCCACGATCGGACGATTCAAGACTGCTGCCTCGTTCATGCCCGAGGTTATAAACGAACGTTCGTTCACTCGTCAAGTGTCTCGTCCAGCGAAATTGGTCAGGTCCGCTAGGCCCCCCGCATGTGGCGCGCTAACAGGCCTGTTGGCAGAGCCTTAGGGAGTTGGGACTGCCGGCGGCATAGAGCTCTCTCACCCAAGCTGGCGAAGGGAGGACCCTCGACAGAGGATGCCGACTCACGAGGTTCGCCCCGCCTCGCGTGACCGAGAAAGGAGCGCCCAGTGCCCGACGAGACCTATCACTTCAGCACCGAGGTCCGAGTCCGCCTTCCTGAGACCGACGCCATGGGGATCGTGTTTCACGGGAACTACTTCACCTACCTCGAGGTCGGTCGCGTCGACTACCTGCGCAATCTCGGCCTCAGTGAAGGGATCCGCCCGATCAAGGCCTTCGAGAACGTCGTCGTCAGCGCGCACCTCGATTTCCGCTCGCCGGCCCGCCTCGACGAGCGGCTCGTGATCGACGTCCGCACCCGTGAGATCCGACGCTGCAGCTTCACCTTTTCCTTCCGGATTCGTCACAAGCAGACGAACAACGTAGTCGCCGAGGGTTATACGACTCACTGCGCCGTCGACGAGGACATGAAGCCCATGCCTGTCCCCGAAGACTTCCGCGTCAAGATCGCCCAATACGAAGGCTGGCCGGCGAATCCGACCTAGCCTGCTGAGGTGGAGAGCCGCCTAGGTCGCCGAGAGCGAGTCAAGGCAGCTTCCCTTCTCCTCTGGGGTCCTCTAGAGCTCTCCGAGTCCCTGCGGTGGGACCCGATCTGCCACACCGGCCAACCAGGAGCGAGTCGCGAGAGCGCCGCCTTCGCTCGCGCGGGCATGGGCGCGAGCGAAGGCTAGAGCTAACTCAGGAGGGGGCGTTCCCCACGGCGATCGGAGGCACGAGCGCGAGGGAAGAGTTCTCCCTCCTGCCCCCCTTCACCCTCCCGCGGCGCCCGAGCGGCGAGGCGATCTCCCCCCTTCCTAAAGCGTGTCCCCAGCGTGTCCGCGCCAGCTCCGCAAGGGCCTCTAGCGGAAGGGCTTAGGGCGTGTCCAGGCTCAGGACACGCCCCCTATTGAGGGCGCGGGTCGCGCCCCCCTTAGGAGAGTTCATGAACCCATATTGCGACCGCCCCCCTCACGACCTCGAGCCTGACGAAGCTCAAGAGGCCCAAGCAGCTCGAGCCCAAAACGAGACGCGACCGCGAGAGCGTCAGCTCCCGCGGTCGTGGGTGGCTCGGCTCGAGCGCCTCGAGGGAGAGGTCACCGTGAGCTTGGTCCTGTGTGGGTTCTGCTTCGGGCTGATCACCGGCTATCAGCTGGCGTTCTTCCTTCCGCTCACCCCCTGGTGGTGGTTCTTCTAGCCCTACTTGAAGGTGAAGCGGAGCTGCAGGACCTGGACCTGGTTTCCCTTGGTCCGCGAGATCTCGAGCGAGGCTTCTGCGCCCGCCTCGAGGCCCTTCATGCCGGCGGCGACGTCGCCTATGGACTTGATCGCCTTGCCCTGGAACTTCACGATCCGGTCGCCGGCCTGGAGGCCGAGGCGAGCCGCCAGGCTCCCCTTCATGACCTGGCTGACGGTGACCGCGCCGTCCTTCTCGGCGAGGGCCACGCCCAAGCGCGGCTTGCCAGTGGGCTTGGAGGGCACCAGCTTGGTCGCGCGCTTGCGCTCGATCTTGCCGGCTCGCTTCAGCTCTCCTTGGGCGCGCTGGAGGTGCTCGTGAGCGCGCTCCAGTTCACCGCGAGCGCGGAGCTTCTCTGCATGAGCGCGCTCCCGCGCGCCCAGGGCCTTGAGCTTGGCCAACTCGAGGTGCGCCTTCTCCTTGGTCGCCAAGGCCTTGCCCCCTTCGACGAGGTGCAGGGCGCGCGTCGAGACCTGGTGGGGCCGCTCGGCGAGGCGAGCCTCCATGAGCTTCAACTCCTCACCGCGACGGACCCAGAAGTGAATCACCTCGCCGACGCGACGCTTGTTGATCGCCTCGCCGAGGGCCTCGACGGTGATCGGGGCGGCGTCCTGAGAGCGCTTCTGTCCCACCTGGACGATCACGTCTCCGGTCTTGAGCCCTGCCACGGCCGCGGCCGAGTCGTCATGGACGTGGGTCACCTCGACCCCCCGCGCGGTGGCCTTCATGGAGACGCCCAGGAAGGGCTTCTTGGGCGTCGCGAAGGTCACCTGGCGGATCTGATCACGACGGATCGTGACGCTCCCGTAGTCGGTGTCGAGGCGGAGCCCCTCGCCGTCGAGGGAACGGATCTTGCCCGAGAGGGCGTCGCCGTTGCGGAGGAAGACCCGATCCTTGGTCTGGCGCGCCGGCCCGCCCTGGACCCAGCCATACACATTGCCGCCGCCCTTGGTGAAGTCGGCGCCGGGCATGCCCGGGCCGAAGGTGAAGTCGTTGCTTCGCTTGGCAAAGGCGCTCCCGGCCTTGCGGATCCGCTTGCGGACCACCTTCTTGCCGTCGGGCGTCACGAACACGTCCACGTCCTCCTCGTCGCCGTGGTCGTGGGACCCGCCGCGGAGGGTGAAGGTCCCCTTGGGGGACCCCTTGCGGATCCGCTTGCGAATCACCTTCTTGCCGTCAGGCGTGACGAACACGTCCACGTCGACCTCGTCTTCGTCCTCGTCGCCCTCGAAGATCATGACGTGCTTCTCAGCGCGATCGCCAGGACCCGCCTCGCGCCCCTCGCGACCGAAGACCCTGACGCGCTTGCGTCGGTGAGGCCCCTCGTCCTCGTCTCCCTCGACGATCACGATTCGCTTCTCGACGCGACGCCCGGGCCGACCCTCGCCGCCCTTACCCTCGAGGACGATCACGTCCTCTTCGTCGTCGCCACCAACGATCACGACCTTCTTCTGGATCCGCTTGGCGCGCTTCGAGCCTGCGCGACGCCCCTCGTCCCCGTCGAGAATGATCACCCGCTCCTCGCCGCCGCGACCGCGCTCGACCCAGACTCTCCGTTGACGCTGACGCTGACGCTGCTTGGCGCCTTTGTGCCGGCCGCGCAGGCTACGGTGGATCCGCTCGCGGAGCTCCTTCGGAAGCTCGCGCAGGGCCTCGTCGAGCTCGCGCAGCTCGGAGTCGTCGATCTCGAGGTCCAGGTCGAGGTCCAGGTCGCCGAGCTGCTCGCCGAGCTCACCCGGGAGCTCGCCAGCCAGGTCGCCCAGGAGCGCCTCCCCGACCACGCCGCCGTCGAGCTTGAGCTCAATGGTGGCGCCCTCGTCCCCCTCGCCGCGCTTGATCAGGACCCTGCGGCCCTTCCCGTCGCGGGTCACGGTCGTGACCGTCTTGCGCCCTGCGCCGTCGACGGTCGTCGTGGTCCGCGAGCCGTCGGGGTTGACGGTGGTCTCGCGCTCGACCTCCGCCTCGTCCTCGTCACCGAGCGCGAACGCCATGGCGCCCATATGTGCGGGCTTGGAGGAGCTGAAGGCGAACTCGTTCTGAGTCCCGACCCAAGCCACGCCAGCTCGACCCGGCACGCGCAGCTCGCGGAGGCGAGTCAGGGGGACCCGAATCGGATCCTTGATCCCCCGAGCCTCGACCAGGATCCCCTCGGGATCGACGGCCATGAAGCGCCCAGAGACTCGGTCCCCGTTGGACAACACGAGCATGCGCTTGGCGCCGCCGGCGACCTCGAGCTTGACGAGGCGCTTGAAGGGCACGCGGGTCGGCGTCTTGAACTCACCTCCGCTCAGGAGCACCCCCTCGCTGTTTAGCTCGTGAAGCTGCGCGGTGAAGGGCTTCCCCTTCGCTAGCTGCACCTGGCACTCGACGCGGCCTGGGCTCGCCGTCCGGGCCAGGCGCTCGATCCGACGCGCCGCGTCCTTGGACCACCCGCTCTTGGGCGCGAGCTTGCGCAGCACCCGGTAGGCCTCGAGAGCCTCCTGCCGCCGTCCGCTCTCCTCGAGCGCGGAGGCCCGCCAAAAGCGGACTTCGGCGGCCCGAGGGCTCTGGGGGTGCTTCTCGAGGAGCTCCGTGAAGCGCTCGATCGCCGCCGCGTGGTCGCCCCGGTGATAGCGCAAGGTCCCCTGGCGATAGAGCTCGAGGTCTGGGCTCGCCCCGTCCTCAGCAGCAGGATCCTTGGCAGCAGGGCCCTCGGCCTTCGGGGTCTGCGGGGTGTCTTGGGCAAGGAGGGCGGGCGTGGCAAAGACCAGGCCTAGCCCGAAGGTCAGCCCGAGGGCTGTGGGAAAGGGTCGCATAGGGACTCCTTGGATCGAATGGGGCGTCAGGGGGTGCAGAAGTGGCCTCGTCGCGAGGCCGTGTTTGGTGCTAGAGGTCCCGGGTCTCCCCGGCCGCCTCAGAAGGCTCCGGGTCGGGCTCCGGCGTCGCCAAGAGTTGGCGACAGGCGGCCAAGAGGCCGGTGTGTCGAACTTCTTGGCGAATCGCGCTCAGAGAAGTGCCTGCCGAGTCTGGACTGGGACTGGCGTCGGGGGTGCTCGGCATGGGCACGTGGCGGACCTTGCGCAGGACGACCTGCGCGCCGCGAATCAAGGGCCGGAGCCGGTCGCCCGAGGGCTGATACTCGATCGCGACCAAGAGGCGCTCGCCTTGCTCGAGGAGCTCGCTTCGCTCGAGGTGCAGCGCCAGGGCGCGGGAGACCCGCGGGTCCTTGGGGTCGAGTCGCTCGAGCGCCTCGAACACGATCGAAGCTCGGGCCAGGTAGGACTGGACCGGATCTCCCTCGTTGGCCAAGCGCGCCAAGGCGGGATCCACGGGGGTGGCCCTAGGCTTCTGTCCAGCCTCGACGATTCCATTTCCGAGCTCTTCGTCCGGCGTCTCGTCCGCAGGCGGAGCCTGTTCAGTGGGAGCCTGCTCCGAGGGAGCCTCTCCCGCAGGGGCCTCTTCCGCAGGAGCGGGCGAAGACGGCTCGACAGGCCCCTGCTGCGCTCCGTGCGACCTGGCCGCGCGCTCAGGCGTCAGAGGCGCGACTTCAGCGGTGTCGATCCAGCCCCAAGCGGTCGTCAACCCCACGCCGATCAAGAAGCTGGCTGCGAAGCCGGCCCAGGGTGATCCATGCGTCGAACTAGGGGCTGCCGAATCCAGAGTCGCTGGAGCCGAGGGCTCAGGCTCGGCCGCTGCTTCGCCTGCGGCCGGAGGAGGCCCCGGCGGCAGCGCGGCCATGAGCGAGTCGGCGAAGTCGTCGCTCAGCGTCGGCTCCGGGGTGCTCCGGTGCACGAGGGCCAGGGCGTGCGCGAGCTCCTGGGTCAGCTCCGCCTCCTCGCCGATCGTCCCCAGCTCCTCGAGCAGCTCTAGGGCAGTGAGGGGAAGGCCAGGCACGACCTCATGGATCAAGGACCGCAACTCCTCGGGGGACTTCATGCTGAACCTCCCAGCTCCAGGCCACCAGCGCCCATGCCTCCGCTCCCGCCGGCGCCCAAGGGCGCCACGAGGGCTCGGAGCTTCCCTAGGGCCGCGCGCTGGCGGCTCTTGACCGTCCCTAGAGGCAGCTCGAGGGTCGCGGCGGCCTCGCGCTGCGAACAGCCTCCCCAGAGGGTCAACACGAGGACCTCACGCTGCTCGCTCGGGAGGGCTGCCAAGGCAGCCTCGACGCGCTCGCTAGCTTCGCGGCCTTCGGCCAGCCGGTCAGGCGCCAGGCTCGCGCTCGGGAGGGCCGAGTGCCCGACCGCTCCGCGCTCGACGCGCTCGAGGGCTGCGTCGTGGACCTGTCGCCGCCGACCGTGATCGCGAGCCACGTTGAGCGCGATCCGCGCCAGCCAGGTCGAGAGCCGGTATCGCGGGAGATAGGAAGCCAAGCTCTGATAGGCCCGCAGGAATGTCTCTTGCACCAGGTCCTCTGTGGACGAAGGGTCACCAGTCTGACGCCGGCAGAGCTGAGCCAGGAAGCCTTGATGCCGAAGCACGATCTGCCGGAACGCCTCGCGGTCCCCCGCCAGCGTCCTCGCCACCAATTCGCGCTCGGCCTGCTCACTGCTCAGCCCATCCCCCTCGAACGACCCGGTATACGCAGACCCGGTCCAAGCGGATCGACTCCGCCCTAAGTCCTTGTGCTACAGGGCCCGCTACTGGAGGTGAGGGAAGATCGCGGGCACGACCTGCCCGAAGATCGCGGCGATCTGCGCTCGGCGAGCCTCGTCCTCGAGGACGCCCTGGTTGAGCTCGATCTCGAAGTAGCTGACCTCGTGGGCCTCGCCGTGGACGGCCGCGGAGTAGATCTCGCCCCGATAGCCCGAGTAGGGCTCATTGAGGCGCGTCCGCAGCCCTGCTGTCGTCAGGGCCCGCTTGACCCCGGCCGCGAGGTCCTCGTGAGCGTCGAAGAGGACGCCCACGTCGAAGTCGCGATCGCCGCTCCCATAGTCGGGAGAGAAGCTGTGGAAGGTGAAGAACACGACCCGCTCTGCCCCAAAGCGCCCGACCAAGCGCTCGAGCTCGGTCTCGACGGCCGCGTGATAGGGACGCCAGAGCCGATCGACGCGCTCCTCGATCTGCTCTGGGCTGAGGCCTTGATTCCCCGGGATCACGAGGCCGTCGCAGGCGCTGCGAATCAGGGTATCGTCACCGCGTCCTCGGTTGACGTCTAGCACGAGGCGGCTGACCTGGGCGCTGACCGTGGTCGCGCCGAGCTGCGGGGCGAAGCGGCGCAGCACGTCGTCGGCCCAGCGATCCCAGCCCCAGTGGCTCTCGAGGAGCTCGGCCTCGACGCCGAGGTCGAACTCGGCAGGGACCGCGTTGCTGGCGTGCTCGCAGGTGATCAGGATCGGGACGTAGGGGTCCCCCCGGCGCACGACGTAGTTCTCTCCCCTCATGGTCCCCTCGCCTACTTGGCCGGGAAGGTCCGCTTGACCCAGGTCGCGACAGCGCTTGGGAGGCGCGGGTCGAGCTTGCCCGCGACGCGATACTCGATCCCCGTGCTGGGGCCGACGCAGGGCATGAAGAGGTGGTTCAGCTCGGGGAAGAAGTGCGCCTCATGAGGCGCCTCGCGAGCCTCGAGGGCCGCGACCAAGAGCTCGTAGTCCGTCTTACGAACCTGACAGTCCTTGCCGCCCTGGACCACCAAGACCGGCTGCTTGAGTCCCGAGAGGACCTTGGGCGTCAAGGGCCGCGCGAGGAGGTTCTTCCAGTAGCGGACCGGGGCCCCCATTAGGTTGCGCCCCGGCGGGAGCTTGCCCTCCCGGACCTGCGCGAACACGTCCTTGATCTCCTTGACCTTGGAGTCGACGAGGGACTGGGGCGCCTCTCGGACTTCGCCGAGCTGGTAGGTCGTCTGCTCGACCAAGAGCTCGTCAGCCGCTCGCGCGGGGCCCGCCAAGAGGATCACCCCCGAGACCCGCTTCGAGACGGCGGCGATCTCGGCCGCAGCCACAGAGCCCATGCTGTGTCCGCACAGGACGAGCTGACGCGTGTCAGAGCGAGCCGCGAGCCACTCCAAGCAAGGGAGCGCGTCGCGCTGATACTCGTCTTCGAAGGTCACGGTCCCGAAGCGCTCGCGAGCCGCCGCGATCCGAGCGCGGTCCCCCGAAGAGAAGGCCTTCCTGAGCCGAAAGGCGGCCTTGTCACAGCGCAGAGAGGCCACGCCCTGGGCGGCCAGGGCTCGCGCCAGGTCGCGGAGGGGGGCGTTGGCGCCGATGGTCGAGTCGCGATCCGTGGGGCCTGAGCCCGGGAGGATCAGGAGGGTCGGGAAGGGGCCCGGCGCGTTGCCGGGCAGGGTCAGGGTCCCCTGGATCGGACCCGCTCCTTGGGGCGCGTCCGGAGCCTGGGGAATCTCGACCTCTTGCTCGCGGTAGGGGCGAGGATAGAGGGTCGTCTCAGCGACGTAGCCCTGGTTGTCCTCGACCCGATAGACGCGCCCGCTCTCTTGGTCGTAGGTCAGGGTCGCGACGAGGCCGCCGACCTTGACGGTTCCACTTCGAACAGCGCGCTTGGTCCCCGAGATCAGCAGGTCCTTGGCTTTGCCCGGGGTGAAGTTCGCGACGGGGAAGGCCTTGGTCTGAGGGGTCAGGGCCAAGAACTCGAAGGCAGCGTGCTTCTTGGCCTGGGCCAGTCGCCCCACGAACTCGTAGTGCGAGAAGCAGAGGGTGTCGAGCAGGACCACAGGCCGCTGCTCGCTGGCCTGAATCGCGGCCAGGGAGCCTCCGCTCAGGTCCTTCCCTTCGCCATAGCTCACCGCGTGCCGGACTCCCTTGGACGTCCGAGTCGCGCTGGCGCGGATCTTGGCCGAGGTCAGCGAGTAGCTCGTGAGGGCCCCGACTCCGTCGCAGCGCAATCGGACCTGATAGACGAAAGGTTCTGCCGTGATCCGGTATTCGCCTGAGCTCTCGAGGAGAAAACCGTCTTTGATCGCGACCTGGCGAGTCACCTCGCCACCGACGGCCTTGCCCTTGAGCGTGACCTCCCAAGTCGTCTCGAGAGCTGGACCCTGCGGGCGCTCTTGGGCCACGCTGGGCATGGCTACCAGCGCTAGGAGGCCCACGAGGGCGGCGGGGAGGGATTCGAGGCGCTTCACTGCGCCATAGTGACCCGCGCGCGGGCGCTTGGCTACCCAGAGCTTGGTCGGGGCCCCGCTCTGGGCTCTTCGGGCCGGAAAACCCAGGGTCCGGCGCGCGCTCAGGCGCCAGGAGAGATGGGTTCACGACCCCCGCGTCGCTCGCATGTGTGTGAGGGAGGCGATATTCTCGTTTCCAAGCGAGTGAGGCGATTCAGGGGACTGGAATGGTGCCATTGCTCGAGTCAACAACCGCAGTGTCGGGAGGCCAATCCGTGTCGGACGTCTTGAGCTACGCCCTGGCCTCGCTGGGGTGCGGTGTTCGGCAAACGCTGGGCGATCGCCTTGAGCAGACCGAGCGTTCGGTCCTCTTGGACGAGCTCGCGGCGACCTTTCGCAGCAGCGACGAGCTGAAGCAGGCTCTCCAGGACTCCTTCACGCGCTCGCTCCAGTGCCTGGTCGTCGGCCTCAAGCAAGCCTGGCTCATGATGGAGACCGGCGGCGAGCACGACTACTGCGAAGCCTTTGGTGAGCTCCGCTCGCAGTTCGTGACCGACCTCGAGATCGACCCCCAGACCCTCCTGGCCTTCCTCGACGGCTTCTTCCTCGACTACGACACCGCGCTGGACGGCGTCGACCCCTCCCTCGGCCTCGAGGAAATGAGCGACGCGGCCTTCTTCAACGCGCTCCTCGACAGCGGCAACGGCGACCCCGACGAGCTGGCCCCGCGCGCTAGCGCCGGGCTGCGCAAGGCCTGGATCGAGGAGATCGGGCTCGAGGAGGAGCACCCGATCGTGCTCCTGGCGGGCTGGCGAGACATTTTCGCCGAGGGCCTCCACTTCCACTTCACCGAGTTCTGTCGCCACCACCCGAGCTGGTCGCGCTATCTCGAGCTGCTCAAGCCCATGGCGCTCGACCGCGAGGGCCTGCGCGCGATCACGACCCGCGACGAGAAGCTCCAGGCTCGCCTGGAGCGGATCCGTCAGCTGATCGAGCGCGCGGACACCTATCGCTCAGCCATGGGCGAGATCGTGCCCAACCTGGAGTGGCTCTTCGATATCGCCGACCGCCTAGAGGAGGTCGAAGAGACCGCGGAGAGCGACCTCCTGCGCGGCAAGACCATCGCGAGCACGGACCTCCCCAAGATCGTGGCCGTCGGCGTGGGCAAGGTCCACTCAGCCCTCAACACCAACGCCGTGGGCCGCCTCTCGGACGTCCTGACCGAGCTCAGCCCGGGGGTTCGCGACGTCCTCCGCCGCGCGCGGCGCGACTTCCGCCGCTGCCACTGGGGTGGTGACGACTACGGCGAGGCCTCGCTCCAGCTCGCTGGCGCCATGCTCCCTGTCGCAGGCCCCGGCGCCGCCGAGCGCTACTACCGCGAGGCCGGCGCCTTCGGCGCAGACGGCGGGACCGTCGAGTTCAGCCTCTTCTTGACCGAGCTCCTCTCGGGCGAGTTCGAGATGGCGCTCAAGCACCTCCTGAGCGCGGCCGAACAGGCCCCGGACCGCTACGCCCTCTTCGACTTCGAGCGCTACAAGCCCCAGGCGATCCTGGGCGCTGGCGGCGGCGGACCGAGCTTCCTAGTCGAGGTCGACGGCGAGCGCGCGATCGTAAAGTCCCTTTGGGACCCGGTATCGGTCGTCGACCCGCGCCCTGGCCTCAAGCCCCTCGCCATGCTCCACAAGCAGGGCTCCAAGGGCCTGGCCCAGCTCCTGCACCTCGGCGTGAACCTCAAAGAGTTCCCCTACGTCACGACCGCCTTCGTGGAGGGCGACGACTTCGACAACTTCCGCGAGGCGCGCGGCGGGACCGTCCCCCACGAGCAAGTCTGCATGCTCGGCGACCTCGCCCTCGACGCCCTGGCAGGGATCCACGCGGCGGGCTTCACCCACAACAACCTCAAGCCCAACAACCTGATCGTGGGCGCCGGTGAGGAGGGCCTCGAGGTCACGCTCCTCGACCCCTGCGTCCCCAACGTGCTCCTCTCGGCTCCGGGCCGGGTCAAGAACATTCGCCGCCTAATGGCCTGGTCCTGCACCGGTCGGGTGATCGCTGAAGAGTTCGCGGCCTACACGGCTCCCGAAGTCGTCACCGGTGGACTCGACAAGGCTTCACCTCAGAGCGACATGTTCGCCCTGGGCGGTGTCCTCTATCGACTCGCGACCGGGACCCAGCCGCGCCCCTTCAACCCGGCCGCCCTCCCGGGACCCCTCCGGCCGATCGTGAGCCGCTGCCTGGCGGCGCAGCCCAGCGATCGCCCCGGCAGCCTGGACGAGATCCGCCAGGCCCTCGAGCTCGCCAGCCAACAATCCGCCGACGAGCCCGTGGCCGTCGCGACCGCACCTGCGCCCGCGCCTGACGTCCTCGGTGCGCCTCCTGCGGCGCCGCCGCCTGCGACCGCTCCCGCCCTGGACGACCCCTTCGCTCAACCCGCGAGCGCAGACCCCTTCGCTCAGGCTCCGACGGCAGACCCCTTCGCTCAACCCGCGAGCGCAGACCCCTTCGCTCAGGCTCCGACGGCAGACCCCTTCGCTCAACCCGCGAGCGCGGACCCCTTCGCTCAGGCTCCGACGGCAGACCCCTTCGCTCAGCCAGCGAGCGCGGACCCCTTCGCGGCTCCTGCTGCGGACCCCTTCGCTCAGCCAGCGAGCGCGGATCCCTTCGCTCAACCCGCGAGCGCGGACCCCTTCGCGGCTCCTGCGGATCCCTTCGCGGCCCCCGCCGGCGACCCCTTCGCCCAGGCTCCGACGGCAGACCCCTTCGCTCAGCCAGCGAGCGCGGACCCCTTCGCTCAGCCCGCGACGGCCGATCCCTTCGCAGCTCCGGCCGACCCTTTCGCGGCCCCCGCCGACCCTTTCGCTCAAGGCGCGCCGGCGGCCGACCCCTTCGCGGCCCCCGCCGATCCCTTCGCGGCCCCCGCCGACCCCTTCGCTCAAGGCGCCCCGGCGGCCGATCCCTTCGCGGCTCCCGCCGACCCCTTCGCGGCTCCTCCTGCGGACCCCTTCGGCCAGTCCGCCGAGTCCTTCGCCGATCCCTTCGCCCAACCGGCGACCGCGGACCCCTTCGCCCAGCCGGCCGGGGGGCCCTTCGATCAGGGCGCCTTCGTCGACCCGCTCGCGAACCTCGTCCCCTCAGACCCCTTCGCTGCAGTGTCAGCCGAGGACCCTTTCGGTGGCCTCGACTCCTTCGACGGCGGCGACCCCTTCGGTGGGCCCCCGACGGGCTTGGCCGACGACGAGGAAGAGGAGGCCCTCGATCCAGGCGAGGCGCTGGCCATGCTCGAGATGCTGATGGGCGGCCCGAGCAAGCCCAAGCCGGCGGCGCCTTCGGCAGACCCCTTCGCCGCCCCAGCCGATCCCTTTGGCGGCGGAGCTGCGGACCCCTTCGCGGCCCCTGCGGATCCCTTCGCGGCCCCCGCCGATCCCTTCGCGGCCCCCGCCGATCCCTTCGCGGCCCCCGCTGACCCCTTCGCGGCCCCCGCTGATCCCTTCGCGGCCCCCGCCGATCCCTTCGGCGGCGGAGCCGCTGACCCCTTCGCGGCCCCAGCGGCGGCCGCCGACCCCTTCGCCGCTCCAGCAGACCCCTTCGCTGCGGCTGCCGGCGCGGCGGACCCCTTCGCCGCGGCTGCCGGAGGCGGCGACCCCTTCGCCGCTGCTGCCGGAGGCGGCGACCCCTTCGCCGCTGCTGCCGGAGGCGGAGACCCCTTCGCCGCTGCTGCCGGAGGCGGAGACCCCTTCGCCGCTGCCGCCGGAGGCGGCGACCCCTTCGCCGCTGCTGCCGCCGGCGTCTCCGACGATCCCTTCGCTCCGCCCCCTGGCGCGGACACGACCGACGGAGGCCTCTGGCTCTCGACCGAAGAGCCAATGTCCGCTCAGACCATGCCGCCGCCGGCCGCCAAGAAGCCGACCAAGAAGCGCAAGAAGCCCGACGACGCGGGCGGCAACACCTTCGGCGTCGTTATCTCCGGTCTCTCCCTCCAGTCCAAGAAGGACGCGGCGGTCGAGATCATCATGGAGCTCAAGAGCTGCAGCCGAGCCGAGGCCGCCGACATGTGTCGCTCGCCCGTCGTTCCGGTGTTCAAGAACGTGAGCGAGTCCGAGGCCAACCAGGCCAAGGACATGTTCAAGGCCGCCAAGGTCAACTGCCGGGTCACCAGCAAGAAGAAGCGCCGCCGCTAGGCGGGGATCGTTTTATGCGGCGCTTGCGGCGTCGCTCGTCGCTCGCGATGCGGGAATCGTTTTATGCGGCGCTGGCGGCGTCGCTCGTCGCTCGTGACCCGGAGGTCACCACGCTCCTCGGCTCCTTGCCAGCACCACCTAAAACGATCCCCGCGGGGTTGGTTGGTTTGGATGAGAAGAGGCCTCGCTTCGCTCGGCGGGGTTGCTCGCTCGCTTCGCTCGCATTGAACCTGTGCTCGCTCGCTGCG
>Ga0316202_10001054_pt1 | contig 23608 bp, 20 predicted proteins | sample 3monrhotite_MG_FD_204934 | JGI IMG/M metagenome (GOLD analysis project Ga0316202, IMG submission 204934) | Microbial mat bacterial communities from mineral coupon in-situ incubated in ocean water Damariscotta River, Maine, United States -... | ecosystem: Environmental > Aquatic > Marine >... | reverse complement strand
CCCCCCTCCCCGCGCGTGGTGGGGGGGGGGGGGGCCGCCCCCCCCCCCCAATAAACCAGCCCCCCCAATAAACCAGCCCCCCCAATAAACCAGCCCCCCCAATAAACCCGCCCCCCCAATAAACCTAGCCCGCGAAGGAGTCGCGCACGGCGGCGGCCATGGCGAAGAGGGCTCCGCTCTTGACCTCCTCTTGGGCCAGGCACACGTAGACGCCGCCCTTGGCGCGCCAGCCGACGAGGTGCAGCCCGTCGGGGGTTCGGGCCTCGAGGTAGACCCGGCCGTCCGGGCGCTCGCGGCGCTGCCAGAAGTGGCCGTGGCCCTCGGGGACATGGAGCAGGAGGCAGCCTTGGCCAGTCGTGCCGCAGCGGAGACGCAGCAGGGGACGCGGGGGGGCGCCCGAAGCGGCCACGAGGTGTCCTCCTCGGACCTCTACTCCGCAGGCGGCGGGGACGAAGAGGGGGCGTGGGAAACTCGCGCGGAGCTCCTCGAGGCTGAGGGTCGGCTCGCCTTCGGCGACTTGGGCCGCCGCGCTCGCCAGGCGCACCGTCGGGCAGCCCTGCCAGCAGAAGGGGTCGTTGTAGGCGAGGGCCAGGCCGGTTCCGAGCGCGAGCAGGAGACCGGCGGCCAGGCTGAGCCAGCGCGTGAGCGAGCGCGGCGCGGGGACCTCGGCCTCGGCGCGATCGAGGGCTGCCCCAACGAGGGTCTGGACCTCAGGACCTGCTGGCTCTTGGGCCGCGCGCTCGACGAGGCCGCGCAGGTCCCGCTCGCGAGCGACTCGCGCCGCGCAGGGCGGGCAAAGCTCGAGGTGCTTGAGGAGGCCCACGTTCTGCTCGACGGAGAGCTCTCCGTCGACGAAGGGGTAGAGGAGATCGTTGAGCTCACCGCAGCTCATGTGGACGAAGCCTCCAGGGCGATCCCGCGCTCGGCTGCGTAGTCGCGCAGCGCTCGACGGAGCCTCTGTCGAGCCCGAAAGAGGCGAGACATGACGGTCCCCACGGGGATCCCCAGGGTCTCGGCGATTTCCTTGTAGCGCATGTCCCCCAGACACGAGAGGAGCAGAGGGAGGCGAAACTCCTCTGGGAGCTCCTCGATCGCGGCGCGGACCTCGTCCTCGATGGCGTCCCCCAACACGCTTCGCCAGTCGGTCTCAGCGTCGAAGAGCTCCTCGCTGGCGGCCTGGGCCGGACTAGGAATGCACTCCAGCTCCTCGCTCAAGAGCGGAGCCCGGGCGGCGCTGCGGCGGCTGCTGATAAAGGCGTTTGTCGCGATTCGAAACATCCAGGCCTTGAAGTTCGTCCCCGCCCGGAAGCTCCCGAAGCCGCGATACGCCAAGAAAACAGCCTCCTGGAGCAAGTCCTCTGCGTCCGGGCGGTTGCCGGTGAGGCGGAGGGAGTAGCCCAAGAGCGCGTCGAGGAGCGGCGCGAGCAGCCCCTCGAACTCGGCGCGAGCGCGGTCGTCAGGTCGGCGACGCGTGCGTGTAGTTCGTCCCTTCAACGGACCCCCTCGGAGCGCTATTCCCCGGCCTGGCCTCGGCCGGCCCGGTCGCGCTCGCAGCGCGCGGTATCCCGACGGTCGATCACGGTCACCCCTTGCCTTGACATGTGCCCCGAAGTTCGTTGAAGTCATGAACTTCCGTCGCGGCGCCCTCCCTCCCGAGTGTGCTTTGGAGCCCCAGAAGGGGCTACGGTCATATGGACCTCCTCACCCTTACTCGCGGTCGCAATATCCGGGTGGGCCTAAAAGCCCAGCGCAAGGAAGATGCGATCGAGCTCCTCCTTGATTGCCTCCTCGAAGAGGGCGCGATCCCCGGCGAGGGCCGCGCGCAGGTCTTGGACGCGATCATGCGGCGCGAGCGCAAGCTCTCCACGGGCCTCGAGCGCGGGATCGCGATCCCCCACGGAACCACCGAGGTCGTCCCCTCCGAGGTCGGCGCCTTGGGCGTGTTCCCTGAGGGCGTCCCCTTCGAGTCGGTCGACGACCACGAGACACGGATCGTGATCCTGCTCGTGACTCCGCCCGCCAACCGCCACAAGCACGTCGTGAACTTGGCCAAGATCGCGGCCCAGCTCCTCCAGATCGACGTCCGCCAAGCCCTCCTGAGCGCGAAGTGTCGGGCCGACGCCCTAGCCGCGATCCGCGAGGGAGGCGCATGAGCGAGCTCGCGCTGCTGCTCGGTGCTCAGGCTCAGGTCCTCGACCTGGCCCCTCTCCAAGTCCTACTCCTGATCCTCCTGATCGCCCTCGGCCTCGTGATGCCCTTCACTGGCGGCCGCGCTGCGCGCAGAAACGAGGCCTGGGCCCGCTTCGACGCCTTGGCGCGAATCCGCGGAGTGTCCTCCGTCGACCGTGGGACCATGGAGCGCTGGGCGCGTGTGTCGTGCGCCCGCTCGCCGCACCTGGTCCTGGTCCGTCGCAAGGACTTCGACCGCTTCGCCCGCAGCGAAGCTCAGCGCTTCCGCGGGCTAGCGCCCGAGACCTACCAGCCCGAGCTCGAGCGGCTGGCGGCGTTGCGAGAGCAGCTCGGGTTTGGGATCGGCCCCGGCGGCGCCCAATCCAGCCATGACATCGTCCCGGGCGAACTGCTCGTCCTCCGCCAAGACGGCCGCGAGCCGGTGACCTTGATCGTCGAGGGCGTAGACGAAGAGGGAATCCACGTCAGCCTCGAGGGACGGGCCCGAGTCTCGCTCGAGCGCCTCGGGGCAGGCTGGGCGACCTTCTCCCGCGAGAGCGAAGGTCACTACCGGTTTCGGACCGCCCCCCTCCGCAAGGCCCTTCTGTCCCACGGTGACTTCTTGGTCCACGAGGAGCGGCGCCGCGACCTGCGCGTGACCGTCGAGACGCCCCCCTTCTGGATCGCCGTCGATCGCCTCCCTGACGGCGCGGCCCCCGAAGACCCCGAGGGCGTCCAAGTCGAGATCGTCGACCTCTCGGTGGGCGGCGTGGCCTTCCTGGCCGACCGCGAGGTCCGACGCGGGAGCGCCCTCTGGCTCGACCTCCCCTTGGGCGAGGGACCCGTCAGCCCCCGCGTCCGGGCCCTGCGAGCCGAGGTCCTCAACAGCGGGTTCCGCGAAGGCGGAGGGCGGCGCCCCCACTTCCTCCACTGCCGCTGGATCGATATCCCCGACGCTCCGCGCAAGGTCATCGAGGGCTTCGTGTTCTCGCACATTGAGCCCGACGACTCGTGAGCGAGGCGGCCCCTCCCCCTGCTAGCGAGGCGGGAGACTCGACCCCCGCGCCCAAGCGCCGCAAGCTGAGCGCCAAGCGCAAGCTCCAGTTCGCCGCGATCATGGTCGTGACTCCGCTCCTCCTGCTGGAGGGCGGGCTCCGACTGGCGGGCTGGCCCACGGATCGAATCCGCACGATCAAGAAGCTGATCAACTTCGACCCCGAGACCTTTCAGAGCGCGATCGGGGTCTTTCGCCCCGGGATCAGCAGCCGAGTCTCGTGGCCCCCCGAGCTGGCCTACACGGCCCAGATCAACTCCCTCGGCCTCCGAGGTCCTGAGACGACGCTAAAGCCCGCCGCCGGGACCTTCCGCGTCCTCTGCCTCGGCGACTCGACGACCTTTGGGTTCTATGTCGAGGAGGACGAGACCCTCCCCCAGCAGCTCCAGCGTGAGCTCCGAGCCAAGGGAGCCGAGAGCGTCGAGGTCCTCAACGGCGGCTGCGGCGGCTGGTCGATCAGCGACCAGGCCGACTTCTACAGCGAGCGCGCGCACAAGCTCGAGCCGCGCCTGGTCGTCCTGACCTTCTGCAGCAACGACCTCTCCGACCTCAAGCGCGATCGCTCGAACTTCGCCTCCCAAAAGGCCCAGCTCGGCGAGGAGGGCCCCGGCCTCTTCAAGCGCGCCCTCTATGGGACCGCGACCTACGAGCTCCTCCTGAGGGTCAAGATCGCCTCCAAGCAAGCCCGCCTGAAGGCCAAGGGGGAGGTCGCCCACCCCCTGTCCTCCGTCGCCGTGGAGGGCGAAGAGGGCGATCGGCTCTGGGCGCTCTACGAGGAGCACCTGACCCGGCTCCGCGACGAGCTGCGCGGCTCGCAGATCCCGCTCGTGGTCTGCTACCTCCCTGACGCTTGGCGCCTGCAGGAGGGGCTGGAAGAGGTCGACGACGCGCGCCTGGGCGCGCTCTGCGGGCGGCTGGAGATTCCCTACGTCAGCGGGTATCCGCGCTTTAAGGAGCGCAAGGTGACCGAGCTCTATCACGCTCCGATCGACGCTCACCAGAACGCGCAGGGGAACGCGGTCTTGGCGGAGGTCCTGGCGGGGTTCCTCCGCGAGCGCGGGCTGGTCGCGGGCGAGTAGCGCCCGAGAACCGGGTTGTGGGCTTCGCCCAGCGGAGCTTCCCCTCCCCTCCGTCTTCGACCCGCCAACCCGATCCCGCCGCTTCCCACTCTGGAGCGCCCTCAAATCCCACAAGACGGTCTCAGTGCCCTCTGTGGATCTCCGTGTCCTCTGTGATTCAAAAGAGCGCAGCCCACAACCCGGTTCTCGCGAAGGGGAACAGGAGGCCGTGGCGAAACCAAGCGATCCGATTTCTCGACCCGCTCCGCCCGGCGAAGCTCCAATCCCCTTCGCCTCGCCAACCCGCCCCCGCCGCTTCCAACTCTGGAGCGCTCTGTCCCGTCAATTCGCTCTTCGCGACCTCGGCGGCCCTCGGCGCCTCTGTGACTCAAAAAGAGCGTTGCCCGCGCACCTGTCCGCTAGGGACTATCGGCGCGCTGCCTCCAGGGCGAGCTCCCGGCTGCGCTCCTCGGCGGCGGCGGCGTCGCGGGCCCGACCGCACTCGCGCTGGAGGCGCGCCAGGCGTCCGTAGCCTTGGGCGAGCTTGCCCGGAGGGACCTCGCTCTTCTCGCCCACCTCGACCAAGCGCTTCTGGGCGATGCAGGCCCCGAGCCAGTCCTGGCTGGCCTCGCGGATTCGACTGACGTAGGAGAAGTGAGGCAAGAGCAGGTCGCAGTCGCGCCCTTGGGTGTATTCGATGGAGCGGATCTCGTCGGTGGCTGCGGTCAGACCCTCGAGGAACTCGTCTGGGATCTCGACCTCGCGAAGGGAGGCTGGGATCGAGTGCGCCTCGGGCGCGCCGGGGTGGTGGCCGGCTATGAACACGGCCCAGCGTCGTCCTGCCTCGACGAGGTCGTCGTGGTCGGCGTCGATCAGGTCCTCGCTCAGGTAGTGGCTCCCGAACACCACCGGCGAGTTGCGGCCGAAGGCCTCGGCTGGGAGCTGGCGCTGCTGAGCCATCAGGAGGTGAGGGACCCACTCGAAGGTCTGAGGGTCCTCGCGAGGGATCCGCTCGCCGCAGTGATAGAGGGCCTGCACCAGGTGGTGGTAGCGCTGCAGCGAGGGCTCGTGCTCGTCGAGGACCCCGCGGAGGAAGGTGAAGGCGACCTCGGCCAGGAGGCTCGAGCCCTTGCCCTCGTGATCTGCGCAAGCGAGTTCGAGGCGCGAGCCGCTCGGGGCTGTGGGGACCGGGAAGGTTCGCGGCGGGAACACCGCGTAGGCCAGAGGCTCCGTCAGCTCGCGCCAGGACTGCTGGAACGTGAAGGGACGCAGGGCTGCGTCGAGGCGCCCCGCCTCGGCCTGCTCGCGGGCCGCAGCCAGCTTGGCCTCCGCAGGCTCCAGCAGAGCCTTCCCGTCGAAGGCCAGGACCAAGACCTCGCCTGGCTCGAGCTTGACCCAGCGCACGGCGTCGGACTGGCTCCCCAAGACCGCCAGGCGGTGGACCCCTGGCGGGACCGAGTGGAACCCGCGGAAGGCCTCGTCCACGGGGACCCGAACGAGGTTCAGGCCCAAGAGTCCCTCCGGGACACCTAGGATCACGAGCTTACCGGCCAGGGCCCACTCGCCGCTGTCCATTTGGCCGGCCTCGAAGGACTCCTCAGGGCTGACGCTCAGCTGCTCGCGCAGGAGCCGGTCGAGCTCGCCTTGGGGGACCTTCAGCAGTCGTCCCAGCTTCTCCAGCCGGCGGCGCTCGGGGTCGCTGATCTCGCCGTCGGCAGCGGCCACGGCCACCAGCTCCTCCAGGAGCAGGCCTCGCTCCTCAGGCGACTTGCTGATCTCGATTCCCTTGCCGCGCATGCCCTCCTGACGGAGCGTCGCGGCCTCCAGAGGGGAGATTCCGTAGCGCCGGCGGTAGCCGTCGAGGAGCGCGTCTTCCTCGACGCCCACGTCTCCCTCGCTGTTAGCGAGATACCAAAGCACGCGATAGATCCGCCGGAGGCCCTTGGCGCTCGCCCGGAGCGTGCCGCTCGCCGTCACGCCGAACTGGCTGTCCGAGGTCGGGGGTGGGCTGGGGTCGACGACAGGGCCCATGCGCTCGGCGAGGCGACGCCGGAGTTCGGCCCGCGAGATCCCCAGAGTGTCCGCGAAGGTCACCAGGCGCTTCTGCTCGTTCTTGTGGAGCTCGCCGTCGGCGGCCGCCACGTCGACCATGAGCTGGAACATCAGCTCGCGCTCGAGGGGGTTCTTCCCGACGCTCAGGCGCTTGGCAGCAGAGCCCTCGGCCTCGAGGAGGGCGGCCTCCTCGGGCTCGATCCCGAATCGGCCCACGAAGTCGTCGAGGATCTCGCGCTCGCTGGGGTCAATGGAGCCGTCGCAGGCGGCCACGAGGCAGAGCACACGATAGATCCGCCGCGCGCCGTTGGAGGAGATCTTGGCGCGCTCTTCGGAGTGCTCGACCCCAATCTCGAGGCTGCCCTCCTCGAGGCTGCCTCCCGCGAGGCTGCCTCCCGCGAGGCTGCCTCCCGAAGCGGACCCGCGAGGCGGATCGCCGAGCGGAGACAGGGCCTCGGACGGGGCGAGCCCCCCGGAGGGTGGCCGCAGAAAGGGCCTCTCCAGGATCGGGTCGTCGAGGTGGATCGGCGCCGCGGGCGGGCGCCCCGAGCCAGACTCCTTGCTGAAGTCGATCTTCTCGCCGAGCTCTGGGAAGCGAGTCGACCCCACCGGGAGGTGAACGACCGAGGGCGCTCCAGCGGCGGCTAGAGCACAGAGACCCGGGTCCTGCGGGTCGAGCTGTAGGCGAAAGCAGACGGGAGGGAGGCCGTCGCAGAGCCCGAAGTCGAGGGCCACCTCACCGGCGACCGCGCTCGAGACGAACTTGGCCCGAGAGCTGGCCTCGAAGGGAAAGCCGGCTTCCACTGCCGCCCCTAGGACACCGAGCATGACCTCGACCGGATTCGGCGCGTCGTCTCGCTCCTCAGGCTCGGGCCCGATCACGGCCCCGAGTCCAGCTACGCCGACCTGGCCCTGCCGACGAAGCGTGGTCAGGGGGAGGAAGAGGCCCTGATAGCCCGCGCTCCAGACCTCCTCCACGATCTCGCCCATCAGGTCGCGCGTGCGCTGGAAGCGACGCTCCGCCTCGCTCAGGGACTGGGGGACCTGAGGCAGGTAGACGACGTTGACGTGCTTTCCCTCGTAGGCGAAGGGGATCACGAAGGTCGCGCCGCGGTTCTCGGCGGAGGCTGCCTCCTCGCGCGGGAGGGTGGTCGCGATCGGGAGCGGCCAGCGGCCCGCGAGGTGATCGACGACCGGCTCTCGGGCCCAGAGGACATCCAGGTCCCCCGAGGACGTTGTTAGGCGTTTGGACATTGGAGCGGAGTCTAGCTCTAGTCGGGATCTAGTTGGGAATGTCGCTGTAGCGACCGCCGGTCATCGTCGAGAGCTTCTGCATGAACACCCTGTTGGCGCCCTTGAACCCCATGGTGTGGATCGTGATCCCGCGTCCGCGATCGCCCTGACGGACGACCTTGTAGACCTCTTCGGGGGGGAGGCTAGAGCCCCCGCCATGGCTCGGGCTCCCGTCCGAGAGGAGGTAGAAGGCGCGCGCGCCCTTGATGGAATAGGCCATTTCGAGGGCCTTGTCCGTGGCGGTCGCGCCCGAGGCTCGGAAGCTGTCGACGAACTTCTTCGCAGACGCCCGGTTGGCCTTGGTCAGGGGATAGACCCCGCCGGTCTTCCAGACCCGAACCGCTTTGAGACCAGAGAAGGTCACGATGTTGAGCTGGACTCGCTCGTCAAGCTGGTCGAGGACCTTCTTGAGCTCACGCTGGGCCCGTTGAAGTCGCGTCGGTGGCCGCGCAGGCGCCTTGGGCGCCGCCTGGCCACCCTTGGCGTCCTTGCCCTTGCCGCCCTTGCCCTTGGGGGCCTGGGTGCCCTCTCCGGACTTGACCCCGCCGCTCGCGGTCTCGGGTCGAGTGGGCTTGTTGCCGTAGCCCCGCCGAATCAGGTCCCGCTGGAGCATGGAGCCCGAGGTGTCGAGGATCAGGACGAGCTTGCTGGAGTTGATCGAGCGCCCGAAGAAGATCCGCTCTTGGCTCCCTCCTGCCTCGCGGGGCTTCTTGCCGCCGCCGGTCGTCTCGCGCTCGCCGAGCTTCTTGGCCTCCTTCAGCCCGCCTTGATCCTTGAGCACCGTCCACAGCGAGCGGTATTCCTCGGCTGAGTTGCAGCGCTGTCCCAAGAGCTGAGCCAAGGCCGCGCGGAGCTCGATCCAGGTTCCGCTCTTACCCTTCTCGACCTTGTCGGCGAGGTCGAGGAGGGGCTCGACGGCGGCGTCGACTCGATCCTTGGTCAGGCGCGTGATCAGGGAGTAGACGAGGTCTTCGTCCTTGTCACCGAGGGCCTCGATCATGGGCGCGTAGTCCTTCTTGTCCGCGAAGCTGAACAGGAGGGCGCGTCGAACCACGAGGACCTTGGTCTTGCCGGCGGCCTTGCGGGCGGCGGCGAGAGCCTTCTCGTCTGTGAAGCTGGGGATGGCTTCCGCGAAGGGAATCGCCAGGTCCATGGGGTATTTCTCCGCCAGCTTGAGCAGGAAGGAGAAGGTCTTCTTGGTGTCGTCCTTGGCCAGGCCCTTGAGGGCCTCGCCCGCGGCGGTCCATTGGTCGCTCTTGATCGAGGAGGTCAGCTCTTTCTTGAGCTTGCGGTACTCCTTGCTGTCGAGCTTCGCGAAGGCGGGCGAGAGAAGGCCGACCATGCAGAGCGCGAGGGCGCCTGCGCAGATCCGAGTTCGATGAGTCATGAGGAGCTCCTAGGACACCTCCAGGGTAGCCAGCGAGGGTCGCTCGCGCCCGCAGCCGCGGCCCCCTAGCGAGGCGCAAGGGCGTTGTCTTAGGGGGGCTGAAACAAAGGACTTCGGGATGAGGTGGAATCCAGAGGTCCCTTCGGCTACTTAGGGGGTAGCAACTCGGGGCGGAACTCCGCCGGTCGGTCACCTGGAGGTGAATTATGAGCAGTGTCCTACGAAAACTCAGCGCGGTCGCGCTCGTCATGATCGCGCTCTTCGCGCTCGGGGTCTCGCCCGTCGCGACGGCAGAGGCAGGCGACGACTGCTGCAAGGCAGCCAAGGAGACCCAAGGCTGGTGCCCAAGCCATAAGCAAGGCTTCAACGAGAAGGGTCGCGCCCTCCGCTGCAAGGGCTGCCACTCGGCGCTGACCAAGGAGGCCGGGGCCTGCAAGAGCTGCAAGGTCGTGTTCGCCAAGGGCGCGAAGGTCACCTGCGCCGGCTGCAAGGACATGATCAAGGCCAACAAGCCTGGCTGGTGCAAGACCTGCAAGGTCGGCCACGCCAACGGCGTCGTTAGCGACTGCAAGAGCTGCCTCAAGGCCGCCAGCAAGAACGGCTGGTGCAAGGGCTGCAAGGTCGGCTTCGCCAACGGCAAGAAGATCTCCTGCAAGGAGTGTCACGAGGCCGGAACCAGCAAGAAGGGCGCCTGGTGCAAGAGCTGCAACGTCGGCTGGTCGCGCGGGGTCAAGACCAAGTGCGAGGACTGCGTCAAGGCGATCACGAAGAACGCCTGGTGCAAGAAGTGCAAGAAGGGCTGGGCCAACGGCGACGTCTCCGCCTGCAAGGGCTGCCACAAGGCCAAGGCGAACCCCAAGGGAGGCTGGTGCAATAGCTGCAAGGTCGGTCACGCCCGGGGGGTCACGACCAAGTGCAAGGGCTGTATGAAGGCCGCCGCCAAGAACGACTGGTGCCCAGGCTGCAAGAAGGGCTTCGTCAACGGTGACGAGACCAACTGCAAGCACTGCCACGCGACGCTGCGGAAGGGCAAGGGCCTCTGTAAGGGCCACGCCAAGAAGAAGTAGGCAGCCAGAGCAGCTACCAGCTAGCTATCCTGGAACGCGAAGGGCCGACTCTCAGTCGGCCCTTTTCGCTTGGTTGACGCTTTACGTTGAGGAGGACGCGTCGGCTCCCTATGCTCACTGGCCGTGGCTCTCAAGATCTTCACGCCTATCGAGGCGAACCGAACCCTCCCCCTCGTGCGCCAGATCGTGCGCGACGTCCTGGAGCGTGGCCAGGAGCTAATGCGAATCCACGAGCGCAACGATCCCGCGGATCGAACGCGCATGGAGGACCTCGTCGAAGACCTCAACGGTTTCTTCACAGAGCTCGAGGGCGTCGGCTGCACCTTCCGCGCGCCCAACTTCGAGATCGGCCTGGTCGACTTCCCCGGCCAGATCAACGGCGAGCTGGTCCACCTCTGCTGGCGCTCGGACGAAGAGAGCCTCGCCTTCTATCACCTCCCAGAGGCCGGCTTCGCCGGACGCAAGGCGATCCCCCTCGAGCTCTTGGAGGCGCCCGTCGAGGAAGCCACTTCGTGAGCGAGACCCTGCGCCGCGTCGCCCTGGCCGCCAGCCTCCTCCTCGCTGCAGGCTGCTCGGGTCCTCAAGGGACGATTACCGAGCTCGGCCAACCCGTCTTCGAAGCTCAGCTCGGTAAGACGGTCTACGAGCTCGCGAGCGAGGAGCCTCAGCCGAAGGGCTTCGACGCCTTCGACTCGGCTACGGTCCAGGACGAGGCCGACCACCGCCTCGCCCTCAGCTTCCTGCCCATGGCGGACGAGGAGCAAACCGCCATCGAGATCCGAGCCCAGGTCGTGGGCGGGCTCCCCCTCCGCGACCTGGCGGCGGCGGTCTATCCCGCGACCCGCGCCGAGTGCCAGGCCTTCGAGTCCACGGGCGCCCTCCCCCAGGGCGAGCCGCTCTACACCTCTAGCGACTCCAAGGCCACCTCCAAAGGTCGCGTCCTGACCATGTTCTTTCCTCGGAGCACGACCCCGGCCGGGACCGAGGGGTTGGTGATCCCGATCCTGCTTCGCTTCGAAGACGGCTGGATCCGCGTCCAGTACTACCAGACCGCGGTCCCCCAGCCCCTGCGACGCGAGGCGCCTGAGGCGGCCGAAGCCCGGGCCAAGAAGGAGCTGCGGGAGGCCTTCGAGGCCAAGCGCGCGGCGGAGGGCAAGGCCGAGGCGCCTGCTGAACCCGCGCCTGGGAAGCCCTCCTCCCAAGACTAGGCAGGGGCTCGTCGCCTAGCTTGTGACAGCTCCGCCCGGCGAAGGAAGGGCAGGGTCCTGTACCTAGACCCTCAGTCCTCGTCGGTGTCTTCGTCCTCGGCTCCGGGAGGAGGGACCCAACCCAAGACGACGGCGTGGGCTCGGCTGGCTCGGACGACCTTCTTGAGCTCCTTCTTGTCGAGCCAGAGGCCGTGTTGCTGCTCGCAGCGGTCGAGGACCATGAAGGGGGCCTCTCCAAAGCCGAAGCGCCGCATGGGCGAGGCGCACTCGGGGCAGAGGCGTTTGCTGTGACCGCCTTGCTCGTTCATGGCCTTGATCAAGAGGTCGTCGTAAGACTTCGCGACCTCTTCTGAGGCCGCGGCGTTGCAGACGTATTGCCCGAGGGCGTTCTCCGTGACGAAGAGGCCGAAGCAGACGGTGCACCCTAGGAAGGGGACCTCGCGATCTGAGAGCTCTTCGAGCTCGGGGTGATCAGCGCAGGCCGGGCAGCGGCCCTGTTGGGACTCGGAATCGCTCACGTTCGCTCCTCTCCTCACAGGGTAGCCAGAAGGGGAGCGGCTCGCCGGCCCCGAGATCCTTATCAGGCCGGAGCCGGCGTAGGTCGCCAGCCCCAGTCTTGAACCTGAGCCCGGCGGGGGTCGCGGCCGGGGGCGAGGGACTCGAGCCTGCCGCCAGGCAGGATTCGCAGCGCGCAGGGGAGCCCGGGCCCGGCGTGGGTCTCGAGGTGCAACACCCCTTGGCGAGTCACGAAGTGCGGAGCGTGGGGGTGGGGCCGGTGGCCGGTCACGAGCGCGCCGACGCCCGCCGCCGCCAGCGCCGCCCGGCCCTCCTCACCGAGGGTCGGTTCGAAGTCACGGTACTTCGTGCGCAGGGCGCGACCGACGGGCCCGAAATAGAGCTCCAGCGGATCCTCGAGTCGCAGTCGCGCGAGGTCCTGGCCCCGCGCCGCGAGCAGCTCCCCGAGGCCTTTCGCCCCCAGCGCGTCGAGTCCCCCGTGGACAAAAACGAAGCTCCCGGCGCGCCAACAGACTCGGGCCTCGGCCCCTAGCCAGGCGTAGCGCCCGCTCGGTTCGAGGAACCATGCTCGCCCGACCTCGAGGGCTTGAGCCAGGTGCTGCCAGCCAAAGGTGGGCCCGAGGGCAGCGGCGAGCTGCTCGCGCTTGCGCTCGAGGCGAGCGCTCTCGCGCGCCCGCTCGGCCGGATTGGCCCAGGTCACAGCCTCGAAGGCCGCCGCCCAGCCGCTCCCAGGCTCGAGGCGGGCTCGCGCGCTGGCCGAGCTCTCGGTTGGGACCGGGGAGCCTGCCGCGCGGTGGAGTTCGCGGGCCAGGGCCAAGCCCTTGAGCCCGAGTCGAGCCGGGAAGTGCGCGGCGGCTGAGTCGCGCGGTGCGTGAAGCTGCTCGAGGGCGATCAGGAAGCGCAAGTCGTGATTGCCCACTAGGAGGACCGTCGGGCGCTGCGTCATGAGCTCGCGGACCGCGTCGAGGAGCGCCAGGTTGGAGGGCCCCTTGTCGAGGAGATCCCCTAGAAGAACGACCCGATCGTCGTCTATGGGCGCGAGCGCGAGGGAGTCGCGCAGGACCGAGGCGTCGGCGTGGAGGTCCCCGATCACGGTCAGGGACTCCCGAGGCCAGGCCCAGTCGCCAGCGAATTCGGGTTGAGGCTTCACCTCAAGAAGGTCAGCTCGAGGAGGCGATCCTCGACCCGACGGAAGGTGCGCTTGTCCGCGAGGGTCAGCTCGTCCTTGACGACGTAGCGCCGCTTGCCCGCCTTGTAGTAGTGAAAGGCGCGGGCCGGCCCGATCTTGGCGTCGTAGTTCTCCTCTGGGACCCAGGGCAGCTGCTCGAGGCCCAGTCCGCCGAGTTCCTCCTCGAGCCAGCTCATCTCGGACTTATAGAGTCGCAGGACGACGAAGAGGGAGCTCGCGCGGCGCCGAAAGTGTGCGTTCCCCGGGTCGCTGCTGAAAATGATCGCGCCCGGCTGGTTTCCCTTCTTGCCGCGCATTTGGGTCACGTAGACCAAGGTCCCGACCTCGCCCTCCGTGGCGTCCTTCCAGCCGAGGGCCTGACGCGTCTGGGCTCCCGGGAAGCGGCCTCCTCCGTCCGCGCCAGCGGTCGCGGGGTCGCTGGTGCTCATATCCCGAGCCTGGGGCGGATCGCCCTCTCTCGAGCCCCCGCTAGCGCAGCCCGAGAGGCACGCCAGCGCCACGAGTCCAACCAGGGTTCGCCTCATGCCACCTCCCGCCCGTCTGGGCGACCTCAGAGCCTAACGCCTCTCGGCTTATTTCTTGCCGCGGGCCTTCTGGAGGAAGTCCAGGTCGTAGAACTTGCCGCCGGTCGTGTCCGAGAGGCGGCGGAGGAACTTCTCACCGAAGGTCGCCTTGGTGATCTGGAGGCAGTGGACGCGGACTCGGCTGTAGACGTTGATCCGGCCGAGGTGGCGCATGAAGCGGGCCGTCCGGAGGAACTGACCCTCGGTCGGGCCTCCCTCGGAGAGGAAGAAGATCGTGTCGATCTCGGGGTCCTCGAAGGCCACGGCCAGGGTGTCGTAGAGGTTCGAGCGACCGAGGGCCCGCCCCTTGGGGGTCACGGACTTCTCGTCCACGAAGCCGATCAGCTTCTCGCGGGCGCGCTTGATCGGGAACAAGCGCTCGGCGGTGAAGGTGTATTCGGTCGCGAAGAAGCAGACGTTGGTCCACACGTCGTTGCCGAGGGCCTTGATCACGCGCTTGAGCTCTTGGGCGCTGTAGATCATGCGGCTGGGGGAGTCGCTCTCGTCCTTGTCCATGGGGCTGTTCATGCCGCCCGAGACGTCTTGAGCGAAGAGGAGCCGGTTGCTGTGGATCGGGATCCCGTGGAAGCGAACCCGGGTCTTGGCCTCCTTGCCGGTCTCGACGCGGCCGTCCTTCTTCTCGTCCTTGCCGCCCTCACCGGGGAGCTTCTCGTCCTTGTCGCCCTTCTTCTTCTTCTTGGACTTCCTCTTCTTGGTCTTCTTCTTGGGCGGCGCCTTGTCCTTGAAGGTGAAGCTCTCCTTGCGAGCGCCCCACCAACCCTGCCAGTTCTCAGGGTCGTCGCCCAGCTGCTCGCCGGTCAAGTCGAAGAGGCCCATGGCGAGGACGTGCTTGCTGAGTCCTTCGGCGCGACCGAGGCGCGCGATCATGGCCTCGACGGCGCTCTTGGCCAGGGCGGGGTCCTTGGTCCGCTCGAGCCAGAGCCCGAGGGTGTCGACGGACGCGAAGAGGATCCGCGCCTCCCAGCTGCGGGCCTTCTTGCCGAGGGCCTTGGCAGAGATCGCGCCCACAGCCGCCTTGGCGGCGCGGGCCTTGTCGATCTTGCTGAGGGCCACGAGGGCGGCGATCCGCAGCGGGAGCACCTTGTGCTCGAGGGCCTTCTCAATGTGGGGCTCTGCGGTCTTGGCGTCGACCACAGCCAGCGCGATCAGGGCGTCGCCTTGAACGCGGAACTCCGAGTTGGGGTGGCGTCGCTTGTGGGTCTTCTCGAGGGCCTTGGCCGACTCGGGTGAGGCGATCGCCTCCAGAGCCCAGATCGACTCCAGCACGACGGACTCGTTCTTGGCCTTGAGCCCATACTTCTCGAGGGCCTTGCGCCCCTCGGCGAACTTGTTGCGCTCGAAGAGCTCGGCCACGGCTGCAGCCGCGAGGGGACTCTTCTTGGCCTGCGCCAGGACCTGGGTCAGGCCCTTCATGAGCTCGTCGCTCTTGCGCTGCCGGAGGACCTCGAAGGTGTCGTCGCGGACGTAGACGCTGTGGTCTCCAAGCAGGGCCGCGGCCTCGGCCGCGCTGGCGGAACGCGCCTTCTTCTTGGCCTCCCGGGCAGCCTCGCTCTGCTTCTCGAGGCTCCGCTTGCTGTCGTAGTAGGGGGGCCCCGAGCCGTCTGGCGCCGCCAGAGCCGAGCCCGCCAGGGCGAGGGAGAGGAGGAGGGGAGTGGTGAGTCTGGACACGGGCGACCTCCGGTAGGTCAGGAGTCTACAGGGCTGAGGCAGGCCCCGGCAAAGAGCTATGCATGGAGCGTGCCGGACGCCCACAAGTCTGTTCCGTTCCGGTAGCGTGTCGTCGTGAGACGAAATGGGCAGATCTTGCCCAAACAATGGTCACGACTTCTTTCCTGCCCCGCGGATAGCGGCTGGGCCCCACCTGGCCAATAATCCCCCCGTGAGCAACCTCCTCAGCTGTCGTGACGTAGAGAAGTGGTTTGGGACCCGGCGCCTGTTCCAGGGCCTCGGTCTCACGATCCAAAGCGGCGACCGAATCGGCCTGATCGGCCCCAACGGCGCCGGCAAGTCGACCTTCCTCAAGATCCTGGCTGGCCTCGAGCCGCTGGACGAGGGCGAGGTCGCCCTAGCCCGCGACGCCCACCTGGCCTACCTCCCTCAGGAGGAGTCCTTCCCCGAGGGAGCGACGGTCCTCGACGTGGTCAAGGCCGCCGCTCTTGGTAGCGACCCCGAGACCCAAGCCCAGATCGCCCTCAGCAAGGCCGGCTTCGACGACCCCTATCAGTCCGTGGACGTCCTCTCTGGCGGCTGGCGCAAGCGCCTCGGCATGGCCGCGATCCTCGTTCAGGAGCCCGATATCGTCCTCCTCGACGAGCCGACCAACCACCTCGACCTCGAGGGCGTCGAGTGGCTGGAGGGGCTCTTGGCCCGGGCTCACTTCGCCTGCTGCGTCGTGACCCACGACCGCTTCTTCCTCGAGCAGGTCACGAACCGGATCATGGAGATCGCTCCCCACTACCCGGAGGGCTGCATTCAGATCCAGGGTCGCTACAGCGAGTTCGTCGAGAAACGCGCTGCCCTCTTGGAGATTCAGCTGGCCCAGGAGAGCCGCCTCGCCAACAAGGTTCGACGCGAGGTCGAGTGGCTCAAGCGCGGCGTCCGCGGACGCGGAACCAAGAAGAAGGACCGGATCGACGCCGCCTACTCGCTCATGGGCGACCTGGCCGAGGTCTCGGCGCGCAACCGCTCTCAGACCAAGCAAGGCTCAGCCGAGCTGGGGTTCTCGGGCAGCGGGCGCAAGACCAAGGCCCTCCTCCGCGCCCAGGACGTGACTGTGTCTCGTGGCGACAATACCCTGATCAAGGGCCTGGATCTGGAGCTGCAGCCTGGAATGCGGCTGGGCTTGGTCGGGCCTAACGGCTCGGGGAAGTCCTCGCTCCTGGCTGCCTTCTGCGAGGAGCTCGAGCCGACGGCCGGCTCGATCAAGCGCGCGCGCCTGCTCCAGACCGTGATCTTCCGTCAGAACCGCGACCTCCTCGACCCGGACACGACCCTCCAGCGCGCGCTCTGCCCAGAGGGCGAGACGGTGACCTATCAGGACAAGCCGATTCATGTCCGGGCCTGGGCTGAGCGCTTCGGCTTCGACCGTGATCGACTCAAGATGCGGATCGGCGGGCTCTCGGGCGGCGAGCGGGCCCGGGTCCTGATCGCCGAGCTGGTCCGCCAACCGGCGGACCTCCTCCTCTTGGACGAGCCGACCAACGACCTCGACCTCCCGACCCGTGAGCTCCTCGAGGACCAACTCCGCGAGTTCGCAGGGAGCCTGGTGATCGTGACCCACGACCGGTGGCTCCTCTCCGAGGTCTGCACCGAGCTCCTGGCCCTCGGCGGAGACGGCGAGTGGCGCCTCCTGGCCGACCTCGAGCAGTGGCAGCGCTACCGTCGACAGCGCGTCAAGGCGGAGGCGGCGGCCAGCGCCCCCAAGCCCACCAAGTCCCCCAGCAAGGCGCCTGCCCCCAAGAAGCGCAAGAAGTTCAACAACAAGGAACGCCAAGAGTGGGAGGGCATGGAGGCCGCGATCGAGACCGCCGAGGGCGAGGTCGAGCGCCTGACGGCCCTGACCAACGACCCCGAGGTCTCCACCAATCACGAGAAGCTGATTGCCGCCTGCGAGGAGCTGAGCGCGGCCGAGGCCGAGGTCGAGCGCCTCTACGCCCGCTGGACCGAGCTCGAGGAGCTGCAGGGCTAGCGTGAACGACGCCACCCGCCGCAGCTCCTCCCTGACGACCTCGCGGAGCGAGTCGACGACGCCACCAAGGCGGGGACAACCAGCCAAGCTCTCTGTGTCCGCTTAGGACTTCTCAGGCCAGCCCGGCGCCTGAAGAGTGACCTTCCCTGGAGCAGCTCGAGCGGAGGGGACTTCGCCGAGCCCTGCGCAGCCCAGGCTCGCGCAGCGCCCTAGCTCTGCTTGGCACTCGGAGTGGTAGCTCCCGCCGCAGTCTGGACAGGAGACCTCGCTTCCTTCGGCGAGGTCGTCGCGACAATAGGCGCAGGAGCGAGCGGGTCCGGCCTTGAAGCCGCGGAACCACCAGGGCCGCCGACGCGCCGCGCGCCAGAGCTTGCTCTTGTTCGAGCGATATCCGGCATAGCAGGCGAAGAGAACGATCCCTGCTGTAAGCAGGATCAGCCCCCGAAGGCCCGGCGAGGTGTGCCAGCCGTCCTTGTCGAAGACGGCAAAGATCAGCCAAGGCGAGGCGATCAGGAGCCCCATGAAGAGGAGCACGCTCGACATGCCGCCCAGCGACCAGGAGCCCTGGTGCCGGCGCTCCATTCGAGCGAGGCGCTCCTGAGTGCGCGTGCGACTGGGTGGTGATTGAGGGGACGCTTTCATGCCCCAGATCGAGCAAGGCTCATGCCGCCCCAGCTCAGGCGCAGCAGGCTCCACTCGACCCCGAAGGACCCGAATCAGGCAAAAGCCGACAACGCCGTTGTCGGCTGTCGCTGCACCAAGCTGACCCGTTTGAACCCAGAGGGATAGGTGTCGCCGGAATCGCGGCCAAGGGAAGTCGTGCTCAGTCCCACTTGAGCGTCTTCTTGGCGTCCTTGCGAAGGCTCACCACGGCCGACTGGAATTCTCCCGAGCGATATTGCACCTCTTGCAGTTTGAATGCTCGAGCGAGGGCGTTGCGAGTCGTGGAAGCGACGGTTCCATTGCTATAGGTCACGCGTCGGACCTTGATCGTGACGGGTCTTCCCTTTGAGTCCTTGTCTTCGAGTTGCAGCTCGCCGGGGACAGGCAGTCCGCTTAGGCCGTAATCGGTTTCGTTGCCTCCGGTCACCTTCACCCTGAGCAGGACCCCTTCGAGGCCGGAGCCCTTTGCTCCTATCCACTTGCTCAACCGGTCTTTGCCGAACTGCTCGACGTAGACCTCGGCCTCGATCTTCCTGCCGCCTGGAAGCCTGAACTCTTCGATCCGATCGAGCTTGATCTTCTTCTTCTCCTGCGAAACCTTGAGGTCCTTGAGGCCTTGGAGTTTCACGAAGGCCTTGTTGTTCTCGTCTGTCTCGGGTGCATTGCCGATCTTGGCGACAAGGACTTGGTGAGTCTTCTTGTCCACGACGAGCGCCATGATCATGCCCCTGCCGACCGGGATTCCCCGGAACCTCTTCCTCATGAGGCCTTGGGTCGTCTCGACCTCCCAGGCGTCTTTGGTCTCCCCGACGACCGCAATGAACTCACGAACCGAGTCTTGCTCCCCGGAGGTCCAAAGCAGCTCGCAGCGATAGCCGACCTTGACGTCCTTCCCGAGCTCCAGAGAGGCGGGAGCCTCTATGTATAGCGTGGGATCTAGGGACTCGAGGGGGGGGTCTTGCCCGAAGCAGAGTCCGACCAAGAGGAGAGAGAGGGCGAGTGGAGCGAGGTTGCGCATGAAGGACTCCGAATGGAGTTCATTCGAGCGCACTCTCTCTTAGGGGGCAAGCAACCTCCCTAGAGACAGGTGACAGCTCTCGGGCTCTATCTAGGTTCCTGGCAATCGCGGAGCTTGGGTCCCGCAGTAGACGCGCCATCAAACACCTAGGGAAGCGCGTCCTGGGACCGTCGAGATCGGGCTCGCCAGGATCCGCTTGCTGACTCGATCCGGCCGGGGGAGGATTCGCTCCCCCCAATCCTGGAGCGAGCCCCGATGTCAGAACAACCAATAGCCTTCGGCGTCGGCAGCTTCCTGTGGCACGAGCTCAAGACGCGGGACCTGGCCAAGTCGCGGGCCTTCTTCGCCGAGGTCGCTGGTTGGTCCTACGAGGACGTGAACATGGGTCCCGCGGGGACCTACGCCATGATCATGGCCGGGGATCAGAAGGTCGGGGGCATGCTGGCCATGGACGGGCCTGAATGGGGCGAATTGCCCTCGCACTGGAGCTACTACGTCGACGTCGCTGACGTGGACGCCTCCGCCAAGCGCGTCGTCGAGCTGGGCGGGAAGACCCCCCACGACATGATCGAGGTCCCCGGCGTCGGCAAGTTCACTCCAATCGTGGCCCCTGACGGATCCGGCCTCTACCTCATGACTCCGGCCGACCGCGCCACCGAGGCGCCCAGCGGCGCGCCTGGAACCTTCCTCTGGGTAGAGCTCATGAGCCGCGACATAGACCAGGCCAAGGCCTTCTACAGCGAGCTCTTGGGTTGGACCTCCAGCGAAATGCCTATGCCAGAGGGGCCCTATCACCTCTTCTCGGCCGAGAGCGGCGGGGCCGCTGGCGGCATGGCAATGCCCTCTGAGGTCCCCGCCTCCGTCCCGAGCTACTGGGGCGGCTACGTCCATGTGACGGACATTGACGCTGCCGTGGCGACCGCCAAAGCCGAGGGCGGGCTGGTCCCCGTCCCGGTGACGGAGATCCCCGGCGTCGGGCGCTTTGCTCAGGTCGTTGACCCGGCGGGGGGCGCCGTGTCCCTCATGACGCCCGCGAGCTAGCTCAGGCCCCCAACTTGGGGGCATGGAGCGTGATCTTGCGGGCCAGCCCAAGCTCCGGTCCAGGTCCAAGGCCCTGGCAGCCCAGGCTGGCGCAGCGCCCGAGCTCTGCCTGACACTCTTCGTGATAGGCCCCACCGCAGTCGGGGCAGTGGACCTCCTCGCCTTCGCCGCTGAGGCCGTCGTGGCAATAGGCGCAGGAGAGGGGCGGCCCAGCCCGCAGGCTGGGGGTCCACCAGGGGCGCCGGCGTCGCGCTCGCCAGAGCTTGGTTTGCCCTGTCCGCTTGCTGGCGAGGACGACCAAGACCAGGATCAGGAGCCAGAAGGGGGCCAAGACCCAGCCAGCTCCTGGGGTGTAGAGGGTTGAGGTGTGTTTACCGAAGACCTGAATGAAAGCGAAGAAGAGGAGGGGCGCGATCATGAGGAGCGCCACGAGGCCCACGCTCCTCCGCCCCGCCAGCCAGGGGATTCGGTGACGCCCCTGCAGGCGGGCGAGGCGCTCCTTTGAGCGGGGGCGGGCGCTTGGTGTAGGGATCTGGGCTCGTTCCATTGCGGAGTCCGTTGCAAGGCTCGTGCCGCCCCTGAGGGCCCTCTGAGGCCCGAAGCGTCCCGATCGCGTCTCAGCCCCCGCCCCCTTCGACAACTTCGTTGTCGCTTTCTCGTAACGCGAGCCGCGATGGTCCCCAAGAGGAAGGCAACGAGGCCTCCCATGACCCGCAGCGCAAACTTCCTTCTCTCGGCGACCCTCTCCTGGCGGAGCGGACTCCTAGCTCTTCCGATCCTCCTCGGTGCGATCGGCACGGCCGCAGCCCAGCCCGTCGGCTCCTACGAGGTTCAAGCCAAAGGCGGCTTGAACGTCCGCAGCGGCCCCAGCACGGACGCGGTGGCGGTCGGGCGCCTGGCCGACAAGACCCAGGTCCGCGTGATCGGGATCTCTGGCCCTTGGGCCATGATTAGCTTCAACGGACAAGAGCGCTACGTCCACGGCAGCTACCTGCGCCCCTCTAGCCAAGCCGGCACGTCTGAGTCCTACGATCTTCGCGGGACCGACTCCCAGCGCGGGGCCTACTCCCTCTCAGTCCGCGTCGACTCCCTCCCCAGCGGCGAGATCATTGTCAATCGCCAAGCCACCTACGCCGACGGCAAGCGAGAGCTGCACCGCGGAGCGGGCGAGCGGCGAGGCGACCAGCTTCGGGCCACCCTCCAGGATCGGAGCGGAATCAGCCAACAGCTCGGCGCCGGTAGCAGCGCTAACGAGGTCGAGCTCTGGCTCCGCTTCGGCGCAGAGGGCGCCGTCTCCGCTCGGGATCGTTCGCCCCGTGGCGAGGGTCAAGCTCAGCTTGCCCCGCGCTCGGCCGGCGGCGAAGCCAAGCCGGAGGAAGGGCGACACCTCCTGGCCGCCTCGAGCTCCAAGGTCGCAGCCAAGATCCGCAAGGCCGCTGCAGGCCTGGCCTATGACGGCGTCGACCTCGAGCACACCTTCAAGATCAGCCGCTTCCTCCACGTCGGCGTCGGCGCCGCGATCGAGGCCATGAAGCGGAGCGAGCTCTCGCCGAGCCAGGTCGAGGGCAACAAGCGTGGCCAAGTCTGGCTCAAGAGCCGAATCCACGGCGGCGTGAAGGTCCCCCTCTCGACCTCGATCCCTCTGGGTGAGGTTCGCTTGGGCCTCGGCTTCGAAGCGGGTGCGCGCGTCGACTACACCGTCGTCGACCTCTACCCCATGCCCCGCGGCGTCACGGACGTCCGGACCGTGATCGGCGACCTCCGCCAAGCGACGGTCAGGAGCTTCGACCTCCCCCTCGACGCCAACGAGGCGCGCGCCATGAACGTCGGCGCCCGACGCGTGTTCGAGGGTCGAGCCCACGTGGCCGTCAAGGGCAACCTGACGGTCGGTCGCACCCTCGGCGACCTGGGCGAGGTGGCGCGGATCGGCGCCACGGCTCGGGTCGGTGGCTTCTACCGGATCTCAGGGCGCGCCCGGATCGAGGTCGAGCGCCTCGCCCGCGATCGGGTCCGAGTCCGCCTCAGCAAGGCCAAGACCCACACCCGCGGCGCCTCCGCCGACCTCCTCCTCGAGGCCTCCCTCAAGCGCGAGGCCGTCCGCCGCGAGCTCCAGCCCGCCGTCGAATACGTGGACGAGGCCCTGATCGACCGAACCAAGCTGACCCCCGAGCTCCGCGCCGCCCTCGTGACCGTGGGACGCGAGGTCGTGATCACTGGCCTCGACGGCGTCGTCCGCCGCCTGACTCGCGTCACGATCAAGGCCAGCGTCACCAACACCAAGGAGGACGCCTTCGACCTCGCCTTCAAGTTCGACCTTCGCAGCGAGCGCGCTCGCCAGGCCTACGAGCGCGCCGTCCGCGGCGACTTCACTGAGGCCGGCAAGGCGGCCCAAGACCCCCAGAGCGGCGTGACCCGCGACCACCGCGTCCTCGAGGTCGAGCGCGCCACCCACCTCGCGGCCTCCCTCGAGCTGAGCGTTGTCTTCGACGCCAGCTTCAGCCGCAAGATCAGCCTCCGCGATCTGTCCGTCGAGGACGACTCTGGCAAGTCAGACTACGAGATTTGGCGCTACCAGCGCGAGTGGAACACGAGCCTCTTCAACCGCGACCGCGGTCGGAAGGTCGACATGGAGGTTGTCCGCCGGACCCGCGAGGGTCAGGGCCCCGACCACTCGCTCCGCTTCAAGCTCGAGATCACCGACCCCAGCACCTGGGCCGCTGAGGCCGCCAGCTTCCAGCGCCTCCTCAAGTGGTGGGGCCTCGACGGTAGCTCGGCCCTCCCGGCTCCGGGCGACCCCGGCCTCCTCCAGCCGCGCTACGGCAGGACCCAGACCAAGCTCGACGTCCGGATCTCGGATCGCGGGATCACCTCGATCATGGGCCGAGACCAGGCGACCTACTTCAAGGCCTACTCCTACGCCGTCGCCACGATCCGTGGGCGCCTCCCGAGCTGGGCAGACGAAGACGGCCGCCGCCGCCTCGAGAACAAGAGCAACGACGATCGCAACCCGACCGACGATCGCGAGCTTCGCGAGCTCCGTAGCGCGCGCGAGTTCGTCCGTCAGCTCGGCCGCCTCGGCAATGCCAGCAGCCAGCGCGACCGAGCGCGGGCCCTCAAGGCCTTGGCCCAGACGACTCGCTGGGACCTCTACACGATCGGCGCGCTCGTAGCCCTGGCCCCACGCTCGGAGGTCAGCCTCGACGCCTCCCTCCTGGGGCGGCGAATCCAGGTCGTAGACGGGGTGCGTGGTGCAGCACCCTTCGAGGTCGCGGACCCGCGCTGAGAGAGCGGACTCGATAGGGATCGAGGCTGCGCAGGGGGTGAGCCCTGCACAGCTTCTCCCTAGGGGCGCGTGGTGGCGCGCCCTGGAAGAACCCAGGTTTGGAGTCGAGAGAGCTCCAGGCCTGGGTTCTTCTCTTTTACTGGGGGGCGCGCCCCCCAGACCCCCAGCTTTGGGTCCGCGGAACGGAGGGCGGGCAGCTGCTCTCCGGTCCGCGTTGAACACCTTGGGGCTAGGTCAGGGTCCGCACCTGCCCGCCAATCCGTTCCGCTCCTTTACTGGGGGGCGCGCCCCCCAGACCCCCAGCTTTGGGTCCGCGGAACGGAGGGCGGGCAGCTGCT